>WNGA01000448.1_pt2 | contig 66612 bp, 52 predicted proteins | sample 5400061 | NCBI WGS metagenome assembly WNGA01 (sample SAMN13153366, study PRJNA577476) | soil metagenome | isolation source: 100 cm soil or saprolite under grassland replicate 2 | place: USA:California | collected 2016-06-15
CCATGCCGCCGATGCGAGCGGTCCCGTGCACGATCACCACGTCTCCGGAGGTGGTCCCCCGGGGAACCACCACATCGCCCGAAAGCACGACCTGGTCGCGGGCTCCCCCGCCGGCCCCCGGCTGCCCGCCCGCGGCGAACGCCGGGCCGCCGGCCAGGACCAGCGCGGCTCCCAGGATCAGCGCGGAGCCCGCCAGCACGCCGGACCCGCGGGCTCCCCCGCCGCTCACCGTTCCAGGGCCTCACCGGCCCGGGCGATGAGGACGGCCAGGAGGGCCACCCGGGGGACCACGCTCTCGAGGTCGAGCCACTCGTCCGGCCCGTGGGCCCCGCCCCCCACGGGCCCCAGCCCGTCGAGCGTGGGGACGCCCATGGCCGCGGTGGTGTTCGCGTCCGACGCGCCGCCCGTCGCGGCGTCGTCGACCTCGAACCCCAGGTCGCCGGCCACCTCCCGGGCCAGCGACACCAGCCGGGCCGCGGCCTCGGTCTTCTCCATGGGCCGATGGCCGGCCATGGTCCGGACCTCCGCCGTCACGTCGGGCACCGTGTGCTCATCCGCGATCCGCCGGACCTCGGCCTCCGCCTCGGCGAACGTGTCCACGTTCGGCGAACGGACGTCGATCTCGAGCGCGCACCGGTCCGGGACCACGTTCGGCCGGGTCCCCCCGGCGACCACGCCCACGTTCACGGTGACCCCCGGCCACCGCCCGTTGAGCGCCTGGAGAGCCAGGATCTTGTGCGCGCCCTCCAGGATCGCGTTCCGCCCGCGCTCGGGCTCCACGCCGGCGTGGGCCGCCCGGCCGGCGATCTCGATCCGCACGTCGATGATCCCCTTGCGCGCCGACACGATGTCGCCGTTCTCGCGCGCGCACTCCAGCACCAGGCACACGTCCGCCTCCCGCGCGCACCGTTCGATCACGGCCCGCGAGAACGTCGAGCCGATCTCCTCGTCCGGGTTGCACACGAACGTCACCGGCCGGGCCAGGGCCCCGGCGGCCTGGAGGGACTCGAGCGCCACGAACCCCGCCAGGAGCCCGCCCTTCATGTCGGACACCCCCGGACCCAGGGCGCGCTTCCCCTCGGTCCGGTACGGCCGCCTGGCCGCGGTTCCCTTGCCGAACACGGTGTCCATGTGCCCGATCAGGAGCACGCGTGGTCCGCTCCCCTGCCGGCGCCGCCCCACCACGCAGTCCCCCAGGCGGCGCTCGCCGCCGGCGGGCTGGTGCGGCAGCCGTTCGACCTCGAACCCCAGCCCCCGGAACCCCTCGGCGCACATGTCGGCGATCCGGTTCACGCCGTCCGGCGTGTACGAGCCGCAGTCCACGTTCACCATCTCGCGGAGGACCTCGAGGTACTCGCCCTCGCGGCGTTCGATCTCCGAGCGGATCGCTCCCAGGTCGGCCATCGGCCTGAGATTACAGGGGACGCCCGGTGGGATCGCCGGCCCTAGGAGGCCAGAACGGGTCGCGCTCGCTCTCGCGTGAGGATGTCGAAGTCGCCGCTGAGGGGGGTCGACATGAAGGCGATCCGGGTCCCGTCCGGCGACCACGAGGGCCCCCGGTCGTCCCCGTCGCCCCTGGTCAGGCGGCGGACCCTCCCCCCGTCGAGGTCCATCCGCCGATGGTCCGGCCGATCCGGACGTCCTGCGACATGGGGAACTTCTAGCACCCCGGCCTTCCCGGGACCAGGGGCGGGGCCCACCGCGAGACCCCCTCGACATACCATCGCGGCGATGTCCGAGACGGAGCCCCTCGCCCCACCGCCCGAGGACCCGGAGGTCCCGCCCGACTGGGCCAGCCGGGACCCGTGGTGGACCTTTGGGTACTGGATCCTGGGCGGGCTGCTCCGGTTGCTGTTTCGGATCCGCTACCTGGGCCGCGACCACGTCCCGAAGCAGGGTGGCGCGATCCTCGCCTGCAACCACGTCAGCGTGCTGGACCCCGCGATCATCGCGATGGGCGCCACCACCACCGGCCGGGCCGTCCGGTTCCTGGCCGCCGCCGAGTTCTTCGGCCACCGGTTCATCGGGTGGGGCCTGCGCAGGCTCCGCCAGATCCCCATCCACCGCGGCGCCAGCGACCGCCGGGCCCTGGCGGAGGCCGCCCGGGTCATCCGGCGGGGGGCCCTGGGCGGGATCTTCCCCGAGGGCCAGGTCAGCCCTGACGGCAACCCCCTGCCGGGCAAGCGGGGCGCCGCCCGTGTGGCCCTGGCCAGCGGCGCCCCGCTGACCCCGGTGGGGATCTGGGGAACCCGCGCCCGGTGGCCCCGGGAGGGCCTGAGGCTCCGCCGGCCCCTCCGCCCCCGGGTGTTCGTCTCGTTCGGCCCCCCGGTGTTCCCCGAGGGCGTCCTGGAGTCCCCCGAGGACGTCCAGGCCCTCACCGACCGCATCATGGAGGCCATCGCCGAACAGGTCGAGGTCGCCAAGGCCGCCGTCGAACGCGGCCACTGAGAGCCCGGACCGAAATCTGACCGCTCGCTCCGTTGCGGGCTAAGGTGAAGGTCGTGCGACGAATCGCCGCCGGACGAACTCGCCGAAGGCGCGGCGGCGAACGATCACTGGAGGCGCATGGCCAGAGCGAAGCCGGTGGAGGAGCCCGAGCGGCGTGAGCCGGGCACGCCTGCCCTGCAGGGCGTGCCGGCGTCGTTGGTTGCCGAGGGGTCACGCGCGGTTCGTCCTGATGAAGTCAGGGAAGGACGCCGGCGGGTCGTCATCGAGCACGTCACCCCGGAGATCGAGGGCGGGCGGTATCCGGCCAAGCGCGTCGTGGGCGAGGACGTGGTGGTGGAGGCCGACGTGTTCGCCGACGGGCACGACCGGCTGGCCGCGGAGCTCCGGTGGCGCCGCGAGGGCGAGCGCGAGTGGCACGACGAACCCATGGCGTTCGTCGACAACGACCGGTGGCAGGGGACCTTCCGGGTCGAGGAGCTGGGCCGGTACCGGTACACCCTCCGTGCCTGGGTGGACCGGTTCGGGACGTGGCGGGCGGGGCTCGAGAAGAAGGTCGACGCCGGGCAGGACGTCTCGGTGGAGGTCCTGGCGGGGGCGGATCTGGTGGAACACGCGGCCCAGCGCGCCGCCGGCGAGGACCGCCGGACGCTCCGCAGAGCCGCGAAGTCCATGCGGGAGGGCTCGGACCCCGACCTCCTGACCGCGCTCCTGGGCACGGGCCGACAGGCGGCGAGAGCCGCGGCCGTGGAGGCCGCGCTCGACCCCGCCGTGGCCGAGGCCATGGACCGCTCGCCGGACCGCCGCACGGCCACGGCCTTCGACCGCGAGCTGGCCGTGTGGGTCGAGCCCGAACGGGCCCGGTTCAGCGCGTGGTACGAGATGTTCCCCCGCTCCACCGGCCGGGGGACCGAGCCCGGCACGTTCGCCACCACCGAGCAGCGGCTGCCGTACGTGGCCGGGCTGGGGTTCGACATCCTGTACCTCCCGCCGATCCACCCGATCGGCCGGACCCTCCGCAAGGGCCCCAACAATGACCCCTCGGGTGGTCCCGGCGTCGTCGGTTCCCCGTGGGCCATCGGGGGCGAGGAGGGCGGGCACACCGCGATCCACCCCGACCTCGGCACGTTCGGGGAGTTCGACCGCCTGGTGGCCGCGGCGGCCGCCCAGGGGATCCAGATCGCCCTCGACATCGCGTTCCAGTGCTCGCCCGACCACCCGTGGGTCCGTGAGCACCCCGACTGGTTCCGCAAGCGCGCCGACGGCTCGATCCAGTACGCGGAGAACCCCCCGAAGAAGTACGAGGACATCTATCCGTTGGACTTCGGGACCGAGGACTGGCGGGGGCTGTGGGCCGCGCTCCGGGACGTGTTCGTGTTCTGGATCGCCCACGGCGTCCGCGTATTCCGCGTGGACAACCCCCACACGAAGTCGCTGGCGTTCTGGGAGTGGTGCATCGACTCCCTGAAGCGCGAGCACCCCGACCTCATCTTCCTGTCGGAGGCGTTCACGCGGCCCCGGCTCATGGAGCGCCTGGCCAAGCTGGGGTTCACCCAGTCCTACACGTACTTCGCGTGGCGGACCACCAAGCGCGAGATCACCGAGTACATGACCGAGCTCACCCAGACGGAGCTCCGCGAGTACTTCCGGCCGAACTTCTGGCCGAACACGCCGGACATCCTCACCGAGCAGATGCAGACCGGCGGCCGGGCCACGTTCATCCACCGCCTGGTCCTCGCGGCCACGCTGTCCTCGAGCTACGGGATCTACGGTCCGGCGTTCGAATTGCAGGAGCACGAGCCGGTGGCCCACGGCCGGGAGGAGTACGACCACTCCGAGAAGTACGAGATCCGGGACTGGAACCTGGAGAACCCCCGGTCCCTGGCCAAGCTCGTCGGCCGGGTCAACGCCATCCGCCGGGAGAACCCGGCCCTGCACTCGATGGACGGATTCCGGTTCCACCACATCGACAACGACAACATGCTGATCTACAGCAAGGCCACGGCGGACCGGTCGAACGCCGTGCTGGTGGTGGTGAACCTGGACCCGTACGCGAAGCAGGCCGGGTGGACGCACCTGTGGCTGGACGACCTCGGCGTCACCGAGCACGACCGGCCGTTCCAGGTCCACGACCTGCTCACCGACGCCCGGTTCGTGTGGCGGGGCTCGGGGAACTTCGTGGAGCTCGACCCCCAGAAGATCCCGGCGCACGTGTTCCGGATCCGCCGCCGGGTCCGCGACGAACGGGACTTCGCCACCTACCAGTGAGATGGGACGATCCCCCGCCTCCTCTCGCCCGCTCGACGAACAGCAGTGGTACCGCGACGCCGTCATCTACGAGGTCCACGTCCGGGCCTTCGCCGACTCCGACGACGACGGGATCGGCGACTTCCGGGGCCTGATCTCCAAGCTGGACTACCTCCAGGACCTCGGGGTGACTGCCCTGTGGCTCCTGCCGTTCTATCCCTCGCCGCTGCGGGACGACGGCTACGACATCTCGTCGTTCCGGGAGGTCAACCCGTCCTACGGGACGCTCCGGGACTTCCGGGCGCTCCTGCGCGAGGCCCACGAACGCGGGCTGTACGTGATCACCGAGCTGGTCCTCAACCACACCTCGGACCAGCACCCCTGGTTCCAGCGGGCCAGGAAGTCGCCCCCCGGCAGCCGGGAGCGGGACTTCTACGTGTGGAGCGACACCCCCGAGCGCTACCAGGACGCCCGGGTCATCTTCCAGGACTTCGAGCCGTCGAACTGGTCGTGGGACCGCGAGGCCGGCGCGTACTACTGGCACCGGTTCTACGCCCACCAGCCCGACCTCAACTACGACAACCCCGAGGTCCGCCGGGCCATGTTCGGCGTCGTGGACTTCTGGCTGGAGATGGGGGTCGACGGGCTGCGCCTGGACGCGGTCCCCTACCTGTTCGAACGGGACGGCACGAACTGCGAGAACCTCCCGGAGACGTTCGACTACCTGCGGGACCTCCGCCGGCACATCGACGACCGGTACCGGAGCCGGATGCTGCTGGCCGAGGCCAACCAGTGGCCGGAGGACGCGGTCGCGTACTTCGGCAAGGGCGACCTGTGCCACATGGCCTTCCACTTCCCGGTGATGCCCCGGATGTTCATGGCCACCCGGATGGAGGACCGGTTCCCCATCGTGGACATCCTGGACCAGACCCCGGCCATCCCGGAGCTCTGCCAGTGGGCCATGTTCCTGCGCAACCACGACGAGCTGACCCTGGAGATGGTCACCGACGAGGAGCGCGACTACATGTACCGCGTCTACGCGGGCGACCCGCAGGCCCGGGTGAACCTGGGGATCCGGCGGCGCCTGGCGCCCCTGCTGGGCAACGACCGCAACGTCATCGAGATGATGAACGGGCTCCTGTTCTCGCTCCCCGGGACGCCGGTCGTCTACTACGGCGACGAGATCGGGATGGGCGACAACATCTACCTCGGCGACCGCAACAGCGTCCGCACGCCCATGCAGTGGTCCGGGGACCGCAACGCCGGGTTCTCCCGGGCCAACCCCCAACGGCTGTACCTCCCGGTGGTGATCGATCCCGAGTACCACTACGAGGCACTCAGCGTGGAGGCCCAGCAGGCCAGCCCGAACAGCCTGCTCTGGTGGATGAAGCGACTCATCGCGCTGCGCAAGCGGTACAAGGCGTTCGGTCGGGGCGAGCTGGAGTTCCTGTTCCCGGACAACCGTAAGGTCCTGGCGTTCCTCCGGCGGTACGAGGACGAACGGATCCTCGTGGTGGTGAACCTGTCCCGCTACGCCCAGTACGTGCAGCTGAACCTGGCGGAGTTCCGGAACACGGTGCCGGTCGAGCTGTTCGGGCACACCGAGTTCCCGCCGATCGGGGACCTGCCGTACATGCTCACGCTGGGCCCCCACCAGTTCTATTGGTTCTCGTTGGAGACCCAGCGGGTCGTCGAGGTGAGCGACACCAAGCTGCCGCGGCTCGACCTGTCCGGGGAGACGTGGGACCGGCTGTTCACGTCCCGGCGTCACCGCGAGGCGCTGGCCGAGGTGATGCCCGCCTACCTGCGGCAGCGCCGGTGGTTCGGGGGCAAGGCCCGGCGGATCAAGGGCGTGACGTTGGTCGAGGCGGTCCCGGTGCCGCCCGCGGGCAAGTCGGACGCGGACCCGGTGGCGTTCTGGACGCTGTTCCGGGTGGAGTACACCGAGGGCGACAACGAGACGTACGCGCTGCCGCTCGCAGTGGCCGGGGTGGGCAAGGGCCGGGACCTGGCGCGCTACCACGCCGGGGCGGTCGTGGCGCTGGTGCGGACCTCCGAGGGCGACCGGGCGCTCATCGACGCGATCTGGGAACCGCAGTTCGGCGGGGCCGTCCTGGCCGCCATCCAGCGCCGCCGAAGGTCGCAGGGGACCACCGGGACGCTTGCCTCCACACCGGAGCCTGCGTTCGGCGATCTCCGGTCGGCCGTGCGTGACGCGCCCGCGCCGATTGTGCTGGCCGCGGAGCAGAGCAACACGTCGCTCGTGTTCGGCGACCGGCTGATCCTGAAGATCTTCCGGAGGCCGGAGGAAGGGGTGAACCCGGATCTGGAGATCGGTCGGTTCCTGACCCGTTCGCAGTTCCCGCACATCCCGCCGGTGGCGGGCGCGGTGGAGTTCCGGCGGGGCCGGAGCGAGCCGATGACGATGGCCATCCTGCACGGGTTCGTGACGAACGAGGGCGACGCCTGGAAGTTCACCCTCGACGCGTTGGGGTCGTACTTCGAGCGGGCGGCGGCCTGGCGGGACGGGGGGGGTTCGTCGGGGGGCTTCCCGGAGGAGGTGGAGCGGCTGCTGCCGGGGAGGCCATCATTGCTGGAGATGTCGGGGGCGGAGCCGCCCGAGTTCGCCCGGGAGAGCATCGGGCCGTACCTCGACGCGGCCCGAATCCTGGGGCGGCGGAGCGCCGAGATGCACCTGGCGCTGGCCTCGAACGGCGACGACCGGGCGTTCGCGCCGGAGCCGTTCACGTCGCTGTACCAGCGTTCGCTCTACCAGTCGCTCCGGACGGTGGCCATCAGGACGTTCCGGCTGGTGCGGCGGGCGGACGTGCAGGATCCCCTGGTCGAACGGGTCCTGGAGGCATCCGACGAGGTCGTGGGTCGCTACGAGGAGCTGCTGCGAACCCGGATCGACGCATCCCGAACCCGGATCCACGGCGACTTCCACCTGGGCCAGGTCCTGTGGACGGGAAAGGACTTCGTGATCATCGACTTCGAGGGCGAGCCCGCAGTGCCCCTCGGCGAGCGCCGCATCAAGCGGACGCCGTTCACCGACGTGGCCGGGATGATCCGGTCGTTCCACTACGCCGCGCACACGATGCTGGCCCAGGAGACCGAGGCCCTGACCAGGGCCGGCGACCCCCGGGAGCTCGACCCCTGGGCCGAGTTCTGGTACCGCTGGGTCAGCACGTCATTCCTCGGCGCGTACCTGGAGACCGCTGCCGGAGCGAAGTTCATCCCCGCGAGGGCGTCCGACGTGAACCTCCTGCTGAAGACCTGCCTGCTGAACAAGGCCGTCTACGAGCTGAGGTACGAAGCGAACATGCGCCCCGACTGGATCCATATCCCGGCCAGGGGCATCCTCGACCTCCTCCAGGCCACCGAGTGACGCGATCGGACGACCTGCGGGCGCTGCGCGGGCTGGCGCGGGCGTACGGGGTGCAGACGTCGTTCCGGGACGTGGACAAGCGGACCCATCGGGCCACGGTGGCCGGGCTGGTGGAGGTGCTGCGAGCCCTGGGGGTGGAGATCGAGTCGCCGGCGGACGCCGCGGCGGCGCTCCGGACCGCTCCGCGCGGCACGCCGGCCGGGCGGCGTTCGAAGGGGACCCCGTCGCGCATGCCGGAGATCGCCGAGCCGTCGTGGGGGACCTTCCTGCCCGTGTACGCGATCCGGTCGCGAGGTGACCACGGGGTGGGGTCGTTCACGGACCTCACCGAGCTGGTGCGGTGGACGCGGGAGCTGGGGGGGTCGGCCGTGGGGACCCTGCCCCTGCTGGCACAGTTCCTGGATGGGGAGCCGTTCGAGTACTCGCCGTACTCGCCGGCCTCTCGGCTGTTCTGGAACGAGCTGTTCGTGGACCTGGACGCCACGCCGGAGATGGCCGGGAGCACGGAGGCGCAGGAGCTGGCCGCACGCATGCCGTCGCCCCGGGGGCGGCTGGTGGACTACGCGAGGGCGTGGGCCGCGCACCGGCCCGTGCTGGAGGCGCTGTCCCGGGAGTTCTCCGCGAACGCGCCGGCCGCGCGGCGGCGCGCGTTCGAGACGTTCCGGCGGGAGCGGCCGGAGCTCGAGGACTACAGCCGGTTCCGGGCGTTCGGCGAGCGGACCGGCCGGCCGTGGCAGGAGTGGCCGGGGCCCCAGCGGACCGGCCGGATCGGCCCCCGTGCGACCGATCCCGAGCGGGTCGCGTTCCACCGGTACGCGCAGTTCGTGGCCGACGAGCAGCTGGCCGGCGTGGGCCGGACCGAACCGGGGACCGGCCTGTACCTGGACCTCCCCCTCGGGGTCCACGGGTCGTCATTCGACACGTGGCGGCACCGGGGCCTCTTCGCGAACGGCGCGGCCGGGGGCGCGCCGCCGGACAGCTTCTTCGCGAAGGGCCAGAGCTGGGGGTTCCCGCCGCTGCACCCACGCCGGATCGCCGACGACGACTTCGCCTACGTCCGGGCGTGCTTCCGGCACCTCATGCGCCACGCCGGGGTCCTGCGGATCGACCACATCCTGGGGTTCCACCGGTTGTACTGGGTCCCCGACGGCTTCGAGGCGACCCACGGCGTGTACGTCCGGTATCCCTCCGAGGACCTGTACGCGGTCCTGGCGGAGGAGGCTCATCGAACGGGGACCGCGGTGGTCGGCGAGGACCTGGGAACGGTTCCGCCCATCGTCCGGGCGGCCATGAAGCGCCACGGCGTGCTCCGGAGCCACGTGCTGTCCCTGGAGGCCCAGTTCCACATGGATCGGGCGCTCCCCGAGGCCCCGCCGAACTCGCTGGCCTCGCTGAACACCCACGACCTGCCGCCGTTCGCGGCGTTCTGGACGGGCGCCGACATCGACGACCGTGTCGACCTCGGTTTCCTCGGCCCCACGGACGCAGCTCGGGAGCGCACCACCCGCAGGCGACTCGTCCGGGACCTCACCGAGGCGATGCGGACGGAGGGCCGACTCCGGACGCGTGGTCCGCGGGTGGTCCCGCCGGTGGACGCCGCGGCGGCGCATCTGGATCACCTGGCGGGCGGCCCGGCCCGGATGGTGATCGTGAACCTCGAGGACCTGTGGGGGGAGACCGAGCCCCAGAACCGCCCCGGGATCTACCGGGAACGGCCGAACTGGCGCCTGCGGGCGGCTCGCTCGTTCGAACAGCTCCGGTCGGATCCCGCGATCACGGGTAGGTTGGAGGAGGTGGACCGCCTGCGACGGGAGCGGGCGGACGCCGAACGGAGCCGCCGACGCCGGCCCGCGCGCACGACGAGCGACACGTCAGCGTAGAGCCGCACCGAGGAGGATCCCGCCACATGAGCACCACACAGCACGACGCGCCCGTCCGCTACGACGTCAGCCTCATCACCGACGACGACCTCCACTGGTTCAACGAGGGGACCCACACCGGCCTGCACGCGAAGCTCGGGGCCCACCCCATCACGGTGGACGGCGTGGAGGGGACCGCGTTCGCCGTGTGGGCCCCGGACGCCGAGAGCGTCAGCGTCATCGGTGACGTGAACGGGTGGAACCCCGGGGCCCATCCCCTGGCCGCCCGGGCTCAGTCCGGGATCTGGGAGGGGTTCGCCCCGGCGTTTCGGCGCGGCACGATCTACAAGTTCCACATCGTTGGCAAGGGCGGCCGGTTCCGGGCGGACAAGACCGATCCGTTCGGCCTGCTGTACGAACACCCCCCGAAGACCGCGGCCGTGGTGTGGGACCTCGGATACGAGTGGGGCGACGGGGAGTGGATGGGGACACGGGGCGGCCGGGCTTCGCTGGACGCGCCGATGTCGCTGTACGAGGTCCACCTGGGCTCGTGGATGCGCGACCCCGCGGATCCCGGGCGCTTCATGTCCTACCGGGAGCTGGCGCCGCGCCTGGCCGAGTACTGCTCCCGTCTGGGGTTCAGCCACGTCGAGCTCCTCCCGATCATGGAGCACCCGTTCTACGGCTCGTGGGGATACCAGACCACCGGCTACTTCGCGCCCTCCAGCCGGTTCGGCACTCCGCAGGACTTCATGTGGTTCGTGGACCACCTGCACCAGCACGGGGTGGGAGTGATCCTCGACTGGGTGCCGTCGCACTTCCCCTCCGACGACTACGCGCTGGGGAACTTCGACGGCACGCACCTGTACGAACACGCCGACCCGCGCAAGGGGTTCCACCCCGACTGGAACTCCTACATCTTCAACTACGGCCGGAGCGAGGTCCGGTCGTTCCTCACGTCGAGCGCGATGTTCTGGCTGACCACGTACCACGCCGACGGGCTGCGGGTGGACGCCGTGGCGTCGATGCTGTACCTCGACTACTCGCGGAAGGCCGGGCAGTGGATCCCGAATGTGCACGGCGGCCGGGAGAACCTGGAAGCCATCGAGCTCCTCCGGCACCTGAACGGCAGCGTGTACGCGCAGCACCCCGACGTCCAGACCATGGCCGAGGAGTCGACTTCGTGGCCCATGGTGTCGCGCCCCATCTACGTGGGCGGCCTGGGGTTCGGCTACAAGTGGGACATGGGGTGGATGCACGACAACCTGCGCTACTTCTCGAAGGACCCGGTGCACCGGAGGTACCACCACACCGACCTGACGTTCCGGGGGATGTACGCGTGGACCGAGAACTTCGTGCTGCCGCTCTCGCACGATGAGGTGGTCCACGGCAAGGGCTCGCTGATCGGGAAGATGCCGGGGGACGACTGGCAGCGGTTCGCGAACCTCCGGGCGCTGTTCGCGCTGATGTGGACGACGCCGGGGAAGAAGCTGCTGTTCCAGGGGGGCGAGTTCGGCCAGTGGCGGGAGTGGAACCACGACCGGGGGCTGGACTGGCACCTGGTGGAGGGCGGCCCCAACATGCATTCAGGCCTTCAGCAGCTGGTGGCCGACCTGAACCGCCTGTTCCGGGAGGAGCCGGCTATGCACCAGCTCGACACCGAGTCCGCCGGGTTCGAGTGGATCGACGCGAACGACAACGAGGCCTGCGCGATCTCGTTCCTGCGGCGGGACCGGGACGGGCGGGCGGTGCTGGTGGTGGGGAACTTCACGCCGGTGGTCCGCCAGGGCTACCTGGTGGGCGTCCCGACCCCCGGGTACTGGCGCGAGATCCTCAACACCGACGCCGGGATCTACGGTGGGAGCGACGTGGGGAACCTCGGCGGGGTGGACACCCTCCCGTTCGGGACCCACGGCCGCGACCACGCCGTGAGCCTGACCCTCCCACCGCTCTCGGTGGTGATCCTCCGCCCCGACGCATGAGGAGTGTCGCGGGGTCAGCCGGAGGAGAAGAGGACGTTCTCGCGAGCATGGTTCGGCGTGGTTCGGCGTGGTTCGCCTGGGCTCGTCTGGGTGCATCCCCGCTGCTCAGCGGCCCTGTCCCCGGGACGGCCCGGCACGCATGTCGAGGGTGTTGCGCAGAGGTGGCTCAGCGACGGCTTCGCAGCGAGCTCGACAAACACCGCGTCGAGCCGCTCCGCGGCGGCGTGGTCGGCCGAGGGGATGTGGTGGGCGTAGGTGCGCAGGAGGACGGCCGGATTGTGGCCCAGCCGGTCCGCCGCCGTCTTCACGTCGACGCCCTGGGTGAGCAGCAGCGCCACCGCATTCGAGTGCCGGAGCGCGTGGAACGTCACCGAGTAGCCGTGCCGGGAGCAGAACGCCGTGAACGCATGGCGAGGCAGGAAAGGGACCGATGGGCGCTCGCGCACCAGGGGCAGTTCGTGACGGTGTCCCCCGCGTCGGCGATGCAGGAGTCGGTGCCGCATCCCCCATTGGCGGTGTCGTTCCCGTTCACCCCGTCCACCGCGTCCAGGATGTCGGCGCCGCACCCGCCCTCGAGGACGTCGCTGCCGTCACCTCCGGTCAGGGTGTCCCGACCGCCCTTCCCGTAGCGCGTGAACCCCGACCGCGTGCGCGCGTACCGTGAGGCCGAGAACGCGAAGCGGCGAGCCCGAGCTCGGGACGAGTAGACGTGCCACCGGGAACTAGACCTGAGCGACCACCTCTCGTACCTCGATACTGTCGAAGGTGACGGACTCAGGCCTCGGGGCGTTCCGTGCCATCTCGGCGCCCCGTTGGGCAGCGTCCTCACTCTCCCAGACAATGAAGGCCAGGCCGTGTCCGTCTTGCGAAGCTAACCAGAATCCCGCGACGACCCCTGGCGCTTCCTTCACCCTCGGGATGACATTGGTCTTGAGGTGTTCCAGAGCCTCCTCCTCGTGGCCGGACTGAACGGCCACACCGGCGACCAGAGCATGCATGGTGCCCTCCTCTTCGGCTCGACAGGGTCCGAGGTCAATTTGGGACACACACCCACGCGGTCGTCAAACCGAATGGCTTGACTCGGCCCGACGATTCGTCGATGCGCCTCGTCGCGGACTCGTCATGTCCATTCCTGGACACCGCGTGCACGGTCTGTGCATGGAACGAGAGCAGGTAGCCGAGCGGCCGGCCTTCGTCCGGCGCGTCGTGTTCGCGGAGGACCCCGCCGTCGCCCGGGCCCTTGAGGAGCGAGCGATCGAGCACGGCCCCTCCGTCGCCGCCGAGGTCCGGGCCGCCGTCCGGGAGCACCTCCGCCGAGGCGAGGAACCGGGGCCCGGATGACGGCGCCTGTTTGCTCTGCTCAGACCCTATGAATCGGAGAAGAAGACGTTCTTGACCTCGGTGTACAGATGGACGGCGTGCATGCCCATCTCGCGGCCGAACCCGCTCTGCTTGTAGCCGCCGAACGGCGCCTCGGTGTGCACGCTGTGGTTCGAGTTGACGGAGATCACGCCGGTCCGGATGCCGCGCGAAACTCGCAGGGCCCGTCCGAGGTCCCGGGTCCATATCGACCCCGAAAGGCCGTACGGCGAGTCGTTCGCGATGCGGATGGCGTCCTCCTCGGTGTCGAACGGGATCATGCAGACGACCGGTCCGAAGATCTCCTCCCGGGCAACCCGCATGCTGTTGTCGACGTCGGCCAACACGGCCGGCGCCAGATAGAACCCGGCGTCCGGCTGGTCGGGCGAGCGGCCCCCGGTGACCAGCCGGGCCCCCTCGTCGCGGCCGATCGCCAGGTACTCCATGCTGGTCCGCCGCTGGGCCTCCGAGATCAGCGGCCCCATCTCGGTTTCCTCGTCGAGCGGGGGCCCCACGCGCAGGGCGTCGGTTCGCGCGGAGAACCGTTCGACCACCTCGTCGTAGACGGACCGTTCGACCAGGACTCGGGACCGGGCGCAGCAGTCCTGCCCGGCGTTGCCGAACACCGAGAACGGCGCCCGCTCGATCACCGTGTCGAGGTCGGCGTCGGCGAAGACCACAGCCGCCGACTTCCCGCCGAGCTCGAGCGAGACGCGCGTGATGTGGTCCGCGCACCTCCGCATGATCGAAGCGCCGATCTCGGTGGACCCGGTGAAGGAGACCTTCGAGACTCGAGGATCGGCCACGAGCGCGTCCCCGACCGCAGAGCCGGGTCCGGGCAGCACCGAGAGCGCACCCTCCGGCAGGCCCGCCTCGGCCAGGACGTCGGCCATGGCCAGGGCGGAGAGCGGCGTGGCCGACGCCGGCTTCACCACCGCGGTGTTCCCGCACGCGAGCGCCGGCGCCACCTTCCACGACGCGATGACCATCGGGAAGTTCCACGGCACGATGAGCGCGCACACCCCGATGGGCTCGCGGAGGGTCACGTCGAGGCCCTGGTCGGCCACCGGGATGGTCTCGCCGAGCACCTTGTTGGCCGCGCCGCCCCAGTACTCGAACACGTTCGCCACCAGCCCGACCTCGTCGCGCGCGTCCCGGATGGGCTTGCCCGCGTTGCGGGCCTCCAGCACGGCCAGTTCCTCGAGCCGGTCGCGCACCAGCGCGGCGGCCCTCGCCAGTACGCGGCCCCGCTCAGTGGCGCTCGTTCGGGGCCATGCCCCCTCCTCGAACGCGCGGTGCGCCGCATCCACGGCCCGCCGGGCGTCGTCGGGGCCCGCCTCGGCCACCTCGGCCATCGGTCCCCCGGTGCCCGGCTCGGTCACCTCGAGCGTCGCCCCGGACGCCGCGGCGACCCGCTCTCCTCCGATCGACAGCAGCTCCACGCCCACGGCCTGCCTCCCCGCTCCGGGTTCCCGGCCGAGATGATAGGCCCAAGCGGAACGCCGAACCCCGACGTCAGGTGTCGTCGGCGGGCGGGTCCGTGCCGACGAACACGCCGCCGTTCCAGTACGCCTCCACCCGCTTGCTCAGCAGCCCCTTGACGTCGAGGACCAGCTCCTCCGGCGGATCGAACGTCCCGAAGTCGACGTTGAGCTCGAACCCCTCCGCATCCATCCGGCGGAACCGGTGGGGGCGCCGGCTGGACCGGGTGAAGCGTGACTTGCGGCTGGTCCCGGGGGGCTCGCAGTGGGTCTCCAGCCACGTGTAGCCACCGCCGGCCCACTGGTGGGGGTCGAGCCACACCCAGACCCGGCCGCCGCGCCGGCCGATCAGGTCCAGCGCCTTCGGCGTCGCGACCACCTTCATCCGCGAACGGTAACCCTCCCGAACCCCGACGCCCCCGAACCCGAGATCATCCCGGCCACACCCTACGCGGTCCCGCACCCGGGGCTCGGTTCCGCCCGGCATTGTGCAGTAGCCTCGGCCGGCCGAACGGATCGTGTCCGGCAGGCTTCGGAACAGGAGGGTCCCATGCGCCTCGAGGGCAAGGTCGCGCTCATCACCGGCGGCGCGAGCGGGATGGGCAAGGTGGCCGCGCGGCTGTTCGCCGAGGAAGGCGCCCGGGTGGTGCTCACCGACGTGGCGGACGAGGCGGGCGAGCAGGCGGTGGCGGAGATCGCCGGTGCCGGAGGCGACGTCGCGTACGTCCATGCCGACGTGTCCCGGTCGGCGGACGCCGAGGCCATGGTGCGGTTCGCCGTGGAGCGGTACGGGAGGCTCGACGTGCTCTACAACAACGCCGGGATCTTCCACCCGCGGGACGACTCGGTGGTCAACACGCCGGAGGAGATCTGGGACCTCACGATCAACGTGAACCTGAAGGGGGTCTTCTTCGGCTGCCAGTTCGGCATCCCGGCCATGCTGGACTCGGGGGGAGGCTCGATCGTCAACGTGGCGTCCTTCGTCGCGTTGATGGGGGCGGCCGCCCCGCAGATCGCCTACACCGCGTCGAAGGGCGGCGTGCTGGCGATGACCCGGGAGATCGCCGTGGAGTTCGCCCGCCGGGGCATCCGCGCCAACGCACTGTGCCCGGGCCCGATCGAGACGCCGCTGCTCGCGGAGCTCCTGGCAGACCCCGAGCGGCGGAACCGCCGGCTCGTCCACATCCCCATGGGCCGGTTCGGGCGCGCGGAGGAGGTGGCGCGGGCGGCGCTGTTCCTCGCCTCGGACGAATCCTCGCTGATGACTGGCGCCGCCCTGGTGGTGGACGGGGGCATCACGGCCGCCTACATCACGCCGGAGTAGCGGACGCCTGCCGGCCCGCCCGCGGCGGGTTCATCGTTTCGGCACATCCCGCCCCCATCCTTCCCACATGCCGCGCAGTGACTTCGCCGGCTCGGTGGGCGCTGAATGATCAGTTCGGGCCATAACCACATCGCTCGCCTGAGTCGGGAAGGGGGGTACATGGCAGACGTGACCGTGCCCGGTGATGGTGCTGCGCCCGGAGCGGCGGCATCGGCGTCCCCGTCGACCGCCACGACCGCGAGATCCGACGTGGAACGATTGCACGAGCTGGGCTACGCCCAGGAGCTCCTTCGCAAGATGGGCGGGTTCTCGAACTTCGCCGTCTCGTTCACGATCATCTCGATCCTCTCGGGCTGCCTGACCCTGTACGCGTTCGGGATGGACGCCGGGGGGCCGGTGGTCATGACCATCGGGTGGCCCCTCGTCGGGATCATGGTGATCCTGGTCGGGCTGGCCATGGCCGAGGTGTGCTCCAGCTACCCGACGGCCGGCGGCCTGTACTACTGGTCGGCCAAGGTTGCCCCCCGCAACGGCCCCGCGTGGTCCTGGTTCACGGGATGGTTCAACCTGGTGGGCCAGGTCGGGATCACCGCCGGGATCGACTTCGGGCTCGCATTCTTCATCAATGCCTACCTGAACCTGGCGTTCGGCCTGTCCACCGCCCGATCGAACACGATCATCATCTTCGGGGTCGTCCTGTTCCTCCACGGCCTGCTCAACACCTTCGGGGTGCGCCTGGTCGCGATCCTGAACGACGTGTCGGTGTGGTGGCACATCCTGGGCGTGCTGATCATCGTGGGAGCGATGTTCCTGTCCGCCCCGTCGGGCCACTTCACCGTGGGGGAGGTGTTCAGCACCTTCCACAACGGCACGGGATGGAGCTCGAAGATCTATGTGTTCCTGATCGGGTTACTTCTCGCGCAGTACACGTTCACCGGCTATGACGCGTCGGCGCACATGACGGAGGAGACCCAGCGAGCCGACGTCGCGGGGCCCCGGGGCATCGTCATGTCCATCGTGGTCTCGCTGTTCGCGGGGTGGATCCTGCTGATCGGGGTCACGTACGCCATCAGTGACTACGGGGCCGTCCGGGGCAGCGCGACGGGCGTGCCGCCGGCCCAGATCTTCATCGACGCCGTGGGCCGCACTGGCGGCGAGCTGCTGCTGCTGCTCGTGATCGGGGCCCAGTTCTTCTGCGGCATGTCCTCGGTGACGGCGAACTCGCGGATGATCTACGCGTTCTCCCGGGACCGCGCCATGCCGGCCTCGGACCTGTGGCACCGCGTCAACAAGCGAACCCGGACGCCCACCAACTCGATCTGGTTCGCCGCGGTCGGGGCCTTCCTGCTGGGCCTGCCGTACCTCTACTCGCCGACGGCGTATTTCGCCGTGACGTCCATCGCCGTCATCGGTCTCTACATCGCCTACGCGATGCCGGTGTTCCTGCGGCTGCGGGCCGGCGAGTCGTTCCGGCGGGGACCGTGGCACCTGGGCAGGTGGAGCTACGTCGTGGGGTGGATCGCGGTGGGCTGGGTCATCTTCATCGCGGTCCTGTTCAGTCTGCCCCAGTACTCGCCCATCACGATCGACACCTTCAACTACGCTCCGGTGGCGGTGGGCGCCGTCCTGCTGTTCGCCGGCGTCTGGTGGATGGTCTCCGCCCGGAAGTGGTTCAAGGGCCCGAAGGTCCAGGGCTCGCCCGAGGAGCTGGCCGCGATCGAACGGGACCTGGAGCGCGTGTAGCGAAGGGAGCCGGGGAGGGACGCGGCGGCCGACGCGGGCCGTGCCGCCGCGCCTCGGCGTTCCCGGCGTGAGGAGGATGTGGGTGGAACGCGGGAGGCTCGACGCCGGCACCGTCGAGGAGATGGTCGGGCGGGGCGACCTCGACACGGTGCTCGTCGTGTTTCCCGACCAGCAGGGGCGGCTGGTCGGCAAGCGCGTCACCGGGAGCTTCTTCGTCGACGACGTCCTCGCGGGCGACGACCTCCATGCGTGCAACTACCTGCTGGCCGTCGACATGGAGATGGAGCCGTTGCCCGGCTACGCCTACGCATCGTGGGAGACCGGGTACGGCGACCTGGCGATGCGGCCGGACCTGTCGACGATGCGCGTGGTCCCCTGGCTCGACAAGACCGCGATGGTGCTGTGCGACGTGCTCGACGAGGAGACGCTCGAGCCGATCGAGGTGTCGCCGCGGCAGATCCTGAAGCGGCAGATCGAACGGGCGGCGGCGGCCGGGTACACGGTGAAGGTCGGGAGCGAGCTGGAGTTCTACCTGTTCCGCGACTCGTACGAGGAGGCGGCCGAGCGCGCGTACCGCGGGCTCACCCCGCACTCCAGCTACATCATGGACTACCACATCCTGCAGACGACCAAGGACGAGTACCTGATCCGGCAGTTCCGCAACCACATGGACGCGGCCGGCGTCCCGGTGGAGTTCTCGAAGGGCGAGTTCGGCCGCGGCCAGCACGAGATCAACCTGCGCTTCACGGACGCGCTCGAGATGGCCGACCGGCACACGATCTACAAGAACGGCGTGAAGGAGATCGCCGCGCTGAACGGCCGCGCGGTGACGTTCATGGCGAAGTGGTCGATGGCGGAGGCCGGCTCGTCCTGCCACCTCCACTCGTCGCTGTGGAACGAGGACGGGTCGCGGTCGCTGATGTGGGACGACTCCGGACAGCACCACATGTCGTCGACGATGCGCGGCTACCTCGGCGGGCTGATGGCGACGGCGCGCGAGATGGCCTGGATGTTCGCGCCCTCGGTGAACTCGTACAAGCGGTACCAGGCGGGGTCGTGGGCGCCGACCGCGATCGCGTGGGGGCACGACAACCGCACGTGCGGGTTCCGGCTGGTCGGCGAGCACACGGGGTTCCGGGTGGAATGCCGCATCCCGGGCGCCGACGCCAACCCGTACCACGCATTCGCCGCGACGATCGCCGGCGGGCTCCACGGCATCGAACACGGGCTGGAACCACCCGAGATGTTCCACGGCAACGCGTACGAGGCGACCGACGTCCCCCGTGTGCCGACCTCGCTGCACGAGTCGATCGCCGAGTTCGAGAGGAGCGAGGTGGCCCGCAAGGCCCTGGGCGACACGGTCTTCGAGCACCTGTTGAACACGGCGCGCCAGGAGCAGATCATCTTCGACAACACGACCGTCACCGACTGGGAGCTCGCGAGGTACTTCGAGCGCCTGTAGAGGTCGGTCTACGCGGGCCGGCGGGCCGCGGAGTGGCGGGCCCGCTCGGCGAGCGCGTCGAACAGCGCCTGCTGTGCGGGGTCGTCCGCGGCCGTGTCCTCCGGGTGCCACTGCACGGCGACGATCCAGCCGGGCCCCTCGTGCTCGAGCCCCTCGATCACGCCGTCGTCGGACCGGGCCGTGACGACCAGCCCCTCGCCCAGCTCGTCGACGGCCTGGTGGTGGTGGGACGAGCATGCCAGGACCTCGCTCCGCGTCGCCTCCGCGAGCAGGGTGTCGGGCGCGACCTTCACGTCGTGGGTGACGGGCGTCCCGCCGCCGGGGACCCCGTGCGGCCCGAGCCCGGGAACACCCGGGAGGTGCTGGATCAGCGTGCCCCCCAGCGCGACGTTCAGGACCTGGATCCCGCGGCAGATGGCCAGCGTGGGGAGCCCCCGCTCGATCGCCTGGCGGACCATCGCGATCTCCACGGCATCGCGATCCGGGTCGACGCCGTACACCTCGGGGTGCGGCTCGGCGCCGTACGCCGCCGGGTCGACGTCGCTGCCGCCGAGCAGCATCAGCCCGTCCACCGAGTCGAGCACGTCGACCGCGGCGGCCGGGTCCGATTCCATGACGGCCAGCGGACGCACTCCGGCCCGCCGCGCCGCCAGGACGTACAGCTCGGGAACGGCGAACGCCCCGTGCTCCCACCTCGCCACACGTCCCCCGGGAAGTCGATACGCAGGCACGGCGATCAGCGGAGCCACCATGAACGAAGTGTAACGGGCGCACGGGCACGGTTTCCGGCATCGGCGAACTGGGACGTGGCGCTCAGCCTCACCGGCGGGTTCTCCGGCTCGCCGGGCACGTACAGCGTGGGTGTGTCCTGTGCACCGAGGACGCCGGTCATGTCGCGTTCTACTCGGGCGACGTCATCGGGTGGACCGTCCCCAACCCGGGCCCCGCCGAGGACGTCAGATCACCCGGAGGCCCTCGGCCCGTGCCGCGGCGGCCTGCTCGTCGTCGAACGTGACGAACGAGATCCCGTCATCGACTGGTATCGAGGCCGCCTCATCGATCGCCGTCGCGACGTGGATCGCGTCGAGCCCGCGGAGGCCATGGGTCGATGCGATCCGGTGCGCCGTGTGGAGCGTCACCGGGGAGCGGAGCGGCAGGAGCGCGACGGGCCCGGCCACGCCGCAGTCCGCGTCGAAGGCGAGCAGGTAGTCGCCGGCGAGATCGATCCTGCGGGCTCTGAACGCCCTCGTCACCGCGCTCGCGAACTCGACGCGAGCGACCTCGGACGTCATGACCCCCTCCCCGTCGAACAGGAGTCGCCGCGCGACGGCGCTCGCCGGCTCGTCGGCCAGGTAGGCGCGGACGAGCGCGCTGGAATCCGCGTAGACCCTGCTCACCAATGATCGCGATCGCGCTCGAGCTGCTCGCTCACGATCGGCCCCCAGCCACGGGACATCTCATACAGCGCCTCGCGATCGAGGACCGGGCCCTCCGGCTGCGGTGGAACCACGACCCTGCCCTCGGCGATCATGCGCGCCTTCCATTCCCGAGGACTCTCCGGGCGGTCTCGCTCCTCGACGGTGCGTTCGAGCGACTCGATCATGAGCGAGTTCATCGAACGTCCCTCGCGCCGGGCCACACGCTTCAGCCGTGCGTGGAGCCGGTCGTCGATCCTGGCGATGATCTGCCGCATCGCCTCGATGATAGCATTCCCCCTCATGCTGATATCACCTCGGGGCACGATGATGGCACGAACCACCGACACCCCGGACAGGAGTGTCCCGGGCGCCACGCTGGGTAGGCCATAGCTGTGTCCGATTCGTACCGGTTGCTGACCGAGGGGACCCTCGGTGCTTCCGTGCAGGCCGATGGAGGCGTCCTGTTCCGGGTGTGGGCGCCGTTCGCCGAACGGGTCGAGGTCGAGGTCGACGGGCGGCGCGTGCCCATGGGCCCGGAGGACCGCGGATATCACGCCGTCACCGTCGCCGAGGCCGCCGCCGGATCCCGGTACGGCTTCCGCTTGAACGGGGGGGAACCACTCCCCGACCCCGCGTCGAGGTACCAGCCGGACGGGGTGCACGGCCTCTCGCAGGTCTGCCCCTCCCCGGAGCCGCCTCCCGACTGGGACGGCCCGGACCTCCGCGACTACGTGATCTCGGAGCTGCACGTCGGCACGGCGTCCGCCGACGGCACGTTCGACGGGTTGCTCGACTACGTCGAGGAGCTGGCGGCGCTCGGCGTCAACGCCGTGGAGCTCATGCCGGTGGCCCAGTTCCCCGGCTCGCGCAACTGGGGGTACGACGGCGTCTTCCCCCACGCCGTGCAGGACTCCTACGGGGGGCCGGACGGCCTCCGGCGGTTCGTGGACGGGTGCCACGGCCGCGGAGTGGCGGTCGTCCTCGACATCGTCCACAACCACATCGGGCCGGAGGGCAACGTCCTCGGCGAGTTCGGTCCGTACTTCACCGAACGGTACCGCACCCCCTGGGGGGACGCGATGAACTTCGACGGCCCGCGCAGCGACGAGGTCCGCCGGTTCTTCGGCGGCAACGCGCTGATGTGGTTCGAGGAGTTCGGGATCGACGCCCTCCGCCTCGACGCCATCCACGGCATCGTGGACACGACCGCCCGGCCCTTCCTTCTGGAGCTGGCGGAGGCCGTCCGCGACCTCCGCGAACGGACCGGCCGCAAGCACTTCCTCGTCGCGGAGACCAACCGGAACGACGTCCGAACCGTCACGCCGCTCCACGCCGGCGGCCTGGGGATGGACGCCCAGTGGAACGACGAGTTCCACCACGCCGTCCACGCCCTGCTGACCGGGGAGCGGAACGGCTACTACGTGGGGTTCGGCTCGGTGCAGGACCTCGCGGACTCGGTCCAGCGCGGGTACGTGTACCGGGGCCGGTACAACCCGCACCGCCGCCACCGCCTGGGGAGCGACTCCTCCCACATCCCGCCGGAGCGGTTCGTGGTGTGCGCCCAGAACCACGACCAGATCGGCAACCGCATGCGGGGCGACCGCCTCTGTACGCTGGTCGGCTTCGAGCCCCTCAAGGTGGCGGCCGCGCTCACGCTCCTGCACCCGGGGGTGCCGCTGCTGTTCCAGGGCGAGGAGTACGGAGAGACCGCGCCGTTCCCGTACTTCATCGGCCACACCGATCCGGACCTCGTGGAGGCGATCCGGCGGGGCCGGCGGGAGGAGTTCGCCTCGTTCGAGTGGTCCGGCGAGCCCCCCGACCCCCAGGACGAGGCCACGTTCGACTCGGCGCGGCTCGGTCGGGACCCGTCCCCCGAGGGCCGAATCCTGCGCGACTGGCACCGGGAGCTCATCCGCATCCGGCGCGACCACCCGGCGCTGGGACCGGGCGTCCCCGCGGAGGCCGAGGCAGACGAGGCCCGCATGCTGCTCACGGTGTGGCGCGAGGGCAGCGCCGAATCGCTGGTGGTGGCGAACCTCGGGGCCGAGCCGGTCCCGGACGCGCTGCCCATGGGCTGGGACCGCCTGCTGTGCTCGGCCGACGAGCGCTGGGGTGGCCCCGGCCCCGGCGCCGACCCCGCCACGCTCCCCGGCCACGCCGTGGCCGTCCTGATCCGGACGAACGGGTAGTCTCCGGCGATGCGGATCTGGCCGGGCACGCCCTACCCGCAGGGCGCCACGTGGGACGGGGAGGGCGTCAACTTCTCGATCTTCTCGGAGAACGCCACGGCGGTGGATCTGTGCCTGTTCGATCGCGCGGAGGACGCCCGCGAGACCCATCGCATCCGCATGCGGGAGCGAACCGACCTCATCTGGCACTGCTACCTCCCCGACGTCAGGCCCGGCCAGCTGTACGGCTACCGCGTCCACGGGCCCTACGAGCCGGAGCAGGGTCACCGGTTCAATCCGAACAAGCTCCTCATCGACCCCTACACGAAGGCCGTCTCCGGCACGATCCAGTGGAGCGACGCCCTGTACGGCTACACGGTGGGCCACCCCGACGTCGACCTGTCGTTCGACGGCCGGGACTCCGCCGGCGGCATGGCGAAGTGCGTGGTGATCGACCCCGCGTTCACCTGGGGCGAGGACCGGCCGCCGGAGGTCCCCTGGAACCGGACCGTGATCTACGAGTGCCACGTCCGGGGGATGACCATGCGCCATCCGGGCGTCCCGCGCCGACTCCGGGGCACCTATCTGGGGATGATCTCCGACCCCATCATCGACCACCTCCGTTCCCTGGGCGTCACGGCCGTCGAGCTGATGCCGGTCCACCAGTTCGTCAGGGACCGGCGGCTGGCGGAGATGGGCCTGACGAACTACTGGGGGTACAACACCCTGTGCTTCCTGGCCCCCGACGTCGGCTACGCCACCGGAGGGCTGGGCCAGCAGGTGGACGACTTCAAGTCGATGGTGAAGGGCCTGCACCGGGCCGGCATCGAGGTCATCCTCGACGTGGTCTACAACCACACCGGCGAGGGGAACGAGACCGGCCCGACGCTCTCGCTGCGGGGCGTGGACAACGTGGCGTTCTACCGGCTGATGCCCGACGACCCCCGCCGGTACATGGACTTCACCGGCACCGGCAACAGCTTGAACATGCTGCATTCCCGGTCCATCCAGCTGATCATGGACTCGCTCCGGTACTGGATCGAGGAGATGCACGTCGACGGATTCCGGTTCGACCTCGCGCCCGTGCTGGCCCGGGAGCTGTACGAGGTGAACCGGCTCGGCACGTTCTTCGACATCATCCAGCAGGACCCGGTGATCTCCCAGGTCAAGCTCATCGCCGAACCGTGGGACGTGGGGCCGGGCGGATACCAGGTGGGGAACTTCCCGGTGGGATGGGCGGAGTGGAACGGGAAGTACCGCGACGCCGTCCGCCGGTTCTGGCGGGGCGACCACGGCATGGTCCCCGAGATGGCCTTCCGGCTGTCCGGCTCGTCCGACATCTACGAGGGCAGCGGCCGGCGGACGTACGCCTCGATCAACTTCGTCACCGCGCACGACGGCTTCACGCTGAACGACCTGGTCTCGTTCGAGCACAAGCACAACGACGCGAACGGCGAGGGCAGCCGCGACGGCGCCGACGAGAACTACTCCCGGAACTGGGGCACCGAGGGCCCCACGGAATCGGCGTACATCCGGCGGATGCGCGAGCGCATGAAGCGGAACTTCCTGGCCACGCTGATCTTCTCCCAGGGCGTCCGGATGATCCTCATGGGCGACGAGACCAGCAGGACCCAGCAGGGGAACAACAACGCCTACTGCCAGGACAACGAGTTCTCGTGGATGAGCTGGGAGCTCTCCGGGCGGGAACGGCGCCTGCTCGAGTTCGCGCGTCATGCCCTGGCGGTGTTCCGCTCGAACCCGGTCCTGCGGCGCCGCTCGTTCTTCACCGGCCGGCCCATGGCGGCCGACGGGTTCAAGGACGTGACGTGGATCAGGCCGGACGGCGAGGAGGTCACCGACGAGGACTGGGCGGACCCGGGGAACCAGATCATCGGCATGCTGATGCACGGACGGGCCACCGACGAGGTGGACGAGCGCGGGCGTCCAATCTTCGGCGACACCGTGCTCCTGCTGATGAACGGCGGGGCCCGGTCGCGCGTGTTCACCATGCCGCGGCTGGAGCGCAGCGGCGCGTGGGAGGAGGTCATCAACACCTCCCGGCACGACATCGCCGAGCGGCCGGTCCGCAAGCCCACGGTGAACCTCACCGCCCACTCGGTGATCATGCTGCGCCACGACGAGCGGCTCAGCCCGCCGTGACCGCGGCGCCGGGCGCGGGCGCATGAGGATCCCCACCTCCACGTACCGACTTCAGTTCGGGCCGGGATTCGGGTTCGCCGACGCCCGTCGCCTGGTGGGGTACCTCCGGGCCCTCGGCGCCGGCGACCTGTACGCCTCGCCCCTGCTCCGGCCCCGTTCGGGGAGCGCGCACGGGTACGACGTGGTCGACCCCACCCAGCTGAACCCGGACCTGGGGGGCCGGGACGGGTTCGACGCGCTGGCCGCCGACCTCGGGGCGCGGGGGATGGGCCTCCTCCTCGACATCGTGCCGAACCACATGGCGACGTCGGACCAGAACCCCTGGTGGTGGGACGCGCTGAAGCACGGCCGGCGCTCGGCGTTCGCGTCCTTCTTCGACATCGACTGGGGCCCCGGAGGCGGTCAGGTCCTGGCCCCCGTCCTGAACGCTCCGTTCGGGCAGGTCCTGGAGGCGGGAGAGATCCGCCTGGAGCTCTCCGGCGACGGCGAGCCGGTGGTCCGCTACGGCGAACTCCGGTTCCCCGTGGATCCGAGCTCGTACCAGGGCGCCCCGGAGGACCTCCCCGCGTTGAACGGACGCGCCGGAGAGCCCGAGTCGTTCGACGTGCTGGAGGCCCTGCTGAACCGGCAGCACTACCGCCTGGCGGACTGGCACATCGCCGCGAGGGAGATCGACTACCGGCGGTTCTTCGATATCTCGGACCTTGTCACGCTCCGCACCGAGGACGCGTCGGTGTTCGAGGCCTCGCATGCCCTGGTGCTGGACCTGGCCAGGCAGGGGCTGGTCACGGGCCTGCGGGTGGACCACGTCGACGGCCTCCTCGATCCGGCCGGGTACGCGGACCGGCTCCAGCGGCGGCTGGGCGAGGAGACCGGGCGAGACGGGTTCGTCGTGGTGGAGAAGATCCTCGGGCGGGACGAGGACCTCCCCCCGGGATGGGCCGTGGCCGGGACCACGGGGTACGAGTTCGCCGACCTGGTGGACGGGCTGTTCGTCGACCCGGCCGGCGTCGAACGAGTGGAGCGGACGCACACCGCGCTCACCGGACGGCCCCCCGCACAGGGGTTCGAGGAGGTCGCCGCGCGGTGCCAGCGGCTGGTGCTGGACCAACTGTTCGCCGGCGAGGGCCGGGTCCTGGCCGCGCACCTGCACGCCCTGGCCCTGGAGGACCGCCACGGCCGCGACCTCGCCGAGGACGACCTCCGGACCGCGCTGGCCGAGGTCATGGCCTGGATGCCGGTGTACCGGACGTACACGGTCGGGCGGCCCGTGGCCGACCCGGACCGCCGGGTGGTGGAGCGGGCCGTGCGCGAGGCGATCCGGCGGCTCCCCGACCGGTACCGGCGGGCCGTCGAGTTCGTCGGGCGGGTCCTGGTGCTCGACGTGCGCGGCGACCCCGAATGGACCGACGTCGACTCGTGGATCGGGTTCGTCAATCGGTGGCAGCGGCTCACCGGGCCGGTCACCGCGAAGGGCGTGGAGGACACCGCGATGTACCGGTGGGACGGCCTGCTGTCCCGGAGCGACGTCGGTGCCCAGCCCTCCCGGCCGGCTGTCTCGGTGGAGGAGTTCCACCGGCGGATGCGCGAGCGGCAGCGGCGGTGGCCGGCCTCGCTCAACGCCGGCTCCACGCACGACTCCAAGCGGAGCGAGGACGTCCGGGCCCGGCTCGACGTGCTCTCGGAGGTTCCCGAGGAGTGGTCGAGGCGGGTGCAGCGGTGGCGCCGCCTCAACCGGGGCCTGCGGCGGCGGGTCCGCGGCCGCGACGTCCCCGATCCCGCGCTCGAGCTGCACCTGTACCAGTCGCTGGTGGGGGCGTGGCCGCTGGAACCGTCGGAGCGTCGGGACTTCACGGCCCGGATGCAGGACTACGCGGTGAAGGCCGCCCGTGAGGCCAAGGTGTGGACGTCGTGGCTGGCTCCGGACCTCGCCTACGAGCGGGCGGTCCGTGGCTGGCTCCGAGCCGCCCTGGGCCCGCGGAACGAACGGTTCCGCCGCGACCTCGAGTCGTTCGCCGAGCGGGTGTCCCTGCCGGGGGCGGTGAACTCGCTGGCCGGGGTGGTGCTGCGGGCCACGGCCCCGGGCGTCCCCGACGTGTACCAGGGGGCCGAGCTGTGGAACCTCGCGCTGGTGGACCCGGACAACCGCCGTCCGGTGGACTTCGAACGGCGGATGGGCGCGGTGGAGGAGCTGGACCGGGGCCTCCATGACCGCCGGGCCCTGGCCCGGGATCTGGCCGCGACGTGGCCGGACGGCCGGGTCAAGCTCCACGTCCTCCGGGAGGCTCTCCGGCTGCGGCGGGCCCATCCGCAGCTGTTCGCCCGGGGCTCGTACCTCCCGCTGGAGGTGACCGGCCGCCGCCGGGCGAACGCCCTGGCCTTCGCCCGCCGCCGGGGCCGGTCGTGGGCGGTGGCCATTGTCCCTCGTCACGTGGCCGGCCTGGCCCGCGGCGGCCGGTTTCCGGTCCGCGCCGCCTCCTGGCCCGCCACCGTGGCCCACCTCCCCGCCGGTGCGCCCGAGCGATGGACGAACGTCCTCACCGGCGAACACGTCGACGCCGTCCGCGGCGGCATCCGCCTCGCCGACGCGTTCGCCACCCTCCCGGTGGGGGTGCTGATCGCCCGGTCCTAGGCCGGAGCCTGCTCGCTCCCTGTCCGAGGTGCCACTAGGGTCCCCTCTGAATGCTGGGGCGACGGGCCGGGCAGCATCCACTGACCGCTCCGTGCGAGCCGGCCCGTTCGACCATCGGATTCCGGCGACAATGCGCCCGGTGAGCGACGTCGAGGAGAGGGCGCAACCGGACGGGGAGCGAACCTACCGTCGGCGGCTGCTGGGAATGCTGTCGGTGGCCACGTTCTTCGAGGGCTACGACAACTTCGTCCTGGCGCTGGTCCTGCCGCTGGTGCTGGCCGACCTCGGCGGGTCGGAGGCCCAGGCGGGGGTCATCCGGGCGATCGTGGGCGTGGGGTCGGTCCTGGGGTTCGTGCTGGCGGCCCAGGGCGACCGCATCGGCCGCCGGCGACTGCTGCTGATCACGATCGTCGGCTACACCGCCGGGACCTTCCTCACCGCCGTGTCCCCGAACCTGGCCTGGCTCACCGCCGCGCAGGTCGTCGCGCAGGTCTTCCTGGCCAGCGAATGGGCCGTGGCGGTGACCATCGTCGTGGAGGAGTACCCCATCTCGGAGCGGGGCCGGGCCCTCGGCATCGTCACCTCCATGAACACGCTCGGCGGGATCACGGTCGGGATCCTGGCCTTCGTCGGCCTGCAGCACACGCCCCTCGACTGGCGGGGTTTCTTCGTCGTGGGGATCGTGCCGCTCATCGTCGTGGCCTTCGCCCGTCGGAAGATGAGGGAGACCGCGCGCTACGCGGCGATCCGGGCGGATCCCGTCGCCTGGCACCTGAACCGGGGGCGGCTGCTGGAGGCGTGGCGGCCGGAGTTCCGGCGAAACGTCCTGGCGGTGGGGCTCATGAACTTCTTCCGGTTCGCCGCCGTGGCCAGCGGGGCGTTCTGGTGGCCGTACTACGCCCAGCAGGAGGTCGGGATGTCGCTCTCGCTCTCCGGGCTGTACCTGGGCATCGCGGGGCTCATCGGCGCGCTGGGGTTCGTCGTGGCCGGCCGGGCCATGGAGCGGTACGGGCGCCGCCCCACGTTCATCGCGTACGTGATCGGCGCGGCCGCGTTCGGCATCCCGCTGTTCCAAATCCACTCGCAGGGGCTGATGCTGCCGTTCGTGTGCCTGGCCATCTTCTTCGGCCTCGGCGGCGCCGCGGTCACGTCCGCGTTCTCCACCGAGTTCTTCCCCACATACGTCCGGAGTCGCGCGGCGGCGTGGTGCCGCAACGCCTTCGAGATCCCCGGGGGGATCATCGGGCCACTCGTGGTGGGCCTCCTCGGCGACCACCGAACCGGCCCCATCGGGTCCATCGGCGACTCGATGAGCGTGCTGTTCGTGGTGACGCTCCTGCCGACCCTGTTCATCGCCGTCCGCCACATCGGCGAGACCCGCCACCTCGACCTGTCCGCCCTCGACCTCCTGGCCGCGGAGGCCCGGGCGTGAGGCGTCTGGTGGCCCTCGCCGCCGTGGCGTGCGCCCTCCTCCCCGCCTGCGCGAGCACCGACCGCCCCGAGGGCGTGGTCGAACGGTGGCTGATCTCGCTGAACCAGGGATCGGCGGGCCGGCCAGACCGGTACGCGGACCCGGACGTGTCCGAACGGATCCTGCCGGGGTGGGACGCCTGCGAGCCCGGAGCGCTCGACACGATCCGCGTGGGACGCCAGATGACCCGGGCCGGGACCGAGCACGTCGGGGATGGCTCGGTGGCGGTCGTGCCGTACGAGGTCGAGTACGCCGACGACGCCGCCGAACTGTGCGACCACCCGGTCGGGGGCCGCCGCGCGCCGGCCGGCTACGTCGTCGCCGTCCGGCCCCGCGGTGGTGATTGGCGGGTCACCGATCTCCAGCGGATCGGGCCCGGGGAGTTCCGCTTCCCTGCCTTCGTGGCACGGCCCGTGGCCGCCGCATCGCCCCTCGTGTGGCTGGCGGGTGCCGGCCTGGGACTGCTGCTCTGCGCGTTCGTCGCGCTCCTCATGCGCGCGACGCCGCGGCCGCGGCCGGTGCCGTCGGAGCCGATCGATCCCACGGACGCCCGGGGGCTGTAGCCGTGAAGAGGTGAGGCCCGCGGCGCGGGTAGCGACCGCGGGCCTCGTCGGCCCGACCGCTCCCCCCCGGAGCATTGGCCGGACCGAGCCCGTTGGATCGGGTCAGGCCGAGCCGAACCCGTCCCCCGCTTCCATCGGGATGTGCGCAGCCGGCGCGGGGAGGGCAACGAGCGAGATCGTTCGGCGCATGGACAGGGTGTTCCCCCTCTCGGCGGGGCGGGTCCCGCCGTCCCATGGTCGTCCCCCGGCCCGGACTCCGTCCACCGCCTTTCGGCCCGGTGGGGTCGGCCGTTCGTCCATGGATCGACCGAGGCCTTCCGGCCGACCGCGTTCGACGAACCGGCGATCTCGTGCTCAGTCGGGCACGGGGAGGTGCCGCAGGAGCACGCGGAACACGCCCTCCAGGGTCACCTTCGCGTAGTCGTGGCTGGGGCTGTTCGTGATCATCACCGCGGCGGCGATCCGGAGGTCGCCCCGTTCGAGGAACGCGATCTGATGCTCCACCGCGCCGGTCCCCGAGCCCCAGCCGCCCTTGAAGAAGAGCTTCCACTTGTCGTGGTGCAGGCGGCCGATCCCCCATCGCTGCGAGGGCACGATGTGCGCCAGGAGGTAGCGGGCGTACGCCTCGTGCCGGTCCGGGATGTAGCGCTCGAGCCGGAACATGAAGCGGGCCTCCTCGCCCGACGTGTCCGACGAAAGGCCCCACGGATGCGGCACGAAGTGGAAGTGATCCATCCCGGCCACGTTCGCCAGGGCGTACAGGCGCCTGGCGCCGACGATCTCCGAGACCCGCGTCGCCGCGAGGTTGTCCGACCGCTTGATCATGGGCCCGAGCAGCTCGCGGTCGGACGGGCGGAGGTCCCGGTCGCGCACGGAGGGCATCCGCAGGTACGCCACCATGAACATGACCTTCACCGTGCTGGCGAGCGGCACCGCCCGGGAGCCGCGCCACCCGTACGCGTTCCCCTTCGGCCCGATGACCGTGAACGACACGTCGCCCGAGCGGGTGGCCGCGTAGTCCCTCGAGGCGCCCACGTCCGGCGGCCACGCCCCCGCAGGCCCCGCCGAGAGCCCGACGATCAGCGCCGAGGCGGCGAGGGCCGCCGACGTCCGGCGAACGGTGAACCGGCTCATGGTGAGCCCGATCCTATGCCTCGTCGCGCTCCGGACCACGCGAAGAGGCCGGGCCCTCGTTCGGACCCGGCCTCCGTGCGTTCGTTCTGCGGTTACAGCGCGACCGCGCCGGCGATCTCCTTGGAGTCCCGCAGCTTGCGCAGGGCCTCCCGCTCGATCAGGCGCACGCGCTCGCCGGACAGCCCGAGGACCTTCCCGGTCTCCCGCAGCGAGAGCGGACGGCCGGTGTGCAGGCCGTACCGGAGCTCCACCACGTGGCGCTCCCGTTCGTCCAGCACCCGCTCGACGGCCTCGCCGATCTCCTCGCGGAGCAGCGCGTCCTCCACCTCGGAGAACTGGCTCTCGGAGTCGGCCTCCTCGATCAGGTCACCGAGCTCCGTCTCCTCCCCCACCGGGGCCTGCAGGGACAGCGGCTCGCGCCGCCCCATCTCGGTGAGGTCGTCGATCTCGGCCACCGTGGTGTCGAGGGCCTTGGCCAGCTCCTCGCGGGAGGGCTCGCGCCCCATCTGCTGCGCGAACTGGAACCGGGTCCGGTTCAGCTTGCGCAGGCGGTCGTGGATGTGGACCGGCAGGCGGATCGAGCGAGAGCGATCGGCGATCGCCCGCGTGATCCCCTGGCGGATCCACCAGGTCGCGTACGTGGAGAACTTGAACCCCCGGCGCCAGTCGAACAGCTCGACCGCGCGCATGAGTCCGATGTTCCCCTCCTGGATGAGGTCGAGCAGCGGCAGCCCCTGGCCCTGGTACTTCCGGGCCACGGACACCACGAGGCGCAGGTTCGCCATGATGAACCGCTGGCGGGCGGCCTCGGCCTGGCGGATGTCGGCGCGGGCCTTCATGATCGACCGGTCGGAGCGGAGGCGGCCCGCCTTGATGCGGTCCTCGGCCTCCTTGCCCTTCTCGATGGTCATGGCGAGCATGACCTCCTCCTCCTTGGTGAGGAGAGGCTCTCGGGCCGCGGCCTCCAGGTACAGGCGGAGGTCGTCGGCGTCATCGGTGCCCAGTGGGCGAGCAGGTTCGGCCATTTTCTTCCCTGGGTTCTCCTTCAACAGCTACCCTCGTCCGGTTCAACAGCACCGTGACTCCCGGAATTCCTTCCGGTCGGCCTGTCAGTTCCCTGAGGGCAGACTGAATAGGGCCTCGGCGGCCACCTCGACGCAGGCTAACACGAAGTCTTCCCCAACTCAAGGCCGGCCACGCACGCCGGGGACATTGAGTTCGTGTGGAGACGGGCGTCTCCGTGCCCGTCTCCACACTCAGGGACGTCCGACGCGGCGCTCAGCGCGGCGTGCCTGAGGAGCCCGGCGGAGGACGGGCGGCGTCACCCGGAGGGCCGTACGCAGGCCGAACGCGGCGCCCCGGACCGCCGTCTCGCGCAGGGGGTCCCACCGGAGCCCGTAGGCGGCCCGGAGCGGCTCCGGAAGCAGGGCGGCCGTGACCTCCCGCTGGGCCAGCGCGAACGGCCGGAGCGGAAGCGGCATGGGCGGGGTGAGGATCGCCGGGGCCAGCCGGCGGGCGTCGTCGGAGACCTCCAGCGTGGAGATCGTGAGGTCGACGTAGCGACGGAAGCCGTCGAACGTGTCCGGAAGGATCTCCGGCGGCGTGAGCATGGCCACGGCCAGGGCGCCCATCTCCCCCACGTACCTCGACCGGTCGTGCTCGGAGAGCGGACGTACGAACCGGCGGTACGCGAGGAGCGCGCTGTCGACGAGCGTGGCCCACACCCACAGCAGGAGGGCAGGGTCGAGCGCCGAGTACGGCCCCCCGCCGGGCGTTCGGCCACTGATCCGCCGGTGCACGGCGGTGACCCCCTCGGCGGCGCGGAGGGCCTCCTCGGTGTCCCCGAACGAGATGGCCAGCATGGCCTCCATGGTCCGGGCCAGCCGCCGGTAGGCCCCGCGCGGGAAGTCGCTGTGGCCGGCCACGCCCGCGGCCACCGCGGGATGGGCGATCTGCATGAGCAGGGCCCGGGGCCCGGCCAGGATCAGCGCCGCCTCCCCGTTCACCCGCCAGGCCACCGACCCCGGCCCGAACAACCCGGCATCGCCGGGGACGGGGCCGATCGTTCGAGCGCTACGCACGGGGGTCGATGAGGACCTTGATGCCCCCCCGGCCGTCGGCCTGGTCCTCGAAGGCTTGCTGGATCCCGGACAGGGGGCGTTCGTCGGTGATCACCTTCGCCGTCTCCGGGCGGCGCGCCAGCAGGGCCAGGGCGTCCTGCATCGACCGCCTCGAGGGGCCGGTGATGGCCAGGGCCCGCTGCTCCTTCACCGCCATCACCGCCGGGATGAACATGGCCGGCTCGAACGGCAGCCCCAGCAGCACGACCGTTCCCATGTGGCCGCAGGCGTTGAACGCGAGCTGGACGGCGGACGCGGCCCCGCTGCACTCGAACACGAACCGCGGCCCGTGCAGGTCCACGGCGAGGGTCTTCCAGAACGGGTCCTCGGCCACCGGGTCGAACGCCATCTCGCAACCGAACTCCAGGCCGGCCGCGCGGCGGTCCTCGCGGACGTCCGAGCCCACCACCCTGGCCCGGAGGTCGGCCAGCGCCGCCACCACGAGGAGGCCGATGGCCCCCAGGCCGGAGACGTACACGAGGTCCCCGGACCCGACGCCCGCATCCGTGATCGAGCGCATGGCCACGCCGAGCGGTTCGGCCAGGGCCGCCGAGCGGTCGTCCACCTCGTCCGGCACCGGGATCAGCAGGTCCGCCAGGGGGTTCGTGGTCTCGGCGTAGCCGCCCCAGTGGTTCTGCGGGTTCAGGCAGTACCGGGGGCGTCCCTCGCGGCACCACACGCACTCGCCGCACCCCCGCCCGGGGAACGCCACCACGCGCTGCCCCGGCGACCACCGGCCGGTCGTGTCCTCCTCCACGACCCCGCTGTACTCGTGGCCGGGAACCCGGTCCTCGCCGGCCATGATCCCCACCTTCCACAGCGAGACGTCGGACCCGCAGATGCCGTTGAAGCCGACGCGAACGCGCGCCTCGCCGGGTTGCAGCTCGGGCGGGTCCACGTCCCGGACGGCGAACGTACGCACGCCGGTGAAGAACGCCGCCCGCACGCCCGTATCGTACGACGACCTCCCCGCGTACCCTGTTCGCGGCATGGAGATCAGGCCCATCCGCCCGGAGGAGCTCCCGGACGCGCTGCCCCTGTTCGCGGGATACCAGCGGTTCTACGAGGTCCCCGAGCCGAACGACGAGGCCAACCTGGCCTTCTTCGCCCGCTTCTGCGAACCGTCGGGGGCCGGGCTGCTGCTCGGCGCGTGGGAGGACGACGACCTGGTGGGGTTCGCGAACCTGTACTGGACGTTCTCGTCCACGCGAGCGGTCGACGCCGCGCTGATGAACGACCTGTTCGTCGCCGAGCGGGCCCGAGGTCTCGGCGCCGGGCGGGCGCTGATCCAGGCCGCGGCGGAGGCCGCGCGGGCCCGCGGATGCCACCACCTCGAGTGGTACACCGCGCCCGACAACGTCACCGCCCGGCGCCTGTACGACGCCACCGGTGCCACTCGCTCCGAGTGGTTGGCCTACGAGATCGAGCTGACGTAGCCGGTTCGGTCAGCCCGAACACGCGCCTCGGGCTAACGTATGGCACCCAGGAGGGCGGTGCGGTGACACTCGGAACCGAGCACGACGAACCGTCGGCGGCGACCGTCGAGCGGGCCCGGGACGCCGCCGGCCGCGATGCGTGGGCGGAGGCCTACGAACTGCTGTCCTCGATGGAGCCCGCGCTCCTCGGGCCGGGTGACCTCGAGCTGCTGGCGCAGGCGGCCTGGTGGCTGTCCCGGTTGGAGGAATCCGTGGCCGCCCGGCAACGGGCCTATGCGGGCCACGCCGCCGCCGGGGAGGAGGTCCTCGCGGCGGGCGTCGCGGTCCGGCTGGCCATGGACCACTTCGTCCGCAGTGAGGGGGCGCTCGGGGCCGGTTGGCTCGCGCGGGCCCAGCGCCACCTCCGCGACCGACCGGAGACCTTCCAGCACGGGTTGCTGGCCTGTGCTGAGTCCACCGTGGCCCGCTTCGGCGGGGAGCTCGAGGGCTCACTGGCACTGGCGGAGCGAGGGGCCGACATCGGCCGGCGCCTCCGGAACCCGGATCTGGTGGCGATGGGGGTCCACCTGGAGGGGCTGGCCCTCATCGCCGGAGGTCGCATCGCCGAAGGCGTGGCGCTGCTGGACGAGGCCATGACCTCGGTGGTGGCCGGCGAGCTCACCTCCTATTTCACCGGGGTGGTCTACTGCAACGTCCTCCAGGCCTGCCTGGCGCTGGCCGACCTCCGCCGGGCCGGGGAATGGAACGAGGCCTCCCGGGCGTGGTGCGAGTCCCTCCCCGCGCAGTCCCCGTTCCCCGGGCTCTGCCGGATCAACCGAGCGGAGCTGGCCACCCTCACCGGGGCGTGGGCGGAGGCCGAGGCCGAGGCGTCACGGGCCTCGGAGGAGGTCATGCGCCTCAATCCCGCGATGGCCGGCGCGGCCGTCTACGAGGCCGGCGAGGTCCGCCGGCGGTGGGGGGACCTGGCCGGGGCGGAGGAGGCCTTCTCCCGCGCCCACGAGCTGGGATTCGAGCCACAGCCCGGCCTGGCCCTGGTCCGGCTGGCACAGGGGAAGCCCGGACCGGCCGTGAGCGCGCTCCGCCTCGCGGTCACCGGGGAGCTCGGCAACCGCCTCCGTCGCGCCCGGCTCCTGGCGGCGCTGGTGGAGGCGGCCCTCGCGCTCCCCGACATCGATTCGGCGGGGGAGGCCGCCGAGGAGCTGGAGGGCATCGCTCGCGAGTTCCGGACGCCCGTGCTGGACGCCTCCGCGGCCACGGCGCGCGGGTCGGTCCTGCTGGCGCGAGGCGACGTGACCGGCGCCCTCGGGGAGCTCCGCCGGGCCTGCGCCACCTGGCAGGAGGTACGGCTCCCCTACGACGCCGCTCGCGCCAGGATGCTGTACGGCCTGGCCCTGCGCGCGGCCGGCGACGAGGACGACGCCAGGCTGGAGCTTCGAGCGGCGCTCGGGACGTTCGAACGGCTGGGGGCAGCCCTCGACCTGGCCGCCGCGTCCGGGCTGCTCGGCGAGACGACGGGACTCCCCCGCGGGCTCACCTCGCGGGAGGCTGAGGTGCTGCGACTGGTGGCCGCCGGCAAGTCGAACCGGGACATCGCCGCCGCGCTCGTGATCAGCGAGCACACCGTGGCCCGGCACCTCCAGAACATCTTCGCCAAGCTCAACGTGTCGTCCCGCTCGGCCGCCACCGCGTTCGCGTTCGAACACGGCCTCGCGTGACGAGGCCGATCAGAGCTCGTGGCAGGGGCTCCGGAAGATCCCGTCGAGGAATGCCAGCGCCATCGGGACCTCGGACGCGGCGTCGAAGTCCTTCCAGGACCCCAAGCCCGCGACGATCCGGAGGCGCGCGGTCCCGACGCCGTTGAACCGGTCGAGCGCGCGAGCGAACGCCACGCTCTGCTGGACGGGCACCACCGGGTCGAGGTCGCCGTGCGCGATGAGGAACGGCGACACGTTGCGGCCGGGCGTGAGGTACGTGATCGGGTTCGTGGCCCGGACCCGGCCGGGCACGGACTGGATCGGCGCGCCGACCAGCCGTGACTCGCCGGACGTCGCTGCGTCGTGACGCTCGGCGGGTTCGAGGCCGGGAGTCCGCGCCAGCTGGCGGTCCATCGTGAGGAAGTTCACCGGCCCGAACCAGTCGACGACGGCCTGGACCGCGCTCGAGGTCGTCGGGTTGCCGAGCTTCGGGTCGTCGAACCGGGCCACGCCGGCGGTGGTCCCGAGCAGGGACACGAGTTGGCCGCCGGAGGAGTCGCCCCAGGCCGCGATGCGGATCGGGTCGAGGCCGTACCGGCCGGCGTTGGCCCGCATGAACCGGACCGCAGCCTTCACGTCCTGGATCTGGGCCGGGAACGTGGCCTCGTCGGTGAGCCGGTAGTTGATGCTGGCGAAGGCGTACCCGCGCCGAAGGATCGCGGGGAGGTAGGCCGCGTGCTCGGGCGCCGACTTGTCGCCGGTCGTCCAAGCCCCGCCGTGGACGTACATCACCAGCGGCAGGCGGGGGACGGGGAGCCTCGGGAGGTACAGGTCGAGCACCTCGGACGGCGAGGCCGTGGCGTAGTGGATGTCCGCGATCCGGCGGTACGGCGGCGGCTGCAGGGTGGCCGGGTCGGTGGGGGCCTCGGCCACGGAGGACGAGCGCGACGCCGTGACGGGGCTCAGGCCGGCACACGCGGACAGGACGAGCACGAGGGCCGCCACGGGGCCCGCCAGCTGGAATCGCCGTGAGGTCACGGAGTGCCTCCTGTCGATGGGAATCGTCTCACGCTTCCGCCGAACGGCGCGACACGGCGGGGCCGGCGGGCCGCGCTCCACGGGACAGTCGCGTCCCGTGGTGGATTCGAACCACGACCGCCCCGATCGCGAATTGGCTGATTCCGGCGATGAGGGGCGGTCGGGCCCCCACATACCGTCGCCTCCGGGAACACACCGGAAGGAGGCAGGGATGGACGGGAGCGGTGGGACGGAGCGGTTCGACACCGTGGTCATCGGCGGGGGGCAGGCCGGGCTCTCGGTCGGGTACCACCTGCGGAAGCGGGGGCTGTCGTTCGTGATCCTGGAGGCGAACGAGCGAATCGGTGACTCGTGGCGGCGGCGGTGGGACTCGCTGCGGGTGTTCACCCCGGCTAAGTACGACGGGCTGGACGGCTGGCGGTACCCGGGGAAGGGCTGGTCGTTCCCCTCGAAGGACGAGCTGGGCGACTACCTGGAGGCCTACGCGGGCCGGTTCGAGCTGCCCGTTCGAACGGGCGTCGCCGTGAACGAGCTGAGCAGGGATGGTGACCGGTACTTGGTGACCACGGGCGGGGGGCGGCTCGAGGCGGATCACGTCGTGGTCGCGACCGGCTACTGCCACACGCCGATGGTGCCCGGCTTCGCCAAGGAGCTGGATCCCGGCATCGTTCAGATGCACTCCAACGACTACCTGAACGCGGGCCAGCTCCGCGACGGCGGCGTGCTGCTGGTGGGGGCCGGCAACTCGGGCGCCGAGATCGCGATCGAGGTGGCGAAGACCCACCCGACGTGGGTCGCGGGCAAGGTGCCGGGCCAGTTCCCGGTTCGCCACGGGAGCGTGCCCGCACGGTTCCTCCTCCCGGTGATCCGGTTCATCGGCCACCACGTGCTGACCACCGGGACACCGATCGGCCGGAAGGTTCGACCCAGGTTCGTCTCGCGGGGAGCACCGCTGATCCGGGTGAAGGAGAAGGACCTCCTCGCAGCCGGGGTGGAGCGGGTCCCCCGAGTCAGGGGCGTCCGGGACGGGATGCCGGAGCTCGACGACGACCGTGTCCTCGACGTGGCGAACGTCATCTGGTGCACGGGGTTCCGCCCGGACTTCTCGTGGATCGACCTCTCGGTCTTCGGCGACCGCGGCGAGCCCGAGCAGGACCGCGGCGTGGTGGCGAGCGAGCCGGGCCTGTATTTCGTCGGCCTCCACTTCCTGTACGCGGCCACGTCCGAGGTGCTGCCGGGCGTGGGCCGCGACGCCGAGCACATCGCGAGGCACATCTCGAAGCGTGCCGCCGCCGGGAAGACCCGCGCGCCGGGAGCGCGAGTCCCGGTCGAAGCCTGACGAGGGAACCGGGGGGCGATCCGGCCCCCCCCCCGGGGCCCTCCACTACAGTCCCCGTGCGATGTCCGAGGCGGAGCACGGCGGGATCCTGGCGGCGCGGGCCCTGCGGGAATCGGGCATCACCACGCTGTTCGCGCTGCCCGGGGGGCACAACCTGCCCCTGTTCGAGGGGGCCCGGCTGGAGGGCCTTCGGCTCATCGACACGCGGCACGAGGAGAGCGCCGTGATGATGGCCGAGGGGTGGGCCCTGGCCACCGGCTCCGTGGGCGTCGCGAGCGTCACCGCCGGCCCGGGGTTCACGAACGCGCTACCCGGGATCGCCGAGGCGCAGAAGGCCGGAGTCCCGGTGGTGGTGATCAGCGGCCGGACGGGCTTGCGCCAGCGAGGGCGGGAGGCCGTGCAGGACCTCGACCAGCTCGCGGTCGTGACGCCCATGTCGAAGTGGCGCGATCAGTGCCTGGCGCCGGAGCGGATCCCCGAGTACGTCCGGGCTGCCGTCCACCACGCGCGGAGCGGGGCACCGGGCGTGGCCTACCTCGAGATCCCGCAGGACGTGTTCGGCGCCCGGGCCGACGCCGCGGGAAGGCCGTGGCCCCAGGGGTTCCCGGTGGCGCGCCCGGCCGCGGACCCCCGGGACCTGGAGCGGGCCGTGGAGATCCTGGCGGGGGCGTCGCGGCCCGTGGTCCTGGCCGGGTCGGGCGCGTTCTTCTCCGGTGCGGGCGAGGAGCTGCGGGCGTTCGTCGAACGAACGGGCATCCCGGCCGTCACCACCAGCGCGGCGCGGGGGCTCCTTGACGACGACCATCCCCGGTGTCTGGGCGGGCTGGTCCACGCCGGGATCACGGTGGCGTCGAGCGACGCCGTCCTGGTCCTGGGGTCGCGGTTCAACGCGAACCTGCTGTGGGGCGGCGCGCCGCTGTTCCCGATCGAGGGACGGATCGTGCAGGTGGACGTGCGCCCGGAGCACCTGGGCGGCGAGCGGCTCCCCGACGTCGGGCTGGCCGGCGATTGCGCCGTGGTGCTCCGCCAGCTGACCGGGGCGTGGACACCGGAGCCGGGCGTCCTGGATGGCTGGGCCGAACAGGCCAGGGGGGGCGTCCGGGCGTCCCGGGAGCAGTGGTCGGCCGAGGTCGATCGTCCGTCGAACGGCGTGCACCCCGGGTGGCTGGCTCGGGAGACCGCCGCGTTCGCCGAGGAGATCGGCCCGTGCACGACAGTGGCTGACGGCGGCGACAGCGTGCTGTGGGGCATCGCGTGGTTCCGGGCCCACCGTCCGGGGACCCACCTGTACATCGGCTCGGCGTTCGGGACGCTCGGGATCGGCTTGCCGTTCGCCATCGCGGCGAAGGCGGCCCGCCCGGAGGAACCCGTGGTGCTGCTCACGGGGGACGGGGCGTTCGGGCTCTCGGCGATGGAGCTCGACACGGCCGCCCGTCACGGCCTTCCGGTGATCGTCGTGGTCGTGAACAACGGCGGCTGGGGGGACGTCCGCCACGAGCAGCGCGCGTTCTACGGCGAGGAGGCCGACACCGGCGCGGTCCTGTCCGGGATGCGCTACGACCGCCTGGCGGAGGCCGTCGGCGGCCACGGCGAGCGGGTCGAGTCGCCGGAGGAGCTCCGCCCCGCCCTGGAGCGCGCCGCGGCCTCCGGGATGGTGGCCGTGGTGGACGTGGCCACCGACCCCGACGTCATGAGCGACCTCATGAGGAACCTCGGCGGCATGGACGTCATGTGACGCCCGGCCCGGTCCGGCGTCCGGGCTCGCCGCGGTCAGCCCGTTCGACCCAAAGAACCTCCTCGAAGGTGCGGCCGTTGTGCGCACATTGCTCGTACGCAGCCCGAACGTCCTGGTCAGTCGACCGGTCGAGCGCGCCAGACGCCCATCGCAGGAACGCTGCCCGCTATCCGCTCGGATCCAGACGGCCGATCTGGCCCAACAGGTCCGGTGCTTCCTGCGACTTGGGAACCCGAACGTCGTCCACGATCGCACCATCCCGAAGCCTCACGACGCGATCGCACCGGCTGGCCACGACCGGGTCGTGGGTCGCGACGATCACGCTCATTCCTCGGTCGCGGCGGAGGTCCAGGATCAGCTGGACGATCTCACCCCCGGTCACGGAGTCGAGGTTGCCGGTGGGCTCGTCGGCCAACAGGAGACCTGGTTCGTTGATGAGAGCTCTTGCGATCGCGACCCGCTGCTGCTCCCCCCCAGACAGGCGCGAGGGAAGCGAACGCTCCCTGCCCGCAAGCCCGAGGGCCGCCAGGAGTTCCATGGCACGCTCGAACTTGTCGAAGTCCGCACGGTAGGGAAGCAAGGGGGCGGCGACGTTGTCACGGACAGAGAGGGATGGCAGCAGGTGGAACCGCTGGAAGACAAAACCGATCTTCCGTCGGTACGTGGCCTGCTGAGCCCGAGACAGGGAGGTCACCTCCGAGCGCCCCACCCAAACGATTCCCTCGTCGGGCCGATCCATGGCCCCGATCACGTGGAGTAAGGTCGACTTGCCGGAGCCGGAAGGGCCCGTTACGGCGACCAACTCCCCGGAGTCGATGGACAGATCCACGCGGTCAAGCGCGACGACGTCCTGCCCATCGGTCGCGTATCGCTTCGACACTCCGGTGAGTTCGACGCGGAATCCCATCGATCACTCCTCTGCCAGCACAGCGGGTGGAGTCATTCGGGACATGAGCGAGGCTGGTACGAGCGCCGCGGCGAGCGCGATCGCCGTCCCGGCCACGGCGGCAATCGCCCCGGCCAGCACGATGCGTCCGGGCGACCCTCCGACCAGAGCGGAGAGGCCGATCCCTGCGGTCGCCCCCGCGACGCTGCCAAGGAGCCCGATCCCGAGCCCCTCGAGCGCCACCATCCTGCCCAGGTCTCGCTCCCGCCACCCCATGGCCCGGAGCGTGACCAGCTCCGGGGCACGCTCTCTGAGGTTCAGAAACAGCACGTCAGCCACGGACAGGGCGGCGAGCACAACCGCCAGGGCCACGCCCACGTAGTCGACCCCCCGGACCTCGATGGAGATGAACGCCCCCAAGGCGGTCCCGAGGATCGAGCCCTTGAAGGCCAGGGTGATCGACAGGAGCAGGGCGAGAGCCCCCACCCCCACGAACAGGCCGGCCGCAGCGAGGAGGGTCCGTCCCGGCAACCGGCGGAGGTTGGCCAGGGCCATCCCCCCGATCCGCCGCACATGGTGGACCGACCGGCGCTTGGCCATTGGGGAACGAACCGCGTCGAGAGGCGAAGACCGGGCGGCCCGCCACGCCGGCACGAGGCCGGCGACAGAAGCCAGGACCATGGCCACAGGTGCAACGAGCAGGGTTCGCGATAGCGGGATCCCGAATCCGAAGAGCCTGACGAGCACCGCCGCGATGCCGGTCCCCGCCAGTCCGGCGGCCAGGCCGATCAGGGCGAGCTCGCCGAGAACCGCTCGGAAGATATGACCGCGGGACCACCCGAGCGCGAGGAGCGTCCCTATCTCGGTCCGCCTGGCCCGAACGGAGGCCAGGGCGCCGTTCACCAGGAAAAGGGTCGTCACGACCAGCACCAGGGCGAACAGCGCCAGGCTCTTCCGGTCCACCGCGTTGAGGATGACCACGGCCACACCCTTCTTCACCCACCCCTCCTCCACCAGAAGCGATGGCCGCCCGAACTTCCCGGGGGGCAAGTGCACGAGAAGCGGATGAGGCGACGAGCCGGCCGTCACGTCCACCGACAGGCCGGTCTCCATCTGGATGGCCTCCGCCACCCGGCGGATCCGTTCGCGGCTTACCGGGTCCGGCCCCTCGACCCCCGCCACTCTGACCCGGACGACGCTGATCGGGGCCTTCGGGCTGGCCCCCTCGAAGAGATCGGGATTGTCGAAGGCCGAGAGGCTGCGGAGCGTCGTGACCAGGAGGGGCGGCTGCTGGATGTAGTCGCCGAGGTTCTGAGTGGGAAGCAGCGGCTGGTCCCCGAGGGCCGTCCGACTGGCCGGATCCGCGGGTATCACCGGCGCCGGGTAGTACGTCTCCAGAGGGACGCGCGAGAGGGGGCTGAAGCCGGGGAGCCGCTGAGGATCGAACCGACCCACCACCTGTAACGCGGGAATGGCGAGGACGTTGTTCGACAGGAACGTGGTAGATCCCTGATGCTCCTCCAGCCTCCGGAATTGGGTGTCCCGGTTTTCCCCAGGCGCCCAGCCTCCACCGTAGTAGTTGCTGATGAAGACGTCGGTGGGGTTGTGGGCGGCCAGGGCAACCAGACGTTCCGGTCCGGCCGGCCGGTACCGCACGGGCGCCGTGGTCCAGTAGCCGTTGTAGCTGATCTCGAGCTCCGACGTGGGCTTGCTCAGTCCCTCGACGAGTCGCTCGTACATGGGGCCGATGGGGAGAGTGGCGCGGCCGACGGTCTGCCCGTCGAGTGAGGTGACGAACTGGAAGGCGGAATCCTCGGATGACAGATTCCGGTATGGGCGGGGCTCCTCCGGAAGGGCCAGGCGTTCCACCGTGACCTGGAGCTCCTCGCTCACGAACGTTCTGGTGCTCGCGATGAAGGGAACGACCCGGTACTTGGCTCTCGGTCCCTTTCGTTCGATCCTCGGCGCGTCCGTCTCTTGGAGCATCCTTCCCGCCACCACCGCCTGGTCGATGTGCAGGAGCTGCTCCTCCTGAGCGGGATCGACGGCAGCCACGAAGATCGGGAAGAACGCGGTGCTCACCGTCCCGACCTGTCCGGCCGGCAGTGGACCGTAGTCGGTGGTTTCACCCTGGAGCTCTGGCGTGACCCCCGAGAAGCAAGCCAGCCCGCTTCCCGCGCCCAGAGCGAAGGGCGATTCAGCCGGTTCTTCGGGCTTCGATTGGATGAAGCCCGAACAGACGGGGAATTGCCCCTCGCCCGGGACGTCCTCGACGATGCCGCCGGGCGGGTCGACCCTGAAGGGATGATCCCGGGTGAGGTAGACGTACTGGGTGGAGTCCGGATACGCGGAGCTGCCGCTGTGTGCCAACCACTCGAGTCGCAAACGATAGAGCTGGACGGGGTCGCTGTTCAGGAATCGATCGATCCGCAGGACAACGAACTGGAAGGGCATGACGTAGCCGATGTTGGCGATGGGGGCGGCCACCTCGACTCCCGGGATCTTCAGGATCGTCCGCCACTGGCGGAGTGTGATGCCTCCGAAGATCCCGCTCAGGTAGTTCTGCTGGACCAGTCCCTGCTCGAGTTCGAGGGGGGTGAACGACCCCGGCGGTCTCACGAGGATGTCGTAGGCGGGACGGAAGCTCCTCGAAACCGTCCCCACGACCTTGAGCTGGCCGGTCTCTACGGCCGACGTGAGGAGGGTGAAGCCGACGGCCGCCACGAGGATGCCGACACCCAGCGTGGCCGTTCGGCTCCTGCGGTGCAGGAGCTGGCTCCAGATGAATCTCCGCACTCGCGCCCTCTCGAACCGGTGGTTACATCGTGACCGTATACCTTGTCACAATGCAATACGATGCCTGAGTATGTTCGAGTTTGACCGAGCGAGGAGGAGCACGAGTTGCCGATCCATCATGCGGTACTGGGGATGCTTGCCGAGGGACCGAGCTATGGCTACGAGCTGAAATCGAGCTTCGAGATTGCCGTCGGCCCGCAGTGGGGTGAGCTGAACATCGGCCATCTCTACCAGGTCCTCGACCGTCTGGTTCGGGACGGCCTGGTCACTCGCCGAGAAGTCGTCCAGCGTGACCGGCCCGACAAGGTCGTGTATCGGCTCACCCGCGCCGGCCGGATCGAGCTTGGCCGATGGCTTTCGGAACCAATCGCTCGACGAGGCGGGTACCGGGACGACTTCTTCCTCAAGCTCTTCGTGGCCTCCCGCCTCGGGCCCGACCACGTGGGAGAGGCAGCCCGGGTGCAGAGGGCGGCCTACCTCGCCGAGCTGAGCACATTGGCGGACCTGAAGAGAGAGCATCGACGAGAGCCGCTCGTGGCGTTGCTCGTGGAAGCGGCCATCCTCCACACAACGGCGAACCTGCGGGTAGCGGAGCTCGCCGAGGAACGAGCGGCGCAGATCGCGCAGGCTCCCCGGGCCGGCGCTGGTGAGGCTCTTGCGGCTGCCGACGAAGTGGGGGCCTAGGAGAACGGGGTCAGCCACATCGCGGCCGTTGTGTGGCGGCACCATGCCCACTGTGGCTGTCGTGCCGATCCGGCAGCTCAAGCCGGTTCGGTCCGCCCCCACGACCGGGCCTCGACCTCGAGCCAGGGGCTCGCCTTGGTGCGCGTGTCTCATCTCCGCCTCCCCCGATCACCCCGCCACCGCAGGCGATCGCATCGATTCCGGAATGTCCGGATGGGTTTCGCAAGCAAGGCGAGAGGGGTACGGAAGGAAAGAAGCCCGTCAACCTCGAAAGGAGCCCGCACATGCGCCGGAAGAGGACCCTTCTGGTGGCGTGCGCCCTCTTCGCGGCGTTCGCTGTGTCTCTGGCCCCGGGAGTCGCCGGAGCGAGCACACTCAACCTGTCGTCCGAACCGCCGGTTCCCGGCGCGGAGCCGTTCGCCGGTGGCTGGGCGGTCCCCGTGTCGACGGAGGGACCCGCCTGGTACGACCTCGACTTCTACCACCGGGTCATGCAGGCCGGGACCGAAGGGGTGCGGGCGCCTGCTGGCGCGGAGCTCCCGACGGCCGTCGGCCTCGCCTACCCCGGGATCAGGCCCGGCCTGTGGCTCGTCACCGTGACCACGAACCCCGTGGGGTTCGCGTGGTGCACGGCCAACTTCGTGTTCCAGGGGAGCGGCGGCTACGGGCTGGGGACCGCCGGCCACTGCGCCGCCAACGACGCGCTCGGCGCGTACCCGGACGTGACAGCCTACGTGGTGCCGCCGGTGGGCTCCGGGCAGCTGCCCGGCTTCTACCACATCGGAAAGTTCGTCCTCTCGCACAACAACGGGATCGGCGACGACTTCGCGATGATCTCGATCTACTCGCAGTACCAGTCGTGGGTGAACCCCACGATGCCGGTGTGGGGCGGCCCCATCGGCGTCTACACGTCGAACACACCGACCCTCGCCAAGCACTTCGGCCACGGGACGGCGCTGGGCACCGGCGGGACCCCGCGGGCCGGCGTCTGCGCCATCCTCGACGCCAGGGACGGCACCGCGTTCGCGTGGTACGGCGCGGGCTCGCCCGGTGACTCCGGGAGCGGCGTGGAGGCGGCCCTGGGCGAGGCGCTCGGCGACTTCACCCACATCGTGATCCTCGACGGGATCCCCGGCGAGATCCTGCCCGGCATGCTGGCCGGGACCCGCATGACCAAGATCCAGCAGATCGCGAGCGGCTGGACGCTCGTGAATGGCAGCCTGATCCCCATCTAGGCGAAGGGACAGCCGGAGACCGTTTCCCCCCCGAACTCGAATCGAAGACCGAGAAGACCAGGATGAAAGGAGCCCGCGGAATGCGCCGTAGAACAGCTCTGGTCATGGCCGCCCTGGTGGCGGTCGGCCTGGCCCTGTCCCCGACCCCGGCGGGAGCGGCGTCGACGGTATTTCGAGCACCGCCGGCCGGAGCCGAGCGCATCGGCGGCGCCCGGGCCGTGCAGGTATCGACGAAGGGGCCGTCCTGGTACGACCTCGCCTTCTACCACCGGGTGATCGCCGCGGGGACGAACGGCGTCCGGGCCCCGCGGGGCGCCCAGATGCCACTCGCGGTGGGACTCGCGTACCCGGGGATCCGCCCGGGACTGTGGCTGGTGACGGTCACGACGAACCCCGTGGGCTTCGCGTGGTGCACCGCGAACTTCGTGTTCGCCAAGCGCGGGGTGTTCGGCCTGGGGACGGCCGGCCACTGCGCCGCCAAGGACGCCCTGGGCGCCTACCCCGACGTCACGGCCTACGTCGTGCCGCCCCCCACCTCGGGCCAGCTCCCGGGCTTCTACCACATCGGGAAGTTCGTCCTGTCCCACAACAACGGGATCGGCGACGACTTCGCGATGATCTCGATCTACTCCAAGTACAGCTCATGGGTGAACCCCACGATGCCGGTGTGGGGCGGCCCCACGGGCGTGTACACCTCCACCCTGCCCACCGTGGCCAAGCACTTCGGCCACGGCGCGGCGGTGGGAACCGGGGGCACGCCGCGCGCCGGGGTGTGCCCGATCCTCAACGCTCGCAGCGGCAATGCGTTCGCGTGGTACGGCGTGGGGGCGCCCGGCGACTCGGGGAGCGGCGTGGAGGCAGCGGCCGGCGAGGCCCTGGGGAACTTCACCCACATCGTGATCTACGACGGCACCAACAAGAACCCCGCCGGCCAGATCCTGCCGGGGATGCTCACCGGCACCAAGATGACGAAGATCCTGTCGATCGCGTCGGGATGGACGCTCAAGCTGGGGAGCCTGATCCCGATCTGATCCGGGTACCCATTCATTCCCTCTCACGGCCACGGACGGGCCGCCGGCACGGCGGCCCTTGTGGCATCCAGGGGGACCGCTGCCGATCGTGGGGGTCAGCCGACCTCGGCGGCGAGGAGACGGTCCAGGGTCGTCCTCCTGACGAAGCGCACGTCGTCGCCGAGCCCCAGCCACCGGGAGAACCGCCGGAGCTCCCGGGCCAGGGCCGGGGCGACCGTCCCGGGGTCCTGCGCGTCCTCCAGATGGGACGCCTGGACCAGGAGCACACCGCCCTTGCGGTCGGCCTTGAGGTCGACCCGCGCCGCGAGGTGCTCGCCTTGGAGAAAGGGCAGCACGTAGTACCCGTGGCTGCGGAGGTGGGCGGGGACGTAGATCTCGATCCGGAAGCGCATCCCCCACAGCCGTTCGACGCGATCGCGGAACCACACCAGCGAGTCGAAGGGCGACAGCAGCACCGCCTTGCTGATGCGACGTGGTGCACGTGCATCGCGATGCAGGTACGCGGGCTGGCGCCAGCCATCGACTGCAACCGCAAGGAGCCGGCCGTCCTCGACGAGCTCCCGGAGCCGGGGCCTGGCCTCGGGAACCTTGATCCGGAAGTAGTCGGCCAGGTCGGCCGCCGTGCCCACGCCGAGCGACCGGGCCGCGATCTCGAGCAGGGACCGGTGGGCTTCCTCGGTGTCGGGCTCCGGCGCATTCAGGGCCTCCGGCGCGATCACGCGGTCCGGGAGGTCGTACCGCCGTTCGAACCGGACCCGGGTCGACGCCGCCACCTGTCCGGACCAGAACAGGTACTCCATGGCGGTCTTCCCGGCCTTCCAGTTCCAGCCCCAGTCCGAGCCTCGTCGCTCCCCGGGGTCGTGGAGGTCGCGGATGGCGAGAGGGCCGTTCCGCCGGACGTCATCGAGCACGGCCCTGACGTACTCGGGCCGGTCCCGGGCGATCCGGGCGATGCCGCCCCACGTCTCGCCGGTCGTGGCCCTCCGCATCCGCCACCGGAACAGCGGATACATCGCCATCGGGATCAGGGAGGCCTCGTGCCCCCAGTACTCGAACAGCTCCCGATGCCCGTAGGCCATCTCGTCGATCGCCTCCTGCGGGTACGGCCCGATCCGTGAGTAGGGCGGGACGTAGTGCGACCGCGAGACGACGTTCACGGAGTCGATCTGGATCACCCCGACGCGGTCGAACACCCGCCGGAGGTGGCGCCGGTCCACCCTCCCCCGAGGCGAGGGGTCGGCGAACCCCTGCGCACCCAGCGCGATCCGCCGGGCCCGGGGAAGGGAGAGGGAGTCCAGCCGGCGGCTCAGCCCCACTGGGAGGCGCGGACGGACAGGATCGGCGGGAGGTGGTCGGCCACGACGTTCCAGGTCTCGCCCTCGTCGGCCGACCCGAACACCTCCCCGGACTCCGCCCCGAAGTACAGCCCGAGCGGGTCGCCGCCGTCGTGCCCGAACGCCTGGCGCAGGACCGTGAGGTAGGCGTCCTGCTGGGGCAGGCCGTCCCCGAGCGCCCGCCACGACTCGCCCCGGTCGCGCGTCTCGTATACGCGCACTCGACCCTCGGGCGTGACCCGGTCAACGTCGGCGACCAGCGGGATCACGTAGGCACGGTCCGGATCCCGTGGGTGTGCCACCAGCGGGAAGCCGAAATCCGACGGGAGACCGGAGTCGGCGCCGATGTCGTTCCAGCTCTCGCCGGCGTCATCGCTGCGGTACACGCCGCCGTGGAACTGCAGGTACAACGTGTCCGGCTGCGCGGAGGGGCGATGGACGTTGTGCACGCACAGGTCGAACACGTCGCCGGGGGCGTCGTCCGGGAGGTACCTCGCGACCAGCCCCTTGACGCCGCGGCGCCACGACGAGCCGCCGTCGTCGGTCAGCCACACGCCGGCCGCCGAGATGCCGAGCGCCATCCGCGCCGGCTCGACCGGGTCGATCGAGATCGAGTGCAGGCAGAGCCCGCCTCCCCCGGCCTGCCACTCCGGCCGGCTGGGGTCGTCCCACAGGGCCCGGTTGAGCTCCCACGTCCGGCCGCCGTCATCGCTCCGGAACAACGCTGCCGGCGCGACGCCCGCCCACACCACGCCGTCCTCCACCCCGGGCTGGATCACCCAGGTCCGGGCGACCGTGGCATCGGCGTCCTCGGGGAACGCGGGCCCGGTCGTCTGCTCCCACTCCCCCCCTGGATCGTCGGTCAGGAAGACCCGGGGCCCGTACTGACCGTGCGTGACGCTCGCGAGGTACGTGCCCGTGCGGGGGTCCCGGATGGCGAACTCGACGTGCTGGCCCGAGAACGCCCGCGCCATCACGTCCATCGCCTCGCCGCGTTCGCCGCGCAGGACGAACAGACCCTTGTGCGTTCCCACGAGGACCTCGCCGGAGCCCCCACCGGCGCCGCCGGAGATGGCGGGGAGGATGTGGACCTGGTCCTCCGAGGCCACGGTGGCCTCGATCGAGACGCGTTCGCCGTTCACGAACACCGTGACGTGCTCCCGGATCCGGCCCTGCTCGTCGCGGACCCACCCCACCAGCTTGGGATGCTCGCGCTCCAGCTCGCCGACGATCTCGGCGACGGTCCGCCCGGCGACGTCCATCGACGACCGCCCTCCCGCCAGGTCCCGCAGCGGGGACCTCAGGTTCACGTGCGCCATCGTTCCTCCGATTGTCTCGAGGGTCCGACCGACATTATGTGCGACGCGGGCGACACCGACCGGGCGACCCACCGGCGCCGCCCTCAGGCGGGGACGGCGCGGCTGGCCGCCCACGTACGGAGGGCCACGATGTCCTCGGCCCGGGACCGGGACAGGGGGACGGTGCCCCTGATCTCGGCCAGGATCGCATCGGTGGTGAGATCCGTCCCGGCCGCGAAGGCCTTGTACAGGGCGGCCACGATGGCCGCCTCGATCTCCGCCCCGGTGAACCCCTCGGATGCCGCGGACAGCCCCGCGACGTCGAACGCCGCCGGGTCCCGGTGCCGCCGCGTCAACTGGGACCGGAGGATGGCCTCTCGTTCGGCGGGCTTCGGGAGATCCACGAAGAAGATCTCGTCGAACCGGCCCTTGCGCAGGAACTCCGGGGGCAGTCGCGTCACGTCGTTCGCGGTGGCCACCACGAACACCCCCGGTGGGCGCTCCTGCATCCACCGCAGGAACGTGCCGAGCAGCCGCTGGGTCACGCCCCCGTCGCTCTCACCACCTGTGGCGAACCCCTTCTCGATCTCGTCGATCCACAGCACCACGGGCGCCATGGCCACGGCCTCCTGGAGGGTGCTGTCCAGCCGTTCCTCGGACTGCCCCACGTAGGACCCGAACAGCCGGGCCGGGTCCAGCAGGGCGAGCGGCATCGACCACGCCTGTGCGATGGCCTTCGCCATCATCGACTTCCCGCATCCCGGGACGCCGGTGAGCAGGACTCCCTTGGGCGGATCGAGACCGAACTTCGTCGCGTCGGGGCCGAGCGCCCGCGCCCGGAGCTTCAGCCACTCCTTGAGGTGGTCCATGCCGCCCACCTCGTCGATCCCGGCCCCGGTGTCGACCAGCTCCAGCGTGCCCGATCCCTGCGCCAGCTCGGCCCGCGCCCGGCGGACACCCTCCACGTCCTCCGGCGTCAGGGCCCGATCCTGCGCCGCGGCCTGGCGGATCAGCCGTTCCGCCTCGCCCAGCGACACGCCGCGCATCGCCTCGGCCATCTCGTGGATCTCGGCGTCCCCGATCTTCATGGCGACCTGCTGCACCGACAGCTCCTGGACCACCCGGCGCACCACGTTCTCCAGCTCCTGGGCCTCGGGCGGTGGTTCGACCCACGGCACCGCGAGATCCCCCAACGCGTCCGGGACCTGGTGGCTCGTGCCGGTGAGGACGAGCGTCTGGCCGGGCCTGGCGGCCTGGGCGATCTCCTTGATCCGCCGCACCACCGTCGCGTCGGTGAGGCTCGGCTGGACGTCGGCGAACACGAACACCCCGGGGTCGGTCAGCTGCGCGACGAACGCCAGCCCGCGGTTCGGGTCCTGGGTCCCGTACTGCGGGGGGAAGCCGTCCTTGGCCAGACCCGTGGCGACGGACCATGTCCACACCGGCGCCCCGACGCTCGCCGCTGCCGTCCGCACGAGCTGCAGGAACCTGGGCTCGTCGCGCGCCTCCACCATCAGCAGCGGATACCGCGACGCCAGCAGGACGCTGAGGTCCGAGCTCGTCTCCATCGAACGGGACCTTATCGGGCCGGCGACCCTCCGGGTGAACTCCGGCCGGAATTGGCCCTCCCACGCCGGGGCGCCGCTGTACGCTGGCCCGCGGCCATGCACCTGCTCGACGCCCTCCCGGAGATCCTGACCGCCGACATCGACGGCCCCGTCGCGTACGTCGAATGGCCGTCCGAGAGCACCGACGTCACGGGCCCGACATTCGTGTGCGTGCACGGGCTGGGGGGGTCGCATCTGAACTGGATGCAGGTGGGGCCCATGCTGGCCGCGCACGGCCGGGTCCTGGCCCTGGATCTGGCGGGATTCGGCCTGACCCCCCGCGCCGGGCGGAGCTCGGCGCTCCCGGCAAACCGGGCCCTGCTGTCGAGGTTCGTGCAGGAGATGGCCGAGCCACCCGTGATCCTCGTGGGGAACTCGATGGGCGGCTCGCTCTCGATCCTCCAGGCCGCCTACGAGCCCCGGAGCGTGGCCGGGCTGATCCTCACGAGCCCCGCGCTGCCGTGGACCGCGCGAGGCCGCCCGCCGGCGGCGGTGGTCATGGCGACGTTCGCCATCTACCAGATGCCGCGCGTCGGCGAGGCGTTCGTCCGGGCCCGCAACAGCCGGCTGGGGCCGGAGCGGCTGGTGGAGGAGGGTTTCAAGGTGGTGATGGCCGATCCCGCCTCGCTCCCCGTCGAGATCGCCGAGGCCCACGTCGAGCTGGCCCGCCGGAGGGCCGAGGACCCCGACTCCGTCCCCGCGTACCTCCAGGCAGCGCGCTCCCTGCTGTCACTGGCCGGCCGGCGGCCGTTCGTCGGCGAGGTCCTGGGGCGGGTCCACCAGCCCGTGATCGTGATCCACGGGCGCAAGGACCGGCTGGTGCGCATCCACCTGGCCCGGGCCGCCGTCAAGGGCCGCGAGAACTGGGAGCTCCACGAGCTGGACGGCGTCGGGCACGCCGCCCAGCTCGAGGCCCCCGACCGGTGGATGGCTGCGGTGGAGCCGTGGTTGGAGCGTCAGGGCCGCTCGTTCGTGCCGTCCACGATCCCGGACTCCAGGTAGGACGCCCAGCTTCCCGGGACGGTCGTCCCACCGTCGGTCCGGACGTCCCGTTCGCCGAGGAACACGGACGTCGCCGGGTCGAAGATCAGCTCGTACCGGACCCCCCGGTGGGTGTAGCCGACCCCGACCCCCGGACGGCCGACCTCATCGGTCGTGTCGCCGAGGTATTCCACTCCTGGCAGGCTGGCCGCGACCTCGAACAGCGCCGATCGCAGCTCCGGCGACTCGAAGGCCGTCGTCGAGGAGAAGCTCTCCCTCAGGAGGTCCCCGACCACGACGAACATCTCGTAGTCCAGGGGCTGGTCGGCCTTCGACGCGCGCTCCTCGATGAACGCCCGGAGCGCGTCCCGGTCCGTCGGCACCTTCGAGAGGTCGTCGGCGTTCAGCTCGCCGGGGCGGAACTCCTCGCTCCACGCCGTCGATCCCCTGGTCTCCCTGATCCGGCCGGACCCGTCCGGCGCGACCCAGGTCTCGCGGTCCACGTCCTCCCAGATGCATTCGTTCCCTTGGTCGCCCCGACACGTCTCGTAGCGCGCCAGGTACCTCGAGTAGACGTACTGGCCGGGGCCCACGGACACGGCGGGCTGCCGGGCGGCCACCGCCGCCAGGCGGTGCAGCGTCGCCGCCGCGGCCGACGTCCGATGGTTTCCGGGCAGCATCGTCGGCGCCAGGACGGCCGCCGCCGCCACGATCGCGACGACCGGTGCCAGCACCGACGCCCTCCGCACGCGCCGCTTCCGCCGGCCCGCCGACTCGATCGACGACACGTGCGCCGGAAGCCGGATCGGATCGAACGCCTCCTTGATGCGGTCCTCAACGTTCATGGCTCGACACCTCCTGTGTGAGTTGCCTCCGAAGCGACGACAGGGCCCGATGGAGGTGGGCCGTGACCGTCCCCGGGGCCACGCCCAGGGCCTCGGCCGTCTGCTCGGTGCTCAGGTCGAGCAGCAGACGGAGCCCGATCACCTGCCGCTGGCGCTCCGGGAGCGCCATGACCGCGGCGACGACGTGACGGTCCAGGGGATCCTGGATCTCGACCTCGCCCTCGGGCCCGCCGGCCGGTCGCCTCCGGAGGCGCCGCCGCCAGGACGAACGGGCGTCGTTGAGCGCCGTCGCCGTCACCCAGGCGACGGGGGCGGCATGCCGGCCGACCCTCTCCCAGCGGGAGCACGCCCTGGTGAACGCCTCGCTCACGGCGTCCTCCGCGGCGTGCAGGTCGCCCGTGCACGCGTACACGGCTCGGAGAACGCGATGCCGGTTCTCCTCGTAGAACTCGCCGAACCCCTGCCCCACGGCCGCCTCCTCGTTGGCCTGTCACCCGGATAACGCGGGAGTCGACGGTTCCACTTACACGGAAAGCGAAGACGGCTCGGTCAGACGCCGGCGGCCTTGGCCAGCTCGTCGACGGCCTCGTCGAACGACGCGGCCAGGAAGTCGATATCGGGCACCAGGTCCCAGTCGCCGGTGAACCCGAACCCCATGGTGCCGGCGAGCGACGTCACGGCGATCGACAGCCCGACGTTCTCGGCTGTGGGCATCACCGGGTAGTTCACCAGCAGCCGGGCGCCCGCGATGTACATCGGGACCTGCGGGCCGGGGACGTTCGACACCACCACGTTGAACCACCGCCCGCGGGAGGCCAGCCGGGCGGCCAGCGCGTGCAGGGTGGGCGGGGCGAACCGGGTGATGTTCATGAGGGCGTCGGCGCCCACCGCCATCATCGAGTCCTTGAGGTCCTTGGTGGTCGCGGTGATCCTGTGCAGGCGGTTCACCGGGTCGATGGGACCCACCGGCAGCTCGACGAACAGCATCGACACGCGGTTCCCGAGCGCCATCTTCTCGGACTCGGCCCGCACGGAGACGGGCACCATGGCCCGGAGGACGCGGCCCCGGGTGGGCTCCCTCCGCGACTTCAGCAGCTTGTGCAACCCGCCGGCCACCGTGGCCAGGACCACGTCGTTCACGGTGCCCCCGGCCGCGTTCTTGATGTCCTTGAACCGCTGGACCGGCGAGTCGGCCATCGCGAACCGCCTGTTCGGCCCGACCCGGCCGTCGAACGGACCTTTCGGTGGCGTCCCCATCCCGACGATCTCCCGGACGCCGCCCAGGACGCCGCCCATGCCGGACAGCATCCTGGCCGGCGCGCGGAACACGCTCTGGACGGTCCCCGCCGCCATGGCCACGGGGTTTCGGACCTGCTCCTTCAGCGCGTCGGCGAGCAGCGCGTTCCGGGACGGCAGCGGCTCCGGGACCCACGGCTCGGGAGTGGGGATCTGCGGCTCCGGCGCGAAGTCCAGCAGGACCGTGGCGATGTCGATCCCGGAGACGCCGTCGATCATCGCGTGGTGGACCTTCGTGAGGATGGCCGCCAGTCCGTCCTCCAGGCCCTCGATGAGGTACATCTCCCACAGCGGCTTGCTCCGGTCCAGGGGCCGGCTGGCCACCCGCTGCACGAAGTCGGCCAGCTCCTTGCGGCTTCCCGGCGATGGCAGGGCCGCCCGGCGAAGGTGGAACTCCACGTCGAAGTCGGGATCGTCCGCCCACACCGGCCGGGCCACGTTTCCGGGAACGAACACCACCTTCTGCCGGAACCGTGGCACGAGGTGCAGCCGCGACGTGATGACGTGGGCCAGGTCCTCGAACCGGAGCACGCCGCCCGGTCGGTCCGACGGATCGAGGATCCCCACCCCGCCCACGTGCATGTGCATGTACGGCCGCTCCAGGTACAGGAACGACGCGTCGAGCGCGGACAACCGGGTCGGAGGCATACCGACAAGGTACGCCCGTGCGGGCAGGAGCCTCAAACCGCTCGGCCCGCTTGGGCCCCGCGTCGGGTTGCGGTTCGTGCCTCGGCTCCCCCAACGCCGTACTGCGCGGCTCGCGCGTGTCCGGCGCGGGGTGCCTACGGTCGGCTCCGGGCGGCGCACCCCACTCCGGGCCGCCTCGGTGTCGCCTGACCGGTGAGCGCGTGAAGACCGCACAGGCGCGAGCTCCCGATCAGACGGAGCGCTCGGTTAACGGCCGACGGCCACGGTTCTGCCGAACTGCTCGTTGAATACGGCGCCGGCCGCGATCTGGGGGGTCTGCTCGGTGAAGCGCTGGGCGCCCGCGGAGGCCAGGCCGTTCGCTGTGCCGTACACGATGTAGGCCGCGCCGGCCTTGGCGACGTCCGAGCCGCTCACCGGGACCTCGGTGTCGGGAGCCCCGATGAGCAGGTCGGCTCGGCTGTCGTGCCCGAGGTTCCCGGCGGCGACCGACCGGCCGAACGACTCCGGGTTGTCGCTCCCGTGGAGGCCGGCCGAGGCTGGGCTCCAGATCTGCGAGTTCGTCCCGATCAGGCCCTTCGTGCTCCCGTACAGCACGATCACCGCCCCGGCGCCGGGGACGCCGCCCGCCTTGTGCAGCGGCGATCCCACGGCGAGGTCGGTCAGCGAACTGTGCCCGTAGTTGGCCGCGGCCAGCGAGACGCCGAACGCGTTGAAGTTCGCGGACGTCCCCATGACGTTCGGGGAGTCCTCGGTGATCTTCTGGATCCCGCCGTCGCCGATCCCCCCGGGCCCGCCGTACAGCACCCACAGCGCGCCGGCGCTGTTGTGGGTGCCGACGTCCCGGCCGGGCTCGCCGATGGCGAGATCCTTGCGGGCGCCCTTGCCGAAATTGCCCAGGGCCAGCCCGGCCCCGAAGGCGCCGCCCTGTTCGGGGTCGCCGGCGAACCCGGGCGAGTTCAGCGTGAACCGCTTCGCGCCCGCCCCCGACAGCCCGCCCGCTGTGCCGAACAGGACCGTGACCGAACCGGCGCCGACCTCACCGCCCACGGTCTCGCCGGTCGCTCCGACCACCAGCTCTGCCCGCCCATCGCCGTTGAGGTCGCCGGCGGCCAGGCTCGAGCCCCATCCGTTGCCCGCGGTGCGGGTCCCGGGGATCCCCGTGGAGTTCTGGTCGAACCGGTCGGCGCCAACCGTCTCCAGCCCGTCCACCGAGCCGTACAGCACGACGACCTCGCCGGCGTTGCTGGCCCCGCCGGCCACCCTGGCGGAGGCCGCCAGGTCCGCGAAGCCGTCGCCATCGAAGTCGCCCGCGGCGAGCGCCTGGCCCCACCGGTCATTGGAGTCGCCCCCCGCGGGCACACCGCCCTGGCCGTTCACGAACCGCAGGCTGAGGTGCGAGTTCAGGCCCTGGGACGACCCGTTCACGATGAACACCTTGCCGATGTCGCCGCCGTCGCCGGGGGCCCCCACGGCCAGGTCGGTGAACCCGTCGTGGTCGAAGTCGCCGGTGGCGAGCGCCGAGCCGAACTCGTCGCCCGGATCCGAGGTGTCGTCCAGGCCGCTCGAGTCCTCGTTGAGGATCTGGGCCGTGTCGAGGTCCGCCCCGCCGGACGCTCCGTAGACCGCCACCACCTGGCCGGCCTCGGCATCGCTCCCCACCTTCTCGAAAGGCGCCCCGACCGCGGCGTCCGCGAAGCCGTCGCCGTCGAAGTTCGCCTTCAGCCCGGCGTCGTGGGGCGTTCGAGCCGGGCTGCCCGGCGCCGCTCCTGCGGCGATCCATACCGGGAACACCCCGGCCACGAGCGCGATGGCGAACAGGACTCTGCGGATCACGGCGGCCTCCCTGGATCGGTCTGCGGTTGCGCGAACGCTACACCGAGGCCCCGGACCGAGGATCAGTCGTGGTCGTGCGGGTGGTCATTCGGCTGTTCGTGCGGATGGTCGTGCCCGTGCTCGGTGCCGCCGGACGATGGATCCTGGGGCTCCTCGCCCTCGGGGCTCCGACCGGAGCCCTTCCTGGCGGGCATTCAGCACCCGGGCTCTCCGTGGTTCCCGCAACACCCCCCGCGGATGAACGTGGCGATGGTCCGGTTCTTGGCCACCTTCGCCAGCTTGACCGCCAGCGGGTCCGTGCTGTCGCGCCAGTTCTTCGCGTAGTCGGCGGCGAAATCCTTCAGCCGCCGGGGCTGTTTGGGCTTGTCCTCACCCATGTTGCCCGAAGCGTACTCCGGGTCAGGGAACCTCGGGTTCGGCCTCCGGCGCCACGCGGGCCAGGCTGGCGGTGACGGCGCCGGCCAGGATCAGGACCCCGCCGCCGACCACGCCGGCCCGGATCGGTTCGTCGAGGAACAGGAACGCGAGCACGGTGGCGGACAGGGGCTCGGTGGCCGCGACGATCGCGGTCCGGACCGGCCCCAGGCGGCGGAGGCCGGCGAACAGGCACACGAACGCGCCGGCGGTGGCCGCGCCCATGCCGAACAGCGGCGCCCACTGGCGGAGGCCCCGCGGGACCTCGGCGTGGCCCGTGACCAGGGCCACCACGGCCAGGGCCAGCGACGCGAACAGGCTCACCCACATCGCGCCGGCCAGGGCGTCGGTTCGCCGGAGGACCCGGTCGGCCCCCAGGAGGTAGCCCGAATACACGGTCGCGGCGCCCAGCGCGAACAGAACCCCGAGCCCGGTGATGGCCAGTCCCCCCGAGGCCAGGATCACGAGGGAGGCCCCGGCCAGCGCGCACAGCAGGCTCGCGCCGATCATCCATCCCGGGGCGCCCTGCCCCAGGGCCATCGAGCCCAGCGTCACCAGGATCGGATACGTGAAGAACAGCAGCGTGACGGCGGCGGCCTCGCCGTGGGTCGCGGCCAGGAAGAACAGCGAGGCCTCCACCGCGTAGCCGAACATCGCCAGAAGGGCCAGCGGTACCCGCTCCGTTCGCGCCGGGAGGGCCGGCCGCCGCAGCACCGCAAGCACCGCCAGCAGCAGCACGGCCCCGAACGCGAACCGCACCGCGAGCATCGTCGGCACGTCGAGCGCCCGCGGCCCCCTGGTGAGGATCTTGCCGAGCACCACGACGATCCCGAACTGGAACGAGGCCGCCACGATGAAGAGTCCGCCCACTGCCTCCGCGCTCCGCCGCCCGGTCCGCACGAGCGGCCATGCTAGCGGCGGACGTGGCCTGGCCCGCCCAGACCCACCCACATGCCCGCCGGGAAGTCCAACTCGGACTAGCCCGCGGAGGAGCCTTCGCCGTCCAGGCCGGGAGGTGGGTACGGGGCCCGCAGGGGGCGGAAGCGGGGGTCGGCGTTCGCCAGGATGTCGGCGGTCTCCAGCAGGAGGCGCTCGCGGTGCCGGAGGGCCATCAGCTGGAGGCCCAGGGGGAGCCCGTCGCCGGACAGGCCGGTGGGGATCGAGAGCGCGGGGATGCCGGCCAGGTTCGCCGGGCGGGTCAGCGCGGACGGTGCGCCGCGATGGACCCCGAGGGTCATCCCGAGTCGCACCTCGACCTCCCGCGCGTCCGCCGGGGGGGCCGGGAACGGAGTGGTGGGCGCCAGGAGCACGTCCACGTCTCGGAGGCGCGTGGCGAACCACGCGCCGCACTCCTGGGCGCGGAGGCGGGCCGCCATGCGCGCCTCGCCGGAGAGCGAGAGGCCGTGTTCGAGGTACGAGGCCGTGAGCGGGTCCAGCCGGTCCCGGTGCTCCAAGAGGTGTCCGTGGACGGCGGCGAACTGCGACCACGCGTAGTCGGTCCACGTCGCCAGCACGTCGTCGAGGCCGGAGCCGTCCACCGGTTCGACCTCGATGCCCAGCCGCTCCAGGACCATCCCGGCCGCGCGCACCCCCCCCACCACCTCGGGCTGGATCCGATCGGTGAACCACCCTCCCAGGATCCCGACCCGCCTCGGCCCCACCAGCATCTCGGGCCGGCCGGCGGCCCCCGCCTCGTGGTCCGGGCCCTCCAGGGCCTCCCACGCCAGCAGGAGGTCCTCCAGCGAGCCGGCCATGGGCCCGGGGCAGTCCAGCGACGGCGCGAGCGGCATCACCCCGTCCAGGGGCAGCGCCCCGTGGGTGGGCTTCAGCCCCGCGATGCCGCAGAACGACGACGGGATCCGGATGGAGCCTCCGGTGTCGGTCCCCAGCGCGATCGGCACGATGCCGGCGGCCACCGCGATCGCCGAGCCACCGCTCGACCCACCGCTGATCCGCGTGAGGTCCCACGGGTTCGCCGTCGGCCCGCACGCCGACACCAGGTTCGTGGCTCCGGCCGCCAGCTCGTGCATGTTCGTCTTGCCCACCACGATCGCGCCGGCCGCCTTCAGCCGCCGGACCACCATGGCGTCGGACGACGCCATGTTCCCCACGTAGGCCAGCGAGCAGCCCGTGGACTCGTGCCCGGCCAGGTCGAACAGCTCCTTCACGGCCACCGGGACGCCGGCCAGCGGACCCGGGTCCCCGCCCTCCGCCACCTCGCGTTCGATCCGCCGGGCCTCCTCCAGCCCCTCGCCGAACAGGAGCTGGGTGAACGCGTTCGTGGCGTCCTGCCACAGCTGGACCCGGGACAGGGCCCGCTGGACCAGCTCCACCGGGGAGACCTCCCCGGCCCGAACAGCCGCGGCCATCGCGGCGGCGGTCTCGAGCTCCCCGTTCACGGTCCCGGCCCCAGGAACTGGACGGTCCGCATCACCAGTGCGGGCATCGACTCCAGCATGTCCACCTCGTCGCGGAGGACCACCAGGTCGGCGTTCGGCAGCAGCTCAGCCAGGGTCCGAGCCAGCGCGGCCGGGTGGATGACGTCGCCCTCACGGGCGATCAGCAGCACCGGCGCCGTGACCCTCCGGAGCAGCTCGCGGTCGCGGACCGGGAAGTCCGCCACGATCCCCCGGATGGCCCGCCCCAGGCCGGCAGGATCCGTCAGCTCCTGCCACATCGAACGGTCGACGTCCCGAAGCCACGGCGCCCGCAGGTAGGGCTCCACTCGGTCGGGGTCGTCCAGGATCCGTTCGATGGCCTCGTCCTTCGGGAGCTCCTCCAGGGCGTCGGCGTAGCGCAGGAACCGCTCCGGGTGCCGGAACGGCGAGTCCAGCCCCGCGGGGAGCAGCAGCACGATCCGTTCGAACCGGTCGGGGCGTTCGCACAGGAGGTTGCAGATGGCGCCGGCCCCCATGGACGTGCCCACCGCGCGCGTCGTGTCGTACGCCGCCGCGACCTTCTCCAGGTCCCCGGCCATGTCGGTGAACGAGAACCCCGTCGCCGGCGCGGACGAGTATCCGTGCCCCCGGAAGTCGAACCGGACCTTGGTCCCCGGGAGCAGCGGCGTGAGCGGCGCCAGCTCCCGGCAGGAGTTCGTCAGCCCGTGCGCGAACACGGTGACCGGCTCCCCCCCGCCGTCCACCTCGACGTGCAGCGTCACGTCGCCGTTCCGGATCTCCGTCACGGGTTTCCTCCCGCGGCGTAGCGTATCGAGCATGGACATCGGCATCTCGCTGCCGTCGGTGGGACCCGCGGGCGAGCGGGAGTTCGTGCTGGACGTCGCCCGGGCCGCCGAGGGGCTGGGGTTCCACAGCGTGTGGACCACGGACCACATCGCATTCCCGAAGGTCCGGACCACCGAGTACCCGTATCAGGAATCCACGACGGAGCTGGCGTTCTCGCCGGGCATGGACTGGCTGGATCCCATCGCGGTGATGGGGGTGGTGGCTGGAGCCACGGAGCGGATCACGATCGGGACCAGCGTGCTGGTGGTCCCGTACCGCCACCCGGTGGTGCTGGCCCAGGAACTGGCGTCGCTGGACCGGCTGTCCGAGGGGCGAATCGTGCTGGGCGTCGGCTCCGGCTGGATGGACGAGGAGTTCGCTGCGGTCGGCGTGCCGAAACGCGAACGGGGACCCCGGACCGACGAGTCCATCGACCTCATGCAGCGGCTGTGGGAGGCCACCCAGCCCATCTCGTTCGACGGCCGGTTCTGGCGGCTGGACGAGGTCGTGCTGGCCTCACACCCCCACAGGCCCGGGGGGCCGCCGGTCATGGTCGGGGGCAACACCGAGCCGGCCCTCCGTCGCGCCGGCCGCCTCGGCGACGGGTGGCTGGGCATGGAGGTGTTCGTCGAACAGGTCGCCGCCAAGCGCGAGATCCTCAACCGGGCCGCGGAGGAGGCCGGGCGCGATCCGGCCGACATCACCGTGTCGGTTCGACGTGGGCTGGTCCCAGCGTTCGACGTGACGAACTTCCTGCCCGACCGCCGGTCCATCGCCGGCGGCCCGAAGGATGTCGCCGGAGAGCTCGAGGCCTACGCCGCCGAGGGCGTCTCGCTGGTCGTGCTGGACCTCGCGCTCATCGTCCCCGACATCCTGGCGACGATGGAGTGGCTGGCAACCGAGGTCCTGCCGCTGATCGAATGACCCGCGGCTCCCCCTAGCCGGAACCTGACGCTGACGGACTCCTCCGGCCGGCGCTCCTCGGCGATGGCGGCGCGGCGGTACGTGTCCTTGTCGCCTCGCGACAGCGGGGGCTGCACCAGGCTCCGTGGCCACAGGCGCTCCTTGCGCACGACGTTCACCTCGGCCGCGTACAGCGTGACCTGCGCGCCCAGGTACATCCAGGCGAGCAACCCGATGACCAGGGCGAACAGGCCGTACACCTGGCTGGCCGACTTCAGCTGATGACCCACGATGTACCCGCCGGCCGTCTGCAACACGACCCATGCCACCGCGGCCACGGCGGCCCCCGGGAGCACGTCGCCCCAGGTCAGGTTCCGCGCGGTGAGGATCCGGAACGCCAGGAGGAACACGCCGAGGTTGAGCGCCAGCGAGAGCACCACGCCGCCCGCCACCGTGAACGGGGAGTGCCCGCCGGCCGAGACGATGCCCGCCACGACGGCCGAGGCCACGGCAGCGACGCCCAGGAGCGCGAGCATCATCAGGGCCCTGATCTTCGACTTCCAGAAGTTCGGGCGATCCCGCTTCCGAACGTCCCACACACGGTTCATCGCGGCCTGCATCGCGTTCATGACCCCCAGGCCACCCCACAGGGTCCCGGCGATGCCGACCGCCAGGCTCAGCCCGCTCCCCGAGAGCGAGTGGACGTTCGACCGGATCTGGTCGCCGATCACTGGGAACTGCGCCAGGGCCGAATGGAGGACCGAGTCCTGCAGGTCGGAGTTTCCCTGGAGTACGAATCCCAGGACGGTGACCATGACCAGCAGCAGCGGGAACAGCGAGAAGAACCCGTAGTAGGCGAGCAGCGCGGCCAGGTGCCCCGCCTCGTCGTCGCCGAACTTCTTCACCACGGCGAACGGGAACGCCAGCACGGTGTGTCGTTGCTGGAAGCCGTCCACGGCGCGGATGGCCCGCTCGACGGGGTTCACATCCCGGAGCGTTCCCGCACCGGGGTGGACGGCAAACCGGGCTCAGGCCGTCAGGACGGAGTGGCCGGTGCGACGGGGGCCGGCTCGGCGGCCGGCTCGTCCCGCTGGGGGTGCGGGAGCTGGTCGCCCAGCCGCTTGGCCCACGCCGCCACCAGCAGGGCCGCCCCCAGGAACACCGCGCCCGCGACCCTCATCAACAGACGCGCCCGGCCGGGGCTCCACGTGGCGAACAGGATCAGCGCGGGAACGATCCACGCCAGGTTGAAGGCCACGTCGAAGAAGCTGAACCCCCGGCCCCGGTACTGGTCGGGGAGGGTCTGCTGCATGATCGTGTCGGCGGAGATCTTCCCGATGAAGTAGGCCAGGGCGGCGACGAACGCGGTCACCGACAGCCCGAGCGTCGAACGGACCCCGCCCACCAGCACGAACCCCACCCCCGCCGTGCCCATGGCCGCCACGATCAGGCGGGCCGGGGGGGTCCGATCCTTCAGCATCTGGGCCAGGACGAATCCCAGGGAGGCGCCGGCCGCGGCGGCCAGCCCGGCCACGATCACGGCCGCGTTCGACGAGTTCCCCTTGCCGCCGAGGATGTCCCGGGCCTGGAGCGCGAACACCAGCGACGCGAACGACACCAGCGTCCGCAGCGTCAGGAACGACGTCACGCCGAGCGAGGCCGCCGGGCGCTTGCGGATCTGGCGGATCCCCTCGCCGATGTCGCGCAGGATCCGGCGGGCCTCGTCCATGAACCGGGTCGTGCGGGTCCCCTCGGCGAGGTTCCCCACGCGGGACGCGAACAGCGCCCCCACCCCGTACACGATCGCGCCGACCACGATCACCGCACCGGCCGACGTGGCCTTGGTTCCCACCAGCGCGATCCCCGCTCCGGTGAGCTGGAACACGGCCTGCCCCGCCTGGGAGATCGAGTTGCCCTGCATGAGGTTCCGGCCGGACAGCACGTTCGGCATCCCCGCCGACTTGATGGCCAGGACCAGTCGGGTCGAGGCCAGCGTGAGGATCAGCGCGCCGATCAGCATGGCGTCGGGGAGCGACGAGGCCCCCAGCCCGATGACCACGATCACCGCGGCCCGGAACCCGTTCGCCAGGACCAGGAGCTTGCGGCGGTCGAACCGGTCGATGACCACGCCCATGAAGGGGCTGATCACCATGTACGGCAGGTACGTCAGCAGGACCAGAGCCAGGATGTGCCTCGGGGATCGGGCCTGGTCCAGCGAGAACCCCTTCTCGCCCCCGAACGCGATGGTCTTGGCCAGTGCGGCCTGCACGATCCCGTCGCCGAGGACCGCCAGGAACACCGCTCCCATCAGGGTCCCGAAGTTCCGGTTCGAGAACAGCGACACGGATCGCCGGACAAACGGAACCACCACCGCCTTCCCCCGCTCGCGGCGCCGGGCCATGAGGTGGAGCACGCCCGCGGCTCCGCACGCCACCACCACCGAGGCCACGCCGTCGGCCACCGTGAACGGCGAACGGTGCACGGCCTTCACGAAGAACGCGGCCGTCACCGACAGCGCGAACGACATGCCCGGCACCATGGCCAGCCGCGTCGGGAAGTCGTCCAGCTCGAACCACCGCATCGCGATGAGCCCCGGCACCACCAGCAGCAGGATCAGGACGATCACCACGCGCAGGATGTGCGGGGGATCGGAGAACCGCCCCGGCGGGTCCGACAGCGAGCGGGCCTCGGACTGACCCGACGCCTGCCCCGCCGTGATGGCCGAGTCCGACACCGGCGCCAGGTTCGGGCCCGTCACCACCGAGACGTGCTCGAACAGCGAGACCACGTTCGGCGCCAGCGACGGGTCCTTGGCCACCGGGTCGTCGTTCACCGTCGACTGGTTGAACCGGTCCACCAGGAACGCCATCGGGGCCTGGTCGAACCGCCCCAGCACGGACTGCATCTCGTCGAAGAACCCCACCGAGACGCACTCGTACACCAGGTTCAGGGGGACCGGCTTGCAGTCGCCGAGGTCGACTCCCGTGGCTGACGGACGCCCGGCGAGGAAGTCCGGGAGGTCGCCGAAGTAGATCGTCGACCGCAGGGCCTCGTTCCCCTCGAGGCCTGAGCGCGACACGTTCGAGAACGTCTTGGCCCACCCCCAGGCCTTGCGGTCCCGGCGGTAGTCGATGACGAACACGATCGGCCGGTCCTTCGGCGACGCGGCGACGTAGCCCTGCACCGCGGCCAGCCCGGAGCGGGTCTCGTCGTCGAGGAACCGTGCCGTGAGCTCACGGGAGTTCCAGTTCGTCTCCTCGAATCCCCGGGCCATGACGAACCCGAACCCGGCCAGGACCAGGAGCCCCACCAGCAGACCGGCCACCCAGTGGCGCGCGCTCGCCCACCGGACGGCGATCCACGCGCCCATCCCCACCAGCAGCATGATCGCGACCGTGGTGTTGAAGAACCGGTAGTACGGGTACGTCAGGCCGGCCACCCAGCCGAACAGCCCGAGCAGCGGCAGCAGCCACAGCAGCGACATCCGGGGGTACTCGTCCATGGCCACGCCCCGCTTGCGCTCGCGCCAGGTGGTGGCCGCGATCGAGCCGATGGCGATGAGCGCCAGGGGCCCGGTGATGGCCGGCTTCAGGCTCCCCGTCCACTGCCCCAGGGTGTGCCGGAACACGTCCATCGGGTACGGCGGGGGAAGCGCGGCGTCGGCGAACGGCGCCTTCACCCCCCACGCGCCGAGCTTCCACATGGCCAGCCCGAACACCACCCCGGCTCCCGCCGACATCAGCACTGCGGCGTCCGAGCGCCAGGTCTCCGTGATCGAGAACCGGCTGGTCAGGAAGTGCAGCCCGGCGCCGGCCATCAGCACGGCGACGAAGATCGCGGTGGTGGTGGGGTGGGTGATGGTGGCCATGAACATCAGCAGGGCGATGGCCGAGCGCGCCCCCCAGGACCTCCGGGCCGGACCCAGGAACGGCAGGATCAGCGCCAGGATGTACAGGCAGGTGATGTTGTCCATGTAGCCCACGTACGGGATGGTCAGGAACATCGCCGCCGAGGCGAAGAACGTCAGCAGCAGGACCAGGTGGTCCCGGCGATGGCGCCACGCGAACGCCCCCAGAGCCAGCGCGGCCAATGTGGGGGCACCCACCATCACCAGGATCGAGAACGTGTACCGGTGGATCCCGCCGAGCTTGATCAGCCACGCGCCGGTCAGCGGCATCGAGACCCGGTAGCCGCCCGAGAACATCCCGAACGGCCCCCACTCCCGCACGATCGAGGAGGGCTTGGCCGCGGTGAGGAGCTCGGCCCGCCACGTGTACCAGGCGGGGTCCCGGGTGGGGGCCGACAGGGTGGGGTGGACCAGGAAGTTCCAGCCGAACAGGACCAGCATGGCAGCGGCCGACACCACCAGGACCCACGGGCTGGCCAGGTACATCCGGCCCGCGCCGGTGGGTCGCTCGGGCGTCCCCGTCCCCGGCGGGGCGGCCTCGGTCACCGCCATCGATCGCGCTCGTTCGTCATGGATCCCAGTCGTGGTTGCTCAGGCGTCCGGGCGCGAGGCCCGGCCGGTCGGGAATTCGGCCCATGGTACCCGCTGTGGGGGAGCGGGAAGAAGGCTCTAGGTGGCCTCCCACGAGGGCGTGGCCTTCACCGGAGCCCCTCCCCCGCGCGGGTAGATCACGAGCCGTCCCGGCCCGCTGTACACGCCGCCGTTCGGCATGTGGACCCGCACGCCGTTCACGGTGGGAAGGACCACCCCGGACTCGCAGTCGACGTCGTTCTCACCGGCCAGGCAGGTGTCGGTCCCCTGTCCGGCGTCCAGGGTGTCGATCCCCAGGCCGCCGTCGAGGACGTCGTCGCCGCCGTCGCCGCTGATCGTGTCGGGCTGGTTCCCGCCGAACAGCCGGTCGTCGCCGTCGCCCCCCGAGATGTCGTCCGCCCCATCACCCCCGTAGACCACGTCGTTGCCGGGGCCGCCGACCTCGCGGTCCGCTCCCTGTCCCGAGAAGATCGCGTCGTCGTCCGGCCCGCCGAGGAGGACGTCGGGCGTGGTCCCCAGCGTGATCAGGACGTCGTTCCCCGGGCCCCCGACGAGCCGGTCCACCCCGAACCCGGTCCCGCCGTCCAGGACGTCGCTGCCGGATCCACCGACCAGTAGGTCATCCTCCCGCTGGCCGTAGAGCCCGTCGTCGCCGGGGCCCCCGAACAGCCTGTTCCTGCCGGGCCCGCCGATGATCGAATCGTCCCCGGCGCCGCCGCACACCAGGTCGTCTCCCGTGCCGGCCTCCACATAGTCGTTGCCGGTGGAGGCCACGATCACGTCGTCGCCGGGCGTCCCCATCAGGATGTCGTCCCCGGTCGTCCCGACGATGGTGGCGGGCCGTCCCATGCACAGGACCGGCGGGTTCGGGGTCTCCCCGGGGACCGGGGACCCGGACTCG
>WNGA01000375.1_pt1 | contig 66440 bp, 60 predicted proteins | sample 5400061 | NCBI WGS metagenome assembly WNGA01 (sample SAMN13153366, study PRJNA577476) | soil metagenome | isolation source: 100 cm soil or saprolite under grassland replicate 2 | place: USA:California | collected 2016-06-15
GGCGCCGAGGTCGGCCTGCTGCGTGGCGTCCAGGGGATCGGCGGCGTCCTGGTCGGCGCCCTCGGCGCCCGGCTGTCTGCCGGCCGCCTGCTGGCCTGGAGCCTGCTCGCCTTCGGCCTGCTCGCCTTCGGCCTGCTCGCCTTCGGCCTGCTCGACCTGGCCATGTGGAACGCGCCCGCCCTCACCACCGCCGAGCCGCTGTATCTCGGCGCCTTCATCGCCGCCGGGATCCTTCTCTGCGGGGTGATCTCCCTGCTCGCCCTCGGGCCACCTGGGCGGACCGTCACTGCCCGGCAGGTCGTCGCAGCCAGCGGAGTCGTCGACCACAGCTCGTGATCGAAACGGTTCTGGCCAAAACTGGTAGCAGGAATGCCCGTATGGAGTACCTCGCCGGGCGGCGGCCGGCTGCGCTCTCTGGCCGACCGGCTCGAGCCCAGCGCCTGCCGAGCCCGCCGTCTACACTGAGCGCCGCCGACGTCCCGATCCCCATCAGGAGCACGTGCCGTGACCACCACTGAGAGCCGCTCTCGAGGGCAGGGGTCGCTGCTGCCGTACGGCGTCCCCTACCTGATCGGCGATCCGGCCAGCGCGCGGCGCGACCTCACCGAGCTGCGCCGCGCCCTGGCCGCCGCGGGTGTGGTTGCCGAGGCCGCGGTGGCGCGGCCGGCGAGCCGCGCCGGCGTGGTCGCCGAGCGGGCGCTCGAGCGCGGCGCCCGCTTCCTGGTCGCCGTCGGCTCCGACCGGATCGCCCACGCGATCGTGGAGCGGCTGGTGGGGCCGGAGGGACCGCGCGTGCCCGACGCCGTGCTCGGCCTTGTCGGCCTCGGCCGCCAGGACCTCGCGGCCACCTTCGGCCTGCCCGAGGACGCCACTCGGGCGGCGCGCCACCTGCTCGGCCCGAACCTGTTCGTCGCCGACGTCGGTCGCGCGCGCTGGCGCGGACCGGACGGCGCCGAGCGCGTGGGCGTGTTCGCCAACTGCGCCGAGGTCGGCTACCCGGCCGAGATGTCGAGCCGCCTGCAGGGTCTCGCCTGGGCGGGCCGCTTCGGGCGGCTGGCGGCCGCCGTCGGCGCGCTGCGGGCCACGCGCAGCACTCCCGCGCACCTGCGGCTCGCCCGTGCCGCTGTGGACTTCCGTCTCGCCGGCCTGGTGATCGCCAACGGCCAGTTCTCGATGGGCCACATGAAGGTGGCGCCGCGCGCCCTGCCCGACGACGGGCGCCTGTCGGCGATCGCCTTCGAGGGGCGGCCGCTGACCATCTACTCCCGCTCCAGGGAGCTGTACTACGGGGAGCACATCCCCCACCCGAGCGTGCGCGAGTACCAGTCGGACCGGGTGGAGGTGGAGACTGCGGAGCCGCTGGCGCTGGCGCTGGACGGCCAGCGCATGCCCGGCGGGCTGCCGCTCGCGGTCGACATGCTGCCGAGAATTCTCCGCGTCAAGGTGTGAACCTCGCGCCGCTCGGCGCCCACCCTGTGGACAACGCGGGGATCTCGGCGGGGCATCGCGGTACGATCAGGACATGACCACAACGACGTGCGCGGAGCGCCTGGCACGCGCTCGCAAGGAGCTGACCGACCGGGGCGTTGACGCCCTGCTGCTCGGTCCATCGGCCGATTTCCGCTACCTGACCGGCTACCACCCGCCACTGCTCGAGCGCCTGACCCTGCTGGTGGTGCCGGCCCAGGGGGACGCGCGGCTGGTGGTGCCCGCGCTCGAGGCGCCCCTCGCCCACGAGCACCTCGGCGACCTCGATGTCGAGGTCACCCCCTGGCAGGAGACCGAGGACCCGACCGCGCTGGTCCGCGCCGCGCTGGAGGCCTCAGGCACGGCCGCCGGCCGGCTCGCCGCCGGCGACCAGCTCTGGAGCACGTTCCTGCTGCGCCTGCAGGCCGCCCTGCCGCGCGCCGATTTCACCGTCGCGTCCGTGGTGACCAGGCCGCTTCGCGTGGTCAAGGACGAGGCGGAGGTCGCGGCCCTTGCCCGCGTCGCCGCGGCGGTCGACCAGGTGGTGGACGACCTGGCGGAGGTCCGCTGGGCTGGACGGACCGAGCGTGACGTCGCCCGCGAGCTGGACGCGCGCATCCGCGACGTCCACGACGAGACGCTGTTCGTGATCGTCGGCGCGGGCCCGAACAGCGCCAGCCCACATCACGAGCCCGGGGAGCGGGTGATCCAGCCCGGCGACGCCGTGGTGGTCGACATCGGCGGGGGCCTGGACGGCTACTGCTCCGACACCACCCGCACCCTTGTGGTGGGCGAGCCGCCCGCGGGCTTCCTCGAGCTCTACCGGGTCCTCCAGGCCGCGCAGGAGGCAGGCTGCGCGGCCGTGCGCGCCGGCGTCGCCGCCGCGGCGGTCGACGCCGCCTGCCGAGAGGTGATCACGGCCGCCGGCTACGGCGAGCACTTCATCCACCGCACCGGCCACGGCATCGGCCTTGACGTGCACGAGGACCCCTACATCGTGGCGGGCAACGGCGAGCCGCTCGCGCCCGGCATGGCGTTCTCGGTCGAGCCCGGGATCTACCTCGCCGGCCGCCACGGCGCCCGGATCGAGGACATCGTCGTCTGCCCCGAGCCGGACGGCGGCGCCGCGCAGGGCGCTCGTCGTCTCAACCGGACCTCCCGCGACCTGCGGGTGGTCCCGGGATAGGGCGGCGCCGTGCTGCGCCCGCGCCCGCGCCAGGCCTGGTGCCCTCGCTGTGACGAGGTCCGGCACGCTCGGGCGGGCGCGCCCTGCCCGAGGTGCTCGGCGCGCCTGGTCGGGCTGCCGCGCGGCTCTGGCCCCGCCCACTGGCTGGCCAGTTGGGAGGCGCTGCTCCAGCGGGTGCGGTCGCTGCTGCCGGCGCTGCGCGCCGTCGCCGTCGGCGTGGTCGTGCTCATGCTGGTGGCCGGCGCCTTCGTCGCCGGCCGGAGCAGCAGCCCGGCCAGCGCCGCCTCCGCGGCACCCGCCACCACCGTCCCGCCAACGCTGACCCTGCCCGGCGGGCGCGTGCTGGTGGGCCCTCAGCGGTACTTCGGCTGGCAGGAGACTCGCGGCGAGACCACGCTGACGCTGCGGGCGATGTTCACGGCCGCCGAGAGCACCAGCGCCACCTTCGAGGTGACCGGGCTGGACGGGGGGTGGACGGTGGAGGGCATGGAGGACCTGCGCGTCCTGGACGGCCAGGGCCGCCGGCTGGCGCTGACCAGGTTCGCCCAGGACATGCGAGGGTTCCGCTCGCGGGGCGATGGCGACTCCGTGATCACGGTCTCACTGCAGAGCCGCGTCGACCCCAACGCGGTGGCGAGTGTCAGCATCGGGCGTCTGATCCTGGGACAACAGCTCGAGGAGAGCCTGGCGGGCACGCTGGTCGACGCGGACCTCAAGCGCCGCGTTGACCAGAGCGAGCCCGGCAGGGCGTCAGCCGCCGGCCCGGCGTCCTGCCCGTCCTGCCGCCTGCAGGTACGCTGCGGGGTCTGCCAGACGGTCCGTGTGGCGGGCACGGCCTACCGGCACGACCACGTGACGATGCTGCTGGCGTCGACCAGCCGCGTGCCCGGCGAGTCGCTCGCGAACGCCGACATCATCGTCTCCGGCGCCAGCGGCCAGATCGGCTCGCTGGACACCACGCTCGAGGGTGGAGACACGGTGATCACCTTCGACGGCCGCGACCTCGCCGGGATCACCGAGCGCGGCCAGCCGCGGATGCCGTTCTCGGTCACGGCGACGTTCAACCGGGTGCGGTTCCTGCCGGGCCCCTGGCAGCTCGACCAGCGGAGCGGGTCGCGATGAGCGGCTGGTGCCCGCGCTGCGACGCCGTCAGGGACGCCGGCGACGCCTGCCCGGAGTGCGGCACGCGGCTGGTGAGCGTGGAGCGGCCCTCGCGGGAGCGGTCCCGTCCGGCCGAGCCGGTCATCGAGGTCAGCGCCGTGACCGAGGGCCCGCCAAGCGTCCGCCTGCGCGTGGCCCTGGCGGTGGCGGCGGTGGTGCTGATGGGCCTGGCGTTCGTGGCGGGCCGCGGCACCGGCCATGGCCCGCCACGCGTCGCCGCCGCGGCGACCGTGCCGACGACCACCAGCCCGCCGCAGACCGCGCCGGCTGGGGAGCGCAGGCTCGACTGGCGGGCCCGGCCCGCGAGGGGGATCACCATCGCCGCGCTCTCGCTCAGGCGCATCGCGGGTGGCGACCCCAGCGGTGACGACGTCGGCCAGCTCACCATCCAGGTCGCGGGCCTGCCGGCCGGGCGGCAGCTGCTCGGCCTGCTGGGCCTCGAGATGCTGGACAGCGGCGGCGGAGTCTTCGCCGGCGCCGAGGAGCGGCCGGTCGCCGGCATCCGCGCCGCCCTGGTCCAGCCCGCCGGCCAGGCCGGCACGTACGTCGTGGACCTGGGACCGACCCCTGGGGTGGACACCCTGGCCAGGATCAGCCTCGACGGCATCCTGCTGAGCCAGCCTCCCAGCCCTCGCAGCCGGATCGAGCTGGACACCAGTGGGTCGTGGCCGGCGCGGCTGCCGCTGCGCGCGGTCGCGCCGGCGACCGACAGCCTCGCCGTCGACCTCTCGGCGCTCAACCTCCCGACCTCGGCGGCCACGATGTTCAAAGGCCTGGCGCTCCAGGTCACCAGCGCCTTCGTGGGCGCGCGCCGGGCCGTGGTGGCGCTCGAGCTCGGCAACGTGCCCGGCACCCCACCCAGCGAGGCGCCGCAGGCGCTCACGCGCCAGACCGGCGCCTTCCCGATCAGCGTGCGCCTGCTCGCCGGAAACCGGGCCGTGTGCGAGCGGACCAGAATGTTCGGTGAGGGTCCCGAGAGCGCGCCGCTGGTCGTGGTGGACTGTCCCACGGCGCCGGCCGCCCGGCTCGCCGTCGAGGTGGGCGCCGGGGTGCGGACCGTCCCCTTCCTGGCCACCCTGCCCGGCTGACCCGCGACCGCACGCCCCGCAGGCCGTAGTATCGCTCGTGCGTCACAGCCCGACCTTGTCCCGCTCCAGGAGCCCGAGATGCCGCCGCCCCCTGATGACCCCGAGGCCCCTGACGCCACCTCCACTTCCGCACCCACGACACCCTCGGCGGCGACGTGGCCAACCTGCACCTCGACTTCACGGTGCCGGGCACTCCCGGGCTCGGCGGCGCGCTCCAGGACAACTTCGGCCACGGCACCCACGTCGCCGGGGTCATCGCAGGGGCGCTGCCGCGCACCCTCCCGGAGAAGACCCGCCTCGAGGTGATCGAGCAGGTGGTCGACCCCAACGAGCCGAGCCTGCCCCGCATCGGCGGGCGCACGGTCGCGCCGGCGCTGCTCGCCGGCATGGCGCCGGCGTGCAAGCTGGTCAGCCTCAAGGTGCTCGACGACCGCGGCGGCGGCAGCTCCATGAACGTGGTGCGCGCGCTGGAGTACGTGCGCAAGGAGCTGAACGGCTCGGGAAAGATGCTGCGGGTGCACGGCGTGAACCTGTCGGTCGGCTACGAGTTCGACCCCAAGTGGTTCGCCTGCGGGCAGAGCCCCGATCTGCGCCGAGGTCGACCGCCTGGTGCGCTCCGGCGTGGTGGTCGTGGTCGCCGCCGGCAACACCGGCTACGGCTCGCTCAGCTCGATCCAGCGCAAGACCGACGTGGGCCTGGCCATGACCATCAACGACCCGGGCAACGCTGAGCTGGCGATCACCGTCGGCGCCACCCATCGGGACATGCCCCACACGTACGGGGTTTCCTACTTTTCATCCAAGGGGCCGACCGGGGACGGCCGCGCCAAGCCGGACCTGGTCGCGCCGGGGGAGCGGATCACCTCGTGCGCCGCGGGCGGGTCGCTGGCCGCCGTCTTCCCCGACGCCCCGCCTCCCGACCCGCAGCGCGTGGCGGTCTACGTCGAGGACAACGGCACCAGCATGGCCGCGCCGCACGTCTCCGGTGCCATCGCCGCGTTCCTCTCGGTGCGGCGCGAGTTCATCGGCCAGCCCGAGCGGGTCAAGCGGATCTTCCTCGAGTCGGCCACCTCGCTGGGGCGCGAGCGCTACTTCCAAGGCCGCGGGCTGGTCGACCTGATGCGCGCGATCCAGTCCGTCTGAGCCGTGTCGCCCCTGACGCACGTCGCCCCGGCGTCCAGGGCCGGGGCGACGTGACGGCTGGGCTTGCTACCACTCGAACTCGTGCGGGGCGGCGCTCGAGCGGTCGATGCCAGGCTGGCCGGGGAACCGCGGCTGGCCCGCGGGGGACGCCGACGGACCGGTGGTCGACATGTCGGGCTCCGGCTCCGGCGAGAGCGTGCCCGGGCCGCCGTTCGGGCCGGGCTCCGACCTCGGGGCCGGCAGCGCCTCGACCAGCGCCGGCTGGTGCCAGTTCTCGCCGAGCAGCTCCAGCGCGGGCTTGAACGCGGGGGTCGCCCGGGCGACGCCCTTGGCCCGCATCAGCTCCTCGATCTCCTCGCCGGGCACCTCGTCCTTCTCGAGCAGCCGCTCGGCCAGGGCGCGCACCGCCGGCTCGTTGCGGCGCAGCAGCTCGACCGCGTCGTTCTTGCATTCGCGCAGCAGCTTGCCGATGGCCTCGCGCGTCTCCGGGTCCCCGAGGATCGTCGGCAGCGGGCCGCCGCCCATCGCCCCGCCGCCGATCGCGGCGTAGGAGATCAGGTTCTCTCCCATGCCGTAGAAGCCGAGCATCTCGGCCGCCTTGGCGGTGGCGTTGAGCAGGTCGTGGCCGGGGCCGCCGGTCGACTCGCCGAACCAGATCTCCTCGGCGGCCATGCCGCCGAACGACACCACGATGTCGCGGCGCATGTCCTCGCGCAGGTGGGTGTGGCGCTCCTCGATCGGCGTGCGGTAGACGACGCCGAGGACGTCGCGCCGCTTGATGATCGAGGCGATCTGGATCTGGTCGTCCAGCTCGAGGATGTAGCCGAGCACCGCGTGGCCGGCCTCGTGGAAGGCGGTCATCTGGCGGTCGCGGGCCGAGGTCTGGGTAACCTCCTTGAGGCCGATCTCCTCGGTCACCTTGGCGGTCCACAGGTCGCTGAAGTTCAGCTTGTCGCGGCCGTCGATGAGCGCGAAGATCAGCGCCTCGTTGACCAGGTTCTTGATCTGCGCCGGGCTGAAGCCGTAGGTGGCGCGCGCCAGGCGGGAGATGTCGACCGGCTCGTGCGGCACCTTGTCCAGGTAGTACTTGAGGATGTCCTCGCGGCCGTCGCCGCCGGGCAGGCCGACGTGGAGCTTGCGGTCGAAGCGGCCCGGGCGCAGCAGCGCGGGGTCGAGCGTGGACGCCTGGTTGGTGGCGCCGATGACCATGAGGTTGTACTGCGGGATCTTGGGCTTGCCCAGGTGCAGGATCCGCCGCACGTGGCGCCAGAGCCCCTTCGGCATGGTCATGCCGTCCATCTGCACCAGCAGCTCGTTGACGAGCATGCCACCCATGCCCATGCCGCCGGCCCCGCCGGGCACCACGAAGCGCAGCGGGCCCGGCCTCTGGGGTGGCTCGGCGGACATGGCGTTGGAGATCGCCCCGCGGGAGCCGCCGACCGCGTCCAGCTCGTCGAGGAAGATCACCGAGCCGCCGTACTTCTTGGACAGCCTGCGGGCCTTGCGGAACAGGAAGGCGATGCGGAGGTTGCCCACACCCAGGAACATGTTGCTGAAGCTGGTCCCGGAGGCGTACACGAACGGCACCTTCGCCTCGCCCGCGATCGCCTTGCCGAGCAGGGTCTTGCCGGTCCCTGGCGGGCCCTCGAAGAGGATGCCGTGGGGCGGGTAGCCACCGGCGTCGCGGAACTTCTTGAAGCCCTGGAACAGCGACAGGGCCTCCTTGGTGGAGGCCACGATCTCGGGCTGGCCGCGGACGTCGTTGAAGTTGACGTCGTACTCGCGGGGGTAGATCACGTAGGTGCGCCCGCGGGACAGGAACCAGAAGAGGCCGACGAACTGCACGATCATGAACGTCATCAGCATGATGATCATGGCCAGCATGTTGACGATCGTGAACGGCAGTGCCCTGGTGACCTTCCACAGGTCGAACGGCGGGGCCAGCGGGTGGCCGGTCTGGATCAGGTAGCCTCTGAATTCCGGCGAGACCCTCGGATCGCCGCCCAGGATTCCCCACCAGTCGAGCCCGCGGTTCGACTTGTACAGCCAGTAGAGGATGGGTAACGCCAGGGCGTAGAGCACGAGGACCCAGAGCAGGAGCTTCAGCGACTTCTTGAAGGTGTAGCGCAAGACATTGTTCAAGGCAGCCCGCCTTCCTCAACCGCAAGGTCCCTGCGTAGCAGTATAGGCTCAAATCGGCAACTGAAACCTCGCTCCCTTCGCTTGCGCCCGAGGTCGGTCCAGGGGTCCGCGGAGGTGGCCCTCTCGGCTCAGGCGCCCGCCGCGCGCCGATGCCGGTCGGCTCGAGCGGCGACGATCCAGCCGGAGGAGCGAGGATCGTTATAATCTGCTCATGCACTTCCTAATACCTTAAAATCCGCTTTACAAAGAGGCTGGTTCGTCCGATATTGGCGGAACCTTCGCTAGCGGTTCGCGCGTCCAACACTGGGGCAGGCAGGCCGGCACCCGCGAGCGGACTCTACAGGCGAGCGGTAACGGCGACCGAACGGCAGGCCTGCCTGGTTGCGGCCCGGCCGTGCAGTGGTAGGGCAGTGTCATCCAAGGAGGTCTCTGTCGTGCCTGGCCTCGCGCTCATCGCTGGTACCGTCTGGGGCGCGGCGAGCGCGCTTGCGCACAGCCCAGACGGCGACCCCACTGGTCGCCAGCGCGGCGTCGCCGTGCTGGTCCACGGAGGGCGCATCGCCGCGGTGGTCCCCGCGAGCCAGGCACGCTCGCTCGGCGCCGACCGCGTGGTCGATCTGGGCGGCGTGACGTTGATGCCTGGCTTCGTCGACGCCCACGTGCACCTCACCAGTACCGGCCTGGCCATGCAGGGGGCCGACCTGGGCGGCACCCGCTCCGCCGCGGAGCTGCTGGAGCGCGTGCGGGTCGCGGCCGCCGGCGGCGGCCCGATCTGGGGCGACGGCTACGACGAGGGCACCTTCTTGAGCCCCGGCCTGCCGACCGTGGAGGAGCTGGCCGCCGCGACGGGCGGCCGCCCGGCCTACCTCTCGCGGGTCGACGGGCACCAGGGACTGGCAACGCTGGACCTGCTGGCCGACGCGGGGGCCCTCGAGGCCGCGGGCTGCGAGCGTGGCCCGGACGGGACGCCGACCGGAGTGGTGCGCGACGACGCCAACCACCGCGCCCGCCGCCACGCGCGCAACCTGCTCCCCACCGCCGCCATCGCCGCTGCGCAGGACCGCGCGCTGGCCACGGCCGCCCGGCGCGGGGTGGTGTGCGTCCACGAGATGGGCGGGCCGGACATCGGCGGCCGGCGCGACTTCGAGCTGCTGCTCGACCGGGTGGACACCCTGCCGATCGAGGTCGTCTGCTACTGGGGCGGCCTCGATCTGGGGTACGTGCTGGAGCGCAAGCTCAACCAGATCGGGGGGGACCTGTTCCTGGACGGCTCGCTCGGCTCGCACACCGCCGCCCTGTCCACGCCCTACGAGGACTGGCCCGAGACCCGCGGGTCGCTGTACCTGGACGACGCCGACCTGACCGAGCTGTACGTGCGCGCGACCATGGCCGGCGTCCAGGTCGGCGTGCACGCCATCGGCGACCGGGCCATCGGCCAGGCGCTGCGCTGCGCCAGGCGGGCGGTGCACATCATGGGGCGGACGGCGTTCGCCTCCTGCCGGCACCGCATCGAGCACGTCGAGCTGCTGGGCTCCGACGGCGCCGACCGCCTGGCCGACCTGGGGCTGGCCGCCTCGGTGCAGCCGGCGTTCGATGCCGCCTGGGGCGGTGTCAACGGCATGTACGAGCGGCGGCTCGGTCAGCGCCGCGCCCAGAGCATGAACCCCTTCGGCGACCTCTGGCGGCGCGGCGTGCCGATGGCGGGGTCGTCGGACTCGTACGTCACCCCGCTCGACCCCTGGCACGGCGTGGCCGCCGCCGTGCACCACCACCGCAAGCAGCAGCGCCTCGGCGTGCCGGTCGCGCTCGAGCTGTTCACGCTCGGCGGCCGCGTGCTGGCCAGGCAGGAGCACGTGACCGGGCGCATCGGGCTTGGCCAGCGGGCCGACCTCACCGCCTTCTCCGGCGACGTGCTCGCCGCCGACCCGCGCAAGCTGGTGGACGGCAGCGCGGTGCTCACCATGGTCGGCGGCAAGCTGGCCCACGGCCCCGAAGAGCTCTGCGTGGAAACCGCCTTCAGTTTCGGCGGCTGGACGTGACGGATCGAGATTAGACTCGAAGCTCGACCAGTCGCGGCGGGCCCGCTGGCGCCCTTCCGCCGTGGTCCACAGCGCAAGGCCCAATGAAGGAGCGCAGCGTATGGCCAAGTTCCGCGTAACCTACGCCACGTTGTCGGCGGACAACGAGGAGCTGCACGCCGCCTACGAAGAGGGTGTGCGCACGGCGCGATCCTGGCTCGGGCAGACCTTCCCCGTCTATGTCGGCGGCCAGGCCCGCACGGATGGCGACACCTTCGACCTCGGCAGCCCCAACGACGCAAGCCTCAAGCTCGGCACCTTCCACGAGGCGACCCAGCGCGACGTCGACGACGCCATCGCGGCGGCGCGTGCGGCCGCGCCCGCCTGGGCGGGCACGCCCTGGAGCGAGCGGGTGGCCGTGCTCCGCCGTGCCGCCGACCTGATCAGCGAGCGTTCCAACGAGCTCGCCGCCCTGATGAGCATGGAGGTCGGCAAGAACCGGCTGGAGGCGCTCGGCGACGTCGAGGAGGCCGCCGACCTGATCCGCTACTACTGCGACCAGGTGGAGGCGAACGACGGCTTCGACCGCAAGATGGGCCAGCTCTCGGCGGAGGAGCACACCCGCAGCGTGCTCAAGCCGCACGGGGTGTGGGCGGTCATCAGCCCGTTCAACTTCCCCATGGCGCTGTCGGCGGGGCCGTCCGGGGCGGCGCTGGTGGCCGGCAACACGGTGGTGTTCAAGCCCTCTCCGCAGGGCTCCTTCACCGGCGCCAAGCTGTACGAGTGCCTGCGCGACGCCGGCCTGCCCGACGGGGTCTTCAGCTACCTGTCCGGCGGGGACGAGGTCGGCGCGGCCATCGTCCACCATGCCGGCGTGGACGGCATCACCTTCACCGGCTCCTACGCGGTCGGAATGGACGTCTACCAGCATTTCGCCACCGCCTATCCCAAGCCGACCGTGATCGAGATGGGCGGCAAGAACCCCGCCATCGTCTCGGCCCGGGCCGACCTCGACCTCGCCGCCGAGGGCGTGGCGCGCTCGGCCTTCGGCTACTCCGGCCAGAAGTGCTCGGCCTGCTCGCGGGTGTACGTCGAGCGCCCGGCCCTCGATGAGCTCCAGGCCCGCCTGGCCGAGCGGGCGCGCTCGCTGGTGGTGGGCGACCCGATCGAGCGGTCTGTCTACATGGGACCCGTGATCGACCAGGGGGCGGTCGAGCGCTACCGGCAGGCGGTGGAGGAGGCCGCCAAGGAGGGCCGCGTGCTGGTCGGCGGCGAGCTGCGCGGCGGCGTCGGAGGCCTGCCGCAGGGCAATTACGTCGCGCCGACTGTGGTGACCGACCTGCCCGCTGATCACCGGTTGTTCAGAGACGAGTTGTTCGTACCATTCGTGGCTGTCACTGGGGTAGACTCACTGGATCAGGGCCTGGCACTCGCCAACGGCACCAACTACGGCCTCACAGCGGGCTTCTACTCTGCTGACGAGGGCGAGATCCAGCGCTTCCTCGACGGGATCCAGGCGGGGGTGGTGTACGTCAACCGCCGGGCCGGGGCGACCACCGGGGCGTGGCCCGGCGTGCAGCCGTTCGGTGGCTGGAAAGGCTCGGGCAGCTCGGGCCGGGCCAGCGGCGGGCTCTACTACGTGCAGCAGTTCATGCGCGAGCAGTCCCAGACGGTGATCCGGTGAGCCGCCGGTCGGCCGCCCCGGGCGAGGCTACCCCGTCGGCCTCGCCCGGGGCTCCAACCGACGCCGGCGAGCGCCCGGGCGCGTGGCTCGACCCCGTCCGCCCCGTCCCCGACCTGCTCACCGAGGTCCCCGGCCCGCGGGCGCGCATGGTGCTCCAGCGCGACGCCCGCGTCACCAGCCCCTCGCTGCCGCGCGCCTACCCGCTCGTGCCACACCGGGGCTTCGGCGCCGTGATCGAGGATCTCGACGGCAACCTGTTCCTGGACCTGAACGCCGGCATCGCGGTGGCCTCCACCGGCCACGCCCACCCCCAGGTGGTCGCGGCGGTGCGCCGCCAGGCCGGCGCGCTGCTGCACTACTCGGCCAGCGACTTCTACCTGCCGATCTACTCGGAGATGTGCGAGGCGCTGGCGGCGACGGCGCCGATGTCGGCGCCGGTGCGGGTGTTCCTGACCAACTCCGGCACCGAGGCGGTCGAGGGCGCGATCAAGCTGGCACGGGCCGCCACCGGCCGCCAGTACGTGATCAGCTTCTTCGGCAGCTTCCACGGGCGCACCTACGGCTCGGTCAGCCTCACCGCCTCCAAGGCCAGGTACCACGCCGGGTTCGGCCCGCTGCTGCCTGGCGTGCTGCACGCGCCCTACGGCTACTGCCACCGCTGCCCGCTGAACCTCTCCTATCCGAGCTGCGACCTGGCAACCGTGGACTACCTCGAGCGGACCCTGTTCCACTACGAGGTCGACCCGCGCGAGGTCGCGGCGGTGGTGGTCGAGCCGATCCTCGGCGAGGGCGGTTACGTGGTGCCGCCGCCCGGCTGGCTGGCCAAGCTCAAGGCGACCTGCGAGCGGCACGGCATCCTGCTGGTGGCCGACGAGGTCCAGTCCGGGGCGGGCCGCACGGGGCGCATGTGGGCGATCGAGCACACCGGCGTCGAGCCGGACGTCCTCTGCACCGCCAAGGGGATCGCCTCTGGCCTGCCGCTCGGCGCCTTCATGGCGCGAGCCGACCTGATGACCTGGGGCGTTGGGGCGCACGGCTCCACCTACGGCGGCAGCCCGCTGCCGTGCGCCGCGGGCCTGGCCACGCTCGAGGTGCTGCACAGCTCCAAGCTGCTGGAGAATGCCACCGAGCAGGGCGGCTTCCTGTTCGAGGGGCTGGGGCACCTGCGGCGGCGCTATCCCTGGCTGATCGAGGAGGTGCGTGGCGTCGGGCTGATGCTTGGGCTGGAGCTGCCCACCGCCGAGCTGGCCGAGGAGCTGCAGCTCGCCGCCTTTCGCAGGGGGCTGCTGGTGCTGGAGGCGGGGGAAAGCGCGGTGCGGCTGTCGCCCCCGCTGGTCATCGACCGCCAGCAGTGCCACACCGCGTTGCGGCTGCTGACCGAGGCGGTCGAGGAGGTGGCCAGCTCCTTCAAGCTCGCCGCCCGAGACGGGGCCCGGGTGGGCACGGCGCCGTGAGCAAGGTCGCGAGCATGCGCGACGCCGTGGCCGAGCTGGTCCGCGACGGCGACACCGTCGCGATCGAAGGCTTCACCCACCTCATCTCGTTCGCCGCCGGCCACGAGATCATCCGCCAGCGCCGGCGCGACCTGGTGCTGTGCCGGCTCACCCCCGACGTCGTCTACGACCAGATGATCGGCGCCGGCGTGGCGCGCAAGCTGGTGTTCTCCTGGATGGGCAACCCCGGGGTCGGCTCGCTGCACGCCATCCGCCGGCGGGTGGAGCGCGGCGACCCCGCCCCGCTCGAGGTCGAGGAGTACTCCCATTTCGGCATGGTGGGCCGGTACACGGCGGGCGCGGCCAACCTGCCGTTCTTCCCGCTGCGGTCGTATCAGGAGACCGACCTGCCGCGGGTCAACCCCAACATCCGCCCGGTCACCTCGCCCTTCGGCAACGAGGTCGTCTACGCCGTGCCGCCGCTGCGGCCGGACGTCACCATCGTCCACGCGCAGCGCGCCGACCGCATGGGCAACACCCAGATCTGGGGGCTGCTGGGATGCCAGCGCGAGGCGGCGTTCGCCGCGCGCCGCCTGATCGTGGTGGTGGAGGAGCTGGTCGACGCGGCGGTGGTGCGCGCCGACCCCAACCGCACGCTGGTCCCCGGCCTCAAGGTGGACGCCGTGGTGGTGTGCCCGCGCGGCGCTCACCCCTCGTTCGCGCAGGGCTGCTACGACAGGGACAACCGCTTCTACCTGGAGTGGGAGGCGACCAGCCGGGACCCGGAGCGGCTGGCGGCATGGCTCGACGAGTGGGTCTACGCCCTCGGCGACCACAGCGAATACGTCGAGAAGATGGGGGAGGCCCGCTGGAAGGAGCTCACCCCGGAGCCCGCCCTGTCGGGCAGCGTCGACTACGGGTGGTACCGGTGAGCGAGACCGCCTGGTCCCGGTCGGAGATGCTGGTGATCGCGGGCGCGCGGGCGCTCGCCGGGCGGCGGGTGTGCTTCGTCGGCATCGGGCTGCCGAACATCGCGGTCGCGCTGGCGCAGCGGACGGTCGCGCCGGACATCGAGCTGATCTACGAGTCCGGGGTGTACGGCTCGCGGCCGGCGCGGCCGCCACTGTCCATCGGCGACCCCTGCCTGGTCACCGGCGCCATCTCGGTGATGGGCATGGTCGAGCTGTTCCAGTATTTTCTGCAGGGCGGCCTGGTCGACGTCGGCTTCCTGGGCGCGGCGCAGCTGGACCGCTACGGCAATATCAACACCACCGTGATCGGCGACTACGCAAAGCCCAAGGTGCGCCTGCCGGGCTCCGGCGGCGCCTGCGAGATCGCCATCAACGCGCGCGAGGTGTTCGTCCTCATGCGCCAGTCGGCCCGCTCTTTCGTCCAGCGCATCGACTTCCGCACCAGCCCGGGCAACCTCGGCGGGCGCGACAGCCGGGCGGCCCAGGGCTGGCAGGGCCGCGGCCCCTCCGTGGTCGTGACCGACCTCGGACGCTACGACTTCGGCCCCGAGACCGGCGAGATGCGCCTGGCCGCCATCCACCCCGGTGTCACCATCGAGGAAGTCCGCGCCGCCACCGGCTGGGACCTGCGGGTCGCCGCCGACCTCCAGGCGACCCCGGAGCCGAGCGCCGAGGAGCTCCGCCTGGTCCGCGAGGAGCTCGACCCCCAGGGGGTCTACGTCCGTTGAGCCGGCGGGGTCCCGGTCCGCGGCGGTCCGGGCGACCCGGAGGGGTGCCCCGGTGAGTCACGTCTTCGGGCGGGGGAGCGGGCTGCCGCGCGTGGCCAGGGCGCGCGGCTGCGAGGTCTGGGACAGTGAGGGCCGGCGCTACCTGGACGCCGCCGGCGGCGCGGTGGTGGTCGGCATCGGCCATGGAGACGCCGCCGTGGTCGCTGCGATCCGCGCCCAGGCCGCCGAGGTCGCCTATGCCCACGGCACCATGTTCACCTCGGAAGCGCTCGAGGCCTACGCCGAGGAGCTGGCCGGGGTCGTCCCCGTCGACGACGCCCGCGTCTATCCGGTGTCCGGCGGCAGCGAGGCCGTCGAGACGGCGCTGAAGATGGCCCGCGCCTACCACCTGGCACGCGGTGAGGACCGTCACCGGGTGCTGGCGCGCTGGGGCTCCTACCACGGCAACACCCGCGGGGCGCTGGACGCCAGCGGCCGCGAGCCGCTGCGCCGGCCCTACCTGCCCTGGCTGGGGCACACCGAGCACACGCTGGCGCCCTACGAGTACCGCTGCCCCTTCACCGGGACCCACCCGCGCGGCTGCGGCGCCCGCTACGCCGAGGCGCTCGAGCACGCCATCCTCGACAGCGGCCCGCGGACGGTGGCGGCCTTCGTCGCCGAGCCGATCGCCGGCGCGGCGCTCGGCGCGACCGTCCCGCCGGACGACTACTGGCCGGCCGTGGTGGAGACCTGCCGGCGTCACGGGGTGCTGGTGATCGCCGACGAGGTCATGACCGGCTTCGGCCGCACCGGCCGCTGGTTCGGCTGCGACCACTGGGACGTGCGGCCCGACATCCTGGTGGCCGCCAAGGGAGCCGCCTCCGGCTACTGGCCGCTCGGCCTGGCCGTGGCCAGCGGCCGCGTCCACGACACCATCGCCGCGCGCGGCTTCACCCACGGCTTCACGTTCTCCCACCACGTCGTGGGCGCGGCGGCCGGCCGGGCCGTCCTGCGCGTGCTCCGCGAGCGCAACCTGGTGGCCGCTGCCGAGGCGCAGGGCAAGCGGCTGCGGGCCGGGCTCGAGGAGCGCCTCGGCGGCCACCGCGCGGTCGGGGACGTGCGCGGGCTCGGGCTGATGCTGGCGGCCGAGCTGGTCGCCGACCGGGCGACCCGAGCGCCCTTCCCGAGGGTGGAGCGGGTCACCGAGCGGGTGGTGGCGGCGGCCCGCCGGCGCGGGCTGCTGGTCTATTCGTCCACTGGCTGCGCCGACGGGCGCGACGGCGACCTGATCATGCTCGGACCGCCGCTTGTGATCAGCGACGCCGAGGTCGACGAGACGGTGGCGCTGCTCGGCGACGCGCTCGAGGAAGTGGTCCCGCCCTGAGCGATTTCGCGTTAGGCTCCATGCACGCGAGCAGGAATGGTGGGATGACTGCGGCAGATGCCTGAGGAGCGCGCGCCGAGCCCGCGTCGGCGAGGACTGGCGCGGTGGCCGTCGCGGGGTCGCCCTGTCCGGCTGGCGCTCGTGGCGGTGGTGCTGCTCGCCCTGGTGTCGGTCGGGAGCCTCCGCGACCCGCCCGGCGCCGACAGCGGCACCGCGCGCTTCCCCAGCGCCCTGCTCGAGACCCTGGCCCTGCTCGCCTACGTCACCCTGCTCGGCGGGCTGGTGCTGGCCGCCTGGACGCTGTTCCCCGGCAAGCGGACGGTCGTTCGGCGGCCGCGCAACCCGCTGGTCGGTCCGCTGGTGCTGTTGCTGACCGTGCTGGTCCTGTCGCTGCTCAACGGCATGGGCTGGCTCGACGCCCTGCGCCTGCCGATGTTCCAGTCGCCGGAGACGCTGACCACCCTGCAGCGCCCCTCGACGGTGCCGCGGCCCCTGCCCCGCGGCGGCCCGCGCTGGCTGCCGTTCGTGGTCGTCGGCGCGCTGCTGCTCGGCCTGGCCGTGGTGATCATGGTGCGGTCGGAGCTGGCGCGGCGACGCCGTGTCGCGCTCGACAGCCCGCGTGAGCTGGCCGAACTGCTTGACCACACCCTGGAGGACCTCGAGCGGGAGGCGGACCCGCGCCGCGCGGTGATCGCCGCCTGGGTGCGCATGGAGCGTGGCCTGGCCGCCGCCGGCCTGCCCAGGCGCGCCGCCGAGGCGCCGCTGGAGTACGTCGCCCGCGTGCTCGAGCGCGCCAGCGTGACGCCCGCCTCGGTGCGCCGCCTCGCCGACCTGTTCGAGCGCGCGAAGTTCAGCCAGCACACCGTCGACGAGGAGATGCGGCGGGAGGCCATGGAGGCGGTGACCGCGATCCGCGAGGAGCTGGAGGCGGAGCAGGCGAGGCTCGAGGCGGTCGCCGCCGCACGGGAGGCTGCCGGATGACCGGCACGGTGGCGCGGGTGGCCGTCGGGGTCGTGATCGCCACCGTTGCGCTCATCGCGGTCGTCCAGCTCGCGCCCGAGCGCCGCGCCGTCGCCGTCTCGGTCTACCTGCTGCTGCTGGGCGCCGGGGCGCTGCGCCTGCTGGTGCGGCTGGTGCGGCTCGCCTACCCGCCGCCGGGGCCGTCGGAGCTCGACGGGGCGCTGCTGGACCGGCGCGAGCGGTCCACGCCGCCCACCGAGCTGGAGGCGCTGCGCCGCACCCTCGCGCTGGCCAGCGTCAGCGGCGTCTACGCCCACAACCGGCTGCGGCCGGAGCTGCGCGCGCTCGCCGCGGAGCTGCTGGCCTGGCGCCAGGGCATCCACCTGGCAACGGAGCCCGACGCCGCCAGAGCGGTCCTCGGCGAGGCGACCTGGGATCTGCTGCGCCCCGACCGCGAGGAGCCGCGGGACCACAACGCGCCCGGCCTGACGCCTGCGCTCCTCGCCAGGATCGTCGCCGAGCTCGAGGAGGTGCCGCAGCGGTGACGGCGCCGGCAGCCGGAGCGCCAGAGGGCCTCCCGCCGTTCAGCCTCGACCAGGTGCGCTCGCTCGTCACCGCCCTGCTCGACCAGGTCGAGCGGGCCGTCGTCGGCAAGCGCGAGGCCCTGGAGCTGGTCCTGCTCGGCCTGCTCGCGGACGGGCACGTGCTGCTGGACGACTATCCGGGCCTGGCGAAGACGCTGATCGCCCGCTCGTTCGCGCAGGTCACCAGGCTCCGCTTCACGCGCGTGCAGTTCACGCCCGACCTGATGCCCTCGGACGTGACCGGCTCGTCCATCTACAACCAGCGCCTGGCCGACTTCGAGTTCCGCCCCGGTCCGGTGTTCACCAACCTGCTGCTCGGCGACGAGATCAACCGCTCGCCGCCCAAGACCCAGGCGGCCCTGCTGGAGGCGATGCAGGAGCGGCAGGTCACCATCGACGGGGTCACCCGCCAGCTCGAGCGACCCTTCCTGGTCATCGCCACCCAGAACCCGATCGAGTACGAGGGCACCTACCCGCTGCCGGAGGCGCAGCTCGACCGCTTCCTGCTGCGCCTGCAGGTCGGCTACCCGTCGCAGGACGCAGAGTGGGAGATGGTCGCCCGGCGGCTGCGGCGCACCGCCGACGACATCCGGCTCGAGCCGGTCGCCACGCCCGCGGAGGTCCGCGCGGCGCAGCGGGCGATCGAGCAGGTCCACGTCGCCGAGAGCCTCGGCCGCTACATGGTCGAGCTGGTGAACGCCACCCGCGCCAGCCCGCGTATCCAGGTCGGGGCGAGCCCGCGTGGCACGCTGGCTCTGCTCAAGACCGCACGGGCCAAGGCGGCGGTGGCCGGCCGCGATTTCGTCACGCCGGAGGACGTCAAAGCGGTGGCCGTGCCCGCGCTGGCGCACCGCCTGATCCTGCGCCCGGAGCTGTGGGTCAGGCGGGTGCGGACCGAGGACGTCATGCGCGAGCTGCTCGAGCAGGTGCCGACCCCGCCGGCGGAGGAGCCCAAGGCTCCTTCCCCGCAGGCCGCGCGGCGGCGATGAGCGCGGCGCGGCCTGCCCTGAGCGCGGCGCGGCCGGCCCCGCGGCGCCGCCCTTCCCCAAAGCTCACCGCCTACACGGGCCTGGCCGCGACCGCGCTGCTGGCCGGCCTCGCCCTCGGCCGGCCGGAGCTGGTCGCCGTAGGCGCGCCGCTGGCGTTGCTGGTGGTCGCGGGCCTTGCCGTGGCGCGCGAGCCCGAGCTGCACGTCGAGGTGGCGCTCGACCGGGAGCGCGCGATCGAGGGCGACCTGGCGACGATGACCATCACGCTGCGCTCGGACGTGGCCGTGGCAAGGCTCGAGCTGCTGCCGGTCGTGCCGGCGCGGCTCGCCGCGCCGGGGCAGCCCCGCGCCCGCTCCCTGCGGCTGGCGGCCGGGGAGCCGCGCGACGTCCCGGTCGAGCTGCGCTGCCAGCGCTGGGGCGCGTACGTGCTCGGCACCGTGCATCTTCGCGCCCACGACCCGCTGCGGCTGCTGTCCTGGGAGCTGCGCCTCGACGGTCAGGCCCAGCTCCTCGTCTACCCGGAGCCGCAGTCGCTGCGCGCGCTGGTGCACCCTTTCGAGACGCAGGTGTTCGCCGGCAACCAGGTCTCGCGCCAGCGCGGCGACGGCATCGAGTTCGCCGACGTGCGGCCGTTCCAGCCCGGCGACCGGGCCCGCTCGATCAACTGGCGCGCCACCGCCCGCCGCGGCGTCCCTTGGGTCAACGAGCGCCACCCCGAGCGCAACACCGACGTGGTGCTGTTCCTGGACAGCTTCGTGGACGTGCCCGCTCCCGGGGGGAGCGGCACGCTGGACCGCGCGGTGGGCGCGGCCGCCTCGCTGGCCAGCGCCTACCTGGCGCGGCGCGACCGGGTCGGTCTGGTCAGTTTCGGCGGCATCGTTCGCTGGTTGCAGCCCGGGACAGGCCAGGCCGCCCTGTACCGGCTGCTGGACACGCTCATGGAGACGCAGATCTTCGCCACGGTGGGGTGGCGCGGGATCCGCCAGCTCCCCTCCCGAACGCTGCCGCCGAAGGCGCTGATCGTGGCGCTCACCCCACTGATGGACGAGCGTGCCGTCATCGCCCTGTTCGACCTGCTCGCCCGCGGCTACGACCTGGCGATCGTCGACGTCTCGCCGTTGCTGGACGTCTCGGCGCCGTCGGCTGCCGGCGCCACCCGACCGCGCGGGCGTTCCCGTGCGCGTCCCCAGCGACCGCACCAGGCGGCGTCGCTGGCCGAGCGGCTGTGGGCGCTCAAGCGGGAGGCGCTGCGCCATCGCTATATCGAGCTCGGCGCGGTGGCGGTGGAATGGCGCACTCCCGGCGAGCTGGATGAGGTGCTGTACGAGGTGGAGGCATGCCGGCGTCGGGTCGTTCCCACACCCGGGTAGGCGCGGCCGCGGCCACGGTGGCGGTCGCCGTGGCGATGGCGCTGGCGCCGCTCGCTGACACGCGCGTGCCGCGCGGGCCGCTGGCGTGGCTCGGCGCCCTCGGCGTGGTGCTGGCCGCGGGCGCGGCGTGGCGCTGGGCGGCGCTGGTCCCGAGCGCCGTGGTGGTGCTGGTCGCCGAATACGTGGTCTCGCTCTATCAGCGGAGCGGGCCGGTCGACGCGCGCGCGCCGCTGTTTGCCGCCGGCTACCTGCTGCTCGCCGAGCTGGCGTACTGGTCGACGGAGGCGCACCGGTTGGTGCGCGACGAGCGTGACGTGCTCGGCCACCGCCTGGCCGTCCTGGCCGTGCTGACGCTGGCGACCATGACGCTCGGCGCGCTGATCCTGCTCGCCGCGGGCCTGCCACTCGCCGGACCGGTCGCGCGCCTGGCCCTCGGCGTCACCGCCGCGACCGTCACCGTGGCGCTGATCGCGACGCTCACCCGCCGCGGCGCGCGCGGCTGAGGCTCCTCACCCACCCAGCGCGCACGCGCCCTCCCGGGCTGAACGCCGGGCGTTTCCGAGCGGGTCGAGGCCTGAGGGGATCTTGTGGGGTGGTTGAGGGGAGCTTGAGGCGCCGCCACCAGTGTGGGTCCTAAGCACGGGGCGCACCGAACCGCCCCCCAGCGGAAGGGACCCACCACCATGGCGCCTCGCCTGACCTCCACCAGCCGCACCTCCACCACCAGCCGCGTGCTCCGCGGACTGCTCGGCCTCGCCACCGCCGTCACCGTCGCCGCCACGCTGGCCGTCGGCGCCGCCGCCCCCGCCAGCGCGGCCACCCAGCCGCCGCTCAAGCCCGTCCTCGGCGGGCTGCTGGACCGCCACAAGGCACCCGCCGACAGCTTCCGCGGCGCGGTCGACAGCTGGGTCGCCGAGGCCGACTGGGCCGACCTGCAGCCGGTCGCAAGCGGCCCCATCACCACCGGCAACCCCATCGACCAGGCCATCCTCGATGCCAAGCAGCGCGGCGTCCGCGTCAAGGTCCGCGTCTACGCCGGCACCGGCGCCCCCGAGTGGGCCAAGCGCCTGGACGGCACCCCCGTCGCGATCATCGACGAGTACGGCAACACCGGCACCGTCGGCCGCTTTTGGACCAAGCGCTTCGGCGACGCCTACACCCAGCTGCAGCAAAAGCTCGCCGCCCGCTACGACACCACCCCCCAGATCGCCATGGTCTCCATCAGCCGCTGCACCACCATGTTCGCCGAGCCGTTCCTGCGCCAGGGCCGCACCCCCGAGAGCGTCACCAGCCTGCTCAAGGCCGGCTACACCGCCACCGCCGACGAGCTCTGCCAGCGCCAGCAGGTCGACGCCCACAAGGCCTGGACCCGCACCCGCTCCGGCCTGTCGTTCAACCCCTACCAGCGCATCACCGCCAGCGGTGCCACCAGCAACGACGTCGACTTCGCCAAGCAGATGATGGGCTACTGCCGCGACACCCTCGGCCAGCGCTGCGTGCTCGAGAACCACTCCATCCGCTCGACCGACGACCAGGGTCCCCTGTACGACCAGCTGTACGCCGCCATCAAGAAGCTCGGCGGGCCGATCGGGTTCCAGACCGCCACGCCGGACAAGATCGGCGACATGGGCGCCACGCTCAAGTGGGCGGTGCAGCAGGGCGCGGCGCACGTGGAGCTGCCGATCTCCTACAAGACCGACGCCAGTCCCGCGTCGCTGGTCAGCGTCAACCGCCAGCTCACCACCATCGCCACCGCCGCCGTGGCGGGGTTGCGTCCGTCGAGACCGCCGTCAGTGTGAGCCGTGATGGTAGACGCCGAACACGTTGCCGGCCGGATCGCGGAAGGCGCCCGTCTGCATGTGGTCGTCGACCGCGTTGGGGCCGTAGACCCGCGTGCCCCCGAGCTGCTCGGCCCGCGCCAGCGCCCGCTGGGCGTCCGGAACGTGCGCGTAGACCGTCGCCCAGCTGGGCCCTTCGCCGGATCCGAGGCCGCCCCCGATGCCCTGCCCGGCCTGCGTGTCCACCAGGCCGTAACCGGGAAAGCTCTCGTCCACCTTCCAGCCGAACAGCTCCACGTAGAAGGCCTGCGTGCGCTTGGCATCTGAGCCGAGGACCTCGAACCAATCGACCGGAGCGCCGTCGCCGGCCGACGGGCCCACGGGCTGGCCCTCCTGCGGCGGCTCGTTCTTGACCAGCCCGACCAGCAGGCCGTCGGGGTCGGTGAACAGCGCGAGCGTCACCATGCCTGGCATCTCCGTGACCGGCAGGACGGTCTTGGCCCCGAGCGACTCGGCCTTGTCCAGGACGCCCTGCGGGTCGTCCACGCCGACGTAGAACGTCGTCCAGGCCTCGCCGTTCTGGTTCTTGCCGATCCCGCCGTTGATCCCGGTGCCGCTTTTGGTGTCGATGAGGGTGTAGCCGACGCCGGGGACCGTCCGCGTCGCCCAGCCGAAAAGCTCTCCATAGAACTTCACGAGCGGTTCGTCGTCGGGCCCGGTCACCTCGAAGTGCACCACGGGATTGCCCATGCCTCACTCCTTCCCCGTCTACGACATCCTTCTCGCCGCTCCCGGTGGATGCGGGGGAGTCATCGTAGCCGGTAGGGCCGACAGCCCCCCTCGCGCGGGCCTCGAGGCGTTTGTCGGGGTCAGGGCTGCGGGCTACCGCGACCGGCTCGTGCGCTGGCGGACCTGGTCGCGCGCGGCGTCGAAGCGGCGGCGGAAGGAATTCAGCAGGCGCCGCGCCCAGGCGAACTCCGTCGCCAGCAGCGCCAGCCCGGCCAGGATCGCGGCGATGCCCGGGCCCGGCGTGACCAGCATGACCAGACCCGCCGCCACCAGCGTCAGCCCGACCACCAGTACCGCCACCCGCCAGGCCTGCTTGGCGAACCGGCGAACGATTGGCGGCATCTGACTCACACCTCCCGGTTGCGTACTGGAGAAGGTGGCCACGCGGGGCCTCCAGGTGGCGACCCGGAGCCTGTGGGTGGCCATGCCGAGCCTCCGAGTCGCGACCCGGTGCCTCCAGGACCCCAGCCGCCACCTCCGGGGCCGAGGGCGATCGCCCTCGCCAGGTCGGTGGGGGAGACCACGCCGACCAGCCGGTCCTCGTCCAGGATCAGCGCCAGCGGCTGCCGCGACATCGCCAGCTTGGTCGCGACCTCGACCGCCGGGTCGTCGGGCCGGGCGGTCACCACCTCGCTCAGCGGCCGGGCCAGCTCGCTGACCCGCACCTGCGAGCGCCGCTCCGGCGGCAGCCGCCACAGCGCCTCCAGGCTCACCAGCCCCGCCAGGCGGCCGTCGAACTCCCGCACCGGGAAGGCCAGGTGGCGGTGGTAGGCCGCGAAGCGCTCGAGGAACCCCTCGACCGTGAACCAGGCGGGGCCGACGACCGGGTCGGGGCTCATCACCTCGCGCACCCGCCGCTCGCCGAGGCTCGCGCGCAAGCTTGCGACCTGTCCCTCGCCGCGGGCGGCGCTCAGCACGAACCAGCCCACCAGCGCGGTCCACAGCGAGCCCGCGTTGGCGCCGAACACGAAGCCGAACAGGCCGAGCCCGATCAGGGCCGCGCCGAGCGCCTGGCCGACCCGCGCCGCCGTCACCGCGGCGCGGGTGCGGTCGCCGTGGCGGCGCCACAGGATCGCGTGGAGCACCCGCCCGCCGTCCAGCGGGGAGCCGGGGATCATGTTGAACACGGCCAGCGTGCCGTTCATGGCCGCGAGCCAGCGCAGCGTGCCCACGGCCAGCCCGCCCGCACCGAGGGCCTCGAGCAGCACGGCAAGGCCCCAGAACACCGCGCCGAGCGCCAGGCTGGTGAGCGGCCCGACCCCCGCGACCAGCAGCTGCAGGCGCGGTGTCGGCAGCTCGCCGCGGATGCGCGCGACCCCGCCGAACAGCCAGAAGGTGATGTCCTCCACCTCGACGCCCGCGGCGCGCCTCGCCGTGATCGCGTGGCTGAGTTCGTGGGCGACCAGGGAGCCGAGGAACACGCCGGCCGCGCCGAGCGCGGCGATCCAGTACGCCCCGTCGCTGTAGCCAGGCCAGCTGACGGGCAGGAACCTCGTGGCCAGCGACCAGGCGATCAGCGCCAGCACGACGAGGATGCTCCAGTCGAAGCCGACGCGGAAGCCACCTAGCTCAAAGGTGGCGGGACGGTGACGCTGCTGCATCTGCACTCTCTCCTCCGGCTGCGACGCGCGGGACCACGACGGCCGAAGGTCTCTCCCGCCCCGCGGGGCCGGCGCACCGGGCAGATGCCGTGTTGGCGGTGCCGCCGAAACCGGGATACTCCCCTCCGTGCGCTCCAGGATACGCCCCTGCCTGCTCAAGCTGGTGTAAAGGTCGTCGGGGGGATGGCGTCGAAGGTTGTCCAGGGGAGTGTGGTCTCCTAGATTCAGGTGGTCCGCAGCGAGGCGGGGGAGGGGAGGCCGGTACATGGCGGTCACGGAGTACTGGAACCCGAAGACGGAGACGCTCAGCCGCGAGGAGCTCCGCGGTCTTCAGCTCACCAAGCTGCGGCGGCTGTGCGAATGGGCGGCGGCGCGTAGCCCCTGGTACCGCGAGTCGTTCAAAGCCGCCGGGTTCGAGCCGGAGCAGCTCAAGACCCTGGACGACCTCCGCCGGGTCCCCATGCTGACCAGGGAGCAGTGGATGGCGTCGCAGGCGGAGCACCCGCCGTTCGGCCGGCTGCCCGTCGCCGGCCCGGAAGCGGCCATCCGGTACCACACCACCTCCGGCACCACCGGTCGCGAGCCGCTGCGCGCGCTCGACACCGCCAAGGACTGGGCCTGGCAGGCGGAGATGTGGTGCTACGGCATGTGGGGCTTTGGCGTGCGCCCCGGCGACGTCGCCTATGTGGCGTTCGGCTACGGGTCCTTCATCGGCTTCTGGGGGCTGCACTACGGGCTGGAGAAGCTCGGCGCGCTGAACATCCCTGGCGGGGCGCAGACCACCGAGAGCCGGGTGAAGCAGATCCTCGGCTTCGGCGCGACCGTGGTCGCCTCCACGCCCACCTACGCCCTGCGGCTGGCGCAGGAGGCGTCCAGGCTCGGGGTCGACCTTGCCGCGAGCCCGGTGCGCCGGCTCATCCTCTCGGGCGAGCCGGCCGGCTCGATCCCGCAGACCAAGGCGCTGATCGAGCGGCTGTGGGGGGCGCGCGCCGGCGACACCGCGGGCATGACCGAGATCGGCACGATCATGGTCTTCGAGTGCTCCCACCAGCCGGGCGGCACCCACATCATCGAGGACCACTTCATCGAGGAGGTGGTCGACCCGGTCACCGCCGCGCCGGTCGGCTACGACGAGCAGGGCGAGCGGGTGGTCACCTCCTTCGGCCGCGGCATCATGCCGCTGCTGCGGTACCGCTCGGCCGACCTGGTCCGCAGGGTGCCGGCGTCGTACTGCCGCTGCGGGCGCACCTTCGACCTGTACGACGGAGGGCTGCTCGGCCGCGTGGACGACATGAAGCTGGTGCGCGGCACCAACGTGTACCCGCGCGCGGTGGAGGGGATCGTTCGCGAGCTCCCCGTGATCGAGGAGTTCCAGCTCGTGCTCGATCGGGACGAGCGCCAGCTCGACCGGGTCGTGCTGCGCGTCGAGCTGGTCCCCGGCGCTTCGGAGGAGTCGTGGCGCGACATCGCGGAGCCTCTCGCCAAGGCGCTCGCCGAGGCGCACGAGGGCCTGCGCTTCGGGGTGGAGCTGGTGGCTCCCGGCGAGCTGCCCCGCTTCGAGCTGAAGGCGCGACGCACCGTGGACAAGCGCGACAAGCCGATTGGAGCCTGAGCATGAGCGCGACCACCGACCTGCTCGGCCGGCCGGTCACCCCGGTCGAGGGCGAGCTGCTCGACCTGTACGGCCGGCTCAAGGCGCTGCTGCAGCGCGACGACCTCGAGCCCTGCACCCGCGCGGCGGTGCGCGGCGCCCTGGCGGCGCTGTGGAACGGCGTCAACGACCTGGCGCTGGACTACGAGCACCTCATCGACCTGGGCATCTGAATTTTAGGAAGCTGAGCTGGGGGCGGGCACGGGCCTCGCGCGCAGGCAGGCTCAAAGAGCTGACCGATCGGGAGGTCGACGTCCTGTTGTTGGTTAGCTGGCGAGCGCCCGGCCGCGGCTGGGGCGCACGTAGACGATCTGGCCGCGCTCGAGGTCGAGCTGCTCGACCTCGTCGCGCGAGAGCTGGGCGAGCACGCGCTGGCCGTCGGCGAGCAGCAGCTCGGCGCGGACCTCGAAGCCGAGGTGGATCAGCCGCTCGATCATCGCCTCGGCGTCCGCGCCGTCCGGCTCCAGGGCCAGGTCGAGATCGTGTGGACGCAGCAGGGTGTCGCCCAGGCGCGTGACCGGGCCCACGAAGCGCATGACGAAGTCGTTGGCCGGCCGCTCGTACAGCTCGCGGGGGCCGCCGGTCTGCTCGACCCGGCCGCGGTTCATCACCACGACCGCCTCGGCCAGCTCCATCGCCTCTTCCTGATCATGGGTGACGAACACGCTGGTCACGTGCACCTCGCTGTGCAGGCGGCGGAGCCAGGCCCGCAGCTCCGCCCGCACACGCGCGTCGAGCGCGCCGAACGGCTCGTCGAGCAGCAGCACCCGCGGCTGCACCGCCAGGGCGCGCGCCAGCGCCATGCGCTGCCGCTGGCCACCGGACAGCTGCCCCGGGTAGCGTTCGGCGAGCCCCGTGAGCTGCACCAGCTCGAGCAGCTCATCGACCCGCCGGCGCATCTCGGGCCTGGGGCGGCGGCGGATCTTGAGGCCGAAGGCGACGTTCTCGCGTACGGTCATGTGCTTGAAGGCGGCGTAGTGCTGGAACACGAAGCCGATGCCGCGGCGCTCGACGGGCATGCGGGTGATGTCGACGCCGTCGAGCAGGACCGCGCCGCTGTCGGGCCGCTCCAGCCCCGCCACCACGCGCAGCAGCGTGGACTTGCCGCTGCCGCTGGGCCCCAGCAGGGCCACGAGGGACCCGCTCGGAACCTTGACGGAGACGTCGTCAAGTGCATGGAAGTCGCCGAAGCGCTTGGTGACACCACGGATCTCGATCGACATCAGTGGCCCTCCCTTCTCCTGAGACCGGTCATCGCCAGCAGGGTGAGCAGTGCCAGTGCGGCCAGGACGAGGGCCGCCCCATAGGCACCGGCCTGATCGAACGTCTCGAAGTGGTTCTCCACGAACAAGGTCAGCGTCTCGGTCTGACCCGCCAGGCGTCCTGAGACGATGGCCACCGCGCCGAACTCGCCCAGCGCTCTGGCGGTGGTGAGCACCACGCCGTAGGCCACGCCCCAGCGGATCGCCGGAAGGGTGACCCGCATGAAGGCGATGAGCCTGGAGGCGCCGAGGGTGCGGGCGGCCTCCTCCTGCTCGGTGCCGACCTCCACCAGCACCGGCGTCACCTCGCGCACCACGTAGGGCAGGGAGATGAACACCGTGGCCAGCACCATGCCCGGCAGGGCGAAGATGACCTGCATGCCCCGCTCCGCCAGCCAGCCGCCGATCCAGCCGGTCTGGCCGTAGACCAGCACCAGGGCGAGGCCGACGACCACCGGCGAGACCGCGAAGGGCAGGTCGATGACCGAGTTCAGCAGCCGTTTGCCCGGAAAGCTCTGGCGCGCCAGCACCACGCCGCAGGCCACTCCGAACAGGGTGTTGAGCGGCACGGCGATGGCGGTGATCAGCACGGTCACCTGGAAGGCGTGCAGCGCGTCGGGGGTGGTGACGGCGTGCCAGACCGGGGCCAGGCCGTTGCCGAACGTGCGCCACACGATCGCGCCCACCGGCAGCACCAGCACCATGGCCAGGTAGCCGAGGGCGACCGTGCGCAGCGCGACCCTAGTCGGCATGGCGGGTCCTCCGTCGCTGGATGAGGTTGAGCGCGGCCAGCACCGACACGGAGAGGGCGAGCAGCACCACGGAGACGGCGGCCGCGCCGCCCGAATCGTCGCTCTCGACCAGCGTGAAGACGTGGACGGCGGCGACCTCGGTGCGGTAGGGGATATTGCCCGACAGCAGCACGACCGAGCCGAACTCGCCGACCGCGCGGGCGAAGGCGAGCGCCGCTCCGGCCAGGATCGCCGGGGTCATGGCGGGAAGCAGGATGCGACGGAAGGTCGTGAGCGGCCGCGCGCCGAGGCAGCGGGCCGCCTCCTCCGCGTCGGGCTCGATGGTGAGCAGCACCGGCTGCACCGCGCGGACCACGAACGGCAGGGTCTCGAAGGCGAGCGCCAGCAGCACGCCCGCCCTGGTGTAGGCGAGGTTGACGCCGAGCGGGCTCTGCGGTCCGTACAGGGCGAGCAGGGTGACCCCGGCGACGATCGTGGGCAGCGCGAACGGCAGGTCGATCAGGGAGTTGACCAGCCGCTTGCCTGGGAAGTCGTCGCGCACCAGCACCCAGGCGATGAGGGTGCCTGTGACGACGTTGACCGCCACCACCGCCAGCGAGATGAACAAGGTGAGGCGCAGGGCGGCCACCGCCTGCGGCGCGGTCGCGGCGCGCCAGAACGAGGCCGCCCCGTCGTTGGAGGAGCGCCACACCACAGCCGCCAGCGGCAGCAGCACGAGCACGCTGAGGTAGGTGACGACCAGTCCGCGCAGCAGGCCGCCGCCACCGGCCCGCAGCGACCCGGCGACGGGCCAGGCGCGGGTGGTGGCTGCGGTGGCGGTGCGGGTGGTGCCGCCGGCGTCAATTCCCAAGCGACACTCCTACCTTGCGCTCGACGTCGGCCATCACGCCCGATCCCTTGTCGAAGAAGCGCTTGGTGACCTGGTCCCAGCCACCGAGGTCGGTAATCGTGAACAGGCCGGACGGCCGCGGGAACTTGTCGGCGCCCGTCGCCCGGGTGTTGACGGGCCGGTAGCCCTTCTCGGCGAAGATCGCCTGACCCTCCGGCGAGCGGAGGAAGTCGACGAACGCCTTGGCCTGGGTCGGGTTCTTGCTCTTGGTGACAACGGCGACCGGGTTCTCGATGAGGACCGTCTGGTCGGGGACGACGTAGTCGACGGGCTGCTTTGCCTGCTGGGCGGCGATGGCCTCGTTCTCGTAGGCGATCATCACGTCGCCCTTGCCGCCGACGAACGTCTGTAGCGCCTCGCGGGCCGACTTGTCCTGCACCGGCACGTTGCGGAACAGCTGCTCGAGGTAGGCGATCGCCTCAGCATCGGACTTGCCCTGCTTGATCTGCGCGCCATAGGCGGCCATGACATTCCAGCGCGCGCCACCGGAGGAGAAGGGGTTCGGGGTGATCACCTGGACGCCGGGCTTGACCAGGTCGGCCCAGGTATGGATCCCCTTGGGGTTGCCCTTGCGCACCACCAGCGCGGCCACCGAGTCGGTGACCATGCCCTTGTAGGGGTCGCCGTTCCAGTTCCTGTCGACCAGGCCGGCGTCCACCAGCTTCTTCATGTCGGGCTCGAGCGACAGCGCGACCACGTCGGCCGAGAGCCCGTTGGCGACCGCTCGGCTCTGGTCGCCGGAGGCGCCGTACGACTGGCTGAACGTGGCGCCATTGCCGGCCGATGTCTTCTGGAACGCCGGGATGAGCCTCTGGTAGGCCTCGCGAGGCGTCGAGTAGGCCACCAGGGAGAGCCGTCTGGAGCCGCCGCCACCGCCGGAGGTACCGCAACCGGCCGCCAGGAGCGCAGCGAGGGCGAGCAGCGCGACCGGGATCCTGATCCGACTCATGTGGGCCCCCATTCATACTTTCCCTACTGAGTTAGTAGAGAATGCCATGAACGAAGGCGCGTGCGCTAGCTAGAGGCCAGTCGGGTCATCGGTGGGCACACAGGGCGGTGGTCGGCCAGAATAGGCCCATGCGCGTTTCAGCCAAGTCGGATTACGCGGTGCGGGCGGCGGCCGAGCTGGCCGCGAGCGCCGGCACGGGGCCGGTCAAGGGCGAGCGGATCGCCGAGGCGCAACGCATCCCGCTGAAGTTCCTCGAGAACATCCTCGCCGAGCTCAAGCACGACGGCATCGTGCAGAGCCAGCGCGGGGCCGAGGGCGGCTACTGGCTCGCGCGCCCCGCTGACCAGGTGACCGTGGCCGACGTCATCCGCGCGGTGGACGGCCCGCTGGCCAACGTCCGCGGCGCGCGCCCAGAGGTGGTGGAGTACGCCGGCAGCGCCAAGCACCTGCTCGACGTCTGGATCGCGGTGCGCGCCTCGCTGCGTGCCGTGCTCGAGCACGTCACCCTCGCCGACCTGGTCGCCGGCGAGCTTCCCGAGGTGATCCACCACCTCACCGCCGACCCCCAGGCCTGGCTCTCGCACTGACGGCCGCGCCCCGAGTGGCGAGCACGTGCGCGGACTCCGTGGTCACGGCCCCGGAGTTTAGCCCCGGCCCCCCTGGTCAGCCCAGAGTGGAGAGAGATGAACGCGGAGGAAGACGAGGAGGCTCGAAATGGCACAGACGATCCGCGAGGTCATGACCCGAGATCCGCGCACCATCGACGCCAGCGCGTCGGTCGCGGAGGCCGCGAAGACGATGCGCGAGGCCGACGTCGGGCCCGTGATCGTGACCAGCGGGAGCAAGGTCGCCGGCATCGTCACCGACCGTGACGTGGCGATCCGTGCCGTGGCCATGGACCGCGACCCCAAGACCACCCCGGTGAGCGAGATCTGCAGCTCCGAGGTGGTCACCCTGTCCCCTGACGACAAGATCGGGGAGGCGCTGCAGGTCATGCGGCAGCACGAGGTGCGCCGTGTGCCTGTGGTCGAGGGCGACAAGCCGGTCGGGATCGTCGCGCTTGGCGACCTGGCTGTCGAGCGCGACCCGGGCTCGGTGCTCGGCGACATCAGCGCAGCGCGGCCGAACCGGTAAGCCTCACAACGGCTTCTAATCGAGGCCGCGGGTCGAGCTTGGGCAGGGCGCGACCCGCGGCCTACCCATTTCGCGCGGATTTGGCGGCTGACGGCGCCAAATCCGCGCGGCAACGTGCTGTAGTTGGGGCGCCATCGAGCCGAGACATTGTAGGGAGGAGATCCATGCGCTAGGGAAGGAGACAAACCCGCCATGAGACCGCGCCTCCTTCTCGGCGCCGCCACCGTCGCTCTGGCCGCCACCCTGGTGGCGGCGTCCGGCGCGGCCGCGGCCGTCCAGCCCACCGCCATAGGCAACTACATCGTCGTGCTCAAGGCCACGGCGGGCGCCCCGGCGGCCGTCGCCGCGCGCCAGGCGCGCACCTTCGGCGCCAAGGTCGGCTTCGTGTACGGCTCGGCGCTCAAGGGCTACAGCGCCACCATGCCCGTCGCCGACGTGCAGGCCCTGCGCCGCGACCCCAACGTCGCCTCCATCTCACTGGACCGCCAGGTCCACATCGACGGGCAGACCATACCCACGGGGATCAAGCGGATCGACGGGAAGAAGTCCAGCACCGTCTCGGGGAACGGCCGCGGCAGCGTCGACGTCGACGTGGCGGTCATCGACACCGGCATCAGCACCAGCCACCCGGAGCTGAACGTGGTCGGCGGGCGCGCCTGCAGCGGCAGCTCCTTCAACGACCAGAACGGCCACGGCAGCCACGTCGCCGGCATCATCGCCGCGCGCGACAACGGCTCGGGTGTGGTGGGGGTGGCGCCCGGCGCGCGGCTGTGGGCGGTGCGGGTGCTCAACGCCTCTGGCGCTGGCAGCTTCGCGCAGATCATCTGCGGGGTGGACTTCGTGACCGCCAACGCCGCCACCATCGAGGTGGCCAACATGAGCCTCGGCGGGAGCGGGTTCGACCCGGGCACCGGGTGTGCGACCGGGGATGCGCTGCATGACGCGATCTGCCGGTCGGTGCAGGCCGGCGTGACCTATGTGGTCGCCGCGGGCAACAACAACGCCAATGCGGCCAACACGGTGCCGGCGGCCTATGAGGAGGTCATCACGGTGTCGGCGCTGGCGGACTTCAACGGCCTGCCGGGTGGTGGCGCGGCGGCGACCTGCCGTGCGGATGTGGATGACACGCGGGCGGATTTCTCCAACTTCGGTGCGGATGTGGACATCATGGCGCCGGGGGTGTGCATCCTGTCGACCTATCGCGGCAGGCAGTTCGCGACGTTGAGCGGGACGTCGATGGCCAGCCCGCACGTGGCCGGCGCGGCGGCCCTGTACAAGTCGGCCAACCCTGCCGCGACACCGGCGATGGTCAAGGCCGCGTTGCAGGCCGCTGGCAACTTGAACTGGAACGACGTCGACGATCCTGACGGGATCAAGGAGAAGCTGCTCAACGTCGACGCCTTCTGACCTCCTGACACGGCTCAGCCGGTCCCGTCCGCCAGGCATCGCTCCATGTCGGCGATCGCCTGGGCCGTGCTCAGGAGCTTCTCGATCCCTTCCTCATAAGAGTAGACGAGCAGGTCGGCCATCTCGGCGAAGCGGTAGCGGGCCTCCTCCTCGCGGCGGCCACCGGCCGAGCCGTTGCTGAGGATGGCCGTGCGGTATCGGGGACGCAGCCCCCGGAAGTAGCCGGCGAGCTCGACGTTCAGCTCGCCCACGTACCAGTCCCACAGGTCACGCAGCAACTCGTCGAGGTCACGCAGCAACTCGTCGGTCGTGCGATGGTCGAGCCCGTAGAGCTCGCCCAGCGCCCGGGCGAACTCGGCCTCCGAGATCCGGCCCAGGTTGGCGTCCCGCCCCAGGCCGGAGCGGCGCAGCCGACCCCAGAGCTCACCGGGCTCGAGCCCGAGACGCTCCTCCCACCGACCGTCCAGGTTGGTGTCGATCGTGCGCTCCAGGACTCCGCCGATGTCGAACACGACCGCTCGAATCGCCATCTCCACCCTCCGCTGCAGTCAGTCGCGCCTCACCTCATCGCCCGGCCGATGCCGAGGACCCGGTGGTGGATTTGCGGATGCGCCCCCACGGCTTGAACACGGCGAGCACCATCGCCACGAGCAGGGCCGTCGGGGACACGATCGGCGGGAAGATCAGGTCGCCCACCCCGAGCGTGGCCGGCTCTCCCGCCGCGAACTGCCGGCCCCGCTCAGCGGCCTGGGCCACCTCCGGCGCCAAGGCGATCAGGACCAGGCCGGTGAGTAGGAGGTTCAAGGCCAGCTTCGCCGCCACCCACCAGTACCGGACCAGGCCGTACTTGCTGCCCAGGCCAAGGACACCGCCGGTGATCAGGCAGACCACGCCCGTCGTGAGCAGGGGCCAGACCGCGACCAGCTCGAGCGCCTGGAAGCACAGCGCCTTGGTGCCGCTGTCATCGGTGAGCAGCGCGGTGAACACGAGGACGGCCATCACGACGTCGATGCCGAGCCAGGCTCCAGCGGACGCGATATGCACCAGCAGGACCCCCTTGCGTGTCCTGGGGCCCAGCCGCCACCGCACGCCGCCCTCTGCGATCCGCATCATCGCAAGAACCTCCAATCTGTGCGCACTTCCCGATGGCCTTCCCGGTCGAGGACCGGTACGTGCGCCTGGGACCTGGTTGGTTCCTCCGTGTCGTCGGAGTTGGCCTGACGAGGAGATGATGCTGCCCGACCCGTGCTCGAGGCGTCGGCCGGCGGGCGGCTTGTGACCGACGCCGATGGTGGTACGGCGGCCGGTGGTGGCTACCGCTGGCGAGGTAGGTGCCAGGTCGAGGCGATGTCCGCGGGTGGATCAGCCGGCGATCCCCTCGCGAGCCGCAGGGCGCCCGGCGCCCACGCCGGCACCACGCTGCGTGCAACGCCTCCACACTGGCGAGCGGGTATTTCAGTGTGACCCCTGAAGATCCTCTCGCCCTGTTCGATCTGAGTAGGTAGTGGCTCCTGACCTCGCCGCGGCCGCCCTGCTGGACCGACGTGACCATGGCCACTGTGGAAGGCCATCGCGGACCTGCTGACCAGTACGGAGGACGTTCGATTGCGACTGAGCCGCACATGACGGCATGCCGGGGCGTCGCACGCGCGCGCCGCGGATCCACCGCCGGGGCCGACAGGCCGTCCGAGCCCTGGGTGGCGGTCTGATGTCCCGGCGGCCGGGCGGCGATCCTCGACGGCGCGTGCAGCAGGCGGTCCGGCGCCTGCGAGGCAACGTCACCGAGGTCCGGCATGCCGCCGAGTCTCTCGAGCGGGACGCAGGCTACCAGACGGCCGGCATGCCGGTGCCCGCAGCTGTTGACCTTCGCCGTAAACTGGCATAGTTCAATTACTGCCCTCGAGCAGTAAAGTGGCATAACGCAATTTGCGTAATTGATGGAGCCACGCTATGCACCCGCGTTGGCTGCGAACTAGACTTCGCCGGTCGGGTCTGTCTCACGAAATTGGGGGGATCTCGTGACGAGACTCCGCAAACTGGCGGTCGCCCTTGGCTTGGCGGCCGTGCTCACGGTCGGCTCTGCCGCGGCCGCCTTCGCCAACCCATCGCCGCCGACGAATGGCGGGAACGGCGGTGGCCAGTCCGGACAGTGCACCGGCAACCCGGCTGACCGCCCGAACGTCTGTCCGGGGACCTAGCAGCCCTCTGGATATCGTCGAGCGGAGACCCGGTCGTTCCTGATGGCGGTCGCGCCGGTTGCGTACGCTGACGCGGGGGGCGGCCCAGGCAGCAACGCCGGATGCGCGGGACACCAGCCACCGCCACCGCCGGGCGGAGGATGCGGCGGCAGGTAACGCCAATCAAAGGTGAGGAGCCCCGCGCCTCGCGAGGCGCGGGGCTCTACCGCGCCGGGTTCACGCCACAGTTCGCGCGGTCCGGTCGTATGAGCCGCTGTCGATGCCCCATGCCAGGATCCGGCGCGGGCGGATGCGGATCCATGCGGGGCTGAACGGGAACCCGGCGCCAAGGCGCTTGCCGACCTCGTCGCCGCCGTCGGTGTGCGTCTCCGCGCGCCCGCGGATCTCGATGCCGCGCGGCGTCCACGGGTCGACGGCCGCGAGATCGTCGACCACGACCGCCACGTCCGGCCGGCGCTGCGCATCGCGGAACTTCTTGCTCGCGGCCATGTCACCCGCGCCGCCGATCACGATGGTCTGGGTCTCGGGGTCATAGAAGACTCCCACCGGCATGACGTGGGGCCTGCCGTCCGGGTCAACCGTGGCGAAGCGCCCGAGCGGCTGGCTGTTCAGGTACTCGACTTCGGCGTCGGTGAAGATGCTCATCATCACTCCAGTGCTGTCACGGTTGCCCGTCCCCAGCCCTCCTCGCTCACGATCGCCGGGTCCCCAGAGCATAAGCCCTGACATCAGTGGGGATCGCGCCGCGCTGCGCCACCGCTCATCCCCATTCCCGGATTAGATCGGCAGGCCCGCTCCGGCGCCGCCGACCCGCAGCCAACGGTAGCCGTACCCGTCGAGTGCCAGCCGCACGGTGCCATCCCGACCGACTTCGGCGCTGTCCGCCGACAGCAGGTCGACCAGACGCGTCTGGGGCGCCATGCCCTCCAGCCGCAGCACCACCTGCGACGGTTGCCCGCTGAAATTGTGCACGGCCACCACCGTCCCGCCGTCATAGTCGGTGCGGTGGGCGAGGACCGACGGGACCTCGTGCTCGAGGACCGTGCAATGGCCCCATGCCAGCTCAGGGCACTGCCGGTAGCGCCGGATGAGCAGCGTCATCCATGACAGCAGCGACTGCGGGTCGCCGCTCTGGGCGACGACGTTGACCGCGGCCGGTCCGAAATCCCCCTCCACCACCGGTGCGGCCAGCCGGGCCGGGTCCGCGGTGGAAAACCCAACGTTCGGCTCGTCGGACCACTGCATTGGTGTGCGCACGGAAAACCGGCCCTCCGCACGCAAGTTCTCCCCCATGCCGATCTCCTCGCCGTAGAACAGCGTGGGTGTCCCCGGCAACGAGAACAGCAGGCTGTAGGCCAGCCGGATGCGCGCGGGGTCGCCGTGGACCATCGGGGGCAGGCGCCGGCGCAGCCCGCGGCCGTAGACCTGCATGGCCGGGTCTGGACCGAATGCGGCGAAGACCTCCTGCCGCTGCGCCTCGTCGAGCTTGTCGAGCGTCAGCTCGTCGTGGTTGCGAATGAACGTCGCCCAGTGCCCGTCTTTGGGCGCGGGGGGCCGAGCTTGAATCGTCTCGGCGAGCGGTGCGGCGTGCTGTCGGGCGAGGGCGAGATAGAAGTGCTGCATCAGCATGAAGTCAAAGCACATGGTGAGCTCGTCGCCGTCCTCGTCGCCGAAGAACCGGCGGGTGTCGGCGTAGGGCAGGTTCACCTCGCCGAGCAGGATCGCCTCGCCGTTGCGCCGTGACACGAACGCCCGGAGGTCCCGCAGGTAGGCGTGGGGGTCGGGGAGGTCCTCGGCGTCGAGCGAGCCCGCGGTCTCGATCAGGAACGGCACGGCGTCGACACGGAAGCCGGACAGCCCCAGCTCCAGCCAGAAGCCCATCACCCGGGCGATCTCGTCCCGGACCGCGGGATTGGCGACGTTGAGGTCGGGCTGGTGCTTGTAGAAGCGGTGCAGGTAGTACTGCCCGGCCTGCTCGTCGTACTCCCACAGGCTCTTCTCCTGGTCGGGGAAGACGATGCCCTTCGGTCCGTCGGCGGGCGGCTCATCGCGCCACACATACCAGTCCCGGTAGGGCGACTCGCGGCTGGAGCGCGCACTTTGAAACCAGGGGTGCTGGTCGGAGGTGTGGTTGACGACGAGGTCGGCGATCACCCGCATGCCTCTGTCACGCGCGGTCCTGACGAATTCGACCAGGTCGCCGTGCGTGCCCAGGCGCGGGTCGACTCCGTAGAAGTCGATGATGTCGTAGCCGTCGTCGCGGTCCGGAGTCGGGTAGAACGGCATCAGCCAGATGCAGGTCACACTCAGCTCGTCGAGGTAGTCGACGCGCTGCGCGAGACCGCGGAGGTCACCGCGCCCGTCACCGTCGCTGTCCAGGAAGGTCTCGACGTCGAGGCAGTAGATGACGGCATTCTTCCACCACAGGTCGCCGGTCTGGCTGAGCCTCAAGGCCTGGTCACCTCGAGCTGCGGCAGCACCTTGGTGGCGAAGGTGTCGATGAACTCCTCCTGGCGCTCCAGGTCCCAGCACACCGGGGGCCCGAAGACGTTGCTGCGCCACTGGTCGAACGCCACCCGCAGCGCCTCGTCCTCGTCGCCTGCGTAGGACAGGTGGACCTGCAGCCGTAGCCGGCCACGCCCGCCAGCCTCGCGGTACGCCCGCACCATGGCCCGCAGATGCGAATGTGCGGCGGAGACGGTGATGAGACCATCGGCCCAGGCCGCGCACCACCGAGCGGTCTCGGCGGTGACCGCGGCGCCGATCAGCTCCGGCGGCTGCTCCGGCCGGGTCCACAGCCGGGCACGGTCCACGGTGACGAGGCCGTCGTGACTGACCTCCTGGCCGGCGAGCAGCGCCCGGATCACGTCGACGCACTCGCGCAGCCGGGCGTTGCGGACGTCCTTCCGCGGCCAGCCAGTGCCGGTGATGTGCTCGTTGCTGGCCTCACCGGTGCCCAGCGCCGCCCAGAAGCGACCGGGTACATGGCTGTGATCGTGGCGATAGCCTGGGCGATGATCGCCGGGTGGTACCGCTGCCCTGGTGCTGTGACGACGCCGAAGGGCAGCTGGGTGGCCTGCAGCGCGGCGCCCAGCCAGGACCACGCGAAACCGGAGTGGCCCTGGCACTCGCTCCAGGGCGAGAAGTGATCCGATGACATGGCTGCGGTGAACCCGGCCTGTTGGGCGCGCACCACCGCGGTGAGCAGGTCGCGCGGATGGACCTGCTCGTGCGAGGCGTGAAAGCCGTAGACAGTCATATCCCAAGGCTGCCCGCGCAGCGCCTCAGTACACCGCCCGCTTGACACGCCCGCCCGCCCAGAACGGCTGAAGGTCCCTGGCATGCAGGGACGAAGGACTCCAGCCATCGCCCGCATCCGGGGCGACGGTAGAGGTCGTACGGGTTCGGCGGCCGGTGCGGCCGTCGACCAGCGGCAAGGACCCGGCGGCTCCCGACCCTTCGCTCGCAAACCATGAGAGTCCTGCAAACAGGGGGGGATTGAGATGCGGCTCTCCAGACGGCAGTTCCTCACGGCCGGCGCGGTCACAGGCGCCACACTGGTGTTGCCGTGGCACCTTGGCATGGCGCGGGCGCTCGCGCAGGCGACCCCGGCCCTCGACCCGACCACCATCTCCAAGTTCCAGACACCGCTGTCATCCCGCCCGCCATGCCGCTGACGGCCACGATAAAAGGGAGGACGATCGACTACTACGTCATCGCGGTCGCGGAATTCCTCCAGCAGATCCTGCCCGCCGGCTCGCCCAGGACCAGGGTGTGGAGCTACCAGCTGCGCAACGTCCAGGGGACGCGCAACTACCCGGCGTTCACCATCGAGGCCAGGGCTGACCGGGCGGTGCGGGTGCAGTGGATCAACGGCCTGGTGGACGCGGCCGGCAACTACCTGCCGCACATCCTGCCGGTCGACCCGACCATGCACTGGGCCAACCCGCCGGGTGGCGTGACGGGCCGGGACATGCGCCCAGAGTTCACCAGCACGCCGGGTCGCTACACCGGTCCGGTGCCGATCGTGACCCACCTGCACGGCGGCCACAACGGTGAGGAGAGCGACGGCTACCCCGAGGCGTGGTACCTGCCGGCGGCCAAGAAGATCCCCGCGGGCTACGCCGCGGTCGGGTCGTTCTATGACCAGTTCAAGGCCGCGTCTCAGGCCGCGACCGGTGCGGTGTGGGCGCCGGGGACCGCGGTGTTCCAGTACGAGAACGACCAGCCGGCCTCCACGCTGTGGTTCCACGACCACACATTGGGGATGACCCGGGCCAACGTGTACGCCGGGCCGGCGGGCTTCTACATGATCCGCGGCGGTTCCAACGATCTGCCGGCTGGGGTGCTTCCGGGGCCGGCGCCGGCCCGCGGCGATCCCGCCGGAACCAGGTACTACGAGATGCCGCTGGCCATCCAGGACCGTTCGTTCAACGCTGACGGCTCGCTGTTCTACCCCGACAGCCGGGCGTTCTTCGACGGCTTCGAAGGCCCCTACATCCCGGGAAGCGACGTCCCGCCGATCTGGAACCCTGAGGTGTTCGGCAACACGATGCTGGTCAACGGCAAGACCTGGCCGTTTGTGGAGGTCGAGCCGCGCCGCTACCGGTTGCGGGTGCTGAACGGCTGCAGCGGTCGCTTCCTGATCCTGCGGCTCGACCCCGGCCTGCCGTTCTGGCAGATCGGCGCCGAGGGCGGGTTCCTGCCCACACCGGTGCAGCTCAGCGAGCTGCTGATGGGTCCGGCCGAACGGGCCGACGTGATCGTCGACTTCTCGGGGCTTGCGGGTCGGACGGTCCGGCTGCTCAACCTCGGACCCGACGAGCCGTTCGGCGGCGGCGTGCCCGGCCAGGACTTCGAGCCCGCGGATCCCGGCACTACCGGGCAGGTGCTGGAGTTTCGGGTGACGGTGCCGCTGAGCGGTCCGGACACCTCGATCCCGCCGGAGCAGCTGCGCCTGCCGGCACCGCCAAAGCCCGGAGCGACCACCAACACCCGCGAGGTCTCGCTCAACGAGGCCGCCTCGACCTTCCCGGGCTTCGACGGCCCGGTCGCCGCGCTGCTGGGGACCATGACCCCAGACGGGCCGACCCCGCTGGGGTGGGCCGCTCCGATCACCGAGAACGTGGCCGTGGGAGCCGTCGAGGAATGGGCGATGCACAACTTCACCGAGGACGCCCACCCCATCCACATCCACGAGATCCAATTCCAGGTCGTCAACCGCCAGCCGTTCGGAAGTCCCGCGCGCGGCCCGGAGCCCTGGGAGACGGGCCTGAAGGACACGGTGATCGCCTACCCAGGGCAGATCACCCGCGTCAAGGGCCACTACGACCGGGCAGGCCTGTTCGTGTGGCACTGCCACATCATCGAGCACGAAGACAACGAGATGATGCGACCCTACCGCATCAGCTAGACCTCGCCGCCTCAGGTCGGCCTGCCGGACTCGTCGCGCCCGGGCCCGAACTCGCGCTCGCCGACGCGGCCGAGCAGGCGGCCCAGCCGCATGAGCCTTGCAACCTGCTCGACGCGCCCTTCAGGGGTCGAAGCGATGCTCAGCATTCGGCGGCGCGGCGCCGGCGACCTCGACTTCGACGGCCGCGCCGATACGGGCCGGGACGGGGGGACCAGCACGCGCAACGCGCCCGCGTGGATCTTGAATTCGATCGGGGTGTCCAGGACGACCGGCTCACCGTCGATGCCGACCTCCAGCCTGCCGGTGGGCGAGTCGACCTCCAAGCTCGTGGTGGTCCAGCGCGCCCAGCCCTCCCCGGACTGGTGGCGGCCAGAGAACAGGTTCTCGAGCGCGCGGCCGAGCTCCTGCCCTTCGGTCCGGCGCAGCGCCGACACCTCCAGCGTGCCCGCGTCCAGGCGCGGCCGGCCGCCGAAGCTGGTCAGCGGGTAGGCGTTGTTGCTGACGAACAGGACCAGCACCTCGCTCCAGGCGTTGCCGGATCCGTCGCGGAAGCTGACGTGGACCGGCAGGGCCTCGCGCTCCAGCATGCTCTCGAGCACGCCGTCGATCGCCCCCAGCCGGTCGTCGCGGTAGCTCGGCTCGTGCACCAGCGCGGCGTACACGCCGACGGAGGCGTTGTTGAGAAACAGCCGCTGGCCCACCGTCGCGACGTCCACGCGTCGCTCCGGGCCGGCGACGAACGCCTTGATCGCCGCGGCCGGGTCGGCTCGGTCCAGCCCGAGGTCGCGTGCGAAGTGGTTGCGGGTACCGGCCGGGACGCATACGAAGGGCAGCTCGGCCTCGATCGCCACCGTGGCGACCGCCGCGAGCGAGCCGTCCCCGCCCGCCACGCCGAGCACGTCCGCGCCATCGGCGACCGTCGCGCGGGCGAGCGAGACGAGCTCGGCGGGATCTGCGGCCTCGCGCACCTCGACGCCATAGCGGCCGGCGGCCTCCAGGAGTTGATCACGAACCGCCTGGACGCTCCCGGAACGCGGGTTGAGCACCAGCACCGGCTTGTGGAAGCCGTGGACCTGCGCCGCCGGGGCCTGCGAGGCGACCTCGCCGCGGGCGGCAGCGACCTCGGGCGTGGGCTGGACGCCGCCGACGATGGCATCGACGGGCTCCGCGCTGAGCGCCCGGCGGGTCGCGGGCACGAGCACCGGCAGCAGCAGCGCGCCGGTCAGCAACCCTCGCCACTGGTGACCGCCCACCCAGAGCAAATTGGGTACGACCGCCGCCAGGTCGCCAAGCAGGCAGATCACCGCACTGCGCCGCCGCACCGGCGAGCGCGTGAGCAGGGCGATCCCCCCAGCCGCCACGGCGACCACCTGGTGCCCCGGCAGGCTCAGCGCCAGATGCACCCACCCATGGGTCAGGACGGTCAGCAGCGCGAGGCCGAGCGCCGAAAGGGCGATGAACCCGAACAGCCATCGCGCCATAAACCTATCGAATAGTCTGACCCAGACAGGCGCTGTCTGCCGTTGACTCTCCATGCCGGCCATATCGGAACCTCCGCCGGCCACCTTATCCAAGCCGCCGGCGTCCGGCTCAACCGCCGGGAGGCGGTGTGGCACAGAACCGCGGCCAATAGTGGCGTGGTGGTCAGTTGCTGGGCTCGGCGTCGGTGCGGGCGACCCCGTCCCACTCCTCCAGCGGGGCGCACCACCAGCCCCATTCCGGCCCGAGCCGCTCGTGGCCGGGCAGCGCGATGCGGCCGTTGCACCACAGCAGGCGCTCCCAGGGATCATCGTGCTCGGGCGCCCACGGGAACAGCCGGGCGACGACGCGGGCGCAGATGTCGCCAGGCGGGTCGAACCTCACGCCGAGCCCGGCGCAGATGTCGCCTGTGTGCACCAGGGTCTCGTCGCAGCCCATCGCCAGGAAGCCGGTCGCGTCCGGCATCCCCATGCGGTGGTAGCCGCGACCGCCGGGCGGCGTCGCCTCCGCGACCCGCGCGAGGATGTGGTCCGATGAGACCAGTGCCTTGAGCAGGCGCTCGGTCGGTGCGTTCGGGTCGCCGTCGCGGACTACCTCGGGCCGCCGCGTCGCGAGATTGCCCGCGTACCACAGGATGCCGTCGATGGTGTGCTCGAGCGTGTCCCTGCATGACCACTCGAGGTCGGGGGCCGTGACCGACCAGTCAGCGGCGCTGTGCGGCGCCATGACGTCGGCGGCGGCGGTGACGGCATGGCGGAGGTCGTCGGGGCGGAGGTCGTCCATGCCGGCAGTCTAGCCGGCCGCACGACGAGCCCAAAGCCATTTCCGGCGCGCTCCTGCGCGCGAGGCAAGCTTGCCGTCACCTTGAGCGTTCCTCGAGACTGCGAGGGGACGTTCGCCTTCTGGGCGAACAGCACAGGCTGACCAGAGGGGGTTGACATGGAACCGTTGAGTCTGGCCGCTGCTGCCTTGGCGTTGCTGGTACCGTTCTTCAAGCAGGCCGCCGGCAAGCTGGCCGAGCGCGCTGGCGAGGCTGTCGCTGATACTGCGCTGCCCAAGGTCCGCGCGCTCTATGAGCGCGTCAGAGCCAAGCTGGCGCCCGGCAGCTATGAAGGGGCACTGCTGGATGGTGTCCAGGCAGAGCCTGACGATGCTGGCCGACAAGAGATCCTCAAAGCGGAGCTTGCCAAGGTCATCGCCGACGACCGCGGATTTGCCACTGAGTTGGGGCGCCTGGTTGACGAGGCTGAGAAGGCTGGCGGCGTCCAGATCGTGGCCACCGACACGGGCGTGGTCGCCGGTCGGGACGTGCACCAACGTGGCAAGTACGTTGCTGGGCGGGACATGACCATCGGGGGCTCATCACCCGAAGAGCATTGAGTGCGGTGCCGCTGAGAGCGTCGGAGAGCTCCGGGCCGGGCCCGGACGATCATCGGCGCCTGGCTCGTTGAAGACGCGGAACCATCGATAGCCGTGTCGACCGAGCGGGAGCGGGCAGTCGGGGGACGGCGATTCGTAGGTCGTGTCGCTGAGCAGTTCGTCGAACGTGAGACCATGCAGGGCCAGCCGGACCTTGGTTGGAGTGGGAGCGAGGTTGTGCAGCGCCACCACGCTGCCGCCCCGCCAGTGACAGGCGTGTGCCAGGACCTGCCGTTCCCCGGCGTCGAGGACCTCCCACGCTCCCGCCCCCAGCTCAGGACAGGACCGGCGGACGCGGATCGTGCGCCTGAACCAGTTCAGCAGCGAACCGGGGTCGCGTTGCTGGCTGGCCACGTTCGTCCTGGGGCCGGAGGTCGCCAGCGGTCGGACCAGCTCCGCCGACGCGGCCTCGGAGAACCCCTGGTTCGGCTCGTTCGACCACTGCATGGGCGTGCGTACGCTCATGCGCATCGGGAGCCGCAGGTTGTCGCCCAAGCCGATCTCCTCCCCGTACAGCAGGACAGGGGTGCCGGGCAGGCTGAGCAGCAGGCTGTTTGCGTTCCTCAGGTGCGCCCCGTCGTCGAGCATGGGGGCCGCGCGTCGGCGGATGCCGCGCCCGTAAATCCAGGTGTCGGGCTCAGGCGAGAACCGCCGGACGACCTCCGTGCGTTCGGCGGCGGCGAGGCGGTCGAGGTTCAGCTCGTCATGGTTGCGGAGGAAGTTTGCCCAGTGGACGAGCTGGGACGGCCAGCGGAGCCGGCCCAGGCACGCCCGCAGCGGGTCCGCATCGCCTCGGGCCAGTGCCAGCCACAGGGAGCGGTTGAGGTCGAAGTTGAGGAGCGTCGTCACCTCCTGGCGGCCGTTGGCGCCGAAGTATGCCACCTGCTCGTCGACGTGGCCGTTGGCCTCGCCAAGCAGAACGGCATCCGGGCGCTGGCGGCGCACCTCCTCGCAGAGTGCGGCAAGGTCCTCGTGGGGATCGCGGCGCGGGTCCAGGGCGCGCGCCGTCTCCACCAGCCACGGCAGCGTGTCCAGACGGAACCCGGCCACGCCCCGGTCAAGCCAGAACGCGAGGATCCGTCCGATCTCGGCCCGTACATCAGGGTTGGCGAAGTTCAGATCCGCCTGCGACGGATAGTAGCGGTGGAGGTAGTACCGGCCGGCGGTGTCGTCCCAGGCCCAGTTGCTGGGGCTTTCCCCTGGGAACTCGAGATGGACCGGCCAGTGTGGCGGCTCCCTCGCGAACACGTACCAGGACCGGTACCGCGACGGCCGGTCGCAGCAGGCGGCCCGGAACCACGGGTGCGCGGTCGAGGTGTGATTGACCGCCAGGTCGAGCAGCACCCGGATGCCGAGCTCCTCGGCCCGCCGCAGCACGTCGTCGAATTCGTCGAGACGGCCCAGCCGCGAGTCGACCGTGTAGTAGTCGGCGATGTCGTAGCCGTCATCGGTGCCTGGGCTGGGGAACAGCGGCTGTAGCCAGATGCAGGTCACGCCCAGGTCGCCAAGGTAGTCGAGGCAGCGCAGCAGCCCCTGAAGATCTCCGAGGCCGTCATTGTCAGCGTCCCGGAAGGTCTTGACGTTGAGGCAGTACACAACCGCGTTCCGCCACCAGTCCACGTCGGGCGGGCTGACCTCGCGCGCAGGCGGCGTTGGCTGGCTAGCGCTCATGACCCCGGCTCGGCAGGGCCCCGGTGAGCACCTGCATGTAGACGGTCTCGTAGCCGGCGACCATTCGGTGAAGGTCGAACCGGTGGGCGCGGGCATGGCAATCGTGCGGGTCCAGTTCCCTCGCCCTTCGAAGCGCCGCCGCGAGCTGGTCCGGCTCGTCACAGAGGAACCCACTGCGCCCGTCGTCCACAACCTCGCTGGGCGCACCCCGTCGGAGCGCGACAACTGGCGTGCCGCACGCCATCGCCTCCACCATCACCAGCCCGAAGGGCTCCTCCCACTGGCTGGGGAACAGCAGGCAGCAGGCCGCGGCGAGCAGCCGCTTCTTGCGCTGGCCCCAAACGTGTCCGGCCCACATGACGCCACTGCCGAGGCGCGGGCGGATCTCGCGCTCGAAATACGCCATCTCCCGCGCCTCGGCGCACTTGCCGGCCAGGATCAGCGGCACGCCGGCCGCCCGGGCGGCGTCGATCGCCAGGTGGGGTGCCTTCTCGGGAGTCATTCGTCCGAGGAAAAGGGCGAACGCCTTCTTGGGCCGAGGAGATGGGTAGGTGCTCACCGGCACCCCGTTGGGTACGGTCGCCGTCCAGCCCAACCCCGCCGCTGACCGACGCTGCGACTCGGAGATCGCGACGAGGGCGTGGCGGGCGGGGACAGACATATAGAGGCTGCGGGTGTCCTCGTCGATCGGCATCTGCGTGGTGAGAACGGTGGGCCTGGCGCGGGTGGCGGCAAGCAGCGCCCCGACAAAGGTGTGGTCGTGGACGAGGTCGGCCTGTAGCTGGCGCTGCAGCCGCTCGGCGAGCCCAGCGTGCACGACCTCGAGCGCGACCTCACCCACTCGTGCGCTCAGCGCTTCGGGATAGGTGGCCAGGAAGCGTGCGGAGGTCCGTCGCCGGCCTGCACCGATCACGGTGACGTCGTGCCCGAGCGCGTGCAGCCCTTCCGCCAGCCAGCCACAGGCGTACTCGATCCCCCCGTAGCCGTCCGGCGGGACTTCGAACCACGGCGGCGCAATCACCACGATCCGCAACGGCTCCGGACTCTGGCGCGCCGTTGGGACGACCGCCGTCGGCGCTCCGCACCAGCAGTCGCGCATGAGCGCGGCGCGGGGCTCACGAGCGGCCGACCGAACGGCGCGGTCAACCATGCGCCAAGGGCTCCGATGGCCGGCCGTGCCGCCCGCGCGCCCCTTCGAAGACGTTCACAAAGTCCAGGTAGCGGCGGCCGATACGCTCGACCGCGGTCGCACGGCCCACAGCGCCGGCGATCAGCTCCCGGAGCGGCTGCGACCAGATGCTCCGGCCGATCGCGAAGCCGACGAACCCTTCCACTCCGGCCGCCTGCCGCAGCCAGGCGTCGACCTTGGCGGTGTCCGCCCCGCGGCCCAGTACCACGCACACCACGTGGTCACGGCCCCCACGCCGACACTGCGCCGCCACCAACTCGCAGTCGTCGCGGTCCTCCAGCCCCTCGACCTTCCAGACATCCGGTTCAACGTCGGCCGCCTGTAGCTCGGCGATCGCGGCCACCATGAGCCCGCCCCGCAACTCTCGGTCGTAGCGGTCGCGGTCACCACCAACGGCGCCGAGATGCGGCGGCTCCGGTGGGACCAGCAGTTCGAACAGGAGCTTGCGGTCGCGCTCCCGGAGCCATCGGGAGAGCCGGCGCAGCCTCGCACGCTGCAGCGCGTTGCCATCACGGTCACCCTCCGGGTTGTACTTCACCAGGACCTTGGAGAGGTCAGGGGCGTAGCGTTCAACGTGGGCGCCGAACGCTTCGCCATGGTCGAAGTCGAAAATGGCCCGTCCGCCACCCCGCTCGACCGGGATGGCGAGCCGTATCCCCCGGCGCCTCCCCTCGGTCGCGACTTCGTCACCGGTCTGGGTGTCGACCAGCACCCCGGTCGCCGTGTCGTCGATGCCGTGGTCGCGAGCCCATAGGAAGCCGTCGAAGATCAGGCGCTTCGCGGCACGGACCCGTTCCATCTGGGTTGGGGTTGGTTCCCCGCTGATGCCGAAAAGGTCGCGCCGGAACGAGGCGCGGTGATCGAACGACAGGATGTAGAGTCGGTCGACGGGCACGGCCATCCTGCTCACCCCTCGCGCTCGGGCGCCTTGGACGTCAGCTCGAGGTCCGCCACCACCGCGTAATGATCGGAGGGCTGCACGCCGTCGACTTGGTCAACGCCCTCGAGCCGGCAGCGCACCATCCGCAGGTGAGGCGTGTTGTCATCGAGGATGGGCGGGGCTTGGGGAAGGCCGACGAGCACGTAATCGACCCGTCGGCGCGGCCAGGGGTTGCGAGCGACGTATGGGTTGGCGGGATGCCAGGTGTATCCGGGGCCGCCGTCACCCGTCTGCTCCCACGCGTCCGCGAACACGACCCCAGGGACAGGGACGCTGGTCCGTCCGGTCAGCATGCGCAGCTCGTCCGAGGTCGGCTCAGCGTTGAGATCACCGGTGAGGACCGGGGGGAAATCCGTGGGCTGGTAGTTGGCAAGGAACCGAGCGAGGGCGCGAACCTGGTCCTGCCGGACGGCACTGTGGTCCGGCCGCCATGAGAGATGGGTCGTGACGACCGGTAAGGTACCGGACGGTGTTTCGATCTCCGCCAGCAGCGCGGACCGTGTCGGCGTGCCGCCTGACGACAGGAGGGGGAGCGCCGTGGAGGCGCGGATCGGCCATCGGCTGAGGATCGCGTTGCCGTTGCGGGTGCCTGGTTCATGGTCCACGCAGCGCGCGACTGCCTGGAATCCGAGTTGCCGGGCCATCAGGTCGGCCTGACGATCACCTCCGATCTCCTCCCAGACCTCCTGAAGCGTCACGATGTCGGCGTCCACCTCGCGCAGCGTGGCGAGAATCGCCGCCTGCCGCGGACGCCACGGGCCATGGCGCCACCACAGGTTCCACGTCATGACTCGCATCCCGCTCACTTCGGGGTCTCCTCCCCCGTACGCTGGTCCGGGTGCTCCGAGTCGAGAGCCGCCCGCCGCTCAGCCACCTGCCGCTCCCAGCGGCGATCTCCGAGGTCCTGGAAGGTGGGCGAGGCCTGCTGGTAGGCGGTGAGCGCCTCCTGCCAGCGTCCCTGACCGCGGAGCGCGTCACCGATGCCAACGGTCACGATCGCCTCCCAGCGGCGATCTCCGAGGTCCTGGAAGGTGGGCGAGGCCTGCTGGTAGGCGGTGAGCGCCTCCTGCCAGCGTCCCTGACCGCGGAGCGCGTCACCGACTGTCTGGGACGCCAGGGCCGCGCCACGGCGGTCGCCGACCTTATGGAAGACGGTCAGCGCCGTGTCGGCTCTGGCGAGCGCCTCCTCGCTCCTGCCCTGTCCAGTCAGCACCAACGCGATCTCGCGGAGAAGGTAGGCAGCCCGCAGCTGGTCGTCGTAATCCTGGAAGACCGGTAGCGCCTGCTCGTAGCAGGCGAGCGCCTCCGTCCACTCCCCGCGGTCCGCGTGGACAACGCCCAGCTCCCGCAGGGTGGCCGCCTCCCAGCGGCGGTCGCCGAGATCGTGGAAGATCGGCAGCGCCCGGCGGTAGGAGTCGATCGCCTCCTCCCAGCGAGCCTGATCGCGAAGCGACACGCCCAGCTCACGTAGGGTCGCCGCCTCCCCGTGGCGGTCATCCAGTTCGCGGAAGACCGGCAGGGCTCGCTCGTAGCAGGCGATTGCGCGATCCCAGCGACTGCTGTCCCGGAACACCACGCCCATGCTGAGCAGGTTGAGAGCTTCCCCATGACGGTCGCCCAGCTCCTGATAGAGCGCCAAGGCCCTGTCGTAGGCATCCATGGCAAGGCGCCACTTACCCTGGTCCCGGTAAAGCGAGCCAAGGCCGCGTAGGGTCACGGCCTCCATCGTCCGGTTGCCGACAGCGACCGCCGCATCCAGCGCCGACTGCTGGGCCTGCTCCCAGTCCTGGAAGTGTCCACGGATCTGCAGAAAACGTGAAATCGTGTTCGCCAGCTCAAAGGCAATAGCAAGTTGGCCGGCGCGGTGCGCCTGACCGACCGCGACGACCAGACCGGCGCGCTCAGCCGTCAACCACGCCGCCGGATCGCGCGCGATGATCGCGGTCAGCTCTGGACGCGTGGGCCGAGGAACGCCTGGAGGAAGCCGTCGTGGCTGACTGGCCGGTTGCGCAGCATCAGGGCGACGCTGAGCCCGAGCAGGATTATGGCCAGCGTCCACAGTCCCCACGACAACCAGCCAGCAGCAGAACGCCGCAGCAGAGCACGCCGAACCGGCAAGCTCCAGTGGGCGCCCTCCGCCCGTTGGGTGCCTTGGCGAGGGTGCATACCGACGCTCCTTATAGCACGTACTCGGCGGACAGACTCGCCGATCTCGCAGCCCTCCCTCTGCCGCCGGCGACATCGTCTCGTCAGGTCGTCTCGAGATCGTTACGGCATACATTACGACGTCGGAAACTCCGCGACGCCCGTGTGAAGCCAAGGGCCAGACCCTCACCAGGCGTTTGTGAAACGGGCTGTACCACGTCAAAGCGGCAAACCGGATGGCATTGAGGCTAGGGGAGCTCTTCGCTCATTCTTGCCGCGAGCAGCGATCTAACCCGTCCGAGATCATCGTTGCCCGCGGGCACCTGCATGACCATGAGAAGGTCGGGGTGTTCACCAACGCGAAGCTGGAAGATCTCCAGCGCGATCCGACCGACCTCAGGATGGCGAATTCCGATCGTCGCGGGTCTGAGGTAGCGGATCGGGTATCCGCACCACTCCTGGAATTCCGGGCTGGCGTCGGTCAGCGACGCCACGATCTCCGCGAATCGAGGGTCATCGGGTCGTTGACCGGCGGCGGCTCGGAATTGACTGAGCACGGCCCGAGCGGCCGGCTCCCATCGAACCATGCGAGCGCGGTTCTCTGCGTCGGTGAACATCATCCAGAGCAGGTTGCGTCGCCCCGCCCTCCCACTCCTCAGTCGACGTCCGGAGAGCGGCTCCGGACATTCAGCCCGAACCCGATGAGCAGTTTCTGCCTTGTCATGGCCGAGGCCGTTATGCTTGCGACTGCCGGTTCCTCCGTTCCTCTGGCCTCCTCCGGGCAGGCAGCGAGGTCGCCCGAAGGCTGATCTCATGAGCAAACCGATCATCCTGACAGTCGACGACGATCCTCTGGTCTCCGCGGCGATCACCCGCGACCTGGCCAGCCAGTATGGCGCCGACTACCGCATCATTCGCGCGACGTCGGGGCCCGAGGCGCTGGTTGTGCTGACCAAGCTCGCCCTACGCGACGAGCCGGTGGCGTTGATCGCAGCGGACCAGCGCATGCCGCAGATGACGGGCATCGAGATGCTCGAGCAGGCGCGTGCCCATGCGCCGAGCGCGAAGTTCCTGCTGCTTACCGCATACGCCGACACAGACGTAGCCATCAAGGCGATCAACGATATCGGCCTCGACTACTACCTGCTCAAGCCGTGGCACCCTCCAGAGGAACGGCTGTACCCCGTCATCGACGACCCGCTCGGCGACTGGCGGCAGGCGAACCGGGACCACACGTCTGACGTGCGAGTGGTCGGGCACCGGTGGTCGGACCGCAGCCACGAAATCAAGATGTTTCTGGCGCGCAACCATGTGCCCTACCGCTGGTACGACATCGAGCGCGACGGCGAGGCCCAGCGGTTGCGCGACCTCGCCCAAGCGGCACCGGCCGACCTCCCGCTCGTGCTCGTGCCGGACGGCGACACGCTCCGCTCGCCGTCGACCCTCGATCTGGCAGGCGCGCTCGGCTTGCGCACCACCGCGCAACAGCCCCTGTACGACGTGTGTATCGTCGGCGGCGGGCCGGCCGGCTTGGCCGCCGCGGTGTACGCAGCGTCCGAGGGCTTGAGCACCGTCATTGTGGAGCGCGAGGCCCCTGGGGGTCAGGCGGGACAGAGCGCGGCGATCGAGAACTACTTGGGGTTCCCGAAGGGATTGAGTGGCTCCAACCTCGCCCAGCGCGCCATTGCTCAGGTTTCTCGCTTCGGTGCCGAGATGGTTCTCGCGCGCGACGTCGTCGGCTTCGAGGCTCGTGGTCCCGTGCGAGCCGTGCTCCTCGACGGCTCGGGGGAGATTGAGGCACGCGCGCTCATCGTGGCGACTGGGGTGTCCTACCGACGGCTGGAGGCGGCAGGGCTCGACGAGCTCACCGGCCGCGGCGTCTACTACGGCGTGAACGCCAGCGAGGCGAGCCAGTGCCAGGGCGACGACGGCCGCGCCCAACATCGCCGTGCGGTATCGCTGCGAGGTGGTGTCGGGCCGTGGCGACGGCCACCTCGAAGCGCTCACACTCGCCGACAGGGACTCCGGCGTCACGGAGGAGGTTTCGTCGAGCTGGCTGTTCGTCTTCATCGGCGCCTCGCCCCGCACCGAGTGGCTCGGCCCCGACGTCGTCCGCGACGACAAGGGGTTCATCGTCACAGGTCATGACCTGGTGGGTCCCGCTTCGGCACAGCGATGGCCGCTCACGCGTGCGCCCTTCGCCCTCGAGACGAGCGTGCCGGGCGTGTTCGCCGCCGGCGACGTTCGACTCGACTCGATGAAGCGGGTCGCGTCGGCCGTCGGTGAGGGCGCGATGTCGACCTACCTCGTGCACCGATACCTGGCCACGATCTGATGCGCGTCGACGAGCTCCGCTCGCTGAGCATCTTCGACGGCCTGACCGACGATCAGCTCACTGAGCTGGTTGAGGGCGGTACCGAAGTTCGCATCGAGCCCGGGGTCGATTTGTTCCGCGAGGGTGAGCACGCGGACTTCTGGTGGGTGCTCGTCGACGGTGCCATCGACCTCATCCGCCACGTCGGCCGCGAGGACACCGTGGTCGCGAGGATGGACGTGCCCGGCCGCTGGGCTGGCGGCTTCCGCGCCTGGGACGACCACGGCGTCTATCTCGCGACTGGCCGAGGAGTGACCGCCGGTCGGGTGCTCCGGGTGCCGGCCCAAGTGCTGCGCGAGCGGTCCAACGCCTGGTTCCCGTTCGGCGGGCACCTCATCCAGGGGCTCTACCACACGGCGCGCTCTATTGAGTCGACGGCACGGCAGCGCGAGTCCCTCGTCACCCTCGGCACGCTCGCCGCCGGCCTCGCGCACGAGATCAACAATCCGGCATCTGCCGCCACCCGGGCGGTCGACGCCCTCGAGACCGCGTGTGCAGTGCTGCTCTCGTCCCTGGGCCGGCTGGCCGGCGACAAGATCTCGGCCGAGCAGTTCGCCGCCCTCGACGCGTTGCGCCGTGAGATCGAACCCCAAGCGGCGGACCCAGACCCGCTGGTCCGCGCCGACCGCGAGCAGGCTCTCTCGTCGTGGCTCACCCGCCACGGCATCGCGCGCGAGTGGACCATTGCCCCGCCGCTCGCCGCCGCCGGAGTCGATCTCGCCTGGTGCGCGCGGGCCGTGACCGTCCTGGAGGGATCGGCCCTTGAGCCGGGCCTGGAGTGGGTGGCGAGCACGTTCTCGGTCGCCACGTTGCTGGGAGAGGTGAGGGAGTCGACGCGGCGCATCTCCCAGCTCGTCGCCGCCGTCAGGTCCTACTCGCAGATGGACCGCGCGTCGATGCAGCACATCGACGTGACGGACGGCCTCGAAAGCACTCTGGTGATGCTGGGGCACAAGCTCCGCGACGGTGTAACGGTCGTGCGCGAGTACAGCGCTGGCGTCCCCCGGATCGAGGTCTACGCCGGCGAGCTCAACCAGGTGTGGACCAACCTGATCGACAACGCGGTCGACGCAATGGATGGCACAGGAACGCTGCGGCTGGCGACGCGCGTCGAGGGGGACAGCGTCGTCGTCGAGATCGGCGACACCGGCCCGGGTATGCCGCCTCATGTGGCGGGCCGCGCGTTCGAGGCCTTCTACACCACCAAGGACGTGGGCAAAGGCACCGGCCTTGGCCTCGACATCGCACGACGCATCGTCGTGGAGCGCCACGGTGGCACGATCACCATCGACTCCCGACCAAGTGAAACCGTGCTGCGGGTCCGCCTCCCCATCCGGCCGCACCAACCCAGTGCCTGAAAACCAGTCGATTTCTGGTGCTGCTTAGGAGGGTCGCCGGCAGGAAATAGGGTTTCCCGGCGACGCGGCATTGGCGCATTGTCCGATGCCGGGGCCGTCGCCGCGCCGTAGGGTGCTCGCACCGGCGCGGCCGAACGGGCCGCCGTCTCAACCGCCGCTCGGACCGGTTGGGATTCAGAAGGTCCGACGATATGTTCTAGAGGAGCGCGATTTGCACGCATCCAGGGCTGGGCACCGGCCGTCTGGCACGCCGCGCTTGGTGCGCCTCGGGTGGTCCGTCGCTAGCCTGGCGGCACTCGCCTTTCTAGCCGCCGCTTGTACAGGTGGCGGCTCCTCATCCTCCGGTGCTGGCTCGTATGGCGCGGGTCCGACCGCATCGAGCGGCTCGCCGTCGGCTGCGATCGTCGACCTCCGCGGTTCCAAGCTGGGACAGATCCTCGTCGACGGTCAGGGACGCACGCTCTACCTGTTCGAGGCGGACAAGGTAGGGAAGTCCGAGTGCAACGGCGCATGCACCAGCGCGTGGCCGCCGTACGTCACGAACAGTACCCCGCATCCCGGGACCGGCGTGACCGGTGCCCTGCTCGGAACGAGCATCCGCGGCGACGGCGGCGGTACCCAGGTGACCTACCGTGGTCACCCGCTCTACCACTACGCCGACGACAACCGGCCGGGGGACGCCGCAGGGCAGGGGTTGAACCAGTTCGGCGCCAAATGGTACGTCCTGGCCTCGAGCGGCAACAAGATCGCCACCGACTGATGGAGGTACATGCATGAGGCGTTTCATCCGTTTCAACCGCCTGCTGCTCGTGGGGATCGTCGCTGCCGCGGCGGTCTTGTCGCTGACGCAGGTGGCCCAGGCCGGACCGCCGGCGCCTGTGGTTCCCAGCAAGATCCAGGTTGCTGAAGGCAACAAGGTCTTCCTGGTCGGTCACGCGGTCGGCGTCCAGATCTACTCCTGCAATGGTGTTGTCTGGAGTTTCGTCGCGCCCCGGGCGAACCTGTACGACGACCACGGCAAGCTCATCATCACCCACTTCGCCGGGCCAACCTGGCAAGCCATGGACGGCAGCAGGGTCGTGGGCCAGCTGGTGGACTTCGTCACCGTGGATCCCACCGCCATTCCATGGGTGCTGCTGTCGGCTGCTTCGACGGCCGCTGGCCCTGACGGCGACCGGCTCGTGGCCACGACCTACATCCAACGGATCGCAACCACCGGCGGCCTGGCTCCCCCCGCCGCGGAATGCAACGCGACAACGGCAGGTGCCGTGGCCGAGGTCCCATACACCGCCGACTACTACTTCTGGAAGCGGACCGATGGCTGATGCAACGCCGGTGCCCGGAAGCGCCGGCCCCTGAAAGCCCATTCTGCATAACGCTCATAAGCTGGCGGCCACCCCGCCGGTACCCCGGCCCGGCCATGCACCGCCCGGCCATGCACCGGCCCGGTGGCTCCGGGGTGGCCGTGGCTGTCAACGAGCGGGCTCGATGGGATGACGCCGGCCCGCGCCGTGCCGCGCCAGCGGTCAGGATCCCGGCTTCACGATCCCAAGCCGGTGGGCGATGGTGGCCGCCTCGACCCGGCCGCGCACGCCCAGCTTGCTGAGGATGTTGGAGACGTGCACCGTGGCCGTCTTGGGGCTGATGAACAGCGTCTCGGCGATTTGGCGGTTGGTCCGCCCGAGCGCGACCAGGGCGAGCACCTCCTGCTCGCGGGCCGTGAGGCCGAGTCGGTCGAGTGGCGATGGCAGCTGGGGTGCGGGCGGAGGGGTGGTCGCGGGACCGGTCCCGAGGTTCAGGCGGCCGCGGCGGGCCAGGGCCTCGATCTCGGCCCGCAGCGGGGCTGCGCCAAGCTCGCTCGCCGTCGCGTGCGCGGCGCGCAGCGACGGCTCGACCTGCTCGCGGACGACGCCGCCGAGCAGCAGCGCCTCGGTCTCGCGCCAGCGGGCGTAGGCGGTCGGGTAGGGCTCGCCGAGCCGTTCCCAGGCTTTGGCGGCTGCCGCCCACAGGTCGGGGTCGCTGTGTCCGCCGAGTCGGGCGAGCTCGGCCTCGCTGAGCATCGCCTGAGCCTTGGTGCGGGGCGTGGGCACCGTGCCGGCGGCTGCCTCGGGCGACATCCGAGCGCGCAGCTCGCCGGCCAGGGCGTTCCCGACCCGGCGGGCCTCGAGGACCTCGTCGCCGACGCGGCGGGCGCGTGCCAGCTCGGCGCGGTCCGCGGCCGCGCGCAATCCCAGGGCGTACAGCGGAGCGCCGAAGATGAGGTCCGCGCCGGCGACCCGCAGCCCCTCGGCCACGGCGGCGTCGGCGTCGCTCAGGCGGCCCTCCAGGATGGCCAGCTCCGCCGTTGCGGTGAACAGCGGCGTGGCAAACCACGGCTGGGAGACGGTCTGTGCGTGGGCCTCGCGGGCCACCGCCAGGTGCTCGGCGGCCGAGGCGGCAAGTCCTCGGGCGAGGTCGAGCTGGCTGTGGGCCGTGTGGATGTAGACGCGCGTGGCGGCGAGTTCGGGGGCCACGTGATTGGCCGCGCGGTGCAGCAGCAGGTCGGCGTCGTCCCAGCGACCGAGCGCGAACAGCGCACGCGCGGCGGTCGCGGTCAGGAACGGGCTGTGCCACCGCCCGAGCCCCCGGCTGGCCGCCAGCTCGGCGCCCTCCAAGGCGACCGTGGTTGCCGCCTCCAGCTCGCCGAACGCTTCCAGCAGGCTCGACAGGACGGCGAGGGCGCGCGCGACCTCGTCGACCTTGCCGACCGCCTCGGCGATCCGGCGGGCCTCGCCAAGCTGCCCAACGCCTGCCTCGAGGTCGCCGAGGAAGGCGAGGTCCACCCCCAGGGCCCTGCGAGCGTCCCCCTCCTCGGCGAGGGCCCCGAGCTGGCGGGCGATCGTGATCGCCTCCTCGCACAGGTCGCGCGACTCGCGGTAGTGGCCCTGCCCGATCAGTGCCTCGCCGAAGGCGGCCAGGACCTGCGCACGCTCAGCCAGCGGCGGGCTCGTGGGCACCAGGCGCACGGCCGCCTCGTACTGCGCGACCGCACCCTCGCCGCCGGTCGCCTGCAGGTAGCCGCCGAGCCGCCCGTGCAGCAGCCCGGCCCGCACCGGATCCCTGGCCGCGTCCACGTCGGCAAGCGCCGCCTGAGTCAGCGTGATGGCTCGGTTCGGGTCACCGGCCAGGTAGGCCGACTCGGCCGCGTGCTGCAGCACCGCGGCACGATCAAGGCCGAGCCGCTCTTCGGCGTCGGCCACCTGATCCCACAGCTTGAGCGCCGTCTCGAAATGACGCTGAGCGTCGGCGAACCCGTAGGCCGCCTCGGACTGCAACCCCGCCTCCACGGCAGCGGGCAGCGCACGGGCTGGGTCGTGGGCCCTGACCCAGTGGTAGGCGAGCCGAGCCGGCGCGGTGAGCCGGTTGGGCTCGGCGAGGTCGGGGCGCGCGGTGAGCACGCGGGCGAAGGCGGCATGCAGCCGGGCACGGTCGCCGGGCAGCAGCTCGGCGTACAGCGCCTCCTGGGTCAGCGCGTGTCGGAAGGCGTAGGTCTCGGTGGCGGGGTCGGGGACGAGCACCTGGTGGGCGACTGCGGCGCGCAACGCGGCGAGCAGGTCCGCCTCGGGCAGCTCGCTGACCGCGGCGAGCAGCTCGTGCTCGACCCGGCCGCTGGCCGTGGCCACGACCCGGAGTGTCGCCTGCGCGTCCTCGGGGAGGACCTGGACGCGGCTCAGCAGGACGTTCTCGAGGCTTGGGGGCAGGCTGCGCCCGTTGCCGCCGCCCTGATGGGTGGTGGCGAGCAGTTCCTCCGCGAAGAACGCATTGCCCTCCGAGCGGCGGTAGATCTGCTCGACGAGCTCGTCGTCTGGCCTCGTCCCGAGGATGCCGGCCAGCAGCTGGGCGAGGTCGACACGGTCGAAGCGGTCCACCTCGAGCCGCTCGGCCCGTCCGCTGCGGTCCAGTCCGGCCAGGAACGGCCGCAGGGGATGCCGCCGGTGCAGCTCGTCGGTGCGGTAGGTCAGCACGAGGAGCAGCCCTGCCCGCAGGTTGCGGACGAGGAAGGTGAGCAGGTCCAGGCTCGAGCGATCGGCCCAGTGCAGGTCCTCCACCACCAGCACGGTCGGGGACCGGTCGGCGAGGCGCTCCAGCAGGGCGAGGAACGCCTCGAACAGCTGGGCCTGCGCCGACGAGCCGACGGTGAGCCCGGCCGACGTCGACTCCTCGCCCTGCCCGAACTCGGGCAGCAGGCGGGCCAGCAGCGGCCGTCCGGGTCCAACCAGCTCGTCCAGCGCCGCCGGCCCCAGCCCCCGGCCCAGACCGCGCAGCGCCTCGACCACGGGTGCGTAGGGCAGCGACCCCTCACCGAGCTCGATGCAGCCGCCGAGCAGCACCTGCCCGCCGCTCCCACGGACCTGAGCGGCGAACCGGGTGACCAGGCGGGTCTTCCCCACGCCGGCCTCACCGCCCACGCAGAGCGTCACCGGCTCGCCGCCGCCGGCGTACGCGTACGCCGCCTCGAGACGGCCCAGCTCAGCTCTGCGACCGACGAAGCGCGACGCCGTGGCCCCGCCCATGGCGAAGAGTATGCGCTTCGCCCCTCGGACTGGAACAGACCGGCGGCCGTCCGGCCGTCCTCGTCCATCCCCGGCGTCGCGCGGGGAGCAGGCTCACCCCGCAACCGACGCACCCCTGACCCGGACACGCTGGTTGTGTCCCAGACGGCGAGCGCACGCCAGTACCGCCACCCCAGGTCGGCGTCCCTCACCTGCCATGGTCTTCCCTGACCCAGTCGCCGAGGCGGTCGGAGCGCGCTCGGTGCTGGGCGCCCGGCCCTCTGGACGAGATACTCCTGGGATCCGCCCGATCGCATCCTGGCGAGGACCACCCCGAGGAACGGAGCGCCTAACCCCGGAGGTCGCATGCCCGCCGTCACCATCACCCAAGCGCCGCTCACCATCGAGGAGCTGCTGGAGGTCGCCCATGGTGCCCTGGTCGAATTGGGCCCCGACGCAAGGACCCTGATCGGCGCCAGCCGGGCCGTCGTGGACGCCGCCCTGGCCAGCGGCCGACCGGTCTATGGGCTGAACACCGGCGTGGGCCACATGAAGGACGTGCGGCTGCCCGAGGGGGAAGTGCGCCGCTTGCAGCAGGTGCTGGTCATAACCCACGCCGGCGTCCACCCGGTCGTGCCGGCGATCAGCTCGGTCGCGGCCGGCGACCTGGGCCAGATGGCCTGCGTCGCCGTGGTGGCCACCGGCATGGGCTGGGCCGAGCACCAAGGTGAGCTCCTCCCCGGCGCCCAGGCGCTGGCCAGGGCCGGGATCCAGCCGCTGGCGCCTTGCTGTCGCCCCCGGTAACAGCGCAGACCACGGACCACCCCTCCCACTACGGGGTCGCGGTGCTGCCTGCACGGTGGGCCACACGCAGTGAAGGTGGCCGCAGAGGAACGCGCGCGTCAAACCGGCTCGGGCCCCGCTTCGGGCGCGGACGTGGTGTCCGGCTGGACGGCGGCGAGGTAGGCATGGAGGGCGTCGCGGTTGCGGGTCAGGCAGTCGATGCGCTGCTGGATCCGCTCGGCCTCGCGGCGCAGCAGGCCGGCGACCTCTGGGGTCAGGCATTCGGGGTGGAGATGGATCTGGTCCGGCTTGTCTAGGAAAGGCAGGATCTTGCGGATGATCTCGGTGGTGAGGCCGGAGTCGAGCAGCCCGCGGATCTGCTGGACCCGGTAGACCGCCGATGCGCTGTAGCAGCGGTAGCGGTTGCCGGCCCGCTCAGGGTGCAGCAGGTCCTGCTCCTCGTAGTAGCGCAGCATCCTAGTGGGAACGCCGGTGCGTCGGGACAGTTCACCGATCTTCATGGCGCTCCTCGGGATGGGTGGCGGGGATCACACTTGCCTTCACATTAATGTGAAAGTTTCACCATGGTCGCATGTTCACCGCAGCCACCACGAACACCATCCCTCCGAACACCCCCGCTCCGTCGACCACCCCGGCGACGAAACTCCCGTTGTGGGGACTGCTGGCCCTGTCCACGGCGGCGTTCACCGCTGTGACGACCCAATTGCTCCCGACCGGGCTGCTGCCACAGATGCGCGGGAGCCTGCACGTCTCCGAAGGACGTGTCGGGTTTCTGGTGAGCATCTATGCGGTCGCATCCTTCCTCGCCGCGATCCCCCTCACCGCGGCCCTGCGCGGCCTGCCCCGCCGCCCGGTGCTCGTCGGCGTGCTCACCGGCTTCGCGCTGTTCAACACCGTCACCGCCCTCTCCTCCTCCTACCCACTGACCTTCGTGGCCCGACTGCTGGCCGGCGCCATGGACGGCACGCTGTGGGCGATGCTGGTTGGCTACGCCGCGCGCATGGTCGCTGCCGAGCGCCGCGGCCGCGCCATCGCCATCGTCCTGGCTGGCATCACCGTCGCGCTCTGCCTCGGCATCCCCGTCGCCACCGCCGTGGCCACCACGGTCGGCTGGCGCACCAGCTTCGCTGCCCTGGCCGTGGTCGCCGTGGTCCTGGTGGCCTGGGTGCGCTGCAAGGTTCCCACCTTCCCCGGTGACGTGGCTGCCGGCCGCGTCCCGCTGCGCCGCATCGCCTCCCTGCCCGGCATCCCCACCATCCTGACCGTCACCATGCTCCTGCTGCTTGGCCACCAGGCGATGTACACCTACCTGGCGCCGTTCGCCGAGCGCTCGGGCTTGGGCCACACCAGTCTGGTCCTATTCGTCTTCGGCATCGCCACGGTCGCCGGAATCCTGATCATCGGCACCCTCATCGACCGCCACCTGCGGCCGGCCCTCCTGGGCGCTCTCACCCTGGTCGCCACCGCGATGCTCGCCCTCGGCCTATTCGGACACACTCTCACGGTCCTGCTGATCACGGTCGCCGGGTGGGGCGCTGCCTTCGGCGGAGCACCCACACTGCTGCAGACCGCCCTGGTCGACGCCTCCGGCCCCGGCAACGCGGACGTGACCACCTCCATGCAGACCACTGTCTACAACGCCGGCGTCGCCGCCGGATCCCTGACCGGGGGCATCATCCTGGACCGCGCCAGCGCCGGCGCTGGCGCCCTGCCCTGGACCGCCCTCATCCTGGTCGCCGCCGCCCTGGCCACCGTCACAGCAGCCCACCGCCACGCCTTCCCCACCCACCGCCACACTCACTGAACTGACCCAACGAAGTCGAGCACCATTTGCTGTATTGGAAGTTCCCTCCCACTGGGGACCCGCCACAGCGTTACCTGGTCATCCGCAGATGTGGGTGAGGTCCCGCTCGGCGCGCTCGTGGCCGAGGTTCCAGGCGGCCCACCCGGTGAAGCGAGACGGCGCGACCCTGTTGGGCTCGACGGAACAGAGCCGGGCGCGCAGGTCGTCCCGGGCGACCGGGTCCAGGCCCGGCAGGCGGGCGGCCACGGTGGGAATGGCGTCATCGGAGAGGCGGGCGACATAGCCGGCGTCGACGTGCTGGATCTGACGGCTGCCGGAGAGCTGGTCGCGGGCGACGACCGCCTCCGGGTTGGCGACGTTGAGGGCGAGCAGAAGGGCGAGGCCGGCGGCGGCGGCGCCGCCTACCAGCCAGCCCCGATCGCGGCCGACGCCGGCCAGGGCGGCCCCGAGCAGCAGGAAGACGGCGCCGATCCAGTAGCTGAACAGCTCACTGTAGAGCCGGAGCATGGTGAGCCCGAAGGCGTCCTCGTAGAGGTTGAGGCGGCGCACGGCCACCACCACCACGACCAGGGTGAGGGCGACGGCCACCTCGGCGACGGCAGTGAAGGTTGCCCGCTGGCGGGGGCCGGCCAGATCGGTGGCAGCGCGCAGCAGGAGCAGGACGGCCAGGGTGATGACGGCGACGGCGAGGAGCTGGAAGAAGCCGGAGCGGGCGTACTCGGCGTAGGTGAGGCCCGCGGTGGCGAGCACGTGCCGGCCACCATCGGACAGGGCGACGAGCTGGGCGGCGGTGAAGGCGGCGAACAGGACGCACAGGCCGGTCAGCACGACGGTCGCCTCGACGGCGCCGATCGGGGTGCGGCGAGCTGGTAGGAGGCCGGGTGGGGTGACCGAGGTGACCCGCAGGAGCGCGGCGGCACCCCAGGCGCCGACGGCGAGCGCGGCGACGTGCTCGGCCACCGTGGCCGCGCGGAGGTCGAGGTCGAGCTGGAAGAAGCTGGCGAAGATGGCGTCGGCCGAGCCGAGCAGCACGCCGACCAGAATCAGCACAGGGGCCGCGAGCAACACGCCGCGGCTGATGCGAATGGCCAGGCTGGTCGGTCGGTCGCCGGTGAGCTGCTCGCCGACGGCGCGGACGGGCGCGGCCACGAAGGCGGGAGCGGCCGCGGCGTGGACGCCGGCGTGGACGGCACGCAGGGCGACCCTGGGGATGGTCAGGTCGGCGAGGCTGCCGCCGCGCGCCAGGGAGGCGCCGAGCGCGAGCAGGCCGCCGGCAGCGAGCATGTCCAGTGGCACCAGCCAGAGGCTGGTCCGGATGGCGAGCCAGGCGCCGAACAGGGTTGCGGCCGCGGTAGCCAACCAGGCAGAGCGAGTGTGCAGGCGGCCGCTGGCCAGCACGGTGGCGGCTGCGACGGCGACGAGCAGGGCGCCGGCCAGGCCCAGGGCGCCCGACCGCAAGGCGAGGTCGGTGGCCACGGCGGCGGCCGCGACGCCGACCAGGACGCGGGCGTCGGCCGGGTCGAGGATGGTGTCCTTCACCCCGGGCAGCGCAATGGGGGGCTGATCAGCAGTCTGGGTCATGGTGTACCTCCGGGAGGACGACGACCATCCGGCAGCCGTGCGGCTGGTTGCGCTCGGCCCGGATGCGACCGCCGTGCAGGTCGACGATCCAGCGGGCGATGGCCAGGCCGAGGCCGGCCCCTCCCTGGTTGGAGGCGCGGGCGGCGTCGGCACGGTAGAAGCGTTCGAAGACGCGCTCGGCCTCGCCCTCGGGGATGCCGGGACCCTGGTCGGCGACCTCGATGACGACCTCGGCGGGCCAGCGGGGGCCGCCGGCCCGCTGCGAGGGGCTGCTGCCGGCCCGGGCGCACACCTGGACGGCGCTGCCCGAGGGTGAGTGCTGGACGGCGTTCTCGAGCAGGTTGGCGACGACCTGGTGTATGCGCTCGGGGTCGCCGTCCACGGCCAGGCCGGGCTCGGCGGCGACGGCGACGGCGACCTCGGTGGCGGCTAGGCGGACCTCGGCGGCGGCGTCCTCGAGCAGAGGGCCGACCTCGAACACGCGGCGCTGCAGGGGGACGGCACCCGACTCCAGGCGGGATAGGTCGAGGAGCTGGGCGATCAGGCCGCCGAGGCGCTCGGCCTGCCTGAGCATGGTCCGCAGGGTCTGGGGATCGGGCGGCTCGATGCCGTCGACGAGGTTCTCGAGCTCGGCCTGCAGGGCGCTGATGGGCGTGCGCAGCTCATGGGAGACGTTGGCGACCAGGTCGCGGCGGAGCCGGTCCATCACGGCCAGCGCGGCGGCCATGGCGTTGAAGGCGCGGGCCAGCTCGCCGACCTCGTCGCGCGAGCTGGCTGTGACCCGGCGGTTGTAGTCGCCGCCAGCCATGGCCCGGGCGGCGGCCGCCATCTCGCGCAAGGGGGAGGTCATGCCATGGGCGAGGAACTGGACCATGGCCAAGGCGAGCACGGCCGCCCCGACGGTAGACACCCAAGGATTGACCCTGAGGAGCAGACCGACGTACTCCACCACGATGGTCACGGCGACAGCGCCCAAGATGACCGCGCCAAACTTGATCTTGATCGAGGAGAGCGGGTCGAGCGGCCTCACCGGGCGCGCTCCGGGCCGGCGTAGCCGACGCCGTGGACGGTGCGCACCACGCCCGCGCCCAGCTTGCGGCGGAGTGCCTGCACGTGGGAGTCGACCGTCCTCGTGCCGGAGCCGTTGGGCCAGCCCCAGACCTCGGCCAGAAGTTGCTCCCGGGTGAACACCACGGCGGGCCGGACGGCAAGGAAGTGGAGCAGGTCGAACTCGGTCGGGGTGAGATGGACGGGGTTGCCGCCGCGGTGCGCGCGACGGGCGGTCGGGTCCAGCTCGACGTCGCCGACGCGGACGGGCGTGCCGGGCGGAGCCTGGGCGCGCTCGATGCGGCGCAGGATCGCGTGGACGCGGGCGACCAGCTCGCGGGGGCTGAACGGCTTGGTGACGTAGTCGTCGGCGCCCAGCCCGAGCCCGACGAGCAGATCGGTCTCGGAGTCGCGAGCGGTCAGCATGAGCACGGGCACGGGTCGCTCGTCCTGGATGCGGCGCAGCACCTCGAGCCCGTCGAGGCCGGGGAGCATCAGGTCCAGCACCACCAGGGCCGGGCGCAGGCGCTGGCACGCCTCGACGCCATCGGGGCCGGTGTGGGCGATCTCGACGCGGAACCCCTCACTGCGCAGGCGGGCGGCCACCGCGGTGGCGATCGGGGCCTCATCCTCGACGACGAGCACGGTCCTTGGCTGCATGGCCCCGAGCATAGGCACGCCAGGTCGAGGATCGGCATGCACCTCGTGGAGATTGTGTGGAGATTCCCATCACTGCGCAGGAAAGGCTCGAGGTCGAGCAGGTCGGAGTCAGTTGGATCGGCGTTCGAGGGCCTGTTTGACGTAGGTCATGTTGGCTTGTTCTTGGCGCTTCATCATCAGTAGCAAGACTGGGAACACCAGCTCGAGCGGGTCGTCGGTGAGCTTCTTCATCGACTCGACCCCGGGGTTCCACTCCAGCTCGTTGCGAAGATCGACGAGGTAGTCGAACACTTCCTCCGGGCCGCGGTCGATCAGCGTGGTGTTCTGGATCACTGCCATCATTGACTCCTCTGCAGTGCGGCACCGTCCGCGGCCGCGTCGGCCGATCTGTTCGGTGCGGGTGATGGTGGCCGCAGCCACAGCGACCAGATGCGCCAGGTCGGGCCGGCCGGCCTGGCGCAGCAAATGAGCCAGCCAGACGGTCGCAGCAAAGCCGAGTATGGCCAGCGCCCACAGCGTCCACGCCACCACGCCCAACCACCGGCGCGGCCGGCCCGGCCGGGCGGTAGGGGTCACCGCCATGGTCCTCGCTGCTCGCAGCGCACCATCGGCACCGCCATTCTCCAGGGTCGCGGATCAGGTGTCACTGTGGCCGACTTCCGTCCCGGCAACGTTACGGACGCCGATCCGGCGCCTAGTACTCCAGCCGTAGATTGTGATCTTCATGGGTCTTGGGTGGCTTGCCACTGGTAGTGGCTTGTTCGGGCACGGTGTTGGTGGCGTTGTCGCCAGGCGGTCCAGCGCAGCCCTTATGCTCGCAAGAACGTTGACGACGAGACGACTACGAGCCCCTCGCCTGAGCTCGGCTGACGGCTCAACCGACGCAGAACTCGTTGCCCTCGGGATCGTGCATCACGACGTAGTAGACCGGGTCCTGCGGATCGTCGTGCCGGGTCCGTCGCTCCACGCTGGCGCCGAGCCCGACCAGCTCGGCGACCTTGGCCTCGACGATCTCGATCCGCCGCTCCAGCGGCAGTGCGTTGTCGCGGCCGGTCGGGTAGAGGTCCAGGTGGAGCCGGTTCTTCCCCGCCTTGGTCTCCGGCACCTCCTGGAACCAGATCGGCGGGCGCAGCCCGGCCGGGTCGAACAGCCGGTCGTCGAAGGCGGCCTCCGCGCCCAGCCGGGAGTGGTAGTGCGCCTGCCAGGTCGTCTCCGGCTCCCTCGGCGGCACCGGCTGGTAGCCCAGCGCCTGCGCCCAGAACCGCGCCAGCCGGGCAGGGTCGTTCGCGTCGATCGTCAGCTGCCAGAACACCATGACCGGCACGGTATGCCGGCCCGCCGACATTTGGTAGTCCAGCCGTAGCTTGTGATGTTCATCGTTGCTGGGCGGCTTGTCGTCGGTAGTGGCAGGTGCGGGCGCGGGCTTGATGTCGTCGTCGCCAGAGCGACCAGCGCCATCGGTGGGCGAGATCACCGATGGGCTGGGCGAGCAGTGTCGTGAACAGGTGCTGGATCTCGTTGCAGGTCAGCGGGATCAGCCCGGACGGTGGTGGGTGTTGGGTGCGTTCGGTCAAGGCCGCCACGACCAGGAAGGCGTGGGCGAGCATGGCAAGGGTGGCCCAGCGGTACCAGGAGCGCCAGCGGCGGACCTGGTGTTGGTCCAGGCCGCACAGGCCCTTGCCGGTCTGAAAACGCTCTTCCACCGTCCAGCGCCGCCCGGCGACCTTGACCAGGACGGCCAGCGGGGTGGGGCGGGGCGTGTAGCAGCGGTAGTAGGCCAGCTCGCCGGTCTTGCGGTTGCGGCGGATCATGAGCCAGTGCTGCCCTGCCTGCTCGGTGGGCGCAGGGCCGTCGTGGTCCAGGCGCAGGAACGCCCAGTCGTAGTAGCGGTGGCCTTTGGCGCCCTTGCCGCAGGAGATCTGCTGCCACGCCCGCGCGGGGACCTGCCGGACCAGGGCGTCGGCACGGTGGCTGGTGCCACCGAAGCCGACGTGGTGGTCGCAGGCGACCGCCAGCACGTAGCCGATCTGCCGGGCTTCCAGTTCGGCGCGCAGCTTGGGGTTGGCGCCGTAGACCTCGTCACCGGCGACCCAGCCGGCTGGGACCCCGGCATCCAGCGCGCGGCAGATCATCTTGGTGGCCAGGGCGGGTTTGGTCGCAAACCCGACCTGGTCGGGCACGCCGGCGGCCTGCAAGCGGTCGGGATCATTGGTCCAGGACCGGGGCAGGTACAACTCCCGGTCAACCACCCCATGCCCCGCATCGGTGGCGTACACCAGGTAGACGGCGACCTGAGCGTTCTCGACCCGCCCGGCGGTGCCGGTGTATTGGCGCTGGACCCCAACGGTGGTGGTGCCCTTCTTGAGATCGCCGGTCTCGTCCACCACCAGCACCGCCTCTTGGTCGCCCAAGTGCGCGGTGACATAGTCGCGCACGTCGTCGCGCAGCGCGTCCTCATCCCACACCGCCCGGCCGAGCAGGTGCTGCATCCCATCAGGGCTGGGGTCGCCGGCCTGCTCGGCGATCGTCCAGCAGTTCTTGCGTGGCAGGTCGGCCAGCAGGCCGCCCACGAACGCCCTGGCCCGCCGCCGCAGATCCACCCTCCCAAACCGGCCCGCGACCCGGCCCAGCAGCTCGTCCAACAGCTCCTGCCACCAGGCGGGATCTACCTCTACGCTGTGGCCTGCGGCCACCGTCTGATCTTCGGTTGTCCACATAACACCCGATCATCAACGGTGGCCGCCCTTGTCTGCTCCCCGGCCCTGGCCGCACCGACCGGCCAGGTCACGAACTACGGCTGGAGTACTGATGTGGAGCGGCTTGTCAAGGGAACTGTTTTGCCTGGTAGATGGCATGGTTTTGGCGCAGGTGAAGACAGCGCTCGTCGCGCGTAGTCCGGGATGGCATGTTCATCGGCGAGGCGGAGGAGCGCCGCGCCGGGGCATGGTGGATCGGCGAACCGCCACACTGATGTACGCGGGTCGAGACCGCAGGTCGGCTACTCGCAGGAAGGTGCCCCTGACTAAGTGAGTGTTTGAGAACTGGTCTGAATATGGGGGCGGCCGCCGCTGCCTCGAAGTACCCAACCACGTGGCGCCTGTCCATCTTCCGAATGAGCACGGACGTGTTGGTGGCTGGCGGTTCACTTGGCGTGCTCTTGAGGGATCGGGCCTACGGCTTGCCGACCTTGAAGTCGTCGAACTCCGCCTCGACCGCCGTCTTGGCGTCAGTCTTCACGAAGAGGCCCACGGTGCCGGTCGGGAGTGGTTTGTCATCGGTCACGTCGGTGACCTTCTCACCGTTCACCCAGAGCGCAAGGTACACGTA
>WNGA01000826.1_pt1 | contig 66431 bp, 60 predicted proteins | sample 5400061 | NCBI WGS metagenome assembly WNGA01 (sample SAMN13153366, study PRJNA577476) | soil metagenome | isolation source: 100 cm soil or saprolite under grassland replicate 2 | place: USA:California | collected 2016-06-15
AAGCTGGCGTACAGCTTGTGCCACAGGTATTCGATGCGCGATGGGTCTTCGCCGATCAGCAGCGGACCGAGGCGGCTGGCCGCGGCGGCCACGAGCGCGCTGTGCGGTCCGCTCGAAACCTGGCCGAGCCCGCGAATGCCCGCGTCGGTATCGACATGGAGAAAGACCCACGCATAACGCGTACCTGGCAGGTGCGAGGCGGTGACGTTGGTGATCTTCACCGTTCCTCGTCGAATGTGCGAATGTGCCGCCGTCGTCGGTCGCCGACCGGGTGCCGGCTCAACGCAGCCTCGTCGAGCTCGATGCCCAGGCAGGGCCCGGTTGGCAGGTCAATGTAGCTGTCGCGGACCTCGAATGCGCTCCGCGCGATCTCGCTGCCCATAGCTTCGAAGTTGACGAAGTACTCGGTGATCAGGAAATTGGGAATGCAGGCGCTGACCTGGAGCGTGCACGCGAGACCAATCGTCGTGCTGTTGTAATTATGCGGTGAAACCGTGACGTGCCACGGCTCGGCCATCGCGGCGATCTCTTTGAGCGCCAGGATCCCGCCACAGCTGCACACGTCCGGATTCAGAATGTCCGCGGCCCGTTGCGCGAACACCTCCGCGAATTGGGCTTTGCTGTACAGAGCTTCGCCAGTGACCACCGGCAACGAGATCCGCCGGCGCACCTCCGCCAGGCCGGCCATGTCCTCAGCGTCGATCGGCTCCTCGTACCAGAATAGTTCGAACGGCGCCAGTCGCTCGGCCACCCGGATTGCCTCGTTGGGCGCGAGTCGGCGATGCACCTCGATGAGAATCTCCACACTCTTGCCGACCGCCTCGCGCACGGCCCGCACGCGCTCCACCGCCAGCTCTTCTTCGGCGCGGCCGATATGGGTTCGCCATGGATTTGTGAACGGGTCGAACTTCAGCGCGGAAAAACCTCGGGCGACAACATCCGCCGCACAGCGCGCGAGCGCATCGGGTGTGCTGGCGCCGTCGGACCAGCCGTTGGCATACACGCGAATCCGGTCGCGGCACGGGACACCGAGCAGGTTGTAGACAGGCTGGCCGCACGCTTTGCCGGCGATGTCCCACAAGGCGTGCTCGAGCGCGCTCAGCGCCGACCAGAAGTCCATTGCCGGCCGACGCAACGCGTAGTCCAGGTACATCACCGACGTGAAGTGCTTTATCGCGAACGGATCGCGGCCGACGAGGTGGCGGCCCATCTCGGTCAGGTGCGCGAGCATCGCGCCGTCGCGGTCAGCCTGGGTATAGGCCTCACCCCAACCAACCAGGCCGTCGTCGGTGTCAACTTTGACGAACAGCCAATTCTTGGCGCCGCCGGAATCGACCAGGAACGGCGATACGCGCGCGACGCGCGTCATTGCAAGCTCAGCGGGGCGTGCTCGCAGAGTGCCATGACCGCTACGCAGACGCGACTTCCGACAGCGGGAAGTTGAGATTGACTTCGATGCCGTCGGGATCGTTCATCTGCAATTGGTGCTTATCTGGCAGGGTTCGTTCCTTCACCTGCACACCGTGCGCGGCGAGGCGATCGCGCACACCGGCGAGGTCCGTTGCCCAGAACTCGACGTGGTGCAAGCGACCCGTGTTCCAGCCTTGCAGGTGCTCGGCAGGCGGCAGCCTGTCGAAGATGGCCTCCATCTCTGGCGAGGCCTGAAATACGTGGACCACTTCCCGATCACCGATGGACACGATGAACGCGGGTACGGAAAAGCCTTCGCGCGTTCGCACGTTCAGACCCAGCGCGCGCTCATAGAAGGCCCATGACGCATCGGCGTCTTTCGAGCGCACCGTGTAGTGGTCCCAGGCCGTGACGGGCATCGACGATCTCGGGCTAGACGACTGACCGTACACCACCACGCCCAGAGAGCGCGAGCTCGATGACCACGGCGGTGCGGCCGCGATACCCTGCGCTGCACCCGCGGTGGCGTCGAACGTCCCGATCCAGTTGACGACTTTTATCGGTCGCGAGCGCGAGCTACGCGAGCTGCGGCACTTGTGCGAGACCGCTCGCCTGCTCACCCTGGTCGGTGCGGGCGGCATCGGTAAGACGCGGCTGGCGCTCCAACTCGCGCACGAGCTCCAGCGCGAGCCGGCGTGCGATGCCATCTGGCTCATCGAACTCGCCGCGCTCGGCGATCCGGCGCTCGTACCGCAAGCCGTCGCCGCCTCACTCGATATCCGCGAACGCCCGGATCAGCCACTGCGAGAGACACTGCGCGAGGCACTGCGCGAGACGCGCATCGTGTTGCTGCTCGATAACTGTGAGCACCTTATCCAAGCCTGTGCAGACCTCGCCGAAGACCTGCTGCGGAACTGTCCGCACCTGCGGATCGTTGCCACCAGCCGCCAGCCGTTGGGGCTTGCCGGCGAGACCTGCTGGCGAGTGCCCCCGCTCGGCTTGCCACCGGCACATGCCGGAAGTGGTTCGGACGAGGTCGCTGCGGCGGAGTCGGCCCGCCTGTTCGTCGAACGCGCGCGCCTGGCGCTGCCGACCTTCGTCGTGACCGATCGCAATGCGCGCACGCTGGCGGAGATCTGCCGCCGACTCGATGGCATCCCCTTGGCAATCGAATTGGCAGCGGCGCGTATGAGCGCGCTCGGCATCGAGCAGATCGAGCATCGGCTCGCCGATCAGTTCCACCTGTTAGGCAACGCGGCGCAGCGCGGCGATCCGCGTCACCGCACCCTCCGCGCCACCGTGACGTGGAGCCACGACTTACTCGCACCCGTCGACCAGGTCGTCTTCCGCCGCCTGGCAGTGTTTGCTGGCGGCTGGACGCTCGAGGCGGCCGAGTCGGTCTGTGCCGACGCCGGGGTAGCGCGCGAGGACGTCCTGGATCATCTTGCTCGTCTCGTCGATCAATCGCTCGTGCAAGCCGAAGGTCAGGAAGGCTCCGCCCGCTACAGGTTGCTGGAGACGCTGCGTCAGTTTGCCGTCGAGCAGCTCGACGGCGCGGCGGAGGGCTCGCTCATCCGCGACCGCCACCGCGACTGGTACCTGGCGCTAGCCGAGCAGGCTGACGCGGACCTCAACGGACCGCGCCAGGGCGAGTGGCTAGAAGTACTCGATCGCGAGCAGGACAACCTGCGTGCTGGGCTGCAGTGGTCGCTGAGCAGCGGCTCCATCGAACAGGCTCTTGCGATGGCCGTCGCGTGCAGCTACTTCTGGCAGATCCGCGGACACCGCTATCGGTCCGAGGGTCGGCGTTGGCTCGAGGACGCCATTGCCGCAATCGAAGGCGATCGGGCGAGCCCGCGGGCGCGCGGCCGCGCCTTGTACTGGGCCGGCACCTTCGCTGCCGAGCAGTTTGACTTCGACACCGCCAGAGCCCGGCTCCAGGCGGCGCTCGAGTTGTGGCAGTCACTCGACAACGAGCGCGGGGTCGCGGAAGCCCAGCTCGGGCTCGCCACGGTGTATCGGGATATGGCCGAATACGAGCGTGCGGAAGAGCTGCTGCGCGACAGCCTGGCTCGCTCGCGCCAACTCGGGGACCGGCTGAAGGTCGCGCGCGTGCTACGAGTGCTGGGTAATGTTGCCTCACGGCGAGGCGACGGCAATGGGGCCGCGGCCGTCCTGGGCGAGTCGCTCGAGATTCTGCAGGCGTTAGGGGAGAATCACCTGGTAGGTCACGTGTGGGACCACATTGGCGAAGCCGAGCAATTGCGCGGCCAGCTGCAGCGCGCGCTGGAGGCACATCGACGGGGCGCCGAACTGCTCGAGGCGGCTGGATGCGAGGAAGGCGTAAACACGTCCCTGTACCTGCGTGCGCGGGTCGCGCAGCGGCGCGACGCACCTGACCAGGCGCTAACGCTTGCCGCCCGTAGCCTGCGCGGCTACCGCGTCTTGGGCAATCGGCGCGACCTGCCCGCTGGCCTCGAGCTCGTGGCCGAGTGCCTGAGCCGCGGCGACGCCGAGCGGGCCGCGCAACTGTTTGGCGCAGCCGATGCCTTGCGCCTGTCAATGCGGCTGCCGCTACCGCCAGCCGAACGCTCGAGCTATGAGCGAGGAGTGGCGAGCCTGCGTCAGACGCTCGGCCACGATGCATTCGAGGCTGCGTGGGCGGCGGGACGCGCGCTGGGCAGGGACTCTGCCATCGACCTGTCGATCGCGTGTGCCGAGAAGCCGTCGGCCACGCGCATCCCGCTCACGCGGCGCGAGCTCGACGTGGCGCTGCTGGTCAATCGCGGGCTGTCGAACAAGGAGATTGCCAACGATCTCTCCGTTTCGGTGCGCACGGCCGAAGCCCACGTGACGCATGTCCTGAATAAGTTGGGTCTGCACTCGCGGTCACAACTCGCCGTCTGGGTGGTCGAGCACGGGCCGCTCCGCGCAGGCGAGGGCTCGAACTGAAGGTTCACCGTAAAGTCGGCACCGATGAGGCTGCTGGCGGCGCTTAGCAGGCTGATGAAAAGGCGGTCCCGCTCTGGATTCGTTGCTTCGTCAAGCTCAGCACTCACCATGAGCCCGCTCATCCTGAGCTTGTCGAAGGATCGTCCTGATGAGCCCGCTCATCCTGAGCTTGTCGAAGGATCGTCCTGAGCCTGTCGAAGGATCTTTTCATCAGCCTGTTAGTGGATTTGGCGCACCGTGCGGGCGTGCGCCGCGATTGTCGCCACCGCGCCAGCCGGCAGTGCCTCAGCGTCTGGATCATTGCCCAGTGCGGGTGCGACTTCGCGAACCACGTGCTGCACGAGGTCCGGGAACGCGATGCTCGGGCTTGCCGTTAACTCGTCCTTGACCGCACGATCGATCGCCTGCCAGGCGGCCATCGAGTCGTCCAGTGTCTGGTGCACTTCGGGGCCGGTGCGGACGGCTTCCTGCGTCTGCGCCGACCAGCGGTAGCGATGCGCTTGCGCGAGGGTCTGAATCGGCATATCGCGCAGCCGCTTGATGGAGTTGACGTAGTCGAGTGCATCGAAGTACAGGGGAAAGCCCGGCGAGCGCCCGCCGCGGCCATTGACCGCATCTCCGCTGAACAGGATGCTCTCGCTCTCCCAGTAGAACGACGCCGAGCCGGGTGTGTGGCCGGGCGTATGCACCACGGTCAGTCGCACGTCGCCACCGAGGTCGATCACGTCGCCCTCCTCCAGGCGCCGCTCGACGCCCCATTCGCGACCGAGCATCTGCAATTGGACCGCTTCACTCTGTGAAATCTGCTCCGCCTGGCCCATGAGGCGAAGCGTGTCGCGGCAGTACTTCTCGAGGTATTTGTCGCGGTCGGTCAACTCCGCGTCGGCACTGTGGACGTGAATGCCGGCGCCGCTCGCTTCCAGCATGTCGGCGTTGCCGCCCGCGTGGTCTGCGTGGACGTGGGTGTTGATGATGATCCGCAGGTCGGAGGGTTGCCAGCCGATCTCCTCGAGGGCCGGCAGCAGCGAAGCGCGTGGCACGCTCGCGGTACCGGTGTCGATAATGGCCCTCTTGGGCGCGTCGATCAGATAGCAGTTGACGATCCCGTTGCCTTCGAACGGCGCGGCGATCTGGAAGATCCGCGGGTGAATGCGTAGCGCGGGCATGTTGCATGCTATCCTTCGGCGCGCTCGCGCCCGGCGCGGGGGACTTCAGCTTTGTGAGATAAGGATGAGCGAGCTCGACTGGCGCTCGACGGTTTGTCGCCTCAACGGCTAATCCGCTGTTTGCATTTCAGCGCGTCTCTGTAAGCAGCGGGAGAGCGACGCGTGCCCCAGTCCCGGACTGACCCACAGTCCTGACGTTCAATGGGCCGAGCCTCCTGCTATCGCCGTATAGCCGAAGGACGATCGATCAATGCCCATGCCCCATCGAACCCAGATGCAGCTCATCCGCCGACGACTCGTCGGCAAGGACGGCAGCGACCGCGTGCGTGAGCTGCGCGCCATTGTTGGCGACCTGCCTGACTATAAGAACGGCCCGTACGCGGACATCCGCAAGTGGGTACTCGGAGAGTTAGATGCCACGCGCCTGCGGGCAAAAGTCGTCCATCGTGATTCGATCGCTGTGCGCCGTGAGGGCGCCGCGCAGATCGCGCTGGTCGGTCCGCCGAACGCGGGCAAGTCTTCACTCCTGCACGCGCTGTCCGACGTCCAGATCAAAGTCGGCGATTACGCGTTCACGACCTTGCGTCCCGTGCCTGCGCTCGTTCGCATCGATGGCATCCTGGTCCAGTTTGTCGAGATTCCTGGCCTGGTCGAAGGCGCCAACGAGGGGCGGGGCGGAGGTCGCGCCTTCCTTGGCGTGCTGCGAGGAGCCGACGCGATCGTCTATTGCCAGGATGCCTCGGCATCGACCGAAGCGCTCGAAGCCGTGATCGCCGAGGTCGAAGGGGCGAATATCGTCCGGCCTGCCCTGCTCGCTGTCACCAAGGTGGACGAGGTCCAGCAGTCAAGTCCGGCCGAACTGTCCAGGCGGTTTGGGGGTCTGCCCGTGGTGCCGACATCGATCCTGGACGACGCCAGCCTCGAGCGCCTCAAACGCGCGGCGTGGGCATTGACGGGCCTGATGCGGGTCTACCTGCGCCACGGCGCCGAAGCGGCCGAGTTTCCCGAAGCGCTGCCCACGGGAGCAACGGCACTCGAGGTCGCCCAGGCGATCCACTCGGACATCGCGAGCCACTTCCGAGCGGCGCGCGTTTGGGGCCCCTCAGCCCGCTACCCCGGCCAGCGGGTTGGCCGCGACCACGTGGTGCAAGATGGCGATACGGTCGAGATCATCGGCGGCTGATAGTCAGTTGGTCCACTAGCATGCTCGATGAAGACGACATGCTGATCCGCAAAACACCGCGACTGGTCATGCACCGCGCATGACCACCTACGTTCTGGTCCACGGCTCGTATCAGGGTGGCTGGATCTGGAAACTGGTCGCGCAGCGGCTGGAACAGTCAGGCCATCAGGTCTATCGACCCACACTCGACGGCTCGGCGGAACGGCGGCGGACTGGCGCGGCCGGGCTCACCCTGGAGCAGCACGGCGCCGAACTTGCCGACCTGCTGTTCTACGAAGACCTGCAGGATGCGGTTCTCGTTGGCACCAGCATCGGCGGCATGGTCGTTGCGCAAGCTGCGCCGTCAGTGCACGAGCGGATCAGGCGCCTGGTCTTCATCGACGCACTGGTGCCATTGCCCGGTGAATCAGTGCCGATCGTGAATTCGCGGCAGCCGCATGATCGACGCAATGGCGTGTATGGTCCGCCGCCGGAACAGGCGCGGACGACGATCTTTGCCGACGTCGCCGGTGAAGTAGGCGACTGGGCAGCCGCGCGATATACGCAGCAGGCGATCGGCCCGACCGACGATCCAGTTGACCTGCGCGACTTCTGGTCGCGCTCGTGGCAGGTCGACGTGCTGCGCTGCACGCGGAGTCCGCTGCCCCCAGAAGTGCATCAGCGGCGGACCGCCGAACGACTGCACGGCACCTACGCAGAGATCGACGCTGGCCATTACTCGATGCTGTCGCATCCACAGGAAATCGCCGACTACCTCCTGGCGCGGTAGGCTGGGCGCGATATGAAAATCACCGATCTGTGCGGTGGACGTTGCCGTGTGGGATATCGCCGGCAAAGTCGCCAACCTGCCCATTCATCGACTGTTGGGAACGTGCCGCGAGAGCGCCCCCGCATACGCGTCCTCCGCAGTGATGCCGCGCGTGCAGGACTACGTCGACGAAGCGCTGCACTTTCGGGATGCCGGCTGGACGGCGTACAAGATCCATCCGCGCGGTCTGCCGAAGGTGGACCTCGAGATCTGCGCCGGAGTCAAAGATGCGGTAGGCGACTCGATGGTGTTGATGCTCGATTCCATGTGGTCGTACGGGTACGAGGACGCGGTGCGCGTGGGTCTGGCGGTTCAGGAGATGGGCTTTTACTGGTACGAGGACCCGCTGGCGGAGGATGACCTGTACGGCTACACGAAGCTGCGACCGCGGCTTCGGATTCCCATTCTTGCCACGGAGCACTCGCCCGATGGCATGTACGGGTACACCGAGTGGATCCGCCAGCACGGGACAGACATGCTGCGTGGCGACGTGGCCTTGAAGGGTGGCATCACGCCCATGGTCAAGATCGCACATCTGGCCGAAGCCTTTCGAATGAAATGCGAGATCCACCATGGCGGAAACTCGCTCAACAACGTGGCGAATCTGCACATCACCATGGCCATTCCGAATTGCGAATACTTCGAAGTGCTGCAGCCGGACGCCGCGCAAAAGCATGGTCTGGTGCGGGACATCGAAGTTGATGCGAGTGGCCTGGTCCACGCGCCGACTGGACCCGGGCTCGGATACGAGATCGATTGGCAGCTCGTCGAGCGGAACAAGGTCGGCGAGCTGCGCTGACAACATTCGGCCGGCCGCGGCCGCGTGGGGCAACCAGCGCGCGAGCGATGCGTTCCGCGCTCTATCCTGGGTACCCGATGGACACACCTCTCGCCGGGCGCGCGGCCCTCGTGACTGGCGCGGGCATAGGCATCGGGCAGGCCATCGCCATCGAGCTCGCCCGCCAGGGAGCCGATGTGGCGGTCCATTACGCGCACAGCGCCGCCGGGGCGGACGACACCGTGGCGGAGATCAGCCAGCTTGGTCGGCGAACCGGCGCATTCCAGGCTGACCTTGGGCAGGTCGACGAAGCGCTGCGCCTGGTCGACGCGGCCGCGGACGCCCTGGGCGGGCTCGACATCCTGGTCAACAATGCCGGCGTTACACGCACCCTTGACTTCGGCGAAACCACGCCGGCGGCCTACGACGAGGTGTTCAACCTCAATATGCGTGGCTACTTCTTTTGCGCCCAGCGGGCGGTTAGTCACATGCAGCGCCGTGGCCGAGGCGCGATCGTGAACGTGACGTCGGTTCACGGCTTCGCTGGGTTCTCGCGCCACGCCGCGTACGCGGCAACCAAAGGTGCAATCATCGCCTTTACGCGTGAGCTGTCGATCGAGCTCGCCCCGCTGAACATTCGGGTCAACGCGGTGGGCCCGGGCCTCATCGAGGTGCCGCGCTATTTCGACATCCCCGGCTACACGACTGAGCTAGGTGGCAGTATGGTCCCCTGGGGACGCGCTGGGCTCCCGCGCGACGTCGCGCCAGCCGTCGCCTTTCTGGCGTCAGACGCCGCAGACTTCGTTACCGGCCAGGTGCTGTACGTGGATGGCGGGACCACCGCGCGCATGGGTCTCTGGTGGAACCAGGGCACTGCTAACGCGTAGGCGTCTAGCGGCGTTGCGGGCGGCTACGATCGCGTCCGAAGGTGCTACTCTCGATGCAGCTCAGCTGAAGCACCGCGGGCGAGGGAGGCCAACAGGATGGTGGTGGCGTTGCCGACGACGTCGCTGGTTATGACGGACCAGCAGCGCCAGGATTTCGACGAGCGTGGCTTCATCCTGCTGGAGAACTTCTTCACGTCGCCGGAGCTCGAGCGCCTGCTGGCGGCGATCGACGAAGTCGCAACGCAGATTCGAACTGACAAGGGCCTCAGCGAGCAAGACCCGTTTGCGCTGCGCAACGCGCTAACGCACCACGAGGCGTTCCTCGACTCATCGACCATCCCCGAATGCTGCCGCTGGTGGTAGACGCAATCGGCTGGAACATTCAGATTCGAACAACGCACCTTGACTACCGGCCCCCATACCCAGAGGGCCCTGGAGGCTGGTGTGCTGGGCACTGGCAAGGGCGCCGACCACGCCGCGGGGTACAAGAACCTGGTCTGGCATCCCGACCTGGCCGGGCCCTACCTATTCGAGGCGCCGTCGCTGGACGGCTTCTGTCCACCGAGCCCGAGCGGTTCGAAAACTCGTGCCGGCTCCTGGATCGGTTCGTCGCGGCCGGCGGGACCGCCGAGCAGAAGGGTGCGACGCTCCGCCAGGACGACCTGGCCTGGATGCTCCACCAGCCATTTGCGGTGTACCCACTCATTGGTCCGGCCATTGTTGCTGAGATGGAGGACTGCCTGGGCGCGCTCGACGTCGAGCTAGATCCCGAGCAAGTCGCCTGGCTGAATCTCGCCGACAAACCGGTCTTGGAGCCGGCTACCCGCTAACCGCTCTTCAGCTTGCGCGAGCCGCCCGCGTGATTCCCGAACGCAGAGCCTCGATGAGGGTATGGACCGTAGTGCTCGACACCAATATCTTCGTCGCCGCTGGCTTCAACGTCCGCAGCAACGCAGCGCGGTTGGTCGATGGTGTGCGTGACCGTCGCCTGCGCATGATCTGGACATACTCCACCCGAGCCGAGGCCGAGCACATCCTGCGGCGCATTCCACGCCTGTCCTGGGAGCGCTTCGCCGACCTCTTCCGTCCTGCTGACCGTTTTCCAGGCGAGATCGCGCCGGAAGACTTCGAGCAGGTCAGCGACCCTGCCGACCGCATCTTCGCCGCGCTGGCTCACGCGGCCAACGTGCCGCTGGTGACGCAGGACCGAGCCCTCCTCGAAGACCTGGCGCTCATCGGCGTGCCAGCCTGCACTGCCCACGAGTTCGTCGATCGCTGCGGGCTCTGACCCAGCCGAGCCGGCCCGCCGTGCTTGACGCGTTTCCGGCGCACGCGTATGTTGCGGTCACGTTCGTTACACACCCGAAGGGAGCCAAGGACGCATGACTGACCAGCTACATGCGCACGTGGCGTTGGAAGCCGAGCAGCGCCAGCGGCGGCTCAGCAGACGCAGCCTCCTGCGAGGATTTGTGGGTGTTGGACTCGCAATCCCGGTGACCGGTGGGCTGCTCGCGGCGTGCTCGGCGTCAGCGCCAGCGTCGGCGCCCACCGCGGCCGCCGCCGCCACACAGGCACTGCCAACCGTGGCCGCTGCCGCCAAACAGGCCGCTCCGACCGTCGCCGCGGCCGCGACGCAGGTCGCCCCGACCGTTGCGGCAGTCGCCACACAGGCTGCGCCGGTCGTTGCCGCGGTGGCCACCCAGGTCGCGCCCGTGGTCGCGGGCGGCGCCAAGATGCAAGTGTCCATCCTGGGCAAGGAGATGTCGAAGGATGAGATCGTCGCCGCGCTGAAGACTGAAGGCGAGGTCAACGTCGCAAATTGGACGTACACTGCCAACGACGCGATCGTCGGTCGCTTCCAGGACGTCGTGAAGTCGGACTGGGGCGTCGACATCAAGTGCAACTACCTGCCGTCGCAGTCGCCCAGCGTCTACCTGACCAATCTGTACACCGCCAACAAGGGCGGCAACCCCGCGCCATATGACGTCATGGCCATCGAAGAGCCGTACTACGTCGAAGCCAAGACCAATGGCGTCACCCAGGACATCTTTCCGTCCGACTTGATGAAGAACTGGCAACCCGTCGACAACCGCTTCAAGCGTGACAAACAGGCGGTGGCATTTCAGGCCACGGCCTTCCCGGTGATCGTCCACACCACCGACTGGATCAAGGACTGGAAGGACCTATCGGACCCCCGCCTGAAGGGCAAGCTGACCATGCCCGAAGTTGGCGACATCACCAATGGCGGTCATCTCGTCGGTGCTGCCTGGGCGTTGGGCAAGGACTACAAGAAACCCGACGACATGAAGGCGGTGGTCGACTTCTTCGCCAATCAGATCAAGCCCAACGCCATCAAAGTCACCAGCGACTCGGCCGAGATGCAGCGACTGCTGCGCTCCGGCGCCGCACTCGCGGTCATGTTCTGGAATTCGCTCGCGCGGCTCGAGCAGCTCAGCGGTCAGCCGGGTACGGACAAGACGGTGTACACCCTGCCGCCTGCTGGTGTGCCGGTGATTAATGGCTACATGTGGATCCCTAAGGCCGCACCACATCCGCTCCTGGCGCAGCTCTTCTTGAATTGGCGCATCAGCTCCGATGGACTCATTCCCAGCGACAAGTGGCCATCGGCGCCGGGCGCCGGTCCGATGAAGTGGCAGGAGGAAAAGGGCGCCTGGTCCGAGATCTTCGAGGGTGTACTGAACGCGGAGCAAGAGAAAGACGTGCCTGCCTGGTTCGCGCAGGACTACAAGCGCCTGTACACACCATTCAGCGACTATGACAAGCTGAAGGCGGTCGACTGGGACTACTACGCGGCGAATGAAAAGGATTGGCAGGACGCCGAGTCCAAGGCACTCGGGCTGTAGTCCTCGGAGGCAGCGGGAGGCAGATTGGCAACGCTAGATGCGATGGCCGCTCCCAGGGTGGTGGTGTCGCGTGCCACGTACTTGAAGCGAGCCGCGCCCTGGCTCCTGCTGCTGCCGAGTCTCGCGACGACGCTCCTCTTCCTGGTCGTGCCATTGGGCTTCCTGGCAGTGCTCAGCCTGACTCGTGGGTCGAGCTTCTTCCAGACGCCCGTCTTCACCGCCGACAACTTCCGCACCATCCTCGGTGATCAGCCATACCTGATCTACACCACGATCTTTCAAGCCGTCGGCTCCACGGCCATCGACCTGGTATTCGGATTTCCCTTCGCATACATCTTGGTGCGCAAAGTCCACTATCGCGACCTGGTTCGGGCACTCATGGCCTTCCCGTTGTTTGGGACACTGTATTTATCGTTCGGATTGAGTTTCATCTTCCTGCCGGATACGACCTTCGGCAAAATGCTCGTCGCGCTGGGTATGAATCCGGTGAGTTTCCTGTACTCCACGCCGACGGTGCTGTTCGCGCTCGCAGTCGGCTCGTTTCCATTCATGGTGGTCAATATTGCGACTGCGCTGCAGAACGTGGAGGTGACTCTGGAGGAAGCATCGGCCATGCTCGGAGCGAGTGCCTGGCAGACGCTGACACGGGTGTTGTTTCCACTCACTCGGTCGGGCATGCTGGCCGGCAGCCTGTTGTGCTTCGGTTGGAACATGGGCGTCTATATCGTTCCGCTGCTGCTGGGCACGACAGACGATCAACGCGTGCTGGCGGTGAGCATGTACGTGCGCGCTGTCAGACAGAACGACTACGGCATGGCCGCGGCGCAGGGCATTGTGCTGATGGTCATGGCGTCGATCGTTACGTACGTTTCGCTGCGCTATTCGCGGGGGGCGCTGGCGGATTGAGCGCGATTGATACCAGTCTGTCGCGGACTCGCGGGCTGAACGTCAACTGGCGGCGGTGGTTGTCGCCGCGGCGCATGGTCGACCTGCTGATGCATGGCTACGTACTGGTGTGGCTGCTGATCTTCGTCCTGCCGTTCCTGGCCTTACTGGACTACTCGCTCCAGAAGGGGCGCGGGTACGACCCGCTTGGCAACTACACCTACGTATTTCTCGGCACCTTCAAAGACAACATGCTGCTCAGCCTGCAGGTGACGGTGTCGGCCATCGTGCTGAACACGTTGATCGCCGTCCCAGCCGCGTATGCGATTGTGCGCTTCACCTTTCCGGGCAAGCGGGCGATCCTGGCGCTGCTCAATCTGCCGCTGTACACGCCAGCCGCGGTCATGGGCCTGGGACTCCTGCTGGTCTACAACCTCGTCTACCACATCCAGCAATCGACGTTCGGCCTGATCGCGGCGATGACGATGGGCACCTTCGGGCTGGCCCTGATACCGATCATCGTCTCACTCAAGGACTTGCCACCAGCCTACGAAGAGGCGTCGGTATGCCTCGGAGCGACCAGGTGGCAGACCTTTACGCGCATTGTCCTGCCGCTGATCGGGCCAGGCATAAGCGCTGGCGTGCTGCTCACGTTCGTGATCGTGTTCAACGAGTTTCTGGTAACCCTGTTCATCGCTGGGGCCGGGCAACAAACGGCCCCGCTGCGCGTGTACAGCCTGGTCAGAAGCGCGGGCATTGCCAACACGACCGCGGCCCTGGCAGCCGCCATGCAGGCGATCTCGTTTCTGCTGATCATCCTCTTCTTTCGCACTGTGGGTTCGCGCTACCTGCGCGGCACCTACCTGATGTAATGGCGCGCGTTCGACTGGTCAACGTCTCCAAACGTTTCGGCGCGGTGGTTGCCGCCGAGCGGGTGAACCTGGACATTGCGGACGGAGAGTTCGTCACCTTGCTTGGTCCATCGGGGTGCGGCAAAACCACAACCTTGCGCATGATCGCCGGTCTGGTCGAGGCATCGGAGGGAGAGATCTACTTCGATGACCAGGAGGTGAGCCACATACCGCCGAATCGGCGCAACGTGGGGTTCGTCTTTCAAAGCCATACGCTGTTTCCCCACCTGTCCGTATTCGACAACGTGGCGTACGGGCTATCCGTGCGCGGCGACCAGCGCGGCGCGATTCGAGATCGGGTGCACGAAATGTTGGCGCTCGTCAACCTGTCGGGATACGAGCAGCGCATGCCCGCGCAGCTGTCGGGCGGACAACAGCAGCGCGTGGCGCTGGCGCGCGTACTGGCAACCGATCCGCGGGTGCTGCTCTTCGACGAGCCGCTGTCGTCACTCGATCGAAACCTGCGCGATCAGTTGAAACACAGTATTCGTGAGCTTCAGCAACGGTCCGGCAAAACGGCCATCTTCGTGACCCACGATCAGTCGGAAGCGTTTGCGATATCCGACCGGATCTTTGTCATGCATGACGGACGTGTCGAACAGGGCGGCACCCAGCTCGAGCTGTATCTCCACCCGAATACTCCGTTTGTTGCGGAGTTCCTGGGCAACAACAATTGCCTGCGCGGCGTGGTCGCGGAATCCGCCGCGGACGAGGTCTCGGTGCGTATTGGCACCCACACTTTGAGCAGTTCTGCCCCACGTGACTTTGCAGCAGGCACGCCCGTCCTGGCGTATGTGCGGCCGGAGAGCGTCGTGGTGCTGCAGAACGGCGCGCCGCGAAGGCGCAATGAACTGGACGGCGTAGTGGAGCGAATCGTCTTTGACGGTTCAACGATCCATTTGCACGTAGACACCCCCGTTGCGCGCCTGCTGGTCGAAGTCGGCGGGGCCGAGCGGTTCGAGCTGATGGCTGGCGCAGGCAGTGCGGTGCGCCTGGGGTTTGACTCGCTTACCGTGATACCGGAGCGCTGAGCGCCGGGATCGCGTCGGTGGCAATGCGTTCCACGACGCTGAACTGCTCCACGCCGGTCAGATCGAGTACGAACTCCTGGATGCCTGCTTCGCGATAGCGCCCGATCACGTCGTGAAAGGCTTCGACCGACGCGGATGGGCTCGGTTTCATGGACGTCGGGCAGTACAGCGAGCGGCGAATCGAGTGTGGGTCGCGCCCGCTAGCGGCACAGAGCTCGTTCAAGGTCTCATTGCGCGTGCGTATTTCTTCCACCGTACCGAATGAATTCCAGACATCTGCGTACTTGGCCACCACGCGGAGCATTCTCGGCTTGTGCCCGCCGAGTGTTAGCGGTGGTCGAGGCTGCTGGATCGGACGGGGACGAAAACGCGCTTGCCGCACCTGGTAGTACTGCCCCTCGTAAGTTGTTTCGTCGTTTCGGAGGAGCTGATCGACGATCTCGACGGCCTCCCGAAAACGGCCAACTCGCTCCGCGGCGTCGGGGAAGGGAATGCCGAACATCGCGTGTTCTGCTTCGAACCAGCCGGCGCCGAGCCCCAGGTCGAGGCGACCGTGGGAGATGTGGTCGACCGTGACCGCCTGCTTCGCGAGCAGCGCTGGATGGCGAAACGTGTTGGAGCTCACCAGCACCCCGATGCGGATGCGCTTCGTGCTGGCGGCCAGCGCGGCGAGCACGGTCCAGGCCTCGAAGTTAGGCTCGGCGGACCAGCTCGGCTGAAAGAAGTGATCGGAATCCCAGATGCTGTCGAAGCCGAGCGCCTCGAACAGGAGCCAACGCTCGAGCAGCGTTGGCCACGTCCGGATCTGGTCCGTCACGATGCCGAAGTACAGCGGTTCCATGATGATGGTCACGGTATACGGTCAGGCCGTTAGCGCAAGGGCTCGGACAGCACCGCGCGGTCTGCCACAATGACCGACTCGATGGACAATCGCGCGCTGCGGCAGGCTGCTTCGTACGCGGATCAATGGCTCCAGTACCGACGCGAATACCGCGACCACCCGGGGCTGGTCGCCGCCGTTCAGAAGGATGGCGAGCTGCTGCTGAATGCTGCCTACGGCTTTGCCAACCTGGAGCAGCAGGTCGCGATGCAGACCAGTCACCTCTTCCGCATCGCCTCCCACTCCAAGACGTTCACGGCAACCGCGATCATGCAGCTCGTCGAGCAGAATCGACTGCGACTGGACGATCGGCTACAGCAGCACCTGCCATGGCTAAGTGCCGAGGCGACGGTACGGCAAACTCTGAACCATGCCAGCGGCATCACCCGTGATAGTGCCGATGCTGACTTCTGGGATATCCAGCTCGACTTCCCCGATCGCGACCAGCTGCGCGCTATGGCCACGCAGGGCAAGATCTTCGAGCCGAACACCTCGTTCAAGTACAGCAACATCGGCTACGGCTTGCTGGGCCTGGTGGTCGAAGCGGTATCGGGCGCGACGTACAACGATTACGTACGCGAGCACATCGTCAAGCGTCTCGGCCTCCAGAACACCGGGCCGGAGGTCAGCGAAGCGCCGAGCGACCGCCTGGTCACGGGCTACACGCGTAGTCGCCTGGGCGTGCCGCGCCGAGCGCTGCCGCTCGCCATCGACACCCACGCGCTGTCGCCGGCGACGGGCTTCTACTCGACAGCGGAGGACTTGTGCCGCTACGCGGCCGCGCATTGCATGGGCGATACGCGTCTCTTGAGCGACGCGTCCAAGCGCGAGATGCAGCAGCCGTACTGGAGCGTCGAGCACGCCGACGAGCATTATGGTCTCGGCTTCTCGGTGCGCGAGATCGGCAAGCGCCACCTGGTCGGACACGGTGGTGGCTTTCCAGGCCAGTCAACCCGCACGCTCATCGACGCTCAAGACCACCACCTCGTCGTCGTTGTCCTGAGCAACACGAACGCTTCGGACGGTTTGGCTGGACCACTCGCGGAGAGCGTGGTCAAGATCATCGACTTCGCGCAGTCGAAGTCATCTGCCGATAGTGCAGCCGACTTGCGTGCCTATACCGGCCGCTTCGCCAATGCCTGGGGCGTGCTCGACGTCGTCCAGTTCGGCGACACGTTGATCGCCACGTCGCCCGAAGCTGACAATCCGGTCGAGCGCATCTCAGAGCTCGAGGTGGTGGACGTCAACTCGCTGCGTATCCGCAAGACTGGCGGCTACGGCTCGCAAGGTGAGCTGGTGCGCTACGAGCGCGACGCCGACGGCTCAGTGAAGCGCATGGTTTGGGGCGGCATGAGCAGCTATCCAGTCGAAGTATTCCAAGCCCGCAACACGGAGCCAGTGGTCGCGCACGCCTGACCAGGCAGCCTGGGGCTCGGCGGCGCGCCACGGCCACGACCTGAGCGGCTAGCCCTACTGGGCGGTCGCATTCCAGGGCGGCGGCGCGGCTGCGTGCCGAAGTAGTTAGCAACGATGATGGTCAACGTACGCGGGCAGGGCACTCAGGTGACGGACTGGTGACCGCAAGAGCCACACGAAGGAGAACAGACCACCGCATACGCCGATGGTGATGGCCGCGCTCAGGCCCAGCCACTCGCCCAGCGCACCACCGACGACGATGCCGAGTGTGCCTGATAGCGCATGCGCGACCCGCTGGCCGGACTGGACGCGGCCCTGCAGCCGCGGCGGGGTGACGGCTTGTTCGACGCTCACGCGGTTGACCATGTAGACCGCGTTGACGGACAACTGCGCGAATTCGGCGGAAAAGACCAGTGGACCGGCCAGCCTCGGCCACACAACGGCCAGCGCGAGCAAGATGCCGAAGATACCGAACAAGCAGTGCGCCGCGACGAGCGTGCGGCCGAGGCCGAAGCGCTGGCTACAGCGGACTGCCGCGGCCGAGCCGAGCAGCACCCCGCTCCCGCCGCCGAGCCCAAAGACGATGCCGATCGCGGCCGGCGAAAGCGCCAACTCCTGGGTCAGGTACAGGACGTAGATAGCCATGATCACGCTGTAAGAGAAGTTCGCGGTCACAGCAGTCGCCAGAAATGCCCTGAGGATGGGTTGGCCGACCAGCGTACGCATGCCCTCGCGGAGCTCCGCGTCCAGCCGTCGACGTTCGGCCCGCGGCGGCGGGGTGGGCTCGGGCGCACGTACGAGCGCGATGCCCAGCGCCGACGCCAGAAATGAGGCGCCGTCGATGCCCACGGCCAGTGGCACGCCGAGGACCTGGATCAGCACGCCGGCCGCGGTCTGGCCGCCGACCTCCGTGGCGGCGTCGCTCGTCGCGCGGGCGCTGTTGGCCTGGAGGAGCAGACGACGCGGCACGAGCGTTGGCAGATAGGCGGCGAGTGTGGTGCTGAACAGCATCTCGAGCGCGGCCAGCGCGATGCCCACGACCAGCAGCAATTCGAGGCGCAGGAGTCCGAGTGCGGCCGCGATCGCGACCAGCACCAACAGCGCCGCGCGGACGAGGTTCGATACGATCAGGACTGGTCGCCGCCGCACGCGGTCGATCCACACACCCGCGACGAGTCCGACCAGGACGCGGGGCAAGTATTCGGCGGCCCGCAGGGCAGCCATCTGAGCAGGTGTCGCCTGCAGCGTTAGCGCGGCCGCCAGCGGCAGCGCCAGCCCGCCGATCCGTGAGCCGGTATCGGACACCGTCTCGCCGGCCAGCACTTTGACAAAGTTCGATTGACGCCACAGGCCAGGTGATGCATTGGACATTGAGGCTCCACGCGTGGAACACAGCGGCCGGGCACGGGCAAGCCGTAACCGGCTCTTAGAAGACAGACGGTTCAGCGCAGCGCGCGCCAGGCGCCGTCATGTGCGGCGTGAAGCCGGCGTTAGCAGCGGCCAGGTTGGACGCGCGCCTGGTTGATCCTGCCCGAGTCAGTGGTCAAACGCGTCCTCATCGATGCGATGGTAACAGGTAGCGTAGTGCAGAAATGCAGAGCGGATTGGCGTAGTAAGCGACGCACGGGCCGCCCATCCGAGACGCGTGTGAAGCGCGTGCGAGCGGGTTGTGCACGGCGACAACGAACTGCGCGAGGCGCACTGCAGGTGTGAGGTTCGCGATGGGCAAGGTTGTGATCGACATGACTATGTCGCTCGACGGCTATGTCGCCGGGCCGGACGATAGCCATGGGCAGGGGCTGGGCGGCAACGGCGGCGAGCATCTGCACGACTGGCTGTTCAGCGGCGATGAACCGTGTCGCCTCAGTCCGTTTTTCCATCCTGAAGGCCGCAACCGCGCGGTTGCCGACGAACTGCTTGCTCGACTGCTTCGCCGCGCCGCACGCGATCCATGCTCGCTACCGACCGCTCGGGGCTGCCGGATGATCGATCCTGTCGATGCGGCAGGCAGCAGCCGTGATGTAGCCGCGCGGCCAGGCCGTCAGCGCACGCGGTCGGGGAGCACCGCGTTCCGTACTGCCTCGATGACCTCGTCGAGATCGAATGGCTTTGGGATCACCTTGACGCGCGGATGAAGCCGCTGCCCGGTAGGATTGCTTGCCCACGATCGGCCGGTGGTCACAATGACCGTGGTCTGCTCGGCGAGCCGGTTCAGGTCTTCGCGTTCGGCGTCACTCAACACGGCATGCCACGAGCCCGTCCAGGAGTCGGTGACAACCAGCGAGCCCGGGTAGGCGAGCAGCGCGGCGTCAATATCCGCCAGAGACGCGCATTCGACGACTTCGACGTCCTCGTCGGTAAGGACGTCGAACAGGATCCTGTTGAGCGCAGAATCGTTCGCACACAGCAGCACACGGGCCAACACTTCGACCCCCTCTTCACCCCGGATTGTGTCTTCTGGCGCACGCGTGCCGTCTCCCCCGGCGCTGTCCGACCAGCAAAATGCTACCGAACCCAGCGACGCGCTCGGTTGTTGTCAGGTTGAGCGGGACTACAACTTCCGTTGATTCGTCCCACGTTCATACGCTAGGGGCGCGGTTAGTATGGACATCGTGGCCATGACGAGTGACGCATACGAACGGTTCCGAGCTATCTGCCTGAGCTTGCCCGAGAGGACGGAAGTGTTCGTCGAGGAGTGGGGCCATCCAACGTTTCGCGTGGGTCCCAAGCTGAAGATGTTTGCGTCGTGCGGTCCCGACGACACCGAGCCATTCTCACTCGGCATGAAGGTCGAAAAGGCGCACCAGCAGGCACTCGTCCACACCGACAAACGCATCACCATCGCCGCGTACGTGGGCAAGCATGGCTGGATCAACGTCGACACCAGTGGACCGCTGGATTGGGACGAGATCCGCGAGCTGGTGACCGAGAGCTACCGCCTCAACGCGCCGAGTCGGCTGGCCAAACAGGTACTCGCCGACGGCTGATCCACAAGGGACACTCGCCGCGGCTCAGGCGTCAGGACGGCGGGCCCGGCCGCAGTCCGTGGTCGATCGTCCAGGCTGCCAACTGCATGCGCGAGTGCAGTCCGAGCCTGGACAGAATATCGGCGACATGTCGATCGCTCGGCTTCGACCACGACTATGTGGGCCTGATCTACAAGGGCGATCGCGAAGCGACTGCTCGGGCCCCCTATTTCATCAGCCTCGGCTTCAAGCAGCTGGTGGTTGGCTTGCGCACGAGCTCGGTCGACTACGCGCTGAGCTACAACCTGTTCAACGCCGGTGTCGATCCCAAGGAGTGGCACCACGTGGCAGCCAGCTTTGTGTCCCGCTGGGCCTGGTGGCCAACTGGCAATTCGACGAGGCCAGCGGCCTGCAAGCTGTTGACACGAGTCGGGCGCACACGGCCAGGCTCACGGACGGGGCCGCGTTCTCGACGGATATCCATCCGTGATTCGAGTTAGGAAGTCGAATGCGATCGACCTCACATGTTCCATGTGATGGCCCCCACAGAAGGCACCGAACGCGACTCCTAGAGTGCGGGCACAACCTGCATGATAGGAGACCTCCGATGACGGCTCGATCCGCACTCCCTCGTTGTTTCGTTCGACCGCTGATGACACTAACCGCGTCGCTGCTGATGTTGGGACCCCTGGCTGGCAGCGCCGCGGCGCAGAGCGCCAACCCATGCGTCATCGTGATCAATTGCACGCCAAGTCAACCCATTGGGCCCATCGTGCGCGTCGCGCAGCCGATCCCGGTGACCAACGGCGGGTTCGAAGACACCGCCGGCGGCATCACGCCCGTTTCGGCGATGATCCAGCAGCACGGCTGGGTGCGCGGCGGCGCCGAGGTATTCGTCAACACGCGCGATCACTGCGGCAACTACTCCATGCAGAGTGGCGGTCACATGGGCGGCAACGGATTCATCTACACCCAACTGACGATCCCGGCCACCGCGACTGCCCCGGTGCTCCAGTTCTACTTGTATGCAAGGTCCGACGTGGCGGGCCCGAACGTGGTCGACAAACTGAAGGTGTACGTCATGCCTGGCACCGCCGACATGATCTGGAACGACCCGACGCGGATCGACTCCGCTACCGGACAGACCGTCGGTACGCCGTTGGCTGTCTACTCGAACCTCGACACCACCAACTCAACCTGGGTACGCAAGTCGATCAACCTGCCGACGACCGTCGGCGGGCAGCCGATTGCTGGCCAGGCGATCCAGTTGTGGTTCGTCACCGAGATCAACAGTCAGGTGCCGTTGCAGGCCAACAACTTCATGCCGATCACGACCGACTACTGGCTGGACGACATCTCTCTGTGGACGTCAGCGCCACTCGTCGCGATATTCTGCTAGCCCGTCAGCACTCGCCTCGAACCCGACTGGAGCTGCCCGAGCACGCGTGCATAGGCCACGCGGTCGAGGGGCAGCTCCACTGGCGTGTGGGTGTGCCCCGAATAGATGAGAGCGTTGGCCAGCTCGAGCGACTGACGCCCCGAGACACCATCGGTCAGCAGCGCTTCGCCCTTGCAAATCGCGGCCAGCACGTTGCGATAGACCGCGGCGTGGTCGGCGCCGCCAGCCTCGAGCTCGACCGGCATTTCACGTAGCTCCAGGTGCCCGTACGGATTCGAGTTCTCGGCGATGAAGGTCCGCAGGTCGGTGTCGGCCTCGCGGAACGTTAGCCCATCGCGGCCGATGCTCAGGCTGCCACGTGTTCCTGTGATCTGGATACGCTCGGGCTCGCCGGCTTCGGCGGTGCTCACGTGGACGGTGCCAACTGCGCCTGATGGCCACTCGACGAGCCCCAGCGCGGTGTCTTCCGTCTCGATGTCGTGTAGCAGTGTGCGCGTCCAACCGACGACTCGACTGGGAGCCCCAACCAGGTAGCACAGCAGGTCGAGGTGGTGCGGCGCCTGGTTCATCAAGATGCCACCACCCTCGCCAGCCCAGGTGCCGCGCCAGGCGCCCATCGCGTAGTAGCTTGCGGTGCGGGTCCACATCGCGACCAGTTCCACCCGCTGCAAATGCCCGAGCCGCCCAGCCTGGATGAGCCCCAGCGCGGCGCGGACGTCAGCGCGGTGACGCTGCTGGAAATTGACCGCGAGCAGTCGGTTGGCTCGCCGCCCTGCCTCTATCATCGCGTCGGCCTCGGCAACCTGGACCGCCATCGGCTTCTCGACCAGGACATGGCAGCCCGCGGCAAAACAGTCGAGCGCGACGGCAGCGTGGAACGGATGCGGCGTCAGGATGACCGCCAGCTCCGGTCGCGTCTCCGCCAGCATCACGCGATGGTCGGTGTAGAAGGCACAGCCAAGCTCGGCTGCACGGCTGGCACCGGGCTCGGCGTTGACATCGGCGACACCCACCAGCTCGAGCTCGACGCTGGCCGCCAGCACTGGGCGGTGCAACGAGAACACGCCGGCGCCAACTCCAATTACAACGGTGCGTAGTCGCGGCACTGCTTGCTCCTGTGATTCGATTGTAGAGACAGCTCACATGCGCTTCGCCGTCTTCACCGCCAGCATGCCCGAACTCGATCCCGAGGCGGCTGTGGCGACGCTGCGCGAGCTCGGCTATGACGGCGTCGAGTGGCGTGTCGTCGATCAAGTACCGTCTACCGACGGCAGGCCAGGCTTCTGGGCAGGTAATCGCTGTACGCTGCCGCTGGCGACTTTCGTCGAAGAGGCGCCGCGCATTCGCGCCATGACCGAAGGCGCCGGGCTGGTTATGCCGAACATCGGGACGTATGCGCGGTGCGACGATATGGCTGGCGTCGAGCGTGGCATGCGCGGAGCGGCGCTGCTCGGAGCACCCTCGCTGCGAGTGCGACTGCCCGGCTACGACGGTCGCGACAGCTTCAGCCGAATCTGGCCCCTGGCCCAGAAACAGTTCGAGGCAGTCGCGGCACTGGCGCGGGAGTACGCGGTGCGCGCGGTCGTCGAGACACATCCAGGCACGATCGCGCCAAGCGCCAGCGCCGCGGTGCGCTTTCTCGAGCCCTTCGACCCGCGCGATGTCGGGGCCATCCACGACGCTGGCAACATGGTCATCGAGGGCTTCGAGCACTATCGGCTCGGTCTGGAAGCGCTGGGGCCGTACCTTGCGCACGTCCATTTGAAGAACTGCCGCTGGCGCACGACTGGACCGCGCGAGGACGGAAGCCAGGCGTGGCAGGCTGACTGGGCGCCGCTGACACAAGGCGTGGTCGACGTCGCGGCGCTGTTCGATGCGCTCGAAGCTGTCGGCTACGACGAGTGGATCTCATTCGAGGATTTCTCCACCGAACAGCCTCTCCAGGATCGTTTGCGCGACAACCTGGGCTACGTCAAACACCTGCTGGCTCAGCGCCGCGCAACATGAGCTAATCAGCGTTGGCAGGCGTCGCCGAACGCGATTTGGAACAGCGCCTGCTAACGGAGCTCGGCCGCACCGTAGCAGGTTGGTCGCCGATCGCAGGCGGAGCGCAGAATCGCCTCTTTCGCATTGACACACAAGGCGGTCCCCCGCTGGTGGCCAAGTTCTATCACCGCGATCGATGGAATCGTCTCGAGCGTGAGTTCACCGTCCTGGCGTGTCTGGGCCAGATAGGGCTGGCGCGCGTACCGCGGGCGCTGCTCAGAAGTGATGAATTCATGTATGGCGTCTACACCCTCGAGTCCGGCACGTCGCGGCAGGCTTCCGAACTCGGGCTGGAGGAGCTGCGTGCGGTGGCGGCATTCGCGGCCGACCTGCACTCGCTCGCTCCAGATGACATGAGCTGCGACCTCTCGCCCGCGGTTGAGGCGAGCTTTTGCGTTGCCGATCAGTTGCGGGTGATAGACGCGCGCCTGAATGCTCGGCCCGACGTTGCAACCGGGCTGACTCTTCACGCACGTGTGGCGGAGCTGATCGAGCGCGCGACTGATGGACTGAGCGGCGCCGATCGAGTGCAAGCACTGCCGAGGTCCGCCTGGCGCATCAACAGTGCTGATTTCGGGCCGCAGAACCTGCTGTTCACGGACCGGGGCGACCTAACGGTGGTCGACTTCGAGGCCGGTGGTTGGGATGATCCCGCGCGCCTGGTCATGGGCTTCGTCGCTCATGCCGCGAGCGAGGACCTCACGCCGGGCGCCGTGCAACTGTTTCTGAGCACATATTCCCAGATGCGTTCCTTGTCAGCCGATGAAGCCGCCCGTTTCGAACGCGTTGGACTACTGCTCGACATCGAGTGGGTCGCCATCTACGCCTCCGCCCTCACTGCAGAGGCGATCGCCGCCAAGCAGTTCGCTATGACCGATTTCGACCGCGACGCCTATCTGGTCGGCGTGATGGACAAGCTGCAGCAACGTCTGGCCCGCGCGTCCGACGGCCGCGGCTACCGCTTCCAACACAGCTGAATCGCGCGGCGCGCATCGTCAGCGAGTGGCAGAATCTCGCAAACCAGCTGTTCGTCATCGCGAGCCACCGCGCGTCACCTCGCCGATGCTCGCGCTGCGGCCGCGGTTTCGACGCGCTCAAGGGCGCAGCGAGGTGGCACGGCCAAGCGATTCGTGCGCTTCGGTTCGATTGCCCCGTGCGGCGGCTGTGTGGAGAGTCTACGCCGCCTCGTCCGTGACGCTACAGTCGCGATGGTCGAAGCGGATGCATGAATCGGAGTCCCTGCCCGCTAGGGCTGAGTGCCATGGCGCACGACGGTGGCGGCACTGCGTTCGCGCGTGATCTGGGCAAAGTGCCTGCCTGACTACGAAGCTGCGATGACTGACAGGATGTTGCCGGCCGGGTCTTTGAACCAGGCGATGCTCGGACCGTTGCCGCGCATGATGCCCTTCACGTCGGCGGGCAGGCCCTCGTATCGCTCGAAGTGCACGCCGCGGCTGCTCAGCTCGTCGACCGCCTGGTCAATGTCGTCTACTTCGAAGTTCAATATCGTGAACGTGGCGGGTTGATGATCCGGCTTGGGATAAACGAACACGGCACGTCCGGTACCAGGCATCTGCAGGCTCAGGCCCGCCGGCTCGTCTTCGATGCGCAGCCCGAGCGTGTTGGCATAGAAGTCTCTGGCTTTCTGCAGGTCATTGACCGAGAAGCCGCTGAAGGCGCCCTTCGCCTGAAACATCGCTGCTGTCCTCCTTCACAACGGGTGGCCGCTCAAACTATCCCACACGGGCTGCCCCTTACCAGGGTTGGTAAGCCAGGTCAGCGGCGGGCCTTGGGGAGCGGTGCTGGCTCGAGGAAAACCTCGTCGACGTAGCACCATCCCCAGTCCTCACCGGGTTCGAACGACTGGATCAGCGGCTCGTGGCTCTGCCTGAAGTGCCCAGTGGCGTGCTTGTTCGGCGAGTTGTCGCAGCAACCAACGTGGCCGCAGCCCAGGCAGAGCCGCAAATGCACCCACTCGCTGCCCATCTGCAGACACTCTTCGCAACCGTCGGGCGTGCGCGCGTGAACATCGTGCACCTGGTCGAGGTGCGTACATTCAATGGTCATTGTTGTTCTCCGGGAAGGTCACAGACGCACGGTGGCCGCTCCTCCAGCAGCGTACGATCCCAGCGACCGAGATCGGCAGCGGCAGCGTACGTGCTGTGCAGGAACGCGAGCAGCGTCGCGTCATGGTCAGCGGAAGATTGAACTGTCTCGTATGGCAGCAGGAACTCGCCGAGTTGATCGTTGTAGGTCACGCCGGACGGCATCGCCGCCTGGCGGAAGCCGCTCGGCTCGGGCACCGCGTAGCTGTAGAAGGCTGGCCCGGTGCTCGCGTCGCCAGGCCAGAAGCCGGCGCTGCTCACCTCGTGTGAGTAGGACTCGTGCATCACGTGCGGATCGACGTTCAGCGTCGGACCGTCCCACATCGGGCCACGCAGACCTGAGAAGCGCGTCACCGCCAGATCGAACCCGCCCCAGAAGAAGTGGACCGGGCTCGCCTTGCCGAGGAATTCACCGCGGAACGTCTTGAACACCCGATCAGCCTGGATCAGGACGCGCCAGAAGGTCTCGGCAGCGATCGGGTCGTAGCCGCGCTGGGAGCGATCCTCCTCGAACGGGATCGGATCCGGGATCTCCACTGGCGTATTCAAGATCGACACCTGGATATCGAGTTGCCGCAACCCTGCGAAGATGTCGGAGTACATTTCAGCAACACTGGTAGCACGCAGGGGGACTGTTTTGCTGCCTCTCCAGTTGGTCGTGATTTCCAGTTGATGGCGCAGGAAATCGAACTCCATCTCGAACAGCTCCGAACGGTACGGGATGGCCGAAGTGGTGAGCCCGCGCGCCGAGACGTACAGCGGCACGTGCCAGTAGTGATTGACCGGCGGCGTCAGCGCCATCCGGATCTGGCCGACGATCTGCGACCAGCGCTGCAGACTCGGTCGAGTTTCCTCCCACCCGGTCACCGGGAAAACTGGCCAGCCTTCCACGACCATAGGTTCAGACATGAGTCCAGTCTCCACGCTATGCAGCCGTTCGGCATGATTATCGTTCGCCGCTGTTAAGCGCAGGCGCCTTTTTTATTGGGCGCCGCCCGACGGGCAGCGCCGTGATCTGAAAGAGCGCGCTCAGTCGAGCAGGTCGCGGACGAGCAGAATCGCCAGGGCGGCGAGCGCGAGCCACACCGCGATCATGAACGCGGCGCCGAGGCGGCTAACCGGGCGGTCTGCCGCCCGTTGCGCGCGGACGCGGCAGTCGTCGAGCACCGCGCGCGGGACCAGCCGGAGCACCAGGGCGATGCCAAGCGGCACGATGACCAGGTCGTCGAGGTAGCCCAGCACGGGCACGAAGTCGGGGATCAGGTCGAACGGGCTCAGCGCGTAGGCGACGACCGCGGCCGCAAGTGCTCTCGCGTACCAGGGGGTACGTGGATCTCGGGCAACAAAGTACAGCGCATAGGCGTCGCGTTTGAGACGCTCGGCCTGTGCTCTGGCCATATCGAGGAGCCCCACGCCGGGAGTCTAGAGACTATAAGCATCATTAGATTGTTTACCTGCTGTTCACGATCCGGCGAGCCTCGACGTCTTCGCGTTCCAGCCCCAGATCGTGCCCGCGAACCGAACCGTGGTACCCGCACCCTAGCGGCGCACGATCTCCGAAGCCACGGTGCTTTCACAGGCCCCGGCTTGTCATATGCAGCTGGCGCCGGCACCCGACGTACGCTTGCCGGTGCCACGGAGTGACTACACGATGAAGGAAGCAACTGAGGAGCAAACCAATGGCTGACAAGTACGACCTGGTGATCGTGGGTGGCGGACCAGCGGGCGCCAGTGCCGCCATCTTCGCGGCCCGCGCCGGTCTGCGCACACTCGTCCTGGACGCGGACAAAGGCATGACTCGCCGCGCGCAGGTGAACAACCTGCTCGGCTTCCCCGATGGAATCACTGGCCCGGAGCTGGTCGAGCTAGGCCAGCAGCATGCGCAAGGCGCGGGCGCCGATTGGCAGAACACGGAGGTTACGGCGCTCCAGCCAGCGGATGACACCGTGCGATTGGCCACGTCTGATGGAGGCACGTTCGACGCCGACCACGTATTGCTGACAACTGGCGCAAGTGCTGCACTGGCCCACGACGCAGGCGTCGACACCCGCCCAGGCACGGAGCCGCGAATGAAGGAGGCGATCGTGGTCGACGAGCAGGGACGGACCAGTCTGCGCAGACTCTGGGCGGCAGGCGCTGCCGCGGGTGCAAGCGTCCACGTGATCATCACCGCCGGCGATGGCGCGCGTGTGGCCATCAACATCATCAGCGACCGCAAGGGTGAGCGACACGTTGATCACGACGTGCTCCCAACTCCCACGGTCACTGCCACCTCGTGAGCGTCAAAAGGCCGAATTGGCGTGCGCCGCTTTCGAGCAGCTGAGCGCTGGCTGATCGTCAGTGTCATCCGCGAGCGACCGGGCATCAGCACCGAACGCAAACGCGCCTGCTTCGACACCATCCGCCAGATCACCGGAACGTGAAGCCGCCGGACCTCTGCTGCCATTGCTCGTACTCACGCAGGGTCGCCTCGTCTGGCGGATAGACGCCCAGGATGCTGCTGCCACCGTCGATCTTGCTCAGAATGAACTCCTCGCGCTGCTCTTGCTCACGGGCAGCGCGCACAACCTCCTCGGCGAGGCTGCTGGGGATGACCATGACGCCCTCGGCATCGCCGACAACCAGGTCGCCCGGCACGACCGCGACCCCGCCGCAGCCGATGGGCACGTTGATGTCCTGCGGGTGATGGATCTGATTCGAGACGTCCGGGCTCTGTCCCCTGGTGTACGTCGGCATATCCAGCGTGCGTATGGCGGGTGTGTCGCGAAATGCGCCATCGGTGACGATGCCCGCCGCGCCCCGCCGCATAATGCGCGTGGCCAGGATGTTGCCCAGCGTTGCGGCGCGCGTGTCTCCGCGGGCATCGATGACGAGCACCTCGTCCGGCCCGACTGATTCCACAGCGACGCGCTGTTGATTCGTGCGGTTGTCGAATTCACCAGTGCGTTCGAGGTCTTCGCGCATCGGGATGTAGCGCAGCGTGAAGGCGTAACCCGCCAGCCGCAGGTCGGGTCGCAGCGGCAGCACGCCGTGCATGAAAGAGTGGACGAAGCCGCGCTTCTGGAGTTGGCTGCTGAGCGTCGCGGTCGAAACCGCACGCGCAAGGTCGAGAATTTCACGCGGCAGGCGGTCGGCAGGGCTGGACACGCCGGCATGGTATGCCGAGCTGGGCGCGATAGTCTGGTGCCGTGGCAGACGTCCCGACAGCACGCGCGGCCCGGCGCTCAGACGAATGGTTCCACGATCCCGATATGTATGGCTTCGTGCGGCGCGCGTTCGCCAAGAGCATGGGCTTGGACAATGCCGACCTCGGTCGGCCGATCATCGGCATCGCCCAGACGCAGAGCGACCTGAACAACTGCAACAACAACTTCCACGAGCTCGCCGAGTTCGTGAAGCGCGGCGTCTGGCAAGCCGGCGGCACCCCGTTGGAATTTCCGACGATCTCGCTGGGCGAGCTGTTCATGCGGCCAACGACGATGCTCTACCGCAACCTGATGGCGATGGACACCGAGGAGATGATCCGTGCGCACCCGCTCGACGGCGTCGTGCTGCTCGGCAACTGCGACAAGACGACCCCTGCGCAGCTGATGGGCGCCGCCAGCGCCGACGTGCCGACGATCATGCTCACTGGTGGGCCACACCTGAGCGGTCGATTCCGCGGTGAAAGTCTCGGCGCATGCTCCGATTGCCGTCGCTTCTGGGCTGAGTATCGCGCCGGCGCCATGGACGAGGACGCGATGCGTGAACTGGAAGAGGGAATCAACCGCTCGGACGGGCACTGCACGGTCATGGGCACCGCCTCAACCATGGCTGCCCTCGCCGAGGCGCTTGGCATGTCGCTGCTGGGATCGGCGGCCATTCCAGCTCCGGACGCGCGCCGACTGCGCATGGCCGAGGCTGTCGGTCGACAGATCGTCGACACGGTACGACAGGCCATTCGGCCCAGCGATGTGCTGACTCCGCGCGCATTCGAGAACGCCATGCGCGTGATGATGGCGCTCGGCGGTTCCACGAACGCCGTCATTCACCTGACCGCCATCGCCGGACGACGTGGCATCCGCTTGCCACTGGAGTTATTCGACCGGATGTCGCGGGAGACTCCGTTCCTGACCAATCTTCGACCGAGTGGCACCTTCCACATGGAGCAGCTGTACGAAGCCGGTGGAGTGCCGGCGGTCATGAAGGAGCTCGCTCGCGGCGGTTTGCTTCACCTGGATGAGCCGACGATCACGGGTCGCAGCCTCGGCCAGCATCTGGAGCAGGTACCGGCGGTGGGCGCGGATGCTGCGAGCGGCACGGGCTGGTGCGGACCGGAGCGGATTGTGCATCGCCTGGAGGAACCACTCGGACCGCAGGGCGGCATTGCGATCCTGCGCGGCAATCTCGCACCGGACGGCGCGGTCATCAAGCAGACCTCGGTCTCGCCGCACTTGATGCGCCATCGTGGTCAAGCCATCGTGTTCAGCTCTACGCGTGACCTTGCCGAGCGCATCGACGATCCAGCCCTGGACGTGACGCCCGACAGCGTTCTGGTGTTGCTGAACACAGGACCCAAGGGCGCGCCGGGAATGCCGGAGGCAGGTGGGTTGCCGATTCCCAAGAAGCTGCTTGCGCAGGGTGTGCGCGACATGGTCCGCATCTCGGATGCCCGTATGAGCGGAACGGGCTACGGAGCTGTGGTCCTGCATGTGGCGCCGGAGTCGGCGGTGGGTGGTCCCCTTGGACTCGTGCGCACTGGAGACTGGATCGCGCTCGACGTCGCTCAGCGCACGCTACACCTCGAAGTCGCGGATGATGAGCTTGCGCGGCGGCGTACCGCCTGGCAGCCTCCCGCCAGCGTGCAGCAGGCGCGTGGCTACACCCGGCTGTACGTGGATCACGTGCTGCAAGCGGACCGCGGCGCCGACTTTGATTTTCTGCTGCATGGCTGACAGCGCGGGATCAGGCGGTATAGGCTAGTGGGCTTGGATCCACTCCTCGCCGAAGGGGCAGGCATGGCGGCTCGAAGTCCTCGCACTCGCAGATGGACCAGGCGACAGTTCCTCGAGGCGACCGCCGGACTCGCCGTCGTCGGCTACCTGGCCGGGGCTTGTGGACCCGCGGCGCCGCCGTCAGCCACAACCGCACCGGCCGCCGCGGCCGCCACCGCACCGGCCGCCGCTGCCACCACCGCCCCGGCCGCCGCGGCCACCACCGCCCCGGCCGTCGCGGCTACCACTGCCCCGGCCGTCGCCGCTACCACTGCACCGGCCGCGGCGCGGGCCGGTGGACAGGCGATCATCTCCTTCGGCGAGCCCGACACGCTGCTAATGAGCGAGTCGCGTGCCCTCGTGTCTGCCTACATCCGCAGCTTCATCGCCAACGGCCTGGTTCGGCTCAAGTACCCCGACATGACCGTGATCGAAGACCTCGCGGACAAATACGTCGTGTCGCCCGACGGCAAGACCTACACGTTCGACTTGCATCCCGGCGTGAAATGGCAGGACGGGCAGGCGTTCAGCTCCGACGACGTGAAGTTCACGTTCGAGTACTTCGCCCATCCCAACAATCCGAAGCCGCTCATCGACGATCTGGCGAACGTCGTGGGCGTCAAGGAGTTCAAGGCCAAGCAGGCCAGCGAGATCAGCGGCTTGAAGCTCAGTCCAGGTACGAACCGCGTCGAAATCTCGCTCATCGCACCATCGACCAGCTTCCTGGTCAACGTCGCGACGTACATCATCATGCCCAGGCACGTCCTCCAGGACGTGCAGCCGCCGGATTTTCCCAAGCACCCCTTCGCGCGCCAACCGATCTACACCGGTCCGTTCAAAGTGGACGAATGGAAGAGCGGGGAATCGATCACATATTCGGCGTTCGCAGATCACTTCAAGGGTCGCCCAAAGCTCGACAAGGTCGTGCAGCGGATCTTCCCCGACCCGACCACCGCCGTCACCGAGTTGCGCAGCGGTGGCATTCAGCAGGCATTCATTTCCAATCCCGACCAGTTCGCGGACTTTCAGAGCAACTCCAACTATGCGACCCAGCAGCTGGCAGGCACACTCGGCTGGTTCTTCTCGTGGGATATGACCAACACGACCTTCCCGTTCGGAGAGAAGGACTTTCGAATTGCGGTGAGTCGCGCGGTCGATCGCAAGACGCTGGTTGACTCGCTCTTCAGGGGCTTGGCCGAGCCGGGCCGCAGCCTGGCATCACCGCTTTCGTGGATCTACAACGCGAACGCCCCCTCGTACGACTACGACCCTGATATGTCGCGGAAACTGCTCGATGGGCTGGGTTGGATGGTCGGCTCCGACGGGATTCGTGTGAAGGGCGGCCAGCGGTTGGAGTACGCCATGATGGTCACCTCCACCACAAAGGACTGGTTCCTCGCGATCCAGCCCATGCTGCAAGCAGTAGGCATCGGCATTAGTAAAGTTGACGTCGTCGACTTCCCGACGTGGATCAGCCGTCTCAACGTGGGTAAGTACGAGTCGACGATGAACGGTTGGGGTAACTTCGCGATTGACCCGCGTGCTGATCTGGCTGCCCATTTCTGGTCGCCCACGAAGGCCGCGCGCGGTGACGGCACCGGCTACAAGAACGAACAGGTTGACCAGTTGTTCACGCAGGCCACCAAGGCAACCTCCCACGATGAGGAAAAACGTCTCTACGATCAGATCCAGATGCTTGTCGAAGGCGACTGCGTGTACGCGTATCTCGTCCGCCCGAAGCAGTTGGGCGCGAGCTCCAACAATCTGGTGCTACCAACGGCCCGCATCCAGGCCGAGATTTACGACGCGCTCCCCAGCTGGACGATCAAGTAGGGCGTAGGAGGAGCGCTGGCCGCGTACGTCATTCGACGCCTCCTGCTGATGATCCCGCTGGTCATCGGCATCTCGGTGCTCTCGTACGCGATTATCGTTCTGGCTCCCGGCGACCCTGCCAAGTTGCTGGCGGATCCCGAAAAGTTGACGGCCGAGTCGTACATCAGCATGCGCGCCGAGCTCGGCCTGGATGACCCGGGCCCGGTGCGCTACGTCAAGACGATGTCGTCGCTGTTCACTGGCGAGCTGCGCTCGTTTCGGACACAGCAGCGCGTGGTCGATGCGATCGGCGAACGCCTGCCGACGTCACTGTCGCTGGGCATCCTCGCCATCCTCTTTGGACTCCTTTTCGGTACGCTCATCGGAGTCGTTCAGGCCATCAAACCCTATAGCCGCGTGGACGACATCGGGACGTTGCTTTCTCTGACGGGTTTCTCGCTCCCGCACTTCTGGTTCGCGCTGATGCTCGTGCTGCTCTTCGGTGTGCGCCTGCGCTGGTTGCCGTCGAGCGGCATCCGGCCGGTCACGTCCAGCAGTTGGAATCCGCTCGAGATGGCGCCGTACCTGGTGATGCCGACCATCGTTCTCGGAACTGGTTTGCTCGCCTACGTCGCGCGGTTCGTGCGCTCGTCGATGCTGGATGCGCTCGGCCAGGATTATGTGCGCACCGCGCGGTCGAAAGGCCTCCATGAAGTGGCAGTGATCGTCCGTCATGTGCTCCGCAATTCGCTGCTGCCGGTCATCACCATCGCCGGGTTCCTCTTGCCGTTGCTCATTGGCGGTGCCGTGGTTGTGGAGTACGTGTTCGCGCTTCCGGGAATGGGCCGCCTCGCGGTAGACGCGGTGTTCGCACGGGACTACCCGGTCATCCTGACGATCACCATCTTCAGCTCTATCGCAGTCATTTTTGGCAACCTCATCGCCGACGTGCTGTATGCCGTCGCCGACCCGCGGATCCGGTATGGCTGACGTCGCCGCGGCGGCCGCGCCGCGAGTCTTCGAGCGGGCCGGCCCGCCTCCCCGACGCCGCGGACTAATGCTCCGAATGGCGGGCAATGAGCGCGTCGTTGTCGGCTGTTCGGCACTGCTCGCCGCGTTGCTCGCGGCTGTCTTTGCCACTCAGCTTGCGCCGTACGACCCCAACGCGCAGGTCCTTGCTACGCGGTTTGGTCCACCGAGCTTCGCGCACCTGTTCGGAACGGATCAGCTGGGTCGCGACGTGCTCAGCAGGGCGATCTGGGGATCTCGCGTGTCGCTGGGCGTCGGATTCTCCTCCGTTCTGATCACCATCGTCATTGGTACGGCCATTGGTATCGCCGCTGGATACGGTGGCGGGTGGATCGACGGAGCACTTATGCGTTTCGTCGACGTCGTCATCTCGATCCCGGTGTTCATGCTGCTCTTGACGATCGTTGCCATCTACGGGTCAAACGTGCCGCTGCTGATCACCTTCATCGGCCTCTCGGCGTTCCCTGGTGCGGCCCGCATCGTGCGAGCGGAGGTCCTCTCGCTCATGCCGCGCGAGTTCATCACCGCCTCGCGTGTGATCGGGTCGTCGCCCTGGCGGATCATGGTGCGCCACATCCTGCCCAACCTCCTTCCGATCATCGTCGTCTCCGCCACACTTCGCGTGGGTGCGGCGATCCTCACCGAGGCGGGGCTCAGCTACTTCGGACTCGGCGTTCCGCCGCCGGCGCCGACCTGGGGCGGAATGGTGGCCGACGGTCGCACTTCACTCGACGTGGCATGGTGGGTCTCCACCTTTCCAGGCGTCGCGCTCCTCGTCGTGGTCATCGCCACCAATCTTGTGGGCGACGGCCTACGTGATGTCTTCGATCCGCGCCGAGCTCACCTCGCGTAGAAGTTCGGCCGACAAGCCCGTTTTGGCGCGCGTCGCAGTCGGCCGAACTTCTTCTGACAGACTTGTTCCAGGAAGGCGGCCGAAACTCTTATCGACCACTGCCAGCGTGGATGCCGCCTTCCTGGAACAGGCCGGTCTGGGCGTAGGTCGGTCCGAAGGTCTCGTCCAGCATCTTCAGGATTTCTCGCCACGAGTCTCGGCGCGCCGCCGCATACGCCTTCGGCGTCCCGCCATACGCGAAGAGCTCGCCTGTCAACGGGTGGCGGGAGGCAAGCGTGGTCGTCGGCATGTACGGCATACCAATCATGTGCCCAGCGCCGTCATACGCGAGGTGCCGGTAGGGATTCGGGAAGTGGTGCTCTTCGAGGCGCCTCCGCGCGATCTCGGCCAGTCGCTCTGACGGCCACATCGCGTCGTCCTTCCCCGAGATCAGCAGCACTGGCCCATTGATACGTTCCACCGGAATCTCCGCTCGCTCCGCCGCCTCCTCGTCTTCGAGGAAGCGCAGAAACCGCGGCGTGAGCGCTATGGGCTCTCCCTGCGGTGGCGGTGGCGGCTCCGGTGAAAGTTTCTCCGCACGCGGCTGCAGGTACGGGATGGCCTCGCCGTGGAACGTCCACGCCGGGCTCGCGCCACGTACGCCGGAGCGGCCAATGCCGCCGTGCACGACGCCACTTGGCACGTACGCGATCACCGCCTTCACCGCGGGGAACGTCGCGCCCAGCAACAGCACGAGCTCACCGCCACGGGAGGCGCCCGAGACGGCGATGCGGTCGCCGTCCAAACGCGGCTGACGTTGCAACCAGCGAATGGCGGTTTCAAAGTATTCGAGCGGAATCTCGATCAGGTCGTTGGGGAGGTCCTCATAATTGAAATAGGCAAGCGCGAAGCCGGCGTAGCCGTGCGAGGCGTACAGCGCCGCCCCACCTTCCGACAGCCCGCCACCGGAGCCACTCAACGTGATGACCACCGGGTGCGGACCGGCACCGGGTGGGACAAACAGCGTCCCCACCATACCCTCTTCGCGCACCGGGATTCGTTCGACTCCATCAGCCGCGTACCGTCGCTCCACCGTAGTCCGCGCAACCATCGCATTGTCGACTTCTGCGACAAACTCGATTGGCAGTGGCGTCGGCACGTTTCGAAAGAACGGCGCCTGATTCGGTTCGTCGGCAGCCAACTCCATGGACCAGATCAGGCCCATTGCGTCGGCATCCGCATAGGTGCCGGACACCGGCGCCTGCGCGGCCACATCGATCTGACCCTTGGCGTCGGCGACGAACGTCGCGTGCGCGCGCCAGGTCCGCTGGTGATCGTCGGTCTGTGAGGCACGTACCGTGACATGCTGCCCGGACTCGAGGCCGGTGAGCCGAATGCCGAGCGACTCATCGACCATGCTGTGCGGTGGATCCACGTGGATCTCGATGCTGCCTGTCATGCGACGAATACCAGCTGCGCGCCGAGCGCGCGCTCCGCGGGGATGGCCGTTCGGTCTTGCGAGCGCAGTTGGACCTCCACGAGGCCTTCATCGTCGTCCTCGGCCTGGACGATTTCAATTGGGCAATTCGGCAGCGCCACGCTCGAAGAGCTTACAGCGAGTCCAAGCTGCTTGTCGTAGATGCTAAGTACGGCCGGTACATTTCGCGCCGCAACGCGCAGGCCGGCGACGCCGCGCGCACCGTTAGCATGATCCCCGATGCCTTCCCAGCCCAGCCGCTGTGGATCGGGAGTGTCCCATTGAATGAGGAACGGCCAGGGTCGTCGCCACGTATGCTGGCCTGGCACCAGCAGACGCCAGCTCAGCACCTGCCCGTCGGGCCGTGTGCGCTGCATTGCAAAGACCTTGCCCGGGCATATAACCGCTGTCCGGTGCGCCGCCGCGTGCGGCCTCATCCTCGAGGTTGTCGGAGGCGAGCGCGAATCCCAGTAGCGCGCCTGGGCGATCACGCAGATACTCGGTCATGAAGTGACCTCGACCTCCGGAGCGCGTGACCTCCGACTCGTCGTATACAGCCAGCAGCTCGATGTAGTCCAGTCCGAAGCGGATGAGTGCGTTGTGCGTGCCCAGCCCGGTGTGGCGCCCGCCGGGCCGCACGTCGAAGCCAAGTTGCTGATAGTTCCGTATCGCTTCGTCCAGGTCGCGCACGCCGATAACGACGTGGTCAAGCCGCGTGATCATCGGCCGCTGAAGGCCGGAGAATCGGTCAATCCATCAGACACGGCAACACCTCGCGCATGACTCGCTCGAGCTGACCGAACTGATCCCAGCCGGTCATGCGCAGTGTCACCTCGTCGAAGCCCATCTCCTTGTACACGCGCAAGTGCTCGACGCACTCCGCCGGCGAGCCGGTAGCGGTCCACCCGTCGATGAAGCTCGGCGGATAGTCCATCGTGTAGTAGGTATCGAGGAAGCGCTTGGACTCGTCGAGCGCCGCCTGACGATCTTCGTTGACGTTGATGTTGTGGTAAAGGTGGGTCTCGATGGTGGCCGGATCACGGCCGGCCTCATCAGCCAGGCGCCGCAGCTCCTGCATGCGCCAGCCCACGTCAGCCGCGTCCCAAAGCGAGGTCTCCCACCCGTCCGCGTGGTTGATCACACGACGCAGCGTGCGGCGGATGACTTCCTGATCGCCGGGACGCGGATTGTTCGCGATCCAGATCGGCGGGCGCGGTTTGGCGGCCGGCTTGGGATCGATAGTGATGCCCTCGCAACGATAGTGGTGGCCTTCGAACGAGACGTTGTCCTGCGTCCACAGCAATTTCAGCAGCTCGATCCACTCGAGCATGCGTTGTACGCGGTCGCGGGGTTGCAGCCCGTAGAGCTCACCCTCGATGCGCCCACCCTCCTGCGGCACAATCCCGGTGCACACCACCAGCACGGTGCGGCCACCAGCCAGGAGGTCCAGGCTCGCCCACTGATACGCGAGCAACACCGGATCGCGTAGAGGGAAGCTGGCCATGCAGGCTGGACCAAGGCGCACGCGACGTGTGGTCGCGGCGATGCCGCCAAGCAGCGCGATCGACTCCATGCGCGGTTTGCCGAGCAGCGAATCGCCGACCCAGACCGATTGAAACAGCTCCGAGTCATCCGCGATCTGAGCCATGCGCAGCATCTCTGCAGGGGTGGTGACTCCAAAAAGCACGCCGCGATTGGGCAGTGTCAGCCCAAAGCGCATGTATGTGACTCCTCTCCAATCAGTTTGACCGGCCCTGCTCGCGGAGCGTGGCTACATCGTAGACGCGACCAGCTTTCAGGACGGTTCGCACGCGCCGCGCGAAAAAAATGTCAACCAACGGGTCCGCTTCCAGCAGAACGATATCTGCGAGCTTGCCCGGCTCGAGCGCACCAAGCGAATCGGATTGGCCGAGCGCGTCCGCGGCCGTGACGGTTGCAGCCTGCAGCGCAGCCAACGGGCTGAGCCCCGATTCCACCAGCAACGCCAGCTCTTGTTGCAGGCCCAGCCCTGGCAGGTGCTTGCCCAACCCGAAACAGTCGGTGCCCGCCAGCAACCGCGCACCTGCCTCATGGAGCATGCCGACGAACCGCTGCCGCTTGCGAAAACCGTCGCGAGCGGTTTCCAGATTCACTTCGGAAACGTCAAAGATCTTCGGCCGTTCCTGGCTAGCGAACGCCTCACGAACGTCCTCCGGCACGTCTGCATTGGCGGGATTGTCTGTGTCGACTGCGTAGCCGTCGAGACTCAAAGCCGTGTCCACCAGCAACGTCGGATCGAAGAACACGCGCGCGTCGGCGATGAGTCTGATCAGCCGCTGCATCGGCGCCGACTCCAGATCAAAGCGCTCCCAAAGCAGTGTTTCGCGGCGGGCCACCGGCAGCGGGTCGAGCCGATCCGCTTCATCGCGCGGCAGCAATTCGCGGCCCGTGATGCGAATGTGTTCCAGGCAGTCCATGCCGAGCTGGATCGCGCGGGTCATCGTGATTGTGCGCGGCACGTGGCCCGTGACGCGCAGCCCGAGACTATGCGCTGTGTCCAGAATGACTTGCAGTGATGCTTCGGGTACCCAGTTGTAAGTCTTGATGAAGTCGACGCCCTGGCTGGCAAGGAACTGGACTGCGCCGCGCGCACGGTCCGGCGTGTCGACCATGATCGACATGGGTGGCCACACTGGCGTTGAGCCATCCAGAAGTGGCCCGGAGAAGAAGATTCTCGGACCGCTGTGCAAACCTCGTTCGATACGGTCACGCAGGAGGCGGAGGAGTGTGAGATTGCCGCCGGTGTCACGGACGGTCGTCACACCATATGCCAGGTGCAGATGATGGACCTTCTCCTTGTGCGCATTCTGCTCACCGGTGATGTGGGCATGCATGTCCATCAGACCTGGCAGCAACCACATCCCCGTGGCGTCGATCACGCGCGCGTTCTCGGGGACGTCAAGCGAAGTGCCCACCGCGGCGATGCGCTCGCCGTCAACCAGCACCGTGGCGTTCGGATGCTTTGTCCCCGCGCGCACGTCGATCACGGTGCCACCCGTGATGGCCAAAAGATCGCTCATACGCGTATCCCGACGGTCGGCGTTGTGATCCCCGCCAGTGGCAGCACCTCCTCCACCAATCGGCGGAACTGGTCCGCCTGGTTCCAACTGGTAATTCTCAGCGTTACCTCCGTAAAGCCGAGGTCGCGGATTTGCCCGAGCCGCTCGGCACACTGCTTTGGGGAGCCAGTGGCGACCCATTGATCGACAAATGTGCGAGGGAACTTCGTCGGCACGTAGTACTCCTCGAGGAACCGCCTGGACTCCTCGAGCGCGGCTTCGCGGTCCTCGTTTACGTTGATGTTGTGGTAGAGATGCCGCTCGAACGTGGCTGGATCGCGGCCTTGCTCGCTCACCTTCTTGAGCGTGTCCTGGATACGAAACTCCAGGTCCTTCGGATCCCAGGCGGACGTCTGCCAGCCGTCCGCGTGTCGCGCACAGCGGCGGTGAGTTCGCTCTACCAGAGCGAAGTCCTCGGCCGTCCACTCGGCGAACGGTTTCTCCTCGCGGGCATTGTTCGCGATCCAGATCGGCGGACGCGGCTTTGCTGCGGGCTTCGGCTCGATGGTCACGCCTGCACATCGATAGTGCTTGCCTTCGAAGGTGACGTTGTCCTCGGTCCACAGCTTCTTGAGCAGCGCAATCCACTCGATCAGCCGACTCACGCGGTCACCAGGAGTAAGCCCATACAGCTCGCCTTCAATGCGCGCGCCCTCTTGCTCGACAATGCCGGTGCAGCCGACGAGCACGGTTCGACCACCTGAGAGGAGGTCGAGGCTCGCCCACTGATACGCGAGCAAAACCGGATCGCGCAACACGAAGCTGGCCATGCACGCGGGTCCGAGGCGCACGCGTCTGGTGCGAGCGGCGATACCCGCGAGCAGCGAGACCGATTCCATCCGCGGCTTACCCAACAGACTGTCACCCACCCACACCGATCGGAACAGACCCGACTGGTCAGCCGCTTCGGCGAGGTCCAGCATCTGGTCTGGTGTTGTGGCGCCGAGTAGTACGCCGCGGTTGGGCAGGGTCAGGCCGATGTCCATCGTTTGCTCAGTCCTCTGCTCGTTGCTAGCGCGGCTGGTTGAGTGCGCCTTCCACCAGGAACCGCACGGTTGGGTCAGGATGATTGCGCAGGCTTTCCAGTTGACCAAGTGCCGCGGGGCTGCGCAGCGCGATGAGCTCGGTGACGCGCGCCTCGCGGTCACCAGCTCCAGTTGGCTCGGTGTCCGAGCGGAGTTGATCGGCGAGCGCGGCGATCTGCGCGTCGAGCGCAGCCTGATCGGTACGTAGCGGCAGACTCAGCGTCCCTTCCACGGACATGGGTTGGGCGGCGCGGACGCGGTCTTCGCTGGCCGAAATGCGCAGTTGTCGCTGACAGCGCAGCCACAGCATTCCCGCTTCGGACCCCGAAGCAGCGAGCGCGTCGGGGACCTGCTCGAGGCTGACAAACTGGTTGACCAGGAGACTCTGGGTGTACGTGCCACTGGGCTGGACGCTCACCACGGTTGATGGACCGCCGAGATACACCGCGTCGGCCATCGGGTCGCCGAACTCGCGGTTCGGCTCGACCAGCCCGGCAGTGAGCGTGAATTGGTCGGGTCGAAGCCGGCTTCGATCCGCGCTCACCGTGAGATACACCGGCGTGTCACCTGAGTTCGCTACGACGAAGTCGACTTCGAGCGGACCGCCCGCGAGCACATCCTGTGTCGAGACGCGGAAGCCTGCCCGCACCGGAACGCCATCCACTTCGAGGTCGGTGAACACTTCCTGAACGACGTCAGGGGACGACTGACGCGACTGATTCATTGCGACTGCACCCTCCGCTCGGAACGCGTCGATGCTCGGTGGCGCGGCGTCGGAGCGCACGGCGCCGCACGCAGCGGTGACAATGAGCGCCGCGCACATGCTTGACCAGAAGCGGGGTGAGCAATGGACACGCGTCACGCGACTATTTGAAAGTAATTGTCACGGAGGCCTTCTTAGCCGGCAGAACGCTGTCCGCGGCGGTGACGGTGACTTTGCCTTTGAAGCCGGCGGGGCTAGTGACCTTGGCACCCCGTGCCGGGGCATTGGCGGCACCGGGCACGACGCCGAGGACCGTCACGCCCTTTGCCGCCGAAGCCGCGTCAACGGTGAAATTCACGGTGCGTCCACCGGGAGCCGCGCTCAGGTTGATGACGGCCGTGTTCGTTCCAGCTGGCACCTTGGCGACCGGTGCCGTCATCCCACTCACGTTGACCGACTGGATCGTGACCTTGCCCACGAGTTGCCGATTCGGGAAAACCGTGTCGGCCACTTTGACGCCAAACGAACCCGCCGCGGCGCCGGCCGTGCCGACGGCGGGTGTGCCGACGGCCGCTGGCGCCCCAGGAACGGCGAAGCCGCCCCCAGTCGCCGACCAGACCACTTTCCGACCAGGGACCGAAGAAACGACGTTGAGATTGGCCGTTGCCACGCCATCCGCCGCCCAGCCCGCGGCGGCCGGCGCCAACGGCGTGGCAGTGATACCAGAGAACACGATCAACGGCGGACCAGCGTAGGCATCCAGCCACGTACCCGACTTGGCTGCCGGAAACACGTGGTCGGTCTGGAATTTGAAGGCCTTTGCCCCCGACTGGATCAACGAGCGTTGGTGCGTGCCGTTATCGAACTCGGTGCTCCATGCCCCAGCCCAACTGTGCCAGTGGAAGCCTTGCCGTAGGAACCACCTGGCCGGGAGTTTCTTGGCCACGCCAGGGCCGACAAACTTGTTCACGTTGATCGGGTTCGCGTCGCCGGCTGCTCCGGCCGCCGCGCCGATTGGCGTGGCAAGTTGATCCGACCAGGCATTCGCCGGCACCGCGAGCTTGAGCGTCGGCGCCGCGTTGGGTCCGATGGGCGGGTTGATGCCCTTCGTCAACCCGAAGTCGTCGTGCGCGCCAGCAGTGATCGTCTCACCCACGATGCGGGTCAGCGGGTTGGCGGTCTTGTCCGACCTCTTCCAGGCAATGGTATTCAGCGGTCCGTACGCGCCGGCGATGCCATGCGGTCCCTGGGCCGTGAAGGCGCTGAGCTGGAGTGGGACCGGGTTGATCGGCAGCTTCGATTCCTCGAACGTCTTGGACGCGGTCTCTTCGACTTTGACGAGCATGTCGCCGGTCTCCGTGCCTGGGGTGACGGTGGTGCCGGCCGCGGCGCCCCCAAGCGCTTTCTTGAGGCTCACCGTCACGGCGCGACCCGCGGGCGCGGTGACGGCGGCAACCGTCGCGGTGTTGCCCGCCACCCCTTGTGTATTCGGATCGGCCGTGTTTGGCGGAAATGGAAAGGGCCCACCGAGGGCAGCGATCGGCGTGAACGCTGGTGCTGCCGTGAACGTGACTTTGGTGATCCCCACCAGGTTGATGTTGCCCGAGGTCGCTGAATCAGCGGGCGTCTTGGTCAGTGCTGCCTGGACCTTGAAGGTCCCGCCCGCCGCCGCTTTCGCGCCTTTGCTGGCGGTGATGGTCGCCTTCTTGCCGGCGGGCGCGATCGTCACACCGGCTGGCGCGGCCACGAGGCTCCACGTGACGGCCGGCGGCTTGCCGCCAGCTGCTGCCAGGACGGCTTCAACGCCGATCGAGCGGCCGACCCCGACGTCAGCCGGGGAGGTAATCGCCGTGATCACTGGCGCCGCCTGGACTACCCCGTATGGCGCCGCGGAGATCGAGGCAGCCGCCGGCTGAGGACTGTATGCCGGTGGCACGGCGCGTGGTAACGGGGCGCCAAGCTGCCGCATTGGCTGCGCGCTGGGCGTCGCACCCCCTTGCTGCACCACGTGAGTGAGCTCATGCGCCAGCAGGTGGCGCCCGGATTGGCTATTCGGGTCATAGCTGCCCGGGCCAAAAAAGATGTCCGAGCCGGTGGTGAACGCGCGCGCGCCGAGCGCCCGATTCATTTGCCCAGCCTCGGAGCCGGTGTGGACCCTTACTCGCGACAGGTCAGCGCCGAAGGCGTGCTCCATCGAGCTCTGCGTCTGCTCGTCCAGGCCCTCGCCGCCCTGGCGCGCGGTCTCGATGTCCGACCCCACGTGCCCGGGGGCGTCGCCATCGGCGGTGCGCGCGATTGCGGCGGGCGCCGCGGCAACCTGCTGCGCGACTCGTTCGGCCTCTGCTTCGTGTTCGTCGCCAGCCGCGTTCGCCTGACTGAAGCGCTGAACGATGCGCTGCACGGACCGATTCCCAACAGTCCGCTGCAGTCGCAGCAGCATCCGCGCGGACGGCGGGCTGGGCGGTGCGAACGTTGGCTGACTCGGCAGGGCCGACGCGACTTGCTCGTCCGGTCCAAGGCCGGACTCGCGCGCTGACTCGGCTTTTGCTGGGCCTCGCGCGGACGACTTGCTTTCGGGAGCGGCGTGTTCAGCCACGGGCGCCTTCGATCATCAACCGCAGAGCCCGCGCGGCGTCGAAGCTGGGGTCCAACTCGAGCGACGCGTTGACTGCTGCGAGTGCCTTCTCATTATCGCTTAGCCGATACAGACACGCAGCAATGTTGTAGAGAGTGCCCGGCTGCGGGCCGTACACGTCAGCCGAGGTGTTGAAGAGCTCGAGAGCATCCGCATAGCATCCCATCTCGTACAGAAGGAGGCCCAGTTCGAACGGGCGATCGTGCACCTCGCCGATGGGCAGGTAGGCATCCCACGCGTCGCGGACCAGGCTGAGCAGATGACGCCGCTGAGCCTCCGACAGCGATGGGACCAGAGCCGTCAGCATGGGCAGGCAATTGCCGAGCACCCAATCATCGCCGCGAGCGAGATGCAAGAAGGCGAACAGTTCCTCGGCTTGCATGGACTGCCAGCGCCCGTTCAGAGCTCCCATCGCGGTGTAGAAATCGTCGGGACCGAACCCCCCCACGGTCTCGGTATATGCTCTGGCCGTTTCTGGAAACTCATCGCCCGGAGTCGAACCGACGACAAACGTCGATACGGTCAGGCTTTGTGGGTCGCGCGGCGGGTGGAATGCGTGTCCGCCATGCAGACGGAAGTGCTGGGCGATTGCGTCGAAATTGACCGTCATCGAAAAGGAGTGACTCGCATGAATGGTCATGCCTGATGGGTCGAGGCCGGTGGCGAACTGATCGGCGCGAGTCACTGCCTTGTCCGCGGCAACGAGCATCAGGCGCCCGTCCGAGAGGCGCTGGAGCGTGCGCAGACACTCGAGGGCGACAACCGGAAACGAAAAAGACGTTTCCGGAAGCCGCTGCCGATATGAGTCTAGAATCGCGTTCGAATAGGAATCGGAATAGTGTGTGGCAGCGGTTCCCTGTCGGCTGAACGCAACCTGCGCCCGTGTCAGGATCGCAGGGTCGTTGAGATCGGGCTCCGGCTGACCCGTCGAAACCGTGACCCTGTATTCGTGGAGATCGCCGCCCTGCACGTAAAACGCGTCTTGGGGCAGCGTATCGAACACGTAGTTGGCGAAGATGACCAGCGGCGATGCGGACGCGCCTGGTTGAAGCACCCGTCTGGAGTGGCTGAGCTTCAACTGCGAATCCTGACCGATGTCGAACCGGGCGAAGTCCAGGTGTCCGCTGTCCACGTACGAACGCAGCGCTGGATTGGACTCCAGGAACTCGAGATTGCGCTCGGCAAGGTCGGTCATCACGTACGTCCAGTCGAGGCCCGCGGCTCGCTGGGAGAAGCGCTTGAGAAAGCGGTAGCCGAAGCGACCGTGGCCCGCTCCCAACTCGATGAAGTAGATGGGCTCGCGCGGGACTTCGCGGGCTGAACAGTCGCGCAGGAAGGCCTCCGCGAGCTTGACGCTGGCATCTACTAGCGCAGGGCTCGTGGTCACGTAATAGGGGACCGGATCGCTTGTGCGCCACGCGTCGAGACTGCGCTGACGATAGAAGTTGCGCTGCAGTTGCCATAAGATCGACTCAGAGAGTCGACAATCGCGTTCCAGTGGCGCAGCCTTCTGACTCGCAATTGGTGGTGACGGCTGGCCTTGTTCAAGCGGGGCAGCTTCGATGCTGGGCACCTGTCCGACCGTCACGGGCGGCAGTATACTGCGGCGGCGGCTGGATTCCAGTTGAGGCTGGGCTAAGGGGACGTGCAGCAATACCACCACGCCAACGGCGCAGCGGTCGCCGAGACGCTAGAGCGGAACGCCTGACATCGCGGACGGGCGGGCTTGGCCGCCACTGATCCCGATCGGGACGCCGTCGGCACGCCAGCAGGCGGCGCCGTGCAGCCAGCCCTGATCGTCGATCAACACTCCATTCATGCCGCCGGCCACCTTCTCCACAATGGTGAGCGAATGCCCCAGTTCTTCGAGTTTCCGGCGCAGGTCGAGCACGTCAGGAAATCCTTCCTCCAGCTCGAGCTGCGCGCCCTCGGTCCACACACGTGGCGCCTCGACTGCTTCCTGGAGCGTCATGCGGTGATCGATCACGTTCAGTAACGCCTGAGCTATTGCCCCGAAAATGCGCTTTCCACCGGGCGTCCCGAGTGCGAGAAACGGCCTGCCCGCGCGAAGCACGATTGTCGGAGCCATGCTGGACAGAACGCGTTTGCCTGGTTCGATTGAGTTCACATTGTCGGGAACCGGATCCATCAAGCTCATGTGGTTATCGAGGAGCATCCCCGTACCTGGCGTCGTCACCTTCGAACCGAAAGCGCTCTGCAACGTCTGCGTCGTGCTGACAATCGTGCCATCCGCATCGACGACTGTGCAGTGCGTGGTGTTGGAGCCCTCGCCACCCATGAAACGCGCTACTTCAGCAAACTGGCCCGCGGCGTGGTCGCGCGCGCGGCCGGGGTCGATCTCGGAGCGCCGCTGGTCTGCGTAGGCTGTCGAGATCAACCTGTCAACAGGCACGTCTACCCGGTCGGGATCCGCCATGTGCTGCCGCCGGTCCGCGAACGCGATCTTGAATGCTTCCGCGAGCAAGTGAACGTAGCCTGCCTCGCCGAAGCGGATGCTGTCGTGGCCGATCGGGAACCCACCCAGCAGATTGAGCATCTGTACGATGTGCGTCCCGCCCGAGGACGGCGGCGCGGCCGAGAGGATCTCGTAGCCGCGATACTGTCCGCGAACGGGGGGCCGCTCGTGCACCCGGTAATCCGCCAGGTCTTCCAGTGTTATCAGACCGCCGTTGGCTTGCATGTCCGCGACCACCGTGTGCGCGAGCGCGCCCGTGTACATCGTTTCGGCGCCCTCGTCGGCAATCTGCCGCAGCGTGCGGGCATAGTCTCGTCGGATGATCAGCTGGCCGATGCTGGGTGGACGGCCCGCCGGCAGGAACACTTCGGCCGTGGCCGGGAAGCGAGCGATGGCGGCAGCCGAGTCGCAGATCATGTTGACCAGGTAACCGCTGGCGGCGAAGCCAGTTGTCGCGAACCGGATGGCTGGCTCGAGCAGCCTGGCGAATGGGAGCCGGCCATACCGCTGCACCGCGTGCGACCAGCCCTTCAGCGCACCAGGAGTGGCAATCGCGCGGTAGCCGATACTATTCGCTTCGTCTACGGTCTCGTAATCGAGGCTACCCGGCACCGGTTGATACATGTTCTGGGTGGCGGCGCTTGGCACGATCGCGTAGTTGTCGATGAACGCGACGTCACCAGTGCGCCCGTCGCGAATGAGGAAGAATCCGGCGCCGAAAGGCGAGACCATCATTGGCTCGACGACCGACAAAGCAAACAGTGTCGCTACCGCCGCGTCGATCGCGTTGCCGCCCGAACTAAGCACTTCGGCGCCTGCCGCCGAAGCGAGCGGATGGTTCGACGCGACGACGGCCTGCGAGGCGATCACCTCACGTTTGTAGGTCTGCTGCCTCGGCTGTGGCCTCGAGATCTCAGTCATTCTGTCGGGCAGTGTAGAGCGACCGCGTCCCATGTCGGGTCGCCGGTCGAGAAGACATGCATGCGGCCGTGTCTACCTGTGGATAGACCCGCGATCTAGCCCCGGGTAGACGCCAGAACATACGTGCGTTGCCCACAATGTGCTCGAACTCTGGTTTCTGGAGGACCGAGTTGGACTTGCACCTGCTCGTGCGCCTGTGCCTGGGCGGCATCCTGCTCGCGGCCGGTGCCGCCAAGCTGACCGATCGCGCGGGCTTCGTGCGGGCTGTGCTGGACTTCGGCGTGTTGCCGGCACCACTCGGTCGACTCTACGGCTGGTGCCTACTCCACGGGTGCTTCGTCGAGTGTGCGCTTCATCTCGAGCTGCACGTCCCTCGCACCTCGCTCAGTCGTGAAGATGGTCCCAGCACTTTTCCGTCGGCCCCCTCCGAACCGGACGTGCCCGTTTCCAGGCATCCGGCTCTCAAAGGGTCTATGTCCCCGAATCAGATTGCGTCCCCGCTAATCCTGATGCGGACGTCGGAAGGTGGCTGTCGGCGCACCGTTGCTTATGATGCGTCGTTGAGAGCGTTTCGGCGGTTGTCGTCCTCATCGGTCCATACGTGGCCGTCGAGCTTATCCACGCAGGCGAAGAGGCCACCGGGAACGTAACCCTGCCGCTGCACGCCGCGACTGCTTTTGCCGGAGAAACTGCTCCGCGATTGGATAGGCTTCTTCGACCGTCACACGTGGTTGCCGGTACGCGACGGGGACCAGCAGGACGCTGGCGTGGTGCTCCTTGAACCACTTTCGTATCGTCGCCACTTCCGGGCGAAGAAGGTCGAGGCCAAGGAACCCTCGGGATTCCCACCGCATGACACGCACGAACACACTGGGCTCGCGCAGGGGTAGCGGGATTTCTTCTCCTGGGGCCGGTGGATTCGCACATCCGACGTAGAGATAGATGTCGAACGGCCCGGATTCCCAGTCTACGGTTTCCACCAACTCTGTCACCTATGGATCAGTGTAGATGCGATCTGTGGAGCCACAGAGCTCGCGCGTGTCCGCGAGGAGCCGCCCGAGGAGTTCGTCTTGGTATTCCAGATGTTGTGGGGCTGGTCGATTTTGCAGCTTTGCAGCCAGTGTCTTGGTCAGAGACGTTTCGACCACCCATCGAAGGCGGTCTACAACGGCGGGCGCGGCACGCACGTATGTCGTAGATTTGTCGGGTGAGTCTTACAGCGGACGAGGTCCGAGCTTTTGTGCGTTCGCAGCATCGCGCCGTGCTCGCGACCATGCGTCGAGATGGCGAGCCACAGCTGTCGCCAGTCCTGGTCGGCGTCGATGATGACGGGTCGCTGGTTATCAGTAGCCGAGAAACGGCGATGAAGACCGCAAATGTGCGGCGTCGCGGACGCGCTTCGGTGTGCGTATTTGGCGATGCCTTCTTCGGAGAGTGGGTGCAGGCGGAAGGCCCGGCCAGCGTCGAGTCGTTACCAGGAGCCATGGATGTCCTGGTCCGCTACTACCGCGCAGTGGCAGGTGAGCATCCGAACTGGGAGGAGTACCGAGCCGCCATGCAGCGCGAGCGCCGCGTCGTTTTGCGCATCCGGATCGAACGCGTAGGTCCCACTCGCTCTGGGTAGCAGGGCGCCCCGCAGAACTAAGGAACGCCTGCAGGCGCCTGTGGTAGGGTGCGAATCCACCTTGCTGCCGATCACGCTTGCTTCGCCCGCGACGACCAACCGAATCGGCGACGTCGCGCTCGTGCGCGGCATCTGGCTGCTCGTGCTGGCGCAGATCCTGTCGACCTTCCCTGCGTCCGCCACGGGCATCTTTCTACCGGACATGGCTGCCGACGCTGGCAGCGACATGGCGCTGGTCGGGAGACTCCGCGGCTTGGGCGGCGCGGCGGCGCTGATCTGTGGCATTCTCGCCGCGCCGCTCATTGACCGCCTCGGGCGCGCCTGGGCGATCTCAGGTGGTCTGACGTTGTTGGCGGTCGGTGCGTTCCTGGCAACGTTCGGCAGCATCCCCGCACTGGCGGTGTTCTTCGCCCTGGCCGGCGCAGCCGGGGCGGTTTCAGAACCGGCTGTGCAGTCAGCTGCCGCCGATGGCCGCGATGCTGCAACCGGCGCCCGAGCGGCAGCGATGATCAGTGCGTTCAGGGCGCTCTCACCAATGCTCGCTGCACCGCTCCTGGCGGCGCCTGCCCTGTTTTGGGGGTGGCGCGGAGACTTTCTCGCGATGGCCATCGGCTGCCTGGTGATCGCTGGCGCTGCTGCCGCCACACTTGCACGGCGGCCGATAGCTGGTCTCGCCCGTCCTACGTACGTGGCCGCGTTGCGCATTGTGGGATCTGCACCCGGCGCTCTCCCTCTGGTCATGGGCTCGACGCTCCGCGCGACGCTGCAGTTCGCCTGGCTGACCTACCTGGCCGCCTTCCTGGTGGAGCGCTTTGGGGCGTCGACGGTCGACGTCGCATTTACCTGGACGCTAGGGGGAACGGGGTTCTTCATTGCTAACCTTCTGGTCGGTCGCTTGATTGGCACGGCCGCGGCGAGCGGGTGGCGGACTCCCGAACGCCTGCTCGCAGTAAGCCTTGTGGCGCTGACGATCCTGACACCGATGGGCTTGCTCGTTGCGACGTTGCCTGTCGCTATGCTGATCGCCGGCCTCACCGCGGCCGCGCATGGCGCGATCATCGCCGTGACGATCAGCCTGCTGGTCGGCCGTTACACACCCATCCGCGGCGCCGTTCTGGGCTTGAATGCGGCGGGAGCGAACCTGGGACTCTTCGTCGGGGCTGCGATCGGCGGGTCGGCACTAGGGTGGGCAGGCTACAACGGGCTCACCGTAACGCTAGTACTCCTGGCAGCTACTACATCTGCCGTGACAGTCTGGGCGCTGCGATCGGCCGGCAGCGCCGCCACCAGCGTCGCCGAGCGCTAGACGGTCAACCGCCGACCGACACGACGTCAGAATGTGGCGAGCCGTGGCCACGTGCGCTGAAGTCGCGTCGGCGCCAACGGCTCAATCGCAAGTGCGTCACGGCAGGGCGTCGGAGTGGGTCGGCGGGACTAGACTCCTAGGCTGTGGTGGAGGCCCATTCCGAACCGCCCGCTTCTGAGCCGCCGACGTCGTCTGGGCCGCAGGGTGACGGCCGGCGTCGATTCGGCTGGTGGCCGTGGGTGGCGCTCGTGCTGCTCGTTGCCGCCGTTGGCGGCTTGAACCTGGGCTCGTGGCTGGGTCAGCAGCAGGCCGCCCCTGTTGTCGCCGGATCAACGGCTGTGGGCGCGCGGCCGACGATCGTCGTGGTCGCCGCGTCGCCCGCCGCGTCGCCCGTGCGCTCTCCTGTGGCCGTGGCGTCCCCCGCGGCTGATCGTCAGTACGTCGTGGTGACAGGCGACACGCTGCGCACGATCGCGCAGCAGCAGTACGGTGACCCGGCGCAGTGGCAGCGGGTGTATGACGCGAACCGCGACGTGATCGGCAGCAACCCTGACGCGCTGCAGGCAGGCATGCGCTTGCGCATTCCCGCGCAGTAAGCACAGCCGCTCAGAAGCTCTAACGCTGCGCGCCGCGATCCGCCGCGGTTCCCCTCACCGGACTCCGTGGGCGGCGATGCGGCCGCGGGCGAGGCTAACGGCCGCCGGCGGCTTCGGCCATTCTTTTGTAGGTGGCTACGGCGTCCTGATCGCTGCCGCCGCCCCAGCCGGCTTGGCGTAGTTCTTCTCGGATTTGGGCAATCGTTTTCTGGCCGTTGGCGGTTTCATACCTTGTTGGGGCGGCGGGGGCGGCAGGCTGCAGGTTGCCTCGGACCCGCTCCACGGCGGCGGCCACGCTCGCCGCGTCAGGGGCCCCGCCGGTCCCAACCAGGGTTACGTTATGCCCAGGCTGGTAGATGCTCTTCAGAACGAGGTCGCGCGTCTTCGCCGCTGGGTCCGTCCCAACCACGTGCCGCGTCAACACCACCTGGAAGCCATCACGCGCGGTCTCGACAGGCACCACCCGCCCCCACGCCAGCAGCGGCTCCTCCTGCACATCGGGCGTCGGATCGGGCGCTACCCGATCCGAGATAACTGCCGGGTCGAGCGACACCTTCCACGGCGGCTTCCGGCCGTACAGTCGGAACGTCACACTCTCGGCGCCTGCCGAAGCCTGAATCAGGACAAAGTCGTCCGTGGGATTGATCCACTTGAAGTCCAACCCGGAGTCTCCATCAACCGTGGCGTCCAGCCCGACCACGTCGCGCGACGTGTAATTGGGAATCCAGTACAGGTGCCAGAACCGCTCCTCGAGTTGATAGCCGCCCCAGAACACAGACTGGAACAGGGTCGTGGCCACCTGACAGATCCCACCCGCGACGCTCGGTACGGTGTGCGCCCCACCCTGCGCTCCGGTGACCAGGCCGAAGCCCCACTCGAAGCCGGCCTCGAGCGTCGTTGGTCCGACCTCGTCGTTGAACGAGAACATGCCATGCGGCGGCACGACCACGCCGTTCAACCGCGCGGCGGCCAATTGGATGTTGTGCGCCTTCTCGGGCACCGAGCCCTTGAACGACGTCGTGCTCTCCTCGATCAGCGCCGGGCCATCGAGTTTGGCCAGCGCTTCGTCAGCTGGCACCTCGGGCTTCACGACGACCACAGGCAGCGTGATGTCGCGCGTGCCCGCCAGCAACTCCCGCATCAGCACCTCGGCCGCGCCAGAGTCGAGGCCGCGGCCCTCTTTGCTTGGCCGCGTCACGGTCAGCTTCGTGCCATTCCATGTGAGGCGCGCATTCAACGGCTGCTGCGCCACGGAGCGGCTGGCCTCGTCCAGCAACGGCTGGACCGCATTCTCATTCAACGTTACCGACGCCGTGCCAGCGCCGGCCGGCAGATTCAGCGTCAGCAAGCCAAGCACGTCTTCGCGTTCGAGCGTGCGCGAGTACTCGGCGGCAGTCAGCCGCACCGGCTGCGTGCCGAGGATGCGCTCCAACTGCTCGTGCGCCGCCGCGACCTGCCCGGTAGTCAGCGCCGGGGTGAGCACGCGGTAGACAAGCTGGGCCTGCGCGCCGCCCGTCGTCAGCGCCTGGACGATCTGCGCGCGCGACGCTGGCTGGTCCAGCAATAGACCCGTTTCCGAGGTGCCGAAGCTGATCTCGCCCGAGTCGCTCAGACTCAGGTGCGCCTCGCGCGCGGGTTTGTTCACCTCCGCCGCGATCGACGCCACCAGTCTGTCCAGGCGAGCGCCATCTGCCTCCTCGACAACAGGCACGTCGACGCCGCGGCGCATGCCGTCGAGTTGCGCGCGCAGCCTGGTCAGCGGTGAATCATCACGTCCGATGACGTACGCGGACTCCGCCAGGCGCGTCGCGTCGAGGCGGACGCCGAGGGATCGCGCGCTTGTTTGCCAGGTGCGGTCGTCGAGTTGGAGTGTGAGTTGCTGATCGAGGATGGTCTGGGTGCGCGGCGCTATGCGGGCCTGCGCTTGCTCGAGGGTGAGGCCGCCGACGGGCACGTCGAGCACGCTCACGCCCGGGGCGACGCGATCCCACGTCGTGAGTTCGTATCCGCCCGCGACCGCAACCGCGAAGACAAGCGCGGCGCCAAGCGCGAGGCCGAGCCCTTTCCAGACTGTCGAGGCTGCCACTGCGGCGTTAGGGTAACTCCGGCGCTGCCACGACGGGATCATTTGCAGTCACTTCCGAGGCACGACCCGACACGTGGCGACTGAACGCAGCCGCGCTTAGTCAGTTTCGCGTACCGCGTCCCCGTCGGCGCCAGGGGCTTGCGCGAGCGCGGAGGCCACCGCGTCCTCGAGCGACCGACGGTTTTCGTCGAGCCAGTGCAAGCGCTTCGACTGGGTCTCGTCACGTACGCCACGACGCTCGAGCCGCACGTGCATCTGGAGGCCTCGTCCAACTAAATACAAAGGAATCGCACGCACCGCCCAAACGCCGAGCGGTCGAACGCGGTGATAACCGGCCACGAAGTCGCGCACGCGACCGGTGTCGAGCGTGATCGCTGGCTGCTCCAGCCGGCCGGCGACCCACAGGGCGAAGCTGATGTCTGACTCAGGCGGGCCCAGGTGAGCGAGGTTGAAGTCGATCAGAGCCGTTGCTGCTCGGGCTCGATCCGCGACCAGCATGTTGGCCTGCGTAGCATCGCCGTGGACTACGCAACGGATGCTTGACTGGTGCCCAAGGTCGACGAGGTCGCGCTGGAAGCGCTCGGCGAGCGATGCTTCTGAAGTCGGGCGGCACAGCTCCATCGGCAGCGCTCCCGGCCGTTGCTCGCGCGGCGAGATGGTCAGTGACGCCTGGTGGAAGCGAGCCAGCAGTGCGCCCGCCGACCCGAGCGGGACGCGGCAATTCCAGTTGAGGAGCTGGCCGGGCAGGAACGAGACCATCTCCCAGACTGCGTCTTCAACGACCACGATACTCGCGCCGTCCAGGACCGCTAGTGGTCGCGGGGCTGGGAACTCTGTCTCTGCCAGACGAGCGAGGAACCGATGCAGCCACGCGACGTGCTCGACGCCTGATGCAAGTGCAGCCGCTCGGAGGACACCTGTCCAATTGTCCCCACGGACCAGCCATGGCTGGCCTCGCGGATCTAATAGCTCGATTCGCACGCCGCCGAGCAAGTCGAGCACTGCACGTGGCGGCTCCCGCGGCGTCACCTCAGCGCCCGGCAGCCGCAAGCGAACGAAGCGGCTCTGACCCTGGCCAACGCCTGGTGCGCGCCACCGCGGCTACCCGCTCGCGTCCTGAACGCCCGAGAGCGGTGTGTAATGCCAACGCGTGTCAGCACGGCAGGTTTCCATCAAACCCGCCCGTGGGAAACTGGACAAACACAACGCGGCCGCCACTCACGCTTCGCGAGCACCACGTCAGCGCATCCTGGGCGCTGCGCGCGCCTGGCCGCCAGTTCGGCAAGGGTGCAAACGGTGCGTTGCGCGGATCGGCTGCCGACGCGGCGCCGACAATCTCCTCCCAATCGGCACCTAGCGCGTAGATACCAGTCACCGCGACGTTCACCGAACGCAGGTAGTCGATCGCGCCCGCGAGGCTTGCCGCATTGGACGTTGTATCGGTGGACCAGCTATTCGCCACCTCCACGTCGAGCCACCAGTGCGCCAGGGCGGCAGTTTCTCCGGCAGCCGCGTGGGCACGAGCATAGGCATCGCGGGCCGCGAACCAACCATAGTCGTACGCACAGTCGATGCTCCATGAGCCGTCGCAGGCGCGCGGATTCATGGTGCCAGCCGGCGGCCAGTTCGCCGAAGCTTGCGGGCCAGGGTTGCCGGTATTCATGTAAAAGCCCACGCGCGGCTGTACCGGGGAGGCGGCGCCCAGCGCCCAAATGTACTCTCGCGCAAGGCACGGGTTGGCCGTAAAAGCGCGCCCGCCGTTTACGCCGACAATGGCGAACGCCGGGGCAGCCGGCTCGGGGCCGCCGCACTGCGGGAACGAGATATCGAACCCTTGGGATGACGGCGCCGGTCGAGTCGTCGCCGCGGCCGCGACATTGATGGTCAGCTGGCTGTACCACCAGCCTTTGCCCGGCGTGTGCACATAAACGGATAACACGTTGGGTCCTGGCGCCAGCGCGGTAGTCGGCACAATTGCAGTCCAGCCCGAGAGCTCCCAATCGGCGCGGCCGAATGTCGCCGCGACATCCGCACGAGTCTGCGCAAAGTACGCGTGGGTGAGAAGCGTTCCGCCATTGCCCAGAGTGCCCAGGAAGATTTCCACGTCGTCAACGCCGGCCCATCCTCGAGCCGTGCGGTCCACGAACCAACCCGCCAGCTGGACAGCACCCGGCGTGGTGACTTGGGAGTCGCGGCGCGGAGCGTCGATGACGCCCGAGTACGTGTTTTCACCGACCACTCCAGGCCCAGGGAGCCATCCATCGCCGAGTACAGCCGCGGCACTCGGTCGCACGCCGGCGGCGAGAGGCAGAAGAAGGAGCACGAGGAGCGTGACTGCATTGCGCATGTACCGCAGACTAACGCCTCGCGCTGGGCTGGCACGGCGCCGCCCAGAGCGCGAACGGCCACGCTGCGTTCGGGACTACCCTGCACCAGCAGAAAGCGTGGGATGGCAGGTGAGCAGATCAACCAGCCGCGAGACCATCATCGACGTCATGACGCCTCTTGCAGCGCCGGCATGGGCGCTCCTCGAGCGGCAGCTGCTCGAGGCGCAGTCACGCGCGTGCGAGCAGTTCTATGACCGCTACTTCGACGAGCGTGGCTACCTGCTGTGCGTGCCGCGCTGGTCCGGTGACGATGGCCCGGATGACGCGCTCGAAAACGTCCTCAACTGGACGGTGCTGCACGCACTCGGCGGCAGCGACCGCGTGCTGGCGCTCTACAAGCGCGCGTTGGAAGGGCACTTCCGACAGTACACCGAGGCGAAAACTACCGCCGTCGAACTAGGCCGCGACGGCATGTACTACCAGGAGTTTCACGCGTGTTTCGATTGGTTCCATCACGGTGAGGCGTGGAGTGTGATTCTTCTGCAGGGGCTAACCGACCCGTACGACGAGCGATTGATCAACCGCATGCGCCGCTGGTCGAGTTGGTACATGGGCGATGACCCGCACGTCCCGAACTACGACAAACAGCACAAGGTTATGCGCAGCTTTTTCAATGGTTCGCGAGGGCCGCTGCTGCGCAAGGCGACCGCCCTCGATTGGGCGGGCGATCCGATCGAGGTGGCGGGTCGCTTCGACACCGGTCATGGCGAGACGACGTACCAGGAAATGCTCGACCACTTTCGCGATTACACCGACGTCGTCGGCGACAATCACGTCAACCTCGGCGCGACGGGGCTCGCGCTCGCCGCGTACGCCTTGACCGGTGACGCACGGTATCGCGACTGGACACTCGAGTACGTGGACGCCTGGGTCGAGCGAACGCAACGCAACGACGCGCTGATCCCGTCGAGCGTAGGACTCGACGGCCTGGTCGAGAGCGGCTACGGCTGGTACGGCGGAGTCTATGGCTGGGGCTTCACGGTGTTGGAGATTCCGTGGCACGGACAACTGGCGCACCGCGCGGTGCACCTTCGCACGCCGTTCGCCTTCGCCAACGCGCTGCTGCTCACCGGCCACCCGGGGTATGTCGATGTCTGGCGCAGCGTGATCGACAAGGTCAACGCGAACGCCAAACGGGAGGACGGCCGGACCCTGTATCCGCACATGTACGGTCGACTGGATCGCCTCGAGCGGCTGCGGCGCGGCGACTCACTGGACGACCTGCCAGCCGACGGGCCGACCGGGTGGTACGAGTTTCGGTCGCACAAGTTCGCGCCGAGCGCTGAGGCGCTCTGGTACTGGACGCTCGACCGATCGGCGCTCGAGCTGATGGATGAGACACCACGCTGGGTGCGTTTCCTTGACGGCGAGGACCCGGACTACCCGGAGGCGGCGCTGCGCGCCGAGCTCGAGACTGTTCGATCGAAGGTCGCTGGCATGCGCGCTGACCACCGCTCACCGGACATGTCGATGTCGGATGACATGAATCACCTGAATCCGGCCACGACCGGAGCGTTGATCCAATTGATGTTGGGCGGCATACCAACCGGGCGCGACGTCGCGACGTTGCACGCGTTCGTGCGCTACTTTGACCCGCTGCGGCGCAGGGCCGGACTGCCGGATCACGTTGCTGCGCTGGTCGAGCGAATTGCGGAGGGCGAGGTGCAGCTCCAGTTGGTCAACCTGGACCCGGTCGGCGAGAAAGTCGTGGTGGTGCAAGGTGGTGCCTACGCCGAGCACCAGATCACGCGAGTCCGATCCACACCCATTCAAAGCCCTGTCGCGGCAGCGGTTGAAGTGGCAGTGGATCACTCGCATTTCAGCGTACGCCTGGCTCCAGGCGCGGGCACGCGCCTATCTCTGACGTTCAGGCGCTACGCGAACCAGCCGACGCTTGCGCTTCCCTGGGTCTAGCCGGAGCGGGCGGTCAGCCTGGCCCCTCAGAGACCTTGTGAGGTCACGAGGACGAGTACGACGCCTGCCGTCGCCGCCAGCAGCAGGCTGACGACGGTTGGCAGTCGACTGAACAACAGCAGCGCGAGCGAGAGCCCGAACACCGCCCAGGGCACGGCGCCATCCAGCGAAGCTTTGGCCAGGTTCCAGGTCGTCGCGAGCAGCAGCCCGACAGCGGTGCAAGCCAACCCGCGGGTCAGCCCGTACACGGTCGGGTTGCCTCGTACAAACTCGTAGCTGCGCAGGAGCGGGATCATCACATAACTCGGCACGGCGATGGCAACCATGCTGAGGGCGGCGCCAGCGAAGCCGAACAGCATGTACGCGATCGACGCGACATACAGATTTGCCTGACCCGGCGTCACGCGTGCGAGCGCAAAGGCAAACAGCAATTGCTCGTTGGTCAGCACGTGCTCTTGCTGCACGAACGAGGTCTGCAAGATAGCCGCCATCACCGCGCCGTTGCCAAATGTCAGCACGTTGGCAATCGCGATCTGGGCCAACATTTCCCAGAGGCTCACCGATGCGCTCGAGGACGCAGTGCGACCGCTCCGATCAGTCCGCCACTGATCAGCAAGAGCGACGGATTGAACCCGAACGCGAGCACGCCGACACCGGCCAGGATTGCCATACACAACTCCAGCGACGGTGTCAGAAATTCACTTGCGAGCCGATACGACGAGACGGCGACGATGCCGAGCGCCGCGGGCATCAGCGTCACGTTGGCGACGCGCATGGCGGTGCTGCCAACGAGCAGCGTGTAAGCCACCGTCAGCAGCACGGTCAGGAGGAACGCGGGCAGAATCATGGCCACGAGCACCACGGCAGAGCCGGGCACGCGCTGGAAGCGGTACCCAACCGCCACAGCCAGGGCCGTCATCGATGCGCTGGGCACCAGGCGCGCCAGGCCGTAGAGCGTCATGAACTCGCTACGCTCCATTGCACCGCGCCGAAAAACCAGGTCGTCCTGGAGCACGGCGGCCATGCCAGTGCCGGCGCCGAACGACATCCCGACCCTCAGAAACATCAGGAACAGCCCGCGCAGACTTACTGCACGTTCGGAAGTTGGCACCTCACCAGGCTAGCCGCATGGCGTGGTCAGGGCAGGACCTCGACGTACCCGTCCGTTCCATGCACGCGGATCCGCTGCCCATCCCGGATCAGCCGGGTGGCATGCTCCACCCCCACGACGGCCGGCAAGCCGTACTCCCGTGCGATCACCGCGCCATGGGTCATCAGGCCCCCCACCTCGGTCACCAGGCCCTTGATCGCGACGAACAGGGGCGTCCAGCTGGGATCCGTGTAGGCGGTGACCAGGATGTCGCCCGGTTCGAGGTCGGCCTCTGCCGTGTCCAGGATGACGCGGGCCCGCCCCTCGACGGTCCCGGCGGAAACCGCTAAGCCAACCAGCGCGCCGGCCGGCAAGTCGTCGCGACGGTATGCCCCGGCGATAGCTTCGCCATCCGACGTGAGCACCCGCGGCGGCGTCAGCGCTTGATACGACCTGAACGCGTCCTTGCGCTGGCGGATGAGCTGGTCATCCACCTGGTTCGTGCGCACGACCTCTTGGAGCTCCTGGAACGTGAGGTAGAAGATGTCTTCCTTCTCACGAAGCACGTGGGCCTGCACGAGGCGCTCGGCTTCTTCGAGCAAGGCCTGCTTGTAGACGAAGTAGCGGCTGATCATGCCGTACTTCGGATACTCGCGGTACCCGATAAAGGTGCGGACCCGGTCCATCATCCGCTTGGCCTCTTCGGCCTTCCGCTCCCCGTCCGGCAAGACTCGCAACCGCTCTAGCAGCTCCTGCTCCTTGTTCCAGGCCTCCCGCCGCCCCTGCTCGAAGCGTTGCTTGCCTGCGCCCGGCTCGAAGTTCTTGATGTTGCCGAGGAGCATCGGCAGGAGTGTGGTGGGGCGTTCGCTCCAACGCGGCCGGGTGATGTCGATCTCGCCGACACACCGCATGCCGTACTTGTCGAGCCACGCCCGGATGGCGTCTCGCGCTTCCCGGCCACCCTCGAGCGTGGGCAGCTCGTCTAGGAAGTCCTCGTCCTCGACGTGCTCCAGAAAGGCCACCACAGCCGGATGCGGGCGGATCACGTCCGCGACGTCCAGGAGCGCCAGCCCCATCTCCGACGTGACGTTGTTGGGGACGGACTGCGTGAGCGTGTCGGACGCGTTCTTCTCGCCCAACCACGCCTGCAGCTGGTCGTTGAGCCACCAGGCGGCCTCCATCGCCAACATGAACACCTGACGGCTTCGCGGATCGAACAGGATCCGCCTCAGCTCCTGCATGTCCGCCAGGATGAAGTCGAGGAGTGCCGATCCGGATTTCGTCTGAATGTCGCGCTGCACGGCGGCGATGGAGGCCTGGCTGTGCCCGATCAGGTCGGCGACGATGGCCGGATCTGTCTCGATCGGGGCCGCCGCACCGCCGCTCGGCGGCTCCCAGCCGGGGCCCGCCTCCGGGGGCGAGGGAAGGAAGTCGTCCCGATCGACGATGGTCTGCAGCGCGTCCCCGATCAGCGGATCGGACTTTCCTGCCATCGCCAGGAGGCCGGCGCGGCTCGCGGGCGAAGCCAGGATCTGAGTGACGTCGACGAACAGCCTCCCGCCTGCCTCGGCCATGGGCCGCGGAGTCGTCATCTGCCAGAAGGAGAGTCCCAGGGGTTTCATCGGGTCGGTCATCATCTGCTGATGACCGACAGAGATGTAGACGTGGTTCTCTCGGTCGCTCTGCGCGGGGATAGGGAACAGCGTGGTGATCGGCCGGCTCTGGACAATGAGAAAATCGTCGTCGACCCGGCACCATTCGATGTCCTGGGGGCGGCCGAAGTGCGCTTCGATCCGCCGGCCCAGCTGCGCGAGCCGCATGACCTGCGCATCCGTCAGCGCTGGCTGCTCCTGCCGCACCGGCTCGATCGCCTGTTCCTGCGTCCCGCCTGTCGGTGAGGCGTAGATGGCAAGCTGCTTGGTGGCGACCACCTTGTCGACGACGTCGCCGTCCCGCACTTTGTAGACGTCCGCGTTCACCAGGCCGGAGACCAGGGCCTCGCCGAGGCCGAAGCTGGCCTCCACGGAGGCGACCTTCCGGTTGCCCGTGACGGGGTCGGCGGTGAAAAGGATGCCGGCCGCCTGCGGGAAGACCATCTGCTGGACGACCACGGCCATATGGACCGTGCGGTGGTCGAACCCATTGCGCAGCCGGTAGGTGACGGCCCGCTCCGTGAAGAGCGAAGCCCAGCACCGGCTGATGTGCTGGAGGATCGCCGATGGCCCCACGACGTTCAGGTACGTGTCCTGCTGGCCCGCGAAGGAGGCCGTAGGCAAGTCCTCCGCCGTCGCGCTGGATCGGACGGCGTAGGCGGTTTGCTCGCCGAGGCGGGCGAGCGAGCGGTTGATTGCCGCCGCCACATCGTCGGGGATGGCGATCGCTTCGAGGGTCCGTCGGATCTCCGCGCTAAGTGCGCGGATTGCCTCCCGGTCGTCCTTCTTAAAGTTCAGGCGCGACAGCCGATCGAGCGGATCGTCGATCCACGGCGCTTCCGCCATGATCCGCTGGAAGGCGTCCGTCGTCACGCAAAAGCCAGCCGGCACGCGGATGCCCTCGATCCGCGAAAGCTCGCCAAGCTGCGCGCCCTTGCCGCCAACGACCGCGACCTGCGTCAGGTCGATCTCATGGAAATCCAACACGTACGAGCCCATCCGCCCCCCTCCCTTGTGCGTTCTCTAAAGAATGTCCCGCGGCGACTGGCCGTCGGCGGCTGGCACCAGAAGCACGCTGACACCGCCCGACACCTCCACGACGAGTGCTCGCGACAACGACTCATGCATCTTTCTCGTGCCTCCTTTTCCGCGAGTGCTGCGCTCAGGCGGCGAACTATGCGACATCACCTGGGGCTTGCGGCAAGAGGACCTGGGGGGTATAGATTTAAGGCGGAGGGGGCCGACCCGCGAATCGGCGCACACGTCACGGGTGGCGAACGATCCGGGTTGCGGTGGTAACAGGCTCGCCCGCCTCAGCCCGCCCTGCGATCGTTGGTCGTCTTCGTCGAACTCGGAGGCGGGGGCACGCACATCAGCGTTGGACGGCCACCGCCTCGGCCTGAGCGTAGCGCTCCAGGCGCTCCAGCTCGTCCGTGTACACCGGCCGAAGCAGACGCGCGGCGAAGAATTTGTTCAGCAGTCCTTCCAGACCATCCGCCTCGAGCACGGTGTCGAAGCACACGCGCGAGCCGTCCGTCTCAGGCTGAACCGTGAAGGTGGTCCGCACGTTGTCGCCTTCCTCGACCAGCACACGGCCAGGCTCAGCTTCGCTGATGCGCGAGGTCATCGTCCTGGTGCGGCCGCCGAGCGTGACGCTCAGGCGGATGACGGTACCGTCGCCCACGCCGCCGCTCAGGATCTCCTGGTGGGAGAAGGCAGGCGGCAGGAACCCACCGGGCCGATGGTGGCGGGTGTAGTCCGCCAGGCAGCGATAGACGACGTCGGCGGGTGCGTCGATGAAGCGTTCGGCAGAGAAGTAGGTTTTCATTTCGCCGGGCTCCCTGTACCATATGGTACGTGTACCGTATGGTACACTGATCAGGCAGAGTATGCAAGCCGTCACCGCCCCGCCGCGCGACCGACTCCTGGCCGCCGCCGTCGACTACGTCCTCGCTCATGGCTTCAGCAATCTGAGCTTGCGCGAGTTGGCGGCCGCGATCGGCACCAGCCATCGCATGCTCATCTATCACTTCGGTTCCAAAGAGGGCCTGCTGGTCGCGGTCATCCGCAGCGTCGAGGCCGCCCAGCGCGAATTCTTCGCTCAGGTCATGCTGACGCAACCGGATCTGCCACCTGGCGACGGCATTCGGCTCATGTGGCGTCACTTCACCGATCCTCAGCTCGCGCCGCACGAACGCCTGTTCTTCGAGATCTACGCTCAGGCGCTCCAGGGCCGATCAGGCACAACCGGGTTGCTCGATGATGTCGTCGATGCCTGGATCGAACCGGTCGCCGCGTTCGCCATCGCCCGTGGTCTGCCAGCCGAAGCCGCTCGTGCCGACGCTCGCCTGGGCGTTGCCGTCATTCGTGGTTTGCTGCTGGACCTGCTGGCCACAGGCAACCTGCGCGCCGTGAACGCCGCCCTGGAACGCTATATCGCGCAGTACGAATCGCTGCTCAGCAGCGCCGAACAGCCAGGCTGAATGCGGGTGGGCCGGATTGTGCATGGGATCTGCAGTGCCGATGCTGCGGTTGCTGCTCGCGTTGCTGCTGGTCCCACACGCGACGGTGTCTGCCCAGGAGCAGCAGCCTGCGCCGCGGGCGGGCTTCGGCTACGGGACGATTCTCAACAGCCTGCCCGACGCTGCCCTTGCGCACGCCGCCGGCTTCACCACCATGAGTGCGTTCGTAGCCTGGAGCGCCGTGGAGCCGATGCGCGGCCAGTTCCGCTTCGAGCAACACGATGAGTGGGGTCAGACGGCGCCGAACGACCTGACCAATGTTGTCGAAGCGGCGCGCGGCAACGGGCTGAAGGTCGGGTTGCGTCTGGATGGGCCGCCGGACTGGGCGGCGACCACGGTGGACCGCCTGGACCCCGCCGATCTCGAGGACTACGTGTACCACGTCGTGCGCTACGCGGCCGGGTCGCTTGCGTATGTCGAGGTCTTCAACGAAATGAACCTGCCGCTGGAGTGGGGCACCACGCCGATCGATCCCGCCGCGTACGCGCGTATTCTCGCGGGCGCCTATCGAGGCGCCAAACGCGCCGACCCGAACGTCGTCGTCGTGAGCGCAGCGCCGTCGCAGCGCACCGGTGGTCTGGGCGGCACGATGGAGGATGTCGACTGGTTGAACGGACTCTACGCCGCCGGCGGCGGAGCGTACTTCGATGCGCTGGGCGTGCATGCGTACCTCGGGAATTACAGTCCGCAATCCGATCCCTCGTGCACGCCGATGTGCTTCCGCAACATCGAGCTCTACCGCGGCGTGATGCTCACCTATGGCGACATCGACAAGCGCGGACTGATCACCGAGTTCGGCACCCTCGAGCAAGCACCGGTCGATCTCGGACCGTATGCGTGGATGCAGTTGCCGTCGGATACGCGCGCCGAGTACCTGGTGCAGGCCTTGCGCATGGCCAGAACAGAGTATCCGTGGCTGCTCGGCGCCACGGTCTTCAACCTGGACTACGCCGCCACGATGTCCGCGAGCAGCGAACGCGCGTGGTTCAGCCTCCTGAATATCGATCGCACGCCGCGCCCCGCGTTCACTCGCTTCCAGCAAGCGCGCGCGAGCGGCTACTTGCCCGACTGAACGCTGGGGCGGGGCCAGACGTCTGCCGGTCCCAGCCGAGCCGAGAACTGCTGGTGCCAGTAGGGATAGAGGATGCGAGGTACGGTGAGGTCGTCGAGTTGACGGACTTCCTCTTCGGACAGGCTCCAGGTCGCGGCGCCGAGATTGTCGGCCAGTTGCTCTTCAGTGCGTGCACCGAGGATGATCGAACTGATGCCGGCGCGCGTGGTTAGCCAGTTCAGCGCTACCTGCGCGGAGGAGACGCCGCGAGCTTCGGCGATCTCGCCGACTGCGTCGACGACCGCGTAGGCACGCTCCAGGTCGAATCGGCCCTGGTCGCCCTGGGCGGCAAACCGCGTGCCCTCTGGCGGCGGCTCGCCGCGGCGAAACTTGCCCGACAGGAAGCCACCGGCAAGCGGGCTCCAGACCAGGATGCCAATGCCCTCGGCGATCGCGATCGGCACCAGCTCGTACTCCGCATCGCGCACCAGCAAGGAGTAGTCGATCTGCTGCGTCGCATAACCTTGCAGCCGCAGCCGATCGGCGACAGCAATCGCCTTCATCAGGTGCCAGCCCGAATAATTGGAGCACCCGACATAGCGCACCTTGCCCGACTGGACGAGATAGTCCAACGCCGACAGCGTCTCTTCAAGCGGCGTATGCCCATCCCACGAGTGCACCTGGTAGAGATCGATCCAATCGGTGCCCAGGCGGCGCAGACTGGCTTCGCAGCCACTGATGACGTGACTGCGCGACAGGCCTCGATCATTCGGTCCCTCGCCCATCCGACCATTGACCTTGGTTGCCAGCACCACGTTCTGGCGCCGCCCCTTGAGCGCCTCGCCGAGCACCCGCTCCGACTCACCGCGCGAATACACGTCGGCCGAGTCGAACAGATTGATCCCAGCGTCCAGGCAGCGATCCACCAACCGCCGCGCCTCCGCCACATCGGTCGTGCCAATCACACTCTGGCGATCATTACCGGCGAACGACATGGTGCCGAAACTGAGAACCGATACTTTGAGTCCAGTGGCGCCGAGACTACGAAACTCCACGGGCGACAGCCGCCAGTTTACCCGCCGTATGGTGGTGGAGCCGAATCGGCCTGTGTTGAGATGATGCGCCTCGAGATGCCGCGCTACTACGGCCTGCACCCGGCGTCACCCACCTGGGCGGTGGCACGATACGCTAGCCCACGACTCCACCACGGTGCTTGACGTCCTTATTCGACATGGCCACCTGATCGACGGCACGGGCAACCCCTGGGTCCGCGCGGACGTCGGGATCGTCAACGGTCGGGTGGCGAATGTCGGCTTCCTGCGCGAAGAGTCTGCCAGGCGCATCATCGACGCGAGTGGCCTCTATGTGTGTCCAGGGTTCATCGACATGCACGCGCATTCGGACGTGCAGCTGCTCGCGCATCCGGAATGGGAGGTCAAGCTCGCGCAGGGCGTTACGGTGGAGGTGATAGGCCAGGATGGCCTGGGTGTAGCGCCATTATCGGACGGGATTGTGGATCCGCTGCGCCAGCAGCTCAAAGCCTGGAACGGCGATCCGCCCCAGATTGATTGGAGCTGGCGAACGATGGGCGAGTATCTGGCTCGATTCGACGGCCATGTGTCGCCCAACGTGGCGTGTCTGGTTGGTCACGGCACCGTGCGCATGCACGTCATGGGCATGGACGATCGTGCTCCGAGTGACGGGGAGCTCCGCCAGATGCAGGCCATCGTGGGACAGGCGATGTCCGATGGCGCGGTCGGCTTGTCGGCCGGTTTGACGTATGCGCCCGCCGTGTACTCCAACGATGATGAGTTGGTTGAGTTGTGCGAACCCGTACGGCAATGGGGTGGGTATTACCAGCCCCACCATCGCAACTACGGCGCGGGTGCGCTTGCTGCGTACGCGGCCAGCATCGACATTGGCCGTCGGGCGGGCGTGCCCGTCCACCTGACTCACGCACATATGAGTACCCCAGCCAACCGCGGTCGCGGACCGGAGTTGCTAGCGCTGGTTGATGAGTCACGCGCGGCAGGTGTCGACGTCACACTCGACTCGTACCCCTACCTGGCCGGCAACACGTACCTGCATGCGAGTCTGCCGAAGTGGGTCCACACCGGTGGAAACTCGGCGATTCTGGAACGATTGCGCGACCCGAGCACGCGTCGACGGATCGAAGCAGAAATGGACGCGGTCGACTGGAGTGGGATCGTGTTGTCCAGCGTCTCGCGCCCGGAGAGCCGTCGCTTTGTGGGCTTGAGCATCGCCGATGCCGCGCACGGAGCTGGAAAGGCATCAGCCTTTGACTTCTATTGCGACCTGCTTATTGAGGATGAGCTGGGCGTGGGAGCAATCAACTTTATCGGAATCGAAGAGAACCTTCGCACGATCCTTCAGCATCCCGCTCACATGGCCGGCAGCGACGGCATCGTTGTCGGCGATCGGCCCCATCCGCGCGCTTGGGGTACCTTCGCTCGTTACCTCTCCGAGTACGTGCGCGAGTTGAAGTTGGTGCGGCTAGAAGAAATGATCCGAAAGATGACCGGGCTGCCGGCGCAGCGCCTGGGCCTGATCGATCGCGGCCTGATTCGCCCAGGCTTCGCGGCCGACGTCGTGTGTTTCGATGCCGAAACCGTCCGCGATCGAGCCACATACGAAAACCCGCGCCAGACTGCAGACGGAATTCCGTACGTGCTCGTGAATGGCGAGGTGTTGATCGACAACCACCAGCATACCGGCAAGACGCCAGGCCGGGCGCTGACATTCCCGCGGCGATTCTAGACGCGATCAGCACAGCGATCCCCAGCATGTCCGCCGGAATCCGCAAGGTCCACACTTAGCAGCGACCCACCGCGGCCCCGGCTCGGTATCGCGCTCGAGCAGGTCGCGCATCTGACGCATCGTCTCGTGAAGACGCGCCTCGAGTGCAGGTGTAAACGGCACGCGCTCCTGCAGCCCGCCGCGCAGAACCAGCACGCCGTACGGCGGACGATGGCCATAGACCTCTAGCACAAGAAGACACTGAGCCGCGAGCTGCAGAACATGGGAAGGAAAGGCGCGGGGTGAGAGCGGCTTCTGCTCAACTGGAATCAGAGCGCCAGACACTCGAAGCAGCTGGTCGGGACGCCCGACCAGGCCCAGTCGATCAGATCGCAGCAGGGGCATACCCAGGTCAGCGTCATCGGCCGCAACAACCTTTCCTGACGGTATCCCGAGTTTGCGCCGGCCGCGTTCTCCCGAGACGCTCAGCACCAGCCAAACGACAAGCATGAGCGCAAGGAGCAACAGCAGGATCGGCATGCTCACAAAGGTTTGGCCGCGCCGATCAATTGAGCAGCCGCAGCCACCACCAGAACAACAATTAGGATCACGACCAATCTGCGCGTCCGGTCCAACCGCTGGAGCCGGTCGGTCTCGGCACCGATGCGTTTGTGCGCATGCACGCCACGCTCGACGCGGAAGGAAGCGTGGACTTCCTGTCGTACGCCGCGCCTCGCCAGGTACCACGCCTCGGGACAGAAGTTAACGCCAGTGCGGT
>WNGA01000391.1_pt1 | contig 66392 bp, 59 predicted proteins | sample 5400061 | NCBI WGS metagenome assembly WNGA01 (sample SAMN13153366, study PRJNA577476) | soil metagenome | isolation source: 100 cm soil or saprolite under grassland replicate 2 | place: USA:California | collected 2016-06-15
GTACCATCACCCGGATCTCGCGGCCGGCCTGCATCGCGAAGACCTTTTCGACGCCGTTCTTGCCGGTGGCGATCTCCTCGATCCGCTCCAGCCGCTTGACGTACGCCTCCAGGCTTTCCCGGCGCGCGCCCGGCCGACCACCGGAACAGGCGTCCGAAGCCTGCGTCAACACGGCTTCGATTGTCTGCGGCGGCACCTCGTTGTGGTGGGCCTCGATGGCGTGGACCACCGCGTCGTCCTCGCCGAACTTGCGGGCCAGGTCGGCGCCGATCAGCGCGTGGCTGCCCTCGACTTCGTGGGTCAGCGCCTTGCCGATGTCGTGCAGGAAGGCGCACCGCTTGATCAGCTCCGGCTCCAGGCCCAGCTCTGACGCCATGATGCCGGCGATGTGCGCAGTCTCCACCAGGTGCTTCAGTACGTTCTGCCCGTAGCTGGTCCGGTAGCGCAGCCGCCCCAGCAGCGTCACCAGCTCGGGATGGATCTCGGTGATGCCGACCTCGACGAGGGCGTCCTCGGCGGCGCGCTGGCAGAGCCGGTCCACCTCTTCGCGGGACTCGTCGTACACCTCTTCGATGCGGTGCGGATGGATCCGCCCGTCGAGCACCAGCCGTTCCAGGGTGAGCCGGCCGACCTCACGGCGTACCGGGTCGAAGCAGGACAGCAGTACGGCCTCGGGCGTGTCGTCGATGATCAGGTTGACCCCGGTCACCGACTCGAACGCGCGGATGTTGCGGCCTTCGCGACCGATGATCCGGCCCTTCATCTCGTCGCTGGGCAGGTGCAGCACACTGACCACGCTCTCGGCGGTCTGTTCGCTGGCGACCCGCTGGATCGCGTCGACCACGATATGGCGGGCCCGGTCGTCCGCGGTCTTCTTCGCGTCGGCTTCGATGTCGCGGATCCGCAGGGCGGCGTCCCGCTTGGCCTGTGCCTCGATCACGTCGACCAGTTCGGCCTTGGCGGCAGCGGCGGTGAGTCCCGCGATCCGTTCCAGTTCGCTGCGCTGCTCAGACTCGATGTCGGCGAGCCGGTCCTCCCGCTCGGCCAGCCCGGCTTCGCGCTCGATCAGATCGGTCTCCGCGACCCCGAGCCGGCGGTCCCGTTCGGCGAGGCGTTCCGCTTCGTCCGCGAGCCGCCGCTCCCGGTCGGCGAGCAGCTGCTCGCGGCGCGCCACGTCGAGGGTCCGCTCCCGCGCCGAGGCCGCCAGCCGGGTGGCTTCTTCCTCGGCCGTACGTCTCGCCGTCTCGCGGATCCGTTCGGCGTCGCGTTCCGCCTGCTCCCGCGCCCGGTCGAGGGCCGCCTCTGCCTCCGTACGGGCGGTTTCGGTGATGCGCGAGGCCTCGGTGCGGGCGACCTCGGCGACCCGGTCCGCCTCGGCGCGGGCGGAGGTGACATCGGCCTTGGCGGCGTTGACTTCCGCCCGGGCAGTGGCAGCGTCGGCGCGGGCCTGCTCGGCGCCAGCCGTGGCCTCTTCCGCCGCCGTACGCAACGCGACCAGCGTGTCCTCGTGTCGGCCCTGTTCGGCGAGGGCTGCCGGATCGGTTTCGGTTCTGGTCGGCTGCTGGACGGAGGTCAATTTGCGGATCAGGAGCCAACTAGCGACCAGCGCTGCCCCGATGGCGACCACCACAGCGACTACCGCGAGTATCAGTACGTCGACGGCAGTCATGGCCGCTCCTCCCCTTCAACCGCCGCAGGACTCTGCGGCTATGTGAGGAGTGCCCGACCGACGGGTACGCCCGGTCGGCGGCTCTGCCAGCGCCGCCAATGGTTAGGTACGTCGGGCCCGCCACCTGCCAGGCGGTGTCGGTGCCCGAGCCTCGCATGTCTAGATTGTGAGGTTTACGTAGCTCTTATATGCCGCGGCGTTGACCCGCAGTAGTCGGACTTCATCCTCTGTAGATCGAGGCTAAGTCCGTGTCTCATCTCGGTCAAGCGCGGGTAATTGGGCGATTTGCGACGTACGTCCGAGTAGATCCGTATGCCGTCACGCGTGCGGATCCCGGCTTTCCCCGGCATGGTCCGCACCGTCATCAGGCGCGCTCGCAGCGATCTCCGGCTGCCGGACGGCGGCGTCAGCCGCCTCGGCTTCCGCGATGTCGACCAGGGTGTCCAGATCGGGGCCGATGCCGTCGAGCAGGTCGTCGGCGGCGGAGCGCTCGGCGAGGGCGTCGCGGATCACCCGTACGGCGAGGCCGGCGGGGTATCCCTTGCGTGCCAACATTCCGCCGAGCCGGCGGAACGCCACGTCGGACGGCGTCGAGGACATCGAGCGCAGCCGCCGGCGTACCAGGTCGCGGGCGGTCTGCTCCTCGGTGTCGGGATCCAGCTGGTCGAGTGCGTCCCGTACGGTGGCGCCGTCCACGCCGCGGCTGCGCAGCTCGTGCCCCAGGGCACGCCGGGCCAAGCCGCGGCCGTGGTGCCGGCTGGTCACCCAGGCCTCGGCGAACGCCGCGTCGTCGATCATCCCGACCTCGCCGAACCGCTCCAACACGGCCTCGGCGGCATCGTCGGGTACGCCCCGGCGACGCAGTGCCGTGGCCAGCTCGACCCGGGTGCGGGGCCGTACGGCCAGCAGCCGCAGGCAGATGTTTCGCGCCTGCTCCTGAGGGTTCGGCGGCTGTTGTGAGTCTCGATCCGAGGTGCGGCCGGCCGCGGCGCCGGAGTAGGCGCCGCGGCGACCACGCGACGAGGAACGTCGGCGTCCGGGCATCTGGCTCGTGCTCCGTCCGTTGTGAGCGGGTTGGCTCCCAGAACTGCGGGGCTAGCCGATCACAGCTGGCGGTCAGAAGTCGACGGGGACCGGGGCCGGGGTGTCAGCGTCGATGCTGGGCTCGATGCCGAGCTTCTCCTTGATCCGCTTCTCGATCTCGGAAGCCACGTCGGGGTTCTCGCGCAGGAACGTACGCGCGTTCTCCTTGCCCTGGCCGAGCTGATCCCCCTCGTACGTGTACCAGGCGCCCGACTTGCGGATGATCCCCTGCTCCACGCCGACGTCGATCAGCGAGCCTTCCCTGCTGATGCCCTTGCCGTACATGATGTCGAACTCGGCCTGCTTGAACGGGGCGGCGACCTTGTTCTTGACCACCTTGACCCTGGTCCGGTTGCCGATCACGTCGGTGCCGTCCTTGAGACTCTCGATCCGCCGCACGTCGAGGCGTACCGAGGAATAGAACTTCAACGCCCGACCGCCCGTCGTCGTCTCAGGACTGTTGTGAACCATGATGGCATCCGCGAAATAATTGTGCGTGCCTTCCACCTCGATGTCGTAACGGTGTCTCGGCTGAGTTGACCCCAGCTTCTTTGGAGCGATCGAGAGAATCGGAAGCGGCATCAGCTCAGAACGGGCTGGCGCGCACTCGGGGAGCACGTTGAACCTTCCCCGGAGACTCCGAAGCAGTTTGTATTCCATGGAGGGGTGAACATACGGCGCGATGATCTCATGGAATCGCGCCGTTGCCGCAGTGGAGAACTGCAGTACCGGAACCCGGCGAGCACCCCGCAGCCTGATCTTCACATCGAGTTCATGCGTGTCCCGCAGGTACGCCACGATACGTTCCCTCGACCCAGGGCTCATTGCCGCTACGCAGATCTCCGTACGGCCGCTGCCGCCGAGGGTGCGCTGCTGCATCCCCTTGGAACGGACCGCGAAGCTGCCGTCGTCCATATACCAGATCGCCAACGCGAGCGGGGTGAGCGCCTTGAGGTAATCCCAGGACAGATGCTTCTTTCCATCGCCCAAGTAGACAGCGCGGCGCAACTCGGCGAGTTCCGGCAGCGGTTGCACGTCATGGAACACCGCGTCCTTAGCGTTCGTGGTTCTGCACACATCCATGTTTCCCAGCAAGGAAGCTTTCCAGTCCCCATACGCTGCCTGGCGGGCACCATGTCCCCAGCGCAACCTGGCGCTGTGACCGCTCTTAGTTGACGAAAGAGCGCTATCCCCCATCAAACCGCCCAGCACGACCTGCCACTGCTGCTCGGAAAGATAATGTGAAACGGCTTGCATAACGCGGTCACCTGGCAGGAGTTCCTGAGCCTCACGCCAGCCTGCGGGAGTTCGAATCAAGTGGTTCGGAGTTACGGAAAAGCCGATGGGAGCGCCACTGCCGCTTGCCCTCGCAACACGGAAATGCAGGAAGTGATCCGTCACCCCGTTGTCAAACCAGTTGACGACCTTGCGAGGCACAACTTTGCCCAGATCCGGGTCGTAAGAGAGAACCTCGACGGGCAACTTCTGGTTGACGATCTTCTGAATCCGCATCCGAGTGCCATCGGCCAGCGAGATCAGGGTGTCTCCCGACAGGCACCCGAACATCACACCGATCTTCTCCCGGAGCTGGTTGATGAAGATCGCGGTGGTGCGCGAGTTGCTGAGCACACCGGTCATCTTCCGCAGCGCCTGGCTCATCAGCCGGGCCTGCAGGCCGACGTGGCTGTCGCCCATCTCGCCCTCGATCTCGGCGCGGGGCACCAGCGCCGCCACCGAGTCGATCACGACGATGTCCAGCGAACCGGAGCGGACCAGCATGTCGGCGATCTCCAGCGCCTGCTCCCCCGTGTCGGGCTGGGAGACCAGCAGCTCGTCGGTGTCCACCCCGAGGGCCTTGGCGTAATCCGGGTCGAGCGCGTGCTCGGCGTCGATGAACGCCGCGATCCCGCCCGCCGCCTGGGAGTTGGCGATGGCGTGCAGCGCCACCGTCGTCTTACCGCTGGACTCCGGACCGAAGACCTCCACGATCCTGCCCCGCGGCAGCCCGCCGATGCCGAGCGCGACGTCGAGGGCGATGGAACCGGTGGGGATCACCTCGACCGGCATCACCGTACGGTCGCCGAGGCGCATCACCGAACCCTTGCCGAACTGTTTATCGATCTGCGCGAGGGCAAGGTCGAGCGCCTTGTCGCGATCGGGGCCTACTGTCATGGCTGCTCCTGATGGTGTCTTCGCCGCGGTCTTGGAGGTCTTGGCCGTCGCTCGTTTCGTCACGCGCTACACGCTAGAGCCAGGGTCCGACAAAGTCGGGCACGCAGCGCCGCGTCTGTGGACAACTCGGTGCCATGGGGAAATTACCCGAACACGTGTTCGAATGCGAGCCCGACACGCCGTCCCGACCCGCGCCGATTCCAGACGCCCCGGTGGACGCCGCAGCTGGACCGGTCAGCGCAGCTTGGCCGGGACCCGGTCGCCGTACGCGGCGCAGACCGCCCGCCAGACCACGACGGCGTCCTCCCCCTCGGCCAGGGCCTGGTCGACCGTACGGCCGGAGAGTTGGGCGATCACCTGGTCGGCGGCGACGCTGTACGCGTACCCGGAGCCGAAGACCTGCTCCATCCGGGACCAGAAGTCCGTCCGCCGCACGTCATCCCCTCTCCCGGGCCAACCGACCCTGCCGCCGACCCTGCTGCCGACCCTGCCGCCAGACCTGTCGCCCCGCCGCGACCACCAACGGTACGGCGATCAGCGCCGAGCCGAGCGCCAGCACCGGATATCCCGCCCACGCGACGATCACGCCGGACACCGCGCCGGCCGACGCGCCGCCCAGCCCCATCACCAGGTCGTTGAGGCCCTGGGCCGCGGGGCGTACGGCGACCGGCACCGACTCGGTCAGCAGGGTGCTTCCCGCCACCATGGTGCACGACCAGCCGAGCCCGATCAGGAACAGCCCTACGGACAGGTCCACCGGACCGACCGCCCTCGCGGCCAGGACACAGGCCACGATCAGCAGCAGGCCGCCGACGGCGATCACCTGGTGGCGGCCGTACCGGTCGGCGGCGTACCCGACCAGCGGGGACAGCGCGTACATTCCGGCGACGTGCAGGCTGATCACCACGCCGACGACGGTGAGTACGTCGGCGTGGTGGGCGTGTCCGTGGGTGAGCATGTCGTCGATGTAGAGCGGGGTCATCACCATCACGGCCAGCATCACCGCGTGACCGGCCGCCACGGCGACCAGCCCGAGCAGGGCGGCGGGACTGCGCCGGATCTCCGCGAAGGCGTGCGCCATCGGGCCGCGTACCACCGAGGGTTCGGAAACGGCGGCCAAGCCGGCAACGCCGGAAGGCTCGGCAGCGCCGGGAGGCTCCGCGAGGGATGGTTTCGCGAGGGGTGGCAGGGTGCGCGACAGGAGGAGTGGGTCGGGGCGCAGCAGTAGCTCCAGGACGACCGCCGCGACGCCGAACGCGGCGACGCTGAACGCGAACGAGCCGGTCAGTGCCGGCAGGCCGAACGGCTCCAGCAGCCGGTCGGCCGGCGCCGCGAGGTTGGGTCCGGCCACCGAGCCGACCGTGGTGGCCCACACCACCAGGGACAGCTGCCGGCCCCGGCGGTGCGGCTCGGCGAGGTCGACCCCGACGTACCTGGCCTGCAGGTTCGCCGTGGTGCCGCCGCCGAACAGGAACAGCCCGGCGAACGCGAGCACCACCGAGTCGAAGGCCGCGGCGGCGATGATCAGCAGGCCGCCGACCATCCCCACCGCGTACGAGAGGACCAGGCCGGGACGGCGGCCGCGCGCCTGCATCAGCCGGGTCACCGGGATCGCCAGCAACGCCGCGCCGACCGCGAATCCGGTCTGCGCCACGCCGGCCAGCTGCGGCCCGCCGGCGATCCGGGCCACCAGCAGCGCACCGACCGCCAACCCGATCGACACCCCGACACCGGACATCACCTGGGCGACCAGCAGCACCCGGATGGTGCGCCGCTGCGCCCGGGCGAACCGCGGCGGTGCGGTGACGGTGGTGGACACGGCTACCTCACATCGGTAAGGGGTGAACCCCCGACCACCCATACTTGCCCACGGCCGGCGGACCGCGCATCGATCCGCGTCGAAATCACACTCCGTACCGAGTCGCTGGTGGCCGTTCGGCTGCGGCGAGCGCGTCGGCCAGCGGCGCCACGCCGGCCGGATCGAGCAGGCTGATCGTGATGCGTACGGCCGGGGGGCTGGCGAGGCGGTAGATCGCGCCCGGCGAGACGGCCCAGCCCGCGTCCCGCAGCCGGGCGACGGCCGCCGTCTCGTCCGCCACCGGCACCCAGACGTTGATGCCGGTACGCCCACACGCCGGCACCCCCCGCTCGGCCAGCGCGGCGACGAGGCCGTCGCGCCGCTCGGCGTACGAGTCGCGGGCGCGGTGTACCAGGTCGGCGACGGCCTGGTCGCGCCACAGCTCGACGGCGAGGTGTTGCAGCACGGTCGACACCCAGCCCGGGCCCATCCGCATCCGGCCATCCACCCGCGCGACGGTCGTCTCGTCCCCGGCGAGCACCGCGAGTCGCAGGTCCGGCCCGTACGGCTTGGACGCGGAGCGTACGAAGGCCCAGGATCGGGTGACGCCGGCCAGCGTGGCGAGCGGCGTGTCGGAGAGCTCGGCGGCGTGGTCGTCCTCGATCACCAGCAGGTCGGGACGGTCCCGCAGCACGTCGCGCAGCAGCGTGGCCCGCTCCGCGGTCAGGGCGGCGCCGGTGGGGTTGTGGGCCCGGCTGGTGACCACCAACGCCCGCGCGCCCGCGTCGAGCGCCGCCCGCAGTCCCGCCTCGGACGGGCCGGAGTCGTCGACCGGCACCGGCACCGGCCGCAGCCCCAGCGCGGCGATCAGGTCCAGCAGATTGCCCCAGCCCGGGTCCTCCACCGCCACCGGGTCACCCGCCGCCAGGTGGGCGGTCAGCACTCTCTCGATGCCGTCCAGCGCCCCGTTGCTCACCGTCAGACCTTCCGTGGGTACGCCGTCGGCGCCCAGCCGTCGCCGGGCGATCTCGAGCAGCTCCGGCAGCGCGCCGGCCCGCTCGTACCCGGCCGGATCGGGCTTGATCCGGGCGAGCCGGGGGCCGAAGGCGGGCAGCAGTCGCGGGTCGGGGCCGCCGGCGGCGAGGTCGGTGACGCCCGGCGGGACGGGCAGTTGTTTCGCCGCTCGGGCGCCCAGCGGCGGACGGCCCCGGATCTTGGTGCCGTGCCGCCCGGCGGTGAGCACCACGCCCCGCTGCCGCAGCAGCTTGTACGCACTCGCCACCGTGCCGGGGCTCACGTCGAGGTCGGCGGCGAGGGACCGTACCGGCGGAAGGGTTTCACCGGGCAGGACCGTGCCGGAGCGCACAGCAGTCTCCACGCTGCCCGCTATCTCCCTGGCGGTACGCCCGCTAAACTCATATCGTCGTGACACAAACTACAGATCGTACTAGAACAAAGGAGTCGACGCGATGCCCGCCACCCCACGCACCACGCCGACCCGGCTCGCCGAGCGGGTACGCCACGACCGCGACCCCGTGCACCGGATCCTCGACGAGGCACTGGTCTGCCACCTCGGCTTCACCGTCGACGGCGAGCCCCGGATCCTGCCGACGCTGCACGTACGCGACGGCGACACCCTCTACCTGCACGGCTCCACCGGCAGCCGGCCGATGCTCGGCGCCCGCGGCGACGGGATGCGGGTCTGCGTCGCGGTCACCCTGGTCGACGGTCTGGTGCTGGCGCAGTCGCAGTTCCACCACTCCGCGAACTACCGGTCGGTGGTGATCCACGGCGAGGCCCGGCTGGTCGACGACGTGGCCGAGAAGCGGCGGGTGCTGACCGCGCTCGTCGAACACCTGGTCACCGGCCGTACGGCGGACAGCCGGCCGCCCACCGACAAGGAACTGGCCCAGACCGCGGTGCTGGCGGTGCCGCTGGCCGAGTCGACCGCGAAGGTACGCGTCGGCGCGCCGGCCGAGGACGCCGAAGACCTCACCCTCGGGCACTGGAGCGGCGTACTGCCGATGCGGCTGGTGGCGGGATCGCCCGAGCCGGTCGACGGCGCGCCGCCGCTGCCCGCGTACCTGCACGGCTACTGCCGCGACCACGACGGCCGGGCCGCCTGGTACCGCCCCGCGGTGATGACCGGCGGGACCGTACGCCTCGAGCCGCTCGAGCCGGGCCACGCCGACGACCTGGTCCGCGCCGGCCGGGACCCCGAGGTGTGGCGCTGGCTGGGCTCGCCCCGGCCCGGCGACCCCGCCGCGATGCGGGACCAGATCACGGACGCGCTGCTGGCCCGGGGACGCGGCGAACGGCTGCCCTGGGCCGTGGTGGACCGCCGGACCGGTACGGCGATCGGCACCACCTCGTACTACGAGATCGACCCGGTGAACGGCTCGGTGGCGATCGGCCACACCTGGCTGGGCCGGGACTGGTGGCGTACCGCGGCCAACACCGAGGCGAAGCTGCTGCTGCTCGGCCGCGCGTTCGAGGAGCTGGGCGCGGAGCGGGTGGTCTGGCACACCGATCTGCGCAACGAGCGCTCGCAGCGGGCGATCGAACGGCTCGGCGCGACCCGGGAAGCCGTCCTGCGGCGGCACAGGCTGCGCCCCGACGGCACACTCCGCGACACCGTCCAGTACGTGATGTTCGCCGACGAGTGGCCCGCCGTCCGGCAGCGGCTGACCGACCGGCTCCGCCACTCGCCCGAGCTGTCCGTCCACTGAGGACAGCGACGGACGGCTGGGCAGGACCGCTATGGTACGACCAGGTCGGGCCGGCCGAGTTCGAGCAGGATCTCGTTGACCACCCGTACGTCGTCCTGCATGCCCCGGGGGCGGCGGTCGTCCGTACCGTCGCGGCTGAGCACGAAGTAGTGCACGGCGGCGCGTACCCGGGCCCGGTCGGCGGCGCTGGACTGCGCGGTGTCGCGTACCAGCCGGCGCAGCGCGGCCGCGATCCGCTCGGCGAGCTCCACGTCGACGGCCAGCCGGTTGGCGATGGTGCCGCCGAGGTGGCCCGCGGGGCCGCGCTGGACGGGGAGCCGGTCGCGTAACGAGCGCAGACTCGCCATGTGGTGGTCGATCTGTCGCAGCAGCGCGTCGGTCGCTGCCGCGGGAGCTGGCCGCTGCGTAGCCGTCACACTCCGCTCCTCCCCTGGGCGAATGAACACGCTGGGTAATGTGTATCCCGGCGTTGGGTGACGGTACTGGACGTGACGGCCCGATAGCAAGGCCACTGCGATGCGCGTCCCCCGGTCGGGCGCCGGGGTGACATCCTGCTGCCATGGCCGACGCCGCAGCCGTCCCCCGCGAGGAGTACCGGGTCAGCACCCTGGAGCTGTTCTTCGACCTGGTCTTCGTCTTCACACTGACCCAGTTGTCGGCGCTGCTGGCCCACGATCCGTCGCCGGCCGGCGTGCTGCGGGTGCTGCTGGTCTTCGTCCTGGTCTGGTGGATGTACGCCGCGTACGCCTGGCTCACCAACGCCACCCCGCCGGACCGTACGTACCGCCGGGTGCTGCTGATCCTCGGGATGGCCGGCTTCCTGGTCTGCGCCCTGGCGATCCCCAGCGCGTACCACCACGGCGGGCTCGCGTTCGGCCTCGGCTACCTGCTCGTGGTCGCCGTCCACACCGGCCTGTACGCCATCGTGCACCCGGGGCCGACGCTGAAGTTCGGCTCGCTGAACCTGGCGATGGCCGTTCTCGTGCTCGTCGGCGGCGTGGTCGGACCCCCGATCGGTTACGCCATCTGGGTCGCCGCGATCGGGGTCCAGGCCGTCACTCCCGTCGTCGCCCGGCGGGACTCGGCCGAACTGCGGCTGCGCCCGAAGCACTTCGTGGAACGGCACGGGCTGCTGCTGATCGTCGCGCTCGGCGAGTCCGTCGTGGCGATCGGGATCGGCGCCGCCGGCCTCCCCCTCGACCTGGCCACCGTCGGCGGTGCCGCGCTCGGGCTGGCACTCGCCGCCGCGCTGTGGTGGAGCTACTTCGGCGGCGACGACGAAGCCGCCGAGCGGGTCCTGGTCGCCACCTCGGACGAACAACAGGGCATGCTCGCGATCAACGCTTACTTCTACGCGTACGTGCCGATGCTGCTGGGGATCGTGGCCACGGCGGCCGGCGCGAAGAAGAGCCTCGGTCACCTGCCCGAGCCGCTGGGCTGGTCCGCCGCGCTGCTCGGCGGCGGCGTCGCGGCGTACCTGGCCGGGGAGGCGATGTTCCGCCGGATGACCCGGATCGGGTCGGCCGCGAACCGGCTGGTCGCGTGCGGAGCGGCGCTCGCGGCGGTCGCGGTCGGCTTCTGGCTCTCGGCGGTCGCGGAACTGGCCACGCTGGTCGTGATCCTCACCCTGATGCTGTGGTACGACGCGCGTCCCCGCACGGGTCGCGACACGCTGCGGCTCAGCCGGCCCGGACCGCCGTGACGAAGCCGCCCGCACCGTCCGGCGCCGCGAGCTCCGGGCGCCCGTAGTCCACCGCCAGCGCGGCCCGGTCGTGCACCTCGACCCGCCAGCCGTGCCCGGCCAGCCAGTCGGGCGCCGACGCGCCCAGACCGCCCTTCCAGAGCGCCTGGTAGCGCTCCAGGGCCGGTATCGGCGGAAGATCGGGCGGGTCACCGTACTCACAGGAAATGTGGCTGTACGGGGCCGAGAGCCGACCGACGTCCGTGAGCAACCGGGAAGCTTCCTCGCGCGAAAGGTAGATCAACAACCCCTCCGCGAGCCACGCCGTCGGCACGTCCCGGTCCAGGCCCGCCGCGACGAGCGGCGTCGCCCAGTCCTCCCGCAGATCCACCGGTACGACAGTCCGCTCGCACCGCGGCCTCGCCCTCCGCTCGGCGAGCACCCGCTCCTTGAACTCCAGCACTTCCGGCAGATCCAACTCGAACAGCCGGGTGCCCGCCGGCCAGCCGAGCCGGTACGCCCGGGTGTCGAGCCCAGCGGCGAGCAGCACCACCTGGCGGCAGCCCGCGCCGAGCAGATAGTCGTCGTAGAACCGGGTACGCACGATCCCCTGCGCGGCGAACATCACGCCGATCGCGCTGACCTGCGCGGACGTGTTCCGCTCCTCCGGAAACGCGTCCGGCGCCGCCGCCACGAACGCCTCGGCGTACGGATCCTCGAACAGCCGGTCCGGCCGCCGGCTCTCGTACGCCCGTACCCGCGCCACCCCCAGCGCCGTACGCCCCACACCCTCAGGAACCACCCGGCCAGCGTACGCATCAAGAAGCAGCGGACCCACCGAGAAGCCGGTAGTGCCGTCACCTCGTCGGGCGGGACGGCGGGCGGGCTCGGCCTACCGCGCGTGACGTTGTATGCGTGCCTCCGGACATCTGAGCGCACACGCGTCGTATCGACTCCTGGGCCAGATCCCACTGCTCCCCAACGATGTCGCAACGCAGCCCGAATGCCGGCAGCAGCAGGCGGGTTGCGATCCGACCGCACACGCAGATCTGCTGCTCAGGCACGAGGCGATGTTTGCGCATCACCAGACCGAGCTTCTCGATCTGGCGGCCAACCGCGATCAGCACCGCAGGCGCATCGCACCGATCAGTCCGGCTGTCTCCCCTGTCCGACATTCCGTGGTCTCCGTTGAGTCGCATGCCCCGACCTAACGGCGCCTCGGACAGTGTCGGCCAGCGAACTCCATCGAGATCAACATTTCCTTGACAACCCATACGGAGGGCACGGCGGACGAGGCGGCTTCCGACAATCTGTTGACAATCGACGCGGGCGTTCTGCTCGACGGGCACCGTATTCTGACGACCAGTAGACGTGATCAGGTCGTCAGCTCGCGAGAACCAGGAACCGATGGTCCATTCGGATGCAGTTGCCGAGGCGCGCCGCGCACTGGGACGCCGCCTTGCGGCGTACCGCCGCGCTGCTGGTCACACTCAGGAAGCGTTCGCACCCATCGTGCGGTACGCGCGCAGCACGGTCGCCAATGTCGAAACCGGGCGGCAGAACGTACCGCGGGATTTCTGGGTTCGGAGTGACCACTTCCTTGGCTGTCAGGGCGCCCTCTTGCGTCAGTATGACGGACTGATCTCGCTGCTGAGGCAACAACGACTCGACGATGCGTCGACGTCGCCTGCAGGTGGTGGAACGTCAATCGAGCTGGCACTCGACCGACCGACCAACCGCAGACACGTCCTCGACCTAGCGGTCGGAACTGTTACCGCGGCGACCTTGAGCCCGCAAGTCGCTAAAGGACTTGGCCGGCTGGCGGCTGCGCTGACCGCATTCACGCATGAACCGCCGATGCGGGACGGTACTAGCCTCGGCTTGCTGACCGCTGCCGTAACGAGATCCAGGCGGAGTTATCAAGCGTGTAGGTACGCCGAGTTACTGGACGGACTACCCACATTGCTCAGTGCAGTCCGATACGCCGGGCAACAGTTCACCGCTGACCGTGCGGCAGAAACAATCCAGATGCTCTCCGCCGAGACGTACCAGACCTCGGCGAGCGTCCTACTGAAGTTCGGCGATCCGGGCCTTGCGCTGTTGGCGGCGGACCGGAGCCTGGATCAGGCTCGGCGCAGCGGTGACCCCATCGCGATCGCCAGCAGTGCGCGTGTGCTCAGCCATGCATTAATGGCTGGCGGACATCCCCAGCGTGCGGCCGAATTCGCCTGCTCGACGTCGGATGACCTTCGCCGGGCGGGGTTCAGATCCTCGCCCGAATCGCAGGCGGTGTACGGCGCTCTCCTCTTACGCGCGGCTATCGCGACGTCCCGTTACGAGGACCGCACCCGCACGCAACAGCTAATCGAGGAAGCATCAGACACCGCGTTGCAGCTTGGCGGCGATGGCAACCTAGGTTGGACCGCCTTCGGTCCTACCAACGTCCTCGTGCATCGAGTGAGTACGTCACTGACACTCGGAGACGCGGGTAGGGCGATCGACTACGCGCGCCAGGTACGCGCCGCGCAGCTCCCGGTCGCCGAACGTCGTGCAGCCTTGTTCATCGATGTGGCTCGCGCGTACGCGCAATGGGGAAAGTACGACGAGGCATACCGGGCACTGCGTAGCGCGGAAGAAACCGCACCAGAGGAGGTGCGCATTCGGCAACCGGTCCGTGAGCTGATCGGGGACTTGGCTACGCGCACACCAACGTCGCTGCGACGGCAACTCCAAGAGCTCGCCCAGCGTGTCGGAGTGGTCGCGTGAATTCGGGATCCAGAGTCCTATACGTGGTCGTGTGCGGCGCCGGCCCGGCATCGGAGGTGGGAACGCTCCTCCGACTGGCACTCGCCGACGGCTGGGACCCGTATGTGGTCGCCACACCGGACGGCTGGCCGTTTCTCGACGTCGACGCCGTCGAGAAAATGTCAGGTCATCCCGTGCGGCGGGCCTACCGGCAACCCCATGAGCCGCGATCCTCGTTGCCGCATGCAGCGGCGGTCGTCGTAGCGCCAGCCACGTTCAACACGATCAACAAGCTGGCTGCGGGTATCTGCGACAACTACGCGCTCGGAGTTCTCGCCGAGTGCGTCGGCGCGGGCGTACCGGTGGTGATTATCCCGTTCATCAACTCGGCGCTAGCCGCGCGGCATCCGTTGCAGGCTTCCGTTGGAGCGCTGCGCGCGGAGGGCGTACGGGTGTTGCTCGGGGATGGGGGCTTCGTGCCGCACCCGCCCCGACAGGGCGGCGACCAGGTGCCACAGTTCCCATGGCATGCCGCCCTCGCGGAGGCCAGTCGCCTGACGGACCGCTGACGCATGGGCGGCACTCACGGCGTACCCCCAAAAGATGATGGACCGGTGACCGATGGCGAGGGACGGGACCGGGCAGATCTTGGTTCCGATGCACGACTGCGGCAGGGGACCACAGAAGCTGACATCGAGATGTTGAGACAGACCTTCCCGGCCCCGGACGACCTCGACGGTCTGGCCGAGTACGCCGCCCAGACACCTATGGACGACCTCGACTGAGGTGGAGCGCTACTTGGTGGGTTCGGGTTGGGGTAGGACTTCGCCGGTTTCGAGCATGGTCTTGAGGCTGGACAGGATCGCCGGCCAGCCCTCGCTGACGCCCTCCAGGAGGACGCTTCCGGGGTCGAAGTCGTCGTGTACGACGGTCAGCTTGACCAGCTCGCCGAACGGCTCGATGTCGAAGGTGACCTTCGAGCGGCGTTCCGCGGACGCCTTCTGGTAGACCTCGTCGCTGAACCCGAAGGTGTCGGCGAACTCCTTGGTGAAGGCGTGCCAGGTGTAAGACAGCTTCCGGTACGGCTCGGACTCGACCACCACCTGTTCGGGATCGGTGATCTTCAGGCCGCTCTGCTCCCACACCATCGGCGACCCGGTCTTCCAGTCGGTGTCGAAGGTGGCGCCCCAGTAGCGGATCGTGAACGCGGGGTCGGTGAGCGCCTGCCAGAGCTTTTCCGGTGTGGTGTTGATGTAGGTCGTGTAGACGAACTCGGGGTTACCCATCGGTTTCTCCTCCAGTGCGTTCTTCAGGTCGGCGAGTGTGTGCACCCGGGCGCGGTGGTAGCGGCTGATCCATCGCTCGGCGATCGCGTCGATCGGCTCCGCGTTGAGGTAGTGCAGCTTCTCCCTGCCGCGCCACACGGTGGTCACCAGATTGGCCGCCTCCAGTACCGCGAGATGCTTGCTGACGGACTGCCGCGCCATGTCCAGCTCGGCACACAGCTCGCGCAGGCTCTGCCCGTTGCGGGCGTTCAGGCTGTCGAGCAGCCGGCGCCGACTCGGGTCGGCCAACGCCTTGAACACGTCGTCCATCTCGCCATCCAAACATGCAGCCTTCTGGCTGCCTTTAACCATATGCAGCCTTTCGGCTGCATGTCAACCGGCTGGCGTGGTCCCCGGCGTCGGACGCCCACCCCGAAGAAGATCAAGAACTTTCCCGGGTACGCGTCCACCGCCGCCCTCGGGGGTGGCCGCCGATCGGGTTCCGGGACGAGGATCGGGTTCTCGTCGTACCCCCGAGGCAGGATGGAGCGGTGAGCAGCAACAAGGGGCGGCAGCAGCCGTTAGCGGGATTCAGCCGGGCCACCCGGGCCTGGTTCGAGTCGGCGTTCCAGGCGCCGACTCCGGCGCAGGCCGGCGCGTGGGCGGCGATCCGCGACGGGCGCCACACCCTGGCGGTCGCTCCCACGGGGTCGGGGAAGACGCTCGCCGCGTTCCTCTGGTCGCTGGACCGGCTGGCCGGAGAGCCCGCCCCGGCGGACCCGTCCAAACGCTGCCGGGTGCTGTATGTGAGCCCGCTCAAGGCACTCGCCGTCGATGTCGAGCGCAACCTGCGGGCGCCGCTCGCCGGGATCCGGCACGCCGCGGCGGGGCTCGGCGAGGCACGGCCCGAGATCAGTGTGGCGATGCGTACGGGGGACACGCCGGCCACCGAGCGGCGGGCGTTCACGCGTACTCCCCCGGACATCCTGATCACCACGCCGGAGTCGCTGTTCCTGCTGCTCACCTCGTCGGCGCGGGAGGCGTTGCGGGGCGTCGAGACGGTGATCGTGGACGAGGTGCACGCCGTCTGCGCGACCAAGCGGGGCGCACACCTGGCGCTGTCGCTGGAGCGGCTGGACGCCCTCCTGGAGCGGCCGGCACAGCGGATCGGCCTGTCCGCGACCGTACGGCCCGTCGACGTCGCCGCGCGGTTCCTGGGCGGGGCGGCACCGGTCGAGATCGTGCAGCCCCCGGCCGCGAAGACGATCGAGCTGACCATCGAGGTGCCGGTCGAGGACATGACCGAGCTGACCACTGTGGGCTCAGCCGAGGACGGACGACAGACTTCCTCGATCTGGCCCGCCGTCGAAGAGCGGGTGCTGGATCTGGTGCTGGCGCACCGGTCCACGATCGTGTTCGCCAACTCGCGGCGGCTCGCCGAGCGGCTCTGCGCCCGGGTCAACGAGCTGTACGCCGAGCGCCTCGGCGTCGGGCTGGCCCCCGGCAACCGGCCGCCCGCCGAAATGATGGCGCAGGCCGGACAGGCCCACGGTGCGGCCGGGATCGTGGCGCGGGCGCACCACGGCTCGGTGTCGCGCGAGGAGCGCAAGCACATCGAAGAGGAGCTCAAGTCGGGCCGGCTGCCCGCCGTGGTGGCGACCAGCAGCCTGGAGCTCGGCATCGACATGGGTGCGGTCGACCTCGTGGTGCAGGTGGACGCGCCGCCGAGCGTCGCGTCGGGGATGCAGCGGATCGGCCGCGCCGGCCACCAGGTGGGCGCGGTCTCCAAGGGCGTGATGTTCCCGAAGCACCGCGGCGACCTCGCGCCGTCCGTCGCCGTCGCCGAGCGGATGCGCACCGGGGAGATCGAGCAGCTGCGGTATCCCCGCAACCCACTCGACGTACTGGCCCAGCAGGTGGTCGCGATGGTGGCGCTGGACGACTGGCCGGTGGACCGGCTGGCCGCCCTGGTACGCCGGGCCGCCCCGTACGCGGAGCTGTCCCGATCCGTTCTGGACGCGGTGCTGGACACGCTCGCCGGGCGCTATCCGTCGACCGCGTTCGCCGAGTTGCGGCCCCGCCTGGTGTGGGACCGGGACGCCGACGTCCTCCACGCCAGGCCGGGTGCCCAACGACTCGCCGTCACCAGCGGCGGCACCATCCCCGACCGCGGCCTGTACGGCGTCTTCCTCGCCGGCGCCGCCAAGCCCACCCGGGTCGGCGAGCTCGACGAGGAGATGGTGTACGAGTCCCGGGTCGGCGACGTGTTCCTGCTCGGCTCCACCAGCTGGCGGATCGAGGAGATCACCCACGACCGCGTCCTGGTCTCCCCCGCTCCCGGCCAGCCGGCGAAGATGCCGTTCTGGAAGGGCGACAACCCGGGCCGGCCTGCCGAGCTGGGCCTCGCCATCGGTCGCCTGCTCCGGGAGCTGCGGAGCCCCGAGAAGGCCCACGACCGGCTCCGCGAAGCCGGGCTGGACGAGTTCGCCACCGACAACCTGCTCCACTACCTCGCCGAGCAGCGGGAGACCGCGGGACACGTACCGGACGACAAGACGGTCGTGGTGGAGCGGTTCCGCGACGAGCTGGGCGACTGGCGGCTGGTGGTCCACTGCGTACTCGGTGCGCGGGTCACCGCCGGCTGGGCCATGGCGATCGGCGCCCGGCTGCACGAGCGGTACGGGTTCGACGGCCAGGTGATGCCCAGCGACGACGGCATCGTGGTGCGGCTCCCCGACACCACCGACGAGCCGCCCGGCGCGGATCTGGTGGCGTTCGACCCCGACGAGATCGCCTCGTTGGTGGAGACCTCCGTCGGCACGTCGGCGCTGTTCGCGGCCCGGTTCCGGGAGTGCGCCGCCCGCGCCCTGCTGCTGCCCCGCCGCGACCCCCGACGCCGCCAGCCGCTGTGGCAGCAACGGCAACGCGCCGCGCAACTGCTCGACGTCGCCCGCGAGTTCCCCGACTTCCCGATCACCCTGGAAGCCGCCCGCGAATGCCTGCAGGACGTCCTGGACCTGCCGGCGCTCACCGACCTGATGCACGGCCTGTCGACGCGATCGGTCCGCCTCGTCGAGGTGGAGACGCGGCAGCCGTCGCCGTTCGCCCGTACCCTCCTCTTCGGGTACGTGGGCACCTTCCTCTACGGCGACGACACCCCGCTCGCGGAACGCCGCGCCGCCGCGCTGACCCTCGACGCGAGCCTGCTCGGGGAGTTGCTCGGCAAGGCGGAGCTGCGGGAGCTGCTCGACCCCGAAGCAGTCGCCGAGACCGCCCGCCGGCTGCAGTGGCTGACCCCTGACCGGGCGCCCCGCGACGCGGAGGACCTCGCCGAGATGCTGCGCATGCTCGGCGACCTGTCCCCCGCCGAGGCGGCCTCCCGTGGCGCCGGCGCCGAATGGTTCGACGAGCTCGCGGGGCAGCGGCGGGCGGTGCCGATCCGGGTCGCCGGTGAGGAACGCTGGATCGCCGCCGAGGACGCCGGCAGGTACCGGGACGCGCTCGGCGTCGCGCTGCCGGTGGGGCTCGCGCAGGCGTACACGGAGCCGGTGGCCGATCCGCTCGGCGACCTGGTCGGCCGGTACGCGCGTACCCACGCGCCGTTCACCGCGGCGTCCTGTGCCGAGCGGTTCGGGCTGCCGGTCGCCGCCGTCGGGGACACCCTGCACCGGCTGGCCGCCGCCGGGCGACTGACCGCCGGAGAGTTCACTCCCGGTGTGGTCGGCGAGGAATGGTGTGACGTCGAGGTCCTGCGACTACTGCGCCGTCGCTCCCTCGCCGCCCTGCGCCGCGAGATCGAACCCGTCGGAGGGTACGCCCTGGCGAGCTTCCTTCCCGCCTGGCAGCACGTCGGGACCAGCACCGTACGTGGCGGCAGCGGTCCGGCCTACGGCGACGAGCGCGGGGTGGGCGCCGTCGCCGACGCGGTCGAAGTGCTGCAGGGCTATCCGGTGCCCGCCTCCGCACTGGAGCGACTGGTGCTGCCCGCCAGAGTCGCCGACTACTCCCCAGCCCAGTTGGACGAGCTGACCGGCTCCGGCGAGGTGGTGTGGGCCGGCGCCGGAGCGCTGTCCGGCGGCGACGGCTGGGTGGTGCTGGCGCCGACGGAGACCGCCGCCCTGCTGCTGCCGCCGGCCGTCCCGGAAGCGGCGGAGGGACCGGTGCACCAGGCGATCCTCGACGCGCTGTCGGACGGCCAGGCGATGTTCTTCCGGCCGCTGTCCGACCGGGTCGGATCGGTCGACGACGCGGACCTCGCCGCCGCCATCTGGGACCTGGTCTGGGCCGGCCACCTCTCCAACGACACGCTCGCGCCGCTGCGTACGCTGCTCGCCGGCGGTGGCGCGCACCGCAGCCGTCCCGCCACCCCGCGCGCCCGGTACCGCCGGCCCGGCCGGTTGGGCGGACGTGGCCTCGCCGGGCGCGGCCTGGTCGGTTCCGGCTTCGGCGAGACCGGCGCCGCTGCCGGCTCGGGCGGTCCGTCCGGAGTCGGCGGGCAGAGCGGGCGCGGTGGCCTGTCAGGGCTCGGCGGGGCACGGCCGCCGCTGCCGAGTCGTGGCGGACCGCCGACGGTGGCCGGCCGTTGGTACCGGCTGCCCGACCGCGAGCCTGACCCGACGCTGCGTACGGCGGCGACCGCCGAGGTCCTGATCGAGCGGTACGGCGTACTGACCCGGGACGCGGTGGCCAGCGAGGGCGTGACCGGCGGATTCGCCGGGGTGTATCCGGTGCTGGCCGCCCTGGAGGAACGCGGCGCCGTACGGCGGGGGTATTTCGTGGAAGGGCTCGGGGCGGCCCAGTTCGCGGCCCCGGGAGCGGTCGACCGGCTCCGGGAAGTCGCCGAACGACTGGAGCGCGAGAGCCTGCGTCACGAGCCCAGGCCGGCCCTCGTCCTGGCGGCGACCGACCCCGCCAACCCGTACGGCGCGGCCCTGTCGTGGCCGGAGCGGCCGGTGGACGAGGGCGGCGGCACCGGCCACCGGCCAGGTCGCCGGGCCGGGGCCCTGGTGGTGCTGGTCGACGGGGCGCTGGTGCTGTACGTCGAGCGCGGCGGCCGCACCGTACTGTCCTATCTGGACGAATCGGCGACGTTGGAGGCCGCGGCGAAAGCGCTGGCCGGAGCCGTGCATTCGGGAGCCCTCGGCGCGCTGTCCGTGGAACGTGCCGACGGCGCTCCGGTGGCGGAGTCACCGCTGGGCCGGGCCCTGTCCGCCGCCGGCTTCCGCGTCACCCCACGCGGCCTACGACTACGCGGCTGAGCCGGGCCCGCCTATCCGGTAGGCCCGGCTCATCGCCGTCTCGTTGTCTCAGGGAAGCGTCACGTAGTCCTTCAGGAAGGCACGGGCGCTTGTCGTGTCCAGGCGGTACGACACGTTCGTGGCGTAGCACGGAGTGTCGCCGGTGATCGTGGTGGCGGCCAGCACCAGCTTGCCGCCGAGGACCACGAAGTTCGGGCCACCGGAGTCGCCGTAGCAGGCGCCGCCGTTGTCGTGCTGGGAGTGCATGTCCAGGCGTACCCAGGTGTTGTTCAGCGCGTCGTAGCTGACCGGCGCCTTCATCCGGATGCCTCCGCCGGGGTGGGTCTGGCCGCCCCGGTCGCGCTGCGCCTCTTCGGTGCCGTACCCGACGACCCACCACTCGGAGTCCTTGAGCCTCTGCGGGCCGAGCTGGTCCAGCGCGCCCTTGGCCGGCAGCGTGGCCGGGGTGAACGACCAGACGTCGGCCGGGGTGACCGCGCGGTCGGCGAAGTCGATCACGCCGATGTCGTGCGCGTCGGCCGAGTTACCGGGGTACGCCGCGTCCTGGTGGGTGTCGCCCTCCACGGCCCACTTCCGGTCGAGGAACCGCTTCGCGGTCTGCGCGGGGGTGAGCCCGTCCGCGATCGCGTCCTGCAGCTTCGGCTCGATCTCCTGCTCCAGCGAGGTGAAGAAGCGGGTGCCCGCCGGCCAGTCGTCGGTGCAGTGCGCCGCGGTCAGGTACGTGTCGTCGTCGACCATGGTGCCGCTGCACACCCAGTCGAACCGGTCCGGCACACCGTCGCCGGTCTTGTCCCACAGCGCCATGAACGCGCCGACCTCGGAGCGTTCCGGAGCGGGCGTCGCGTTGTACGAGTTGATCGCCAGCGCCGACGGCGCGGCCCACAGCGCGGCGGCCGCCAACGCCGCAACGGCCGCGGCGCCGATCCCGGCCCGCTTCCACGAGCGCATATTGCTCACGCGCACAAGAAACTCCTCTTCGCCGGCCGTCACGGGGTAAGACGGCATCCGCCAAATTCAACCCGCTCGGAGTGGATCACGGAACCCCGCCACAGCCCTATCCGTACGGCCGAGGGCCGGACCGAGACCCAGCCGTGACCTGCGGCTATTCCGCGTCCGGGCGGCTGGACAGAAACCAGAGCACGCTGACTCCCAGGGCCGCGAGCCACGCCAGGTGAATAGAGACCGGTCGCTAGCTCGAGTAGTACGCGGACATCAGCTCGGCGGACCACGCCGGCTGGCGTACGTCGCCGCGCGGCGCGAATTCCACCAGGTACGGCTTGATGTCGAGCACCGGCGTCCCGTCGATCGCGTCGAGCGCCCGTACGGTCAGGGTCAGTCCTTCGACGGCGACCAGTTCGCAGCGGGACACCCCGAGCCGGTTGGGCCGGTTCTTCCCGCGCTGCGCCAGGACGCCGGCCACCGGCCAGTCCGGGTTGTCACGCGGATGCCGAGCCCCTCGTACGATCATCGCGTCGGTGACCCGGTCGAACAGGAAGACCACTTCCAGGTGGGAGAACTCGGCCAGGCCGTCCGTCGCGGACGGCTCCAGCTCCTGTGGCGACAACTCGATGGTCGCCACCACGTCGCCCCAGTGGTCGTCCACCACCTCGGTACGGGGGCTGCGTACCACCCCGATGGGTTTCATCGTGAACACCCGCACCACACTAACCAGGTGCCCGAAGGTGACACCGTCTGGCTGCATGCGCAGCGGCTGCACCAAGCGCTCGCAGGCCAGCAGCTGACCAGCACCGATTTTCGCGTGCCCCGATTGGCCACCACGGACCTGACCGGCTGGACCGTCACAGAGGTCGTCAGCCGCGGCAAGCACCTGCTGCTACGCGCCGCCTCGACAGCGGCCGCCCCGGGCCAGACCGCCACCGAGGGTCGGCGGCTCACGTTCCGGTCCCACCTTCGGATGGACGGGCGTTGGCGGCTGTACCGGCCGGGCGAGCGCTGGGCGGGCCCGAGCCATGAGATCCGGGTGGTGCTGGCCACCGCCGGCGTCACCGCGGTCGGCTACCACCTGCACGAGCTGGCGCTCGTACCGACCGCCGAGGAGGACGGCCTGGTCGGTCATCTCGGCCCGGATCTGCTGGGTGCCGACTGGGACCCCTCCGAGGCGGTACGCCGGCTGCGCGCCGCCCCGGACCGGCAGATCGGCGCGGCGCTGCTCGACCAGCGCAACGTGGCCGGCATCGGCAACCTCTACAAGTGCGAGGTGCTGTTCCTGCGCGGCATCAGCCCGTGGGCGCCGGTGGCCGAGGTGGAGGACCTGACAGCGGTCGTCGAGCTGGCGCACCGGCTGCTGGAGCTCAACAAGCACCGGTGGGCGCAGATCACCACCGGCGGCGTCGGCCGCGACGAGGGCACCTGGGTGTACGACCGCGCCGGCCGACCCTGCCGTCGCTGCGGCACCCGGATCCGACAGGTCAAGGAGGGCGACGAGCGGGTCACGTACTGGTGTCCGGCCTGCCAGCCCGGCCCCGCTCCGGCAACGGGCGGGTGAGGCCGCGGCCGGCCGACGACCAGCCCCTCAGGTGGTACGCAGGTCGCGCATCTCGCCGAGCGCGTTGGCGAGTCCCACCAGCCGGTCCGTCGCCTCCGTGAGCCGCGTGGCGGCCGAGTTGTCCACCCCTCGGGCGCCCTCGGCGACGCACTCGGCCGCGGCGACGACCAGCCGCTCGTACGCGTCGACGCCTTCGGTGAGCTGCTCGACCAGGGCGTCGCGGGCGTCGGCGAGCGGTGCCCGGCTGTCCTGCGGCGCCGCCGCGAGTCCGCGTTCCACGTCCACGACCCGGTGCGCCAGGTCGTTGAGCACCGCCTCCACCGCGAGTGCCTCCACCGCGGAGTCGGCCGCCGAGCCGGGCAGCCGCTCGGCGAGTGCCGGCATCGCGCGCGACGCCCGGTCGAGCCGCTGCCAGGCCGCCGCGGCGGCGGAGTCCCGGAACGCGAGCCGATCCCGCTGCCGGCGCAACTCGTCGGTGATCGACCGGCCCAGCGGATGACCGCGCAGCAGCCGTTCCAGCCCGGTGCCGCCGCGCACGTCGCGCGGTAGCGCGTCCGGTACGGGAAGCCCGGCATAGCGCCGGTAGTCCACCCACCGGAACAGCGCCAACAACACCGATCCGCCTGCCGCCGCGGCCCACACGGCGTCGGCCGGCCCGATGCCGGCGTACGGCACCAGCACCGTGGTGGCGCCACCCAGGGCGGCGGCCGAGACGGTCCACCGCCGGGCACCGCGGCGCATCCGATGCAGTCGGCGCAGGTGTCGTACCCGCGGATCTTGGCTCATCGCACCTCCTCGGCGACCGGCGGACCCGTACGTCAGGCGCCGGGCTGGTCGCCGTCCTTCGCCAGGCTGGCCCGGATCTCTTCCATCCGCTCGGCGGTGGGGTCCTTCGCCGGGGCGGGACCGGACTCGACCGCGGCCCGCTCGGGCGCCGACTCCAACGAGCCGCCGGACATGCTCGACCGGATCTCCTCCAGGCGGCTGTTGCCGGCCATGTCCAGAGTGGACCGTTCGACCTCGAGCATCCGGCCCTCGACGGAGTTCTGCGCCAGGTCCGCGCGGCCCAGGGCGGCGGCGTAGCGGCGTTCGATCTTCTCCCGTACCTCGTCCAGGGACGGTACGTTGCCCGGCGCGGCGAGGTCGCTCATCGACTCCAGCGACGTGGCGATCTTCTCCTGCATGTTCGCCTGCTCGAGCTGGTTGAGCAGCTTCGTACGCTCGGCCAGCCGCTGCTTGAGCATCATGGCGTTGTCCTCGACCGCCTTGCGGGCCCTGGCCGCGGCGGAAAGCGCCTGGTCGTGGAGGGTCTTGAGGTCCTCGATGCCCTGCTCGGCGGAGACCAGCTGGGTGGCGAACACCTGCGCGGCCTTCTCGTACTCGTCGGCCTTCTTCTCGTCGCCTTCGCCCCGTGCCTTGTCGGCGAGGCTGAGCGCCTGGCGGGTCGAGGCCTGCAGCTTCTCCACGCTCGACAGCTGCCGCGACAGCTTCATCTCCAGCTGCCGCTGGTTGCCGATCACGGCGGCCGCCTGCTGTACCAGGGCCTGGTGCTGGTTCTGGGACTCTTCGATCGCCTGCTGGATCTGGACCTTGGGATCGGCGTACTCGTCGATCTTCGCGCCGAACAGCGCCATCAGGTATTTCCACCCCTTGACGAACGGGTTCGCCATCTCGCGGTCCTCTCTGCGGTCCCCCGCTGTATGTGACGTGACGCGCTTTCCATCGTGGCAGGCGTCACGCACAGCGTCACGTCGGCCGCCCCGGAATCGGGCTTCGGTCAGGGAAAGATCGACACCGGCGGGCCGCTCATGGGTACGAAACCGGCTATATCAGGCGACGCAGACCACGTCGCGACGGTGGCTGCCGCCCCGCTCGTCCGGCGGGTCGATGGACAACTCGATGGCGGACTGCAGCTTCGCCTCGGGCATCGCCGCGGCGCCGTCACCGGACTTCGACTCGGTGGCCGGCTGCATCATCTCCGCCATCTCCTCGGCCAGCGCCACGGTGCCGCTGGCTTCCCGCAGCACTTCGGAGAGCCGGGTGTCGAGCGCGTCGCAGATCGAGGCGAGCAGCTCGCTGGAGGCTTCCTTCTGACCCCGCTCGATCTCGGAGAGGTAGCCCAGGCTGACGTTGGCGGAAGTGGAGACGTCGCGCAGCGTACGGTCCTGGTCGAGGCGACGGTTCCGCAGGGCGTCACCGAGGACTCGCCTGAGCAAAACCATCGCGCACCTCCTCGCCGACTGCCACCCACCGGGCTTGACAGCCACGGTACCCCGCGCTCGCCCCTTCCGACACGGCGATCGCGCTCGGCAGATCATGACACGTTAGCTCGCCGGGCCACGAACTGCGCGTCAGGGGCCAGACCCCCAGGTCCCAGGTAAGCGAGGTCACAGCTCCAGCGCACTGCCGAGCAGGTGCAGCGCCGCGGTGACCGCGCCGGCGCGTACCGAGGCCCGGTCTCCGTTCAGCCGCAGCTGCCGGGTGGTGGTCCCGGCCGGCCCCGCGACGCCGAGCCAGACGGTGCCGGGAGGCTTTCCGCCGTGTGCCTCCGGACCCGCCACACCGGTGGTGGCCAGGCCCCAGGTCGCGTCGCATCGCAGCCTGACACCTTCGGCCAGCGCCGCCGCGACGTCCCGGTCCACCGGCCCCCGCGCCTCCAAAAGCCTCGGCGGTACGCCGGCCAGCGTCACCTTGAGATCCACGGTGTACGCGATCACGCCGCCCCGGAACGCCTGGCTGGCCCCGGGCACGTCGACGATCGTGGCGGCCAGCGCACCGCCGGTGAGCGACTCCGCGACGGCCAGCGTCTCGCCCCGGGCACGAAGCGCCGCGACCACCGCGTCCGCGCTCTGGTCGGTGCTCACTGCTCAGTTCTCGGCGCTGACCGTGGCGGAGCGCCGCAGCGCCAGCGCCCGCAGCGTGTAGTCGACGCCGGTCGCGACGGTGACCAGCAGGGCGGCGCCCATCAGCCACGGCGCCAACCCCGCCAGGGGCGACGGCAACGGCAGCAGATACCAGACGATCGCGACGATCTGCAGCACCGTCTTCGCCTTGCCGCCCCGGCTCGCCGCGATCACGCCGTACCGCAGCACCCAGAACCGGATCACGGTGACGCCGATCTCGCGTACCAGGATCAACGCGGTGACCCACCACGCGACCAGGCGGTAGCCGGAGAGCAGCAGCAGTGCGGCGCCGGTCAGGGCCTTGTCGGCGATCGGGTCGGCGAGCTTGCCGAAGGCGGTGACCTGGTCCCACATCCGGGCCACCCAGCCGTCCACGAAGTCGGTGACCGACGCGACGCAGAACGCCACCGCGGCGACGAGCCGCCACCTCGAGTCGGCCATCTCGGAGACGACCACCAGCCAGACGAACACCGGCACCAGGGCCAGCCGCAGCACGGTGAGCGCGTTCGCGACGTTCAGCGGGGACGCGGCGGCGTGCGGCGGCGGGGTCGTCATGCGCCCGGCCCGGCCGCGACCAGGTGAGGTACGGCGGCCCGGTCGTCGACCAGCTCCGCCTCCAGGTCGACGCCGATGCTGGCGACAACGCGGGCGCGTACCAGCTCGCCGACCTGGAGCGCGCGCTCGGCGAACACCGTCGTGGTGCCGTCCACCTCGGGGGCCTGGTGCGCCGCCCGGCCCTCGGTGATGCCGTCGTCGGTCGACTCGATCAGCACCTCGACGATCTCGCCGATCCGCTCCTCGGCCCGCTCGCTGACCAGCCGGTCGGCGAGGGCGCTGAGCTTCTCGTACCGCCGCTTGACGGTGTCTCTGCGGACCTTGTGCGGCAGCGTCGCGGCCTCGGTGCCGTCTTCGTCGCTGTAGCCGAAGACGCCGATCGCGTCCAGCCTCGCGGCGGACAGGAACCGCTCCAGCTCGGCGACGTCCGCCTTGGTCTCACCCGGGAAACCCACGATCACGTTGGTACGGGCACCCGCCGCCGCAGCATGTCCCCGGACTGTCTCCAGCAGCCCGAGGAACCGCTCTGTCGATCCGAACCGGCGCATCCGGCGCAGCACCGACTCGCTGGAGTGCTGGAACGACAGGTCGAAGTACGGCGCCACCCCGGGTGTGGTGGCGATCGTCTCGATCAGGCTCGGCCGGGTCTCCGCCGGCTGCAGGTAGCTGACCCGGATCCGTACGATGCCGTCGACCGCTGCCAACTGCGGCAGGAGCTTCTCCAACAGCCGCGGATCCCCCAGGTCCTTCCCGTACGAGGTGGAGTTCTCGCTGACCAGCACCAGCTCGCGGGCGCCCTGGCCGGCCAGCCATGCCGCCTCGGCGAGCAGTTCGTCCGGCGTACGGGAGACGAAGGCGCCGCGGAAGGACGGGATGGCGCAGAAGGAGCACCGGCGGTCGCAGCCGCTGGCCAGCTTCAACGACGCCACGGGCCCCCGGTCGAGCCGCTGCCGCAGCACCTTCAGGTGCGCCGGCGCGTGATCGTCGGCGGCCGCGTGGCCGGGGATCACGACGTTGGCGCCGGAGCGTGCCACGGGAGTGATCGGCAGCAGCTTGCGCCGGTCGGTCGGGGTGTGCGACTCGATCGTCTCCCCCGCCAGCACCGCCCGCAGCCGGCGCGACATGTCCGGGTAGTGGTCGAAGCCGAGCACCGCGTCGGCCTCGGGAAGATCCTTGGCGAGCGACTTGCCGTACCGCTCGGCGAGACATCCGGTGGCGACCACCTTCGCCCCGGTGTCGGAGGCTGCGAGCAGTGTCTCGATCGACTCCCGCTTCGCCTCCTCGACGAAGCCACAGGTGTTGACCAGTACGACGTCCGCGCCCTCACCGTCCGTGGTGACCTGCCAGCCGTCGCCGCTCAGTCGAGCAGCCAACTCCTCAGAATCGACCTCATTTCGGGCGCAACCCAGGGTGAGCAGGGCGACGCGGCGGGCTTCTCCAGTTCCGGACACCCACCGAGGGTACCCGCCAGGCGACGGGACACCGGCGGTCAGTGACGGGGATCCTGCAGCCAGTCCCGCAGCAGCTCACTCAGCGCGGCGAAGCTCCGGTCCTCGCGCTCGGCGTACGTGTCCCGGGCGGCGCCCGGCGCGAGCACCCGGCCTACCAGGATCTCCCCGTCGCCGTAGTGCATCAGGATCGCCAGGACCGCGAGTACCCGGTCGGGCGGGTAGCCGGCCGCCTTCGCCCAGGCCCGGCCCCGTACGTCGATCTCGCGGGAGAAGCGGCGCAGCGCGGGCTCGATCCGCTCCCGCAGCTCCGCGTCGGTACGGGCGGCCTGCAGCAGCTCGTACCAGACCACGTTGACCGGTGACCGGGCCCGCTCCCGGATCAGCCGCATCGCCTCCAGCAGCGAGTCCGCGGAGACGTCGCGCCCCGAGAACCGGGCGTCGAACTCGGCGACCTGCCGCCGGGACACCTCGTCGGCGGTGGCGACGAGCAGGTCGAGCCGGGTCGCGAAGTGCCGGAACAACGCCCCCTGGGACACCCCGGCGCGACGGCAGATCTCCGCGACGCCGGAGTGGGCATACCCGACCTGCTGCAGCGCCTCGATGGTCGCGTCGACCAACCTGCCGATCGTGCTCTCGCGCCGCTCCCGCTGGCTCCGCCGCTGCCCACCGGACCCGGTCACGGCGCACCCCTTCGCGATCTTGGATGTCTGTGGCGCCTGGGGCAACCACAAAGTTCCAAGATCCGGGTCGATGTCACGCGCAGGTGCTCTGCGGTGGCTTGCCGGCGAACCGGTCCCGCAGCCACGACAGCGCCAGCGGCACCGCCTCGATGTACGCGGTGATGTGCTCACCCGGGTAGTCGGCCCACTGCACGCTCGCCCCGTTGGCGCACCACTCCTGGCGCAGCCTGGTCGCCTGGTCGTACGGCACCAGCTCGTCGGCCAGGCCGTGGTAGAGGTACACCGGCATCGACGGCTTCGCCGAGCCACCGAGCCGGTTCTCGTTGAACCGCTTCTTCCATGCCGGGGTGGTCGTCGGATCGGTGGACGTGTAGTCGGTGATCTTGTGGAACGCGTACTTCGAGGTCAGCTCGGCGACGCAGTCGTCGGAGACGTCCGCCGCGGCCGCCTTTCCGGTGGCCGTGAGGTAGCTGTCCAGGTCCAGCTCGGGGTACGCGGCGTCGTAGCCGACCCCGGCGGCGAGGATCAGCCCGGAGAAGGCGCCGCCGTCCACGTACGCCTTGATGGCCAGCAGGTCCGCCGGTACGCCACCGGGCGCGGCACCCTTGATCTCCAGCTCGGGCGCGTACGACGCCGCGAGTTGGGCGCCCCACGCGGTCGACTGGCCGCCCTGGGAGTAGCCCCACAGCCCGACCGGCGCGGTGGCGGACAGCCCGGCACCGGACAGGCGACTGGCGGCGCGTACCACGTCGAGGACGGCGTGGCCCTCGGATCGGCCCACGGCGTACGTGTGGGTGCCGGGCGTACCGAGGTTCTCGTAGTCGGTGACCGCCACGGCCCAGCCCTGCTGCAGCAGGCTGGTCATGATGCTGGCCTCGTTCTCCGTACCGTGCGCGAGGTAGTACGACGGCGCGCACTGGTCGCCCATCCCGTGGGTGCCGACCGAGTAGCCGACGATCGGCCGGGCGCCACCGCCGGGCCACGCCGTGTTCGGCACCAGGATCGCGCCGGAGACCGTCACCGCCTCCCCCGTCGCGGAGGTGGACCGGTAGAGCACCTTCCACGCCTTCGCCGGCAGCGGTACCAGCTTGGCCGGATCCGAGTACGCCGTGAACGACTGCGCACTGACCACGTCCCCCGGCGCGGCCGCCGTGGTCGCGGCGGTCCGATGATCCGTGGCCAGCGCGGGCCCGGCGGCACCGGCAAGCCCGAGTACGGCGAGCGAGACGACAACACGGCGAACGGCGGCTGACAGTCGCATGAAACCCCCAGGTGACCAGCGAGTAACAAGTTAGATAGAAACCACTTGCTCTCTATCTGTCAAGACCACTTCCCGAGTATCGCTCCGTAGGGGTGATGCCGGGGGGCGCGAGAACGAGGGCGGCCTGATGGCAATGGGAGCGGCACCGCTACGCCTTCGGAGGGCACTGAGATCGACTACGGGTCAGGCACAAACACGCCGGGCGTGTTTCGGTACGACGCGTAGATGATCTTGAGACTTCCCGCTACTCGCCCTCGCCGCGCATGCCGCCGAGGACGTCGTCGAGTTCGTCCGGCTTGACCAGGACGTCGCGGGCTTTGGAGCCCTCGCTGGGGCCCACCACGCCGCGGCTTTCCATCAGGTCCATCAGGCGGCCGGCCTTGGCGAACCCGACCCGGAGTTTGCGCTGCAGCATCGAGGTCGAGCCGAACTGGGTCGACACCACCAGCTCGACCGCCTGCAGCAGCAGGTCCAGGTCGTCGCCGATGTCCTCGTCGACCTTCTTCTGCTTGCCCTCCTGGGCCACGGTCAGGACGTCCTCGCGGTACTCCGGATCCCGCTGCTCCTTGCACGCCTTCACGATGTCGTGGATCTCCGGCTCGGAGACCCAGGCGCCCTGCATCCGGATCGGCTTGCTCGCGCCCATCGGCAGGAACAGCCCGTCGCCGCGGCCGATCAGCTTCTCGGCGCCGGGCTGGTCCAGGATCACCCGGCTGTCGGCGAGCGAGGATGTGGCGAAGGAGAGCCGGGACGGCACGTTCGCCTTGATCAGGCCGGTCACCACGTCCACCGACGGCCGCTGCGTGGCGAGCACCAGGTGGATGCCGGCGGCCCGGGCGAGCTGGGTGATCCGTACGATCGCGTCCTCCACGTCGCGGGGGGCGACCATCATCAGGTCCGCCAGCTCGTCCACGATCACCAGCAGGTAAGGGTACGGCCGGTACACCCGCTCGCTGCCCGGCGGCGCCTTGATCTGGCCGTTGCGCACCTTCTTGTTGAAGTCGTCGATGTGCCGTACGCCGTTGGCGGCCAGATCCTCGTACCGCATGTCCATCTCGCGGACCACCCACTGCAGCGAGTCCGCCGCCTTCTTCGGGCTGGTCACGATCGGGGTCACCAGGTGCGGGATGCCCTCGTAGCCGGTCAGCTCGACGCGCTTGGGGTCGACCAGCAGCAGCCGTACCTCGTCGGGGGTGGCCCGCGACAGCAGCGAGACCAGCAGCGCGTTGATGCAGCTGGACTTGCCGGCGCCGGTCGCCCCGGCGATCAGGATGTGCGGCATCTTGGCGAGGTTGGCGACCACGAAGCCGCCCTCGATGTCCTTGCCCAGGGCGACCAGCATCGGATGGTGGTCGCTCGTCGCGGGGCGGCTGCGCAGCACGTCGCCCAGCGCCACGTCCTCGCGGTCGGTGTTCGGGATCTCCACGCCCACCGCGCTCTTGCCCGGGATCGGGCTGATGATCCGTACGTCCGGGCTCTTGACCGCGTACGCGATGTTGCGGGAGAGCTGGGTGATCCGCTCCACCTTCACGCCGGGGCCGAGCTCGATCTCGTACCGGGTGACGGTGGGGCCGCGGGTGAAACCGGTGACTGCGGCGTCCACATTGAACTGTTCGAACACCTCCTGCAGCGCGGCGATCACCAGGTCGTTGGCCTTGCTGCGGGTCTTCGCCGGGGGGCCCTGCTTCAGGATCCGGGACGGCGGCAGCTTGTAGTCGCCGTCGGCTCCGGTGAGCGCCAGCTGCTCGGCCCGGGTCGGCTGCGGCGTGTGCGCCGGCGGTCCGGGCGGCTTGCGCGGCGCCGGCGGCTTGCGCGGGATCATCACCGTCGGGTGCGGCTCGTCCGGCGCGTCGTCGTCCGCCACGTCGGTGAGCGACGCCTGGCGGCGGCGGGAGGGGCGGCGCAGCCGTACCGGCGAAGGTTCTTCCTGCTCTTCCGGTTCGGCTTCGGACTCCTCGGCGGGGGTACGACCCAACGCCAGGTCACGCAGCCGGGCCAGCCGCTCGGGAACCCGGTTCACCGGCGTCGCGGTCACCACCAGAACCCCGAAGATCAAGAGCAACAACAGCAGCGGTACGGCCACCCAGCGGGTCACCGCCGCGGCCAGTCCACTGCCGACCAGGTCACCGATCACGCCGCCCGCGTACCGCTGCTGGCTCACCGTCGGGGGCTGGTCGCGGAACAGGTGCATCAGGCCGACCGCGCCGAGCACCAGGGACGTCCAGCCGACGATGTGGCGGCCGCGGTGCGCCGGGTCGGGCGGGTAGCGCATCAGCCGGAACGCCGCCGCGACCAGCAACAACGGCAGCGCCGCGGAGAGCGCGCCGATCGCGGTGCGTACCGAGCGGGCGAGGTAGAAGCCCGCCGGACCGGCGGCGTCGAACCACACCGCGACCGCCAACACCAGGCCGAGCCCCAGCGCGAGCAGCCCCAGGCCGTCGCGGCGGTGCGCCGGATCGAGCTCCTTGGCGGTGGCGGCCTGCCGCCCCGCCGCCCGCACCACCCAGCCGACGGCGTGCGCCAGCGCCATCCACACGCCGATGATCGCGCGACCGAACATGCCGAGCGGACCGCTGCCCGACGGCCTGCTCCGCCGGCTGCTGGTCCGCCGCGTGGTACGGGTGCCGGACGTGCTCTTACGCGCCCGCGCCGGCGTCCTACGGGTCGTGGTGCCCGATGCCTTGCGCGCGCGCGTCTTGCTGGTGGTCCGGCCAGCCATGTCCCACACGGTATCGCCGGCTGTCCCGCAAACCCCGCATTTAACGCCCGGGTACGCCGTCGGCGTCGCCACGCACCGCTGCGTCACCCGATCGGGAGCGGTGATGTCGCCGCAGCCGCCGCCACGCGCCCAGCCAGGAGACGACCACGACGACTGCCACCAGAGCCTGGAGCAGGCCGGTGTAGCGCTCGGGGTAGATCACGTTCTCCAGGTACCGGTCGATGAAGCCGGTGGGCGGCAGGCCCTGTTCGCCCGCGGCGCGCCTCGCCCAGTCCTCCGCCGTCGTCAACGGGCAGATCACCGTCGCGGGGAACAGCACGATCAGGCCTCCCCACGCGGCAGCCGCCAGATGCGGCAGCAACGCCCACGGCCACCGCCATGCCAGGAACCCGCCGAGCACCACGTACCCGAGGAAGGCGAAGTGCAGGGTCATCACCGCGTCGGCGAGCAGCCGGTAGCCCACGTACCCACGCTAGCGCCGCAGGCTCACACCTCGACCACGGTCGGTACGATCATCGGCCGCCGCCGGTAGGCCTCGTTCACCCAGCGCCCGACGGTACGGCGTACCACCTGCTGCAGCTGGTGCGGATCGGAGATGCCTTCCTCGGCGGCGCGGTCCAGCGCCTCGGTGATCAACGGCAGCACCGCGTCGAAGACGGACGGGTCCTCGCTGAAGCCCTTCGCCGACAGGGTCGGCCCGCCGACCACCTTGCCGGTGACCGAGTCGACCACCACCGTGGTGGCGATGAAGCCGCCGTCGCCGAGGATCTTGCGCTCGGTGAGCAGGGTCTCCCCCACGTCCCCGACGGCGAGTCCGTCGACGTAGACGTACCGGGATTTCACGTGGCCGACCTGGCGGGCCTTGCGGTCGTACAGGTCGATCACGTCGCCGTCCTCGGCGATCACCACGTGGTCGGCGGACATGCCGATCTCGCGGGCGAGCCGGGCGTGGGCCCGCAGGTGGCGCCACTCGCCGTGCACCGGGATGAAGTTGCGGGGTTTCACGATGTTGAGCAGGTAGAGCAGCTCGCCGGCGGGCGCGTGGCCGGAGACGTGCACCTTGGCGACGTCCTTGTGCACCACGATCGCGCCGGCCCGGGACAGGCTGTTGATCACCCGGTAGACGGCGGTCTCGTTGCCCGGGACCAGGGAAGAAGCGAGCACCACGGTGTCGCCCGGCTGCACCTTGATGTGCCGGTGGTCGCCGGTGGCCATCCGGCCCAGCGCGCTCATCGGCTCGCCCTGGGAGCCGGTGGACATGAACACGATCTGCTCGGCGGGCAGCTCCGCCGCGTCGTCCATGCTGACCAGCAGGTCGCCCGGGATCCGCAGGATGCCGAGGTCACGGGCGATGCCCATGTTGCGGACCATGGAGCGCCCGACCAGCGCGACCTTGCGGCGATGCGCCGCCGCCGCGTCGAAGACCTGTTGCACCCGGTGTACGTGAGACGCGAACGACGCCACGATGATCCGCCCCTGGGCGGTACGGAACAGCTCGTCCAGCACCGGGAAGATCTCGCGTTCGGAGGTGACGAACCCGGGCACCTCGGCGTTGGTGGAGTCCGACAGCAGCAGGTCCACGCCCTCGGCGCCGAGCCGGGCGAAGCCGCCCAGGTCGGTGGTACGCCCGTCCAGCGGCAACTGGTCCATCTTGAAGTCGCCGGTGTGCAGCACGGTCCCCGCGCCGGTACGGATCGCCACGGCCAGCGCGTCCGGGATCGAGTGGTTCACGGCGAAGAACTCGCACTCGAAGACGCCCAGCCGCTCCCGCTGACCCTCCCGTACGGTCAGCGTGTACGGCTCGATCCGCCGCTCGGCGAGCTTCGCCTCCACCAGCGCCAGCGTGAACTGGGAACCCACCACCGGGATGTCCGGCTTGAGCCCCAGCAGGTACGGCACGGCGCCGATGTGGTCCTCGTGGCCGTGGGTGAGCACCACCGCTTCGACGTCGTCGAGCCGGTCGGCGATCGGCGCGAAGTCGGGCAGGATCAGGTCGACGCCCGGCTGCTCCACGTCGGGGAACAGCACCCCGCAGTCGACGATCAGCAGCCGGCCGTCGTACTCGAAGACGGTCATGTTGCGGCCGATCGCGCCGAGCCCTCCCAGCGGCGTGACCCGCAGCGTCTGGGCTGGTAGCGGGGGCGGTGGAGCCAGTTCTGGATGCCCCTGACTCACTGCGCCGCCCCTGTCTCGGGCAGTTCGATGCCCGCGTCCGCACTGTCAGCTCGCAATTGCGCGTACTCCTTGTCGGTCGCGTCGACCAGCGGCAGGCGTACCGGGCCGGCCGGCAGGCCGAGCGCGTTCATCGCCGCCTTCACCAGGATCGTGCCCTGGGAACGGAAGATCCCGGTGTAGAGCGGCAACAGCGCCCGGTGCAGCCGCAGCGCCTCGGCCACGTCGCCCCGCTCGTACGCCTCGATCAGCTGCTTGGTGCCGACCCCGGTGAGGTGGGTCGAGGTGCCGACCACCCCGACAGCGCCCACCGCGAGGAACGGCAGGGTCATCGCGTCCTCACCGGAGTAGTACGCGAGATCGCTGCGCCGCAGCACCCACGACGTCGCGGCGATGTCGCCCTTGGCGTCCTTGACCCCGACGATCCGGTCGTGTGCGGCCAGCCGGACCATCGTCTCGGTCGCCACGGCGGTGCCGGTGCGGTGCGGGATGTCGTACACCAGCATCGGCAGCCCGGTGGCGTCGGCGACGGTGGTGAAGTGCTTCAGCAGGCCGGTCTGGGGTGGTTTGTTGTAGAACGGGGTGACCACCAGGAGGCCGTGGGCGCCGGCCTTCTCGGCGGAGCGGGCGAGCTCGACGGTGTGGACCGTGCTGTACGTGCCGACGCCGGCGACGACCCGGGCGCGGTCGCCGACCGCCTCGACCACCGCGTGCAGCAGGGACTCCTTCTCCGCGTCGCTGGTGGTGGGCGATTCGCCGGTGGTGCCGTTGATCACCAGGGAGTCGTTGTGCTGCTGGTCGACCAGGTGGCTGGCCAGTCGCTGGGCGCCGTCGAGGTCGAGCGCCCCGTCGCGGGTGAACGGTGTCACCATCGCGGTGAGCAGCCGGCCGAACGGCCGGCGACGGTCAAGCGTCATGGCACCAACCTAGCGGACGACCCGCGCATTCTCGCCGGGCTATCCGCAGTGGGCTGGGAGCCGGACCTGGACATAGGGGAGTCCCGCGACGCGCCGGTCGGGGGTCCGAAACGTCACGGGACTCTTGTCATTGCCTTCGACGGCAGGTCGCTCAGCGTTACAGGGCTGCCGAAGAATTTTCTGCGCGGGTCAGCCTTCGTGGACGTACGGGCTGGCAGCGATCTCGGTGCCGTCGTCCAGCGTCGAGATCTCGAAGTCGGCGAACACGTTGGGTGCCGCCTGCTTGAGTTGCCGCAGGCACTCCACGGCGAGCGCGCGGATCTCCACGTCGGCGTGCTCGGTGGCGCGCATCCCGACGAAGTGCCGCCACGCCCGGTAGTTCCCGGTGACCACGATCCTGGTCTCGGTGGCGTTCGGCAGCACCGCCCGGGCGGCCTGCCGCGCCTGCTTGCGACGCAGCGTAGCGTTCTCGACGCTCGCGAACTTCTTCTCCAGGCCCTCCAGCAGCTCGTTGTACGCCGCCAGCGAGGCCTCTGTGGCCGCCTCGAACTTCTCGGACAGCTCCGGGTCGGAGGCGATCACATCGGGGACCACCATCGCGGCGTCGCGCTCCGGCACGTACCGCTGCGAGAGCTGGCTGTACGAGAAGTGCCGGTGGCGGATCAGCTCGTGGGTCAGCGACCGCGACATCCCGGTGAGGTAGAAGGTCACCGAGCCGTGCTCGAGCACCGACAGGTGGCCCACCTCGATGATGTGCCGGATGTACCCGGCGTTGCTGGCGGTCGACGGGTTCGGCTTCTTCCAGGACTGGTAGCAGGCCCGGCCGGCGAACTCGGCGAGCGCCTGACCGCCGTCCGCGTCAGTGGACCAGGGCACGTCGTCCGGGGTCTGGAACTGGGTCCACGCAATCAGTTTGACCTGCGGCGACACGATCTCTGGCACTGGTCCTCGCCTCTTCCCCACGCTGGTGCGACCGGCTGTGTGACTTAGGGACGTGCCGAGCCTAGCCGCCGGTCCGGGTCGCGGCGTCAGTGACGCACCGGCAGCGGCAGCTCGCCGTTGGGCCGGGTCGGCGTCACCCGCGGCGGCCGGCGCCGCTCACCGTAGTTGCCCATCACGCTGCCACCCACGAAAACCACGCAGAGGTACGCCGTGAGCGCCCATACCGTGGCCCCGGTGATGCCGAGCGCCGTACCGAGCCCGAGCACCAGGAGCCGGCCGTCCCAGCCGAGCGCCCACGACCGCCACACCAACGGCGAGGACCGGCGTTCCAGTCGCGCGGTCAGGTCGTAGTGGTAGAGCGCCAGTACGGCGAGCAGCCCGTACGCGAGCGGCCCCGACACGCCGCCGTACGTGGTGACCAGCAGGATCACGCCGTACTCGCTGGCCCGGAGTGCGGCCGGCACCAACCAGTCCAGCGGGCCGGAGTGCGGATGACTCGCGGCGAGCCCGGCGACGGCGGCCGCGGCGAGGCCGGCCACGAGGAAGTAGCCCAACGGGACGGCGAGCGGGACGGCGTACCGCTGGACCAGGTAGAGCAGCGCGACGACAGCCGGCAGCAGCGAGACCGGCAGCGGGCGGACCACCCCGTGGCCGAGCCGGCCGAGCAGCCGGGCTGGCACCCCGTCGTCGCGGTACAGCGCGTGGTCCACGGACGCCATCACCGGCACCCGCATCTGCCGGGTCCGCAACACCCGCCCGGCGAAGGTGTACGCCGCGGCGACCCCACCCCAGGTCAGCAGCACCACGAAGGCGACCCGGGCGTCGAAGACCGCCGTGGCCAGGCCGATCACCAGCCACCGCTCCCCGATCGGGAACGGCAACGTACGTTTCACCCAGTACGCCAGCGACGTACGGTCCGCCTGCACCCGGTCGGAGACCTGCCCCAGCCGCGCCCCGAGCCGCATCGTCAGCGAACCGGCGGACACCGAACCGGCCGGCGCCTGCGCGGCCCGCTGCCGGACCGCCTCGTCCTGCAGCGCCCCGTACCAGGTGTCGGTCATGTGCCGGACGGTCAGCAGCACCATCGCCGCGATCGCCATCGGCCACAGGTCACCGACCCCGGCGCGGGCGGCGCCGATCGCCAGGGCGGCGTAGACGGCGTACTCCTTGCCGCGGTCGGCGATGGTGTCCAGCCAGCCGCCGTACCGGCTGTACTGCTGCAGGTAGCGGGCGAGTTGGCCGTCCACGCAGTCGAGTACGAAGCTGACGTACAACCCGAGGGCGCCGGCGACCCAGAACCACCGTGATCCCTGTGCGAACCCGGCGCCGGCCAGCACCGCGGTGAGCACCGACAGCCAGGTGACCACCGTCGGGGTCAGTCCCCGGCGGGCCGCCCATCGCACCAGGTACGGCGAGTAACTGCTGACGAAGTACGTCGCGAACAGGTCGTCGCGGCGCTTCACGGCGACGCGCAGCCGTACCTGTTCCTCGTCGAGTTCGAGCAGCCGGTGCACCAGGTCGGCGGCCGCCTCGGCATCGGCCACCCGCCCGTACGGCAGCCCCGGCACCCGCTGCACCCCGACCGGCGCCTCGCCGGCCACCAGCGCCGCGAGGACCGCGGTCAACGCGTCCGGTGCCGCGGCGGTCGCACCGGCGCTGTCGAGGGCGGCGGCGAGTTGGGCGCGCTTGGCGACCAGCAGTCCGCGGAAGTCCGCCGTCGCCGGTACGGCACCGGGCTCGACGAGCACCAGGCGGCCTCGCTGTGCCCGTACCGCGGGGTGCAGCTCGCCCGGGTCGGCCGACCGGCTGATCAGCGCCGTACTGCGGAATCCCCGGGCGGCGATCACCGCCCGTACCGCGGTGTCGGCCGCGACCAGGTCGGCGGCGCAGAGCACCAGCCGGCCGCTCGCCTCGCCGGCCAGCCGGGCCACCTCGTGCAGTTCCTCGGCCGGACCCGCACACTCGGTCACCACGAATCCGTGCTGCCGCAACGCCGCGCCGTCGCCAGGTCGGGCGAGCACCACCAGCCGGTCCACACCGAGCGCCTCCAACTGCGACCGCAACCGCTCGATCACCGTGAGTCCGGGTTGCAGTTCCAGCAGCGCCGCGGGTCCGTCCGGCGTGCGCGCCGTCGCGAACAGCACGGCCTGGGTCACGCTCGGGCCCCCTGCTGGTACGTGTTGAGCGCCTCGTCCAGGGTGCCGTCGACCAGCAGCCGGCCCTTGTCCAGGTAGAGACCGCGGGTGCAGAACCGGGTCAGGTCGGACTCCCGGTGTGAGACCAGCACCAGGGTGCGGCCTTCCTCGCGCATCCGCTCCATCTCGGCGTAGCACTTGACGCGGAAGTCCTTGTCGCCGACGGCGAGCGCCTCGTCGACCAGCAGCACCGGATGGTGCAGCTGGGCGGTGATCGCGAAGCCGAGACGTACCTTCATGCCGGAGGAGTAGTGCCGTACCGGCATGTCGATGAAGTCGCCGATCTCGGAGAACTCGATGATCCGCGGCAGCTTCTCCTTGAGCGCGGCGGGCGTCAGGCCGTACAGCGCGCCGACCAGCTGGACGTTCTCCCGGCCCGTGAGGTCGCCCGAGAAACCCGCTCCGACCTGCAGCAACGGCGCCACCTGGTCGCGGCAGGCCACGCTGCCCTCGTCGGGAGTCATGACGCCCGCGATCAGCCGCAGCAGCGTGCTCTTGCCGCTGCCGTTGCGGCCGATCACACCGACCGCCTCGCCAGGGCTGATCGCGAAGGAGACGTCGCGCAGCGCCCAGAACTCCTCGTTGCTGGGCGCCTTGCGGCCCAGGTGGATCACCAGTTCCCGCAGCCGCAGCTTGCGGCGCCGCTGCTTGACGAACTTGATCCCGAGGCCACGCGCCTCGATCACCGGCAGCGTCATCACAGCTCCTTCAGTACGGCCGGCTCGAGCCGCTTGAACGACCACCAGCCGATCAGCAGCATGCCGAAGCACCCCACGGCAGTGATGGAGAGCAGTGTCGCGCTGGGAAACTCCTGCGGATACCAGGCGGCGTGGTGCAGTTGGAACACCCCGACCAGCGGATTCAACTCGTAGACGGTCTTTACCCAGCCCGGCAGGCTGGAATCCTGCACCACCTTGAGCGGGTAGATGATCGGCGCGGCGTAGAACAGCAGGCGCTGCAGCAGCCGGGCGATCCGCTCGATGTCGCGCATCATCACGTTCAGCGGGGCCACCAGCAGCGCGAACCCGAACAGGAACGCGGCTTGCATGATCAACCCGAGCGGCAATGCCAGCAGGGACCAGCCCACCTTGTGGTGGTAGATCACGACGAACAGCACGATCACGGGGATCCCGGCGACGTACTCGGCGAACCGGGCGAGCACCCGGCCGATCGGGTACACCTCACGCGGCAGCTGGATGGTCTTGATGATCTGCGCCTGGGAGGTCAGCGACCGGGTCGCCTCGGTGATCGTCGAGTTGACCCACAGCCAGGCGAACAGCCCCGACACCAGGAACAACGGGTACGAGTCGCCGTCCACCCCGACGCGGGTCTTGTACAGCACACCGAAGACGAACCAGTAGATCGCCGCCATCGCCAGCGGCTCCAGCAGCGACCACATGTACCCCAGGAACGACTGCTGGTACTTGATCGTCAGATCCCGCTGCACCAGCAGCCTCATCGTCCCGCGGTGCCGCCACAGGTCGCGGATCCGCGACACGGTGGTACGCGACCGGCCACGGGGCTCGGTTGTCGTAGCGCTCGTCACCCTATTTAGTCCCCACCTCGTCGCCCAGGGCAGCCCGGTCCGGGACCCTCAGGACCACGACGCACCCGGGCTCCGCCGACGTGTTCGGCACGCCCGGACATGCTTCAGTCATCACTGTGTGAACCTCCACCGACGCGCAGCAGCCCGCCGCTCGTACGGCGTGCGTGCCGCAACTTCGAAACGTCGGTGGCGCGGATGTTACAAGTCTTGTTTACCACTGCGCCACTTTGCCGAGGGTGACGCGCCAACTCGCGGGTGCCGCTGGTTACCGGCATTGCCCACCAAAGGGACATTTCACTTGTACGCCGACCCGCCATCCCGGGGCCCGCCGATAACAGATCCGCAAACCTCACACGGTCAGACGTACAACATGGTGAAGGGTGCCCAGGGCAGGTTCCGCAGCACCATGAACACACCCCAGGCGGCCATGAAGTAGCCGATCATCCGGGGCGTGACGCGGAACGCCGGCAGCTGTACGTCGAAGATCCGGCGAGCCGCCCAGGCGACGTACAGGTAGACCACGAACGGCGCCGCGAACACCGCGAACAGGTGGTGTCGAGCGGCCTCAGGCAGGTTGCCGTGCATCAGATACCAGAACGCGCGGGTGCCGCCGCAGCCCGGGCAGTCGAAGCCGGTCAACGCCTTGACCAGGCATCCGCCGAACGGGTCCGGCTTCCCGTCGGTGGGGTCGTTGGCCAGGAACAGCGCGCTGACGCCGGCGAAGCAGCCGAGCATCAGCAGCGGCGCCAACCACGCGGGATGGGTCCACAGCCGCTCGGTGACCTGGGTGAACCGGTCCTTCGGCGGTGGTACGTACTGCCCCTGCTGATAGTGACGAGGCACACCAGCGTGAGCCGCCCCACCATCGCGGACTGAACCGCCGTACGGCGCGCTGTCGTGGGAGTGCGGGCCGGGCGGGCACTCGGTCACCTGGGCCATGCGGTCACGGTACACGCGGGGCGCCCGCACCCGCCTCACCCGTACGCCGCGAGTGCGGCGCGTAACGGAACGGCGAGATCACCGGCCACCGGCGGGGCCACTGTCTCCAGGTCGAGGAAACCGGCGAGCTGGTGCAGGTTGGCGGCGAGCGCCTCCGCCCGCGGTGCCGTCGGTCCGTCGGGCTCGGCCCAGGCGGCCGGCACCCGCAGCACGCCTTCCTTGCGATCCGCCTTCAGGTCCACCCTGGCCACCAGCCGGTCGCCGAGCAGGAACGGCAGCACGTAGTAACCGTGAACCCGCTTCGGCGCCGGAACGTAGATCTCGATCCGGTACCGGAAATCGAACAACCGCTCGGTGCGCGCCCGCTCCCAGATCAACGGGTCGAACGGGCAGAGCACGGTCGCCGCGTCGACCCGCCGGGGCAGCTTCGCCTCGGAGTGCAGGTACGCAGCCTGCCGCCACCCCTCGACGGTCACCTCCCGCAGCTCCCCCGCCTCCACCAGCTCGGCGACGGCGACCCTCGACTCGTCCGGCGCGACCCGGTAGTAGTCCCGCAGGTCGGTCTCGGTCGCCACCCCCAGCGCCGCCGACGCGGTGCGGATCAGCTCGCGGTGCGCCTCGGCCCGGCTCGGCGTGGGCGCGGCGACCACCTCGGCGGGCAGCACCCGCTCGGGCAGGTCGTACACCCGCTCGAAGCTGCCGTTGCGCCGCGCGGCGGTGACGTGACCCTCCCAGAACAGCGACTCCAGGGCCTTCTTCACGTCGCTCCAGTTCCACCCCCAGTGGTCCTTGCGGCGCGGCGCGTCGTGCTCGATCTCCCGGGCGGTGAGCGGGCCCTTGTCCCGCACCTCGTCGAGCACCCACGTCACGAAGCCCGGGTTCTCCCGGGCCCAACGGCGCACCCCCCACTGGTGCCCCAGCTCCATCCGCCAGCGCAGATGAGGCTGCAGTCTCACCGGCAGCAGCGACGCCTCGTGCCCCCAGTACTCGAACAGGCGACGCGGCTTGCGGCCCGCGAGCCGGTCCAGCTGATCCATCGGGTACGCCCCGAGCCGGCTGAACACCGGCATGTACTGCGCCCGGAGCAGCACGTTCACCGAGTCGATCTGCAGCACGCCGAGCCGCTCGGCCATCCGCCTGATCCGCCGGACGTCGGGCGGGCCGGCCGGTGTGGGCTCGGCGAAGCCCTGTGCCGCGAGGGCGATCCGCCGCGCCTGCGCCAGCGAGAGAGAGTCACGTCGTACGGCCATGGTGCCGGCAGACTAACCCGCCCGTACGACACAAAGCGCTGGACGACAGGGGCGGCGCTCGGTAGACCGGTGCCATGTCCCTGTCGCTGCGCGAACCCCGGCTGGCCGACGCCGAGCGGATCGCGGAACTGCACGTACGCAGCTGGCAGGTCGGCTACCAGGGCCTGATGCCCGCCGACTTCCTCGCGGCACTCGAACCGGCCTACCGGGCCAGGCAGTACCGGGACAGCTGGGAGAACCCCGACTTCGCACACGTACGGGGGCTGGTCGCCGACGTCGACGGGCAACTCGTGGGCTTCGTACGGTACGGGCCGTACCGTACCGGCCACGAGCTGGGCTGGGCGGCCGTCGACCCGACCGCCGGCGGCGAGGTGTACGCGCTCTACGTCGACCCGACCCGCTGGCAGGAGGGCGCCGGCGGCGCGCTGCTCGAAGCCGCACTGGCCGACCTGCTCGCCACCGGCCTGACCCCGATTCGCCTGTGGACGCTGCGGGGCAACGCCCGCGCACTGCGCTTCTACCAGCGGCACGGATTCGTGCTCGACGGCGAGACCCAACCGCTCGAGCTGGGACAGAAGGACAAGATCGTACGCCTCGAAGACCGCCTCACCCTGCGACCGTGACAGGACATCCTCGCCGGTCAGGCTGAGCAGTCGAGATGTCGATGCGCGACCTTGGCGCGGCCGGCGACGGCGGCCAGCCCGGCATCGCCGGTGACCAGCACGGCGCCCGTCAACGTGGCCGGCGCCAGATAGAGAGCGTCGTACGCGCTGAGATTGTGAAACCACGGCAACGCCTCGTGCAGCAGGGCCACGTCGTCGAGCGGCACCCGCCTCACCGGCAGTGCGGCGAGACTGTGCACGGCCGTACGGAGTTCGTCCATGGTGAGGTGCCCGCCGAGCATTCGGCCCCGCAGCGCCGAGCAGACCTCCACGTCCAGGTGGGCGGGCGCGATGACATCGGGGTCGGCTCGTAACGTGTGGGCGATCTTCTGGCTCGCCGGATGACCGGTCAAGAGTGCGAGAACCACGGATGCGTCGATGACGAGCACAGTTGGATCAGCCGATCTGGGCGTCGCGCTGTCGACGCGCCTCACGCACGGCAGCCGCGGTGTCGAATGGCTTCCCCACCGGTTGGGCCAGTACGTCGTCCAGCCACTCACTCATCGTCGGCCTGGCGAGATCGCGCTCGATCAGGCTGCGAACGTAGCTGGACAGATCCAGCCCGAGGGCCGCCGCCCGCTGCTTCGCCGCCTCGCGGAGCTCCTCCTGCACGTTGCGCACCTGGATGAACGCCATATCGTACAGGCTAGCATGCGCATCGCATGCGCCCCCCGGCTTCGCCCGAGCGGCGTACTGCGTAGCGTGGACGGCATGGCTCTGGGGTACGTGCGGCCGGCCCGCGACGAGGACACCGCCGAGATCGCGCGGGTGCAGTACGACACCTGGCGGATCGCGTACCCCCGGTTCATCCCCCGGTTCGCGGTCGACGCGGTACGCCCGGAGTGGCTCGCCGAACAGTGGGCGGAGGCGGTCAGCCGGCCGCCGAGCGACCGGCACCGCGTCCTGGTGGCGATCGAACAGGCCGAGGATGCACCGGAGCACCTGGTCGGCTTCACCGCGATCGGTCCGGCAGACGAAACCGCGCTGGCACCCGACGAAACACCACCCGAGGCAGCACCGGACGCCGCGACGGCAGCGCCGGCCCAGGCCGGGCCGGGTCTGGCGGCGGCTGCGATCACCGATCTGCTGGTGGAGCCGCGCTGGGGACGCCGCGGCCACGGCAGCCGGTTGCTCGCCGCCGCGGTCGAGCTGTGGCGCTCCGACGGATTCGACCGTGCCGTGGCCTGGGCGTTCGCCGAAGACGTCGCGACGGTGAAGTTCCTCGGCTCCGCCGGCTGGGAGCCTGACGGCGCGACCCGGTCGCTGGACGTCGAGGGGATCCTGGTGCCGCAGGCACGACTGCACGTCGCCCTCTAGCCCGGCAGGACCCGAGCTCGGCGCGGCGATCGACCGGATCGGGTGAATGTCGCCCGGTCGATCACTGCCGCGGCGGCGGCTGCCGGTCGTACCGTCTAGGTATGTACAACGTGGAGTTCAGCGCGGACGAGCTGCGGCTGGTCAGGAGTGCACTGCGGTCGTACCTGAACGACTTCGGACACGACGAGAAGGACGTGCTGCGTACGGTCAGGCAACTGGTGGCCAAGCTCGACCGGGCGGAGGCGACCCCGGACGCGGCGTCCGAACAACCGGCCTAGCCGTCGAGCAGGTGCTCCAGCCCGACCGTGAGGCCGGGCCGGTGCACCACGGCGCGTACGGCCAGCAGCACTCCCGGCATGAACGACGCGCGATCGTACGAGTCGTGCCGGATGGTCAGGCTCTCGCCCTGCCCGCCGAACAGCACCTCCTGGTGCGCGACCAGCCCGCGGGAGCGCACCGAATGCACCCGCACGCCCGCCACCTCGGCCCCCCGGGAACCTTCCAACGCGGTGGTCGTGGCGTCCGGCACCGGCCCGAGACCCGCGGCCCGTCTGGCCTCACTGATCATTTCGGCGGTACGCAAGGCCGTACCACTCGGGGCGTCGATCTTGTTCGGGTGGTGCAGCTCGATGACCTCCGCGGACTCGAAGTAGCGGGCCGCCCGCTGGGCGAACTGCATCATCAGCACCGCCCCGATCGCGAAGTTCGGAGCGATCACCACACCCACGTCGGGTTTGTGCTCCAGCCAGCTCTGCACCCGGGCGATCCGCTCCGGCGTGAACCCCGACGTGCCGACCACCGCGGAGATGCCCTGCTCGACACACCAGTGCAGGTTGTCCATCACCGCGTCGGGCTGGGTGAAGTCGACCACCACCTGGGCGCCCGCGTCGGTGAGGTTCGCCAGCCACTCCCCCACGTCGATCATCGCCACGAGCTCGAGGTCGTCGGCGGCGTCGACCGTACGGCACACCTCGGTGCCCATCCGGCCCTGAGCTCCGAGTACGCCCACCTGGATCGGCTGTTTCGCCTCGGTCACGGTGCCTCCTGGTGATAGGGCCGACTAGCTGACGGCGGCCGAGAAGTCGTGGTCGGAGAACGGCCCGACGACGGCCAGTGACATGGGCTGGGTCAACAGCTGCGACGCTACCGAACGCACCTGGTCGTCGGTAACCGACTCGATCCGGCGCAGCAGCTCGTCGGCGGTCAGCGGCTCGCCGTACAGCAGTTCGCCCTTGCCGAGCTGGGTCATCCGGGAGCCGGTGTCCTCGAGGCCGAGCACCAGGGAGCCTTTCAGCATCCCCTTGCCCCGTACGATCTCCTGCTCGGTGATGCCGTCCGCGGCCACCTTCGCCAGCTCTTCGCGTACCAGCGAGAGGACCTCGTCGGCCTTGCCGGGCGCGCAGCCGGCGTACACCCCGAAGACTCCGGCGTCGGCGTACTGACTGGTGTACGAGTAGACCGAGTACGCCAGTCCCCGCTTCTCCCGGATCTCCTGGAACAGCCGGCTGGACATGCCGCCGCCGAGCGCGTTGTTCAACACCCCGAGGGCGAACCGCCGTTCGTCCAGCCGGGCCGGCGCCGGGCAGCCGAGCAGCAGGTTGGCCTGCTCGGTGTCCTTGTTGTGCACCCGTACGTCCTGCCGGGTGGTCGCCGGGCTGTCGGCCGCCCTGAGCCCGAACGGCGTGGCGGCGGCGGAGAACCGGTCCACCCGGGCGAAGCCTTCCCGGACCGCCGCGACCACGGTGTCGTGGTCGAGGTTGCCGGCGGCGGTGACGATCAGCTGCGGCGCGACGTACCGGTCCCGATAGAACTCAAGCACCTGGGTACGGGTCATCGCCGAGATGCTCGCCACGGTGCCCGAGATCGGCCGCCCCAGCGGATGGTCGCCGAACAGCGCCTCGTAGAACAGGTCGTGCGCGAGGTCGCCCGGCTCGTCGTCGTGCATCGCGATCTCTTCCAGGATCACGCCACGCTCGGTCTCCACATCGGCCTCGTCGAGCACCGAGTCGGCGACCAGGTCGGTGATCACGTCGACCGCGAGCGGCAGGTCCTCGTCGAGCACCCGCGCGTAGTAGCAGGTGTACTCCTTGGTGGTGAAGGCGTTGGTCTCGCCGCCCACCGCCTCCAGCTCCGCCGAGATGTCCAGCGCGGTACGCCGGCGCGTCCCCTTGAACAGCAGGTGCTCCAGGAAGTGCGAGACGCCCGCGAGCGGGCCGGTCTCGTCCCGCGAGCCGACGCCGACCCAGATCCCGAACGACACGCTGCGCATCGCGGGGATCGCCTCGGTGAGCACCCGCATCCCGTTCGGCAGTACGGTGCGGCACACGGTGCCGCGCAGCGGATCCGAGGCCAGGGTATGCGTCTCGTGCGCCGGGTCCGCGCCGGCGTACGGCGCGGACCCGGGCGCTACGGGCAGTTGTGGAGTCACCGACGACGCCGGCGACGCCGGTGGTGCTCACCGTCCTCGGAGTCGTCGCCGTCGGCAGCGGCATCGCCACCGTCCGACTCGCCGACCGCCGCCACGGGAGCGTCCTGCCGCTCCGACCGCTCGCTATCGGACCGCTCACGATCCGAGCCCTCACTGTCGGAGTGCCCCTCGGACCGCTCACGCGGCGGGCGACGGTCGCCGGACGGACGGTCGCCGGAACGCCGCTCCGGACGGCCGCCGCCGCCGTCGGTCGGCGTAGCGCCGGCCTTGTCCAGGTAGATCTTGCCGCGCTGGTCGACATCGGCGATCTGGACCTCGAGCTTGTCGCCGACGTTGAGGAAGTCCTCGACCTTGTCGATCCGCTTGCCTTCTCCGATCTTGGAGATGTGCAGCAGGCCGTCGCGGCCGGGCACCAGGGAGATGAAGGCGCCGAACGCGGTGGTCTTCACGACCGTACCGAGGAACCGGTCACCGATCTTCGGCATCTGCGGGTTGGCGATCGCGTTGACCCGCTCCACCGCGGCCTGCGCCGACGGGCCGTCGGTCGAGCCGATGTAGATCGTGCCGTCGTCCTCGATCGTGATGTCCGCGCCGGTCTCGTCCTGGATCGAGTTGATCATCTGGCCCTTCGGCCCGATCACCGCGCCGATCTTGTCCACCGGAATCTTGATCGACAGCACCCGAGGCGCGTACGCGGACATCTCGCCGGTGCCCTCGATCGCCTCGCGCATCACGTCGAGGATCGTCAGCCGGGCCTCCCTGGCCTGCTGCAACGCGGCCGCCAGTACGTCGGACGGGATCCCGTCCAGCTTGGTGTCCAGCTGCAGCGCGGTGACGAAGTCGCGGGTGCCGGCGACCTTGAAGTCCATGTCGCCGTACGCGTCCTCGGCGCCCAGGATGTCGGTCAGCGTCACGTACGACGTCTTGCCGTCCACCTCGTCGGAGATCAGTCCCATCGCGATACCCGCGACCGGGGCGATCAGCGGAACCCCGGCGGCCAGCAGGCTCATCGTGCTGGCGCACACCGAGCCCATCGACGTGGAGCCGTTGGAACCGAGCGCCTCGGAGACCTGGCGGATCGCGTACGGGAATTCCTCCCGCTTCGGCAGCACCGGGATCAGTGCCCGCTCGGCGAGCGCCCCGTGGCCGATCTCGCGCCGCTTCGGCGAGCCCACCCGACCGGTCTCACCGGTCGAGTACGGCGGGAAGTTGTAGTTGTGCATGTACCGCTTGGACTTCTGTGGCGACAGCGTGTCCAGCGCCTGCTCCATGCGGAGCATGTTCAGCGTGGTGACGCCCATGATCTGGGTCTCGCCCCGCTCGAACAGCGCCGAGCCGTGCACCCGCGGCAGCACGTCCACCTCGGCGGTCAGCGGCCGGATGTCGCGCGGCCCGCGGCCGTCGATGCGCACCTGGTCGCGGAGCACCTGCTGGCGTACCAGCTTCTTGGTCAGCGCCCGGATCGCGGCGCTGATCTCCTTGTCGCGCTCTTCGAAGTCGGCGGCCAGGCGCTCCTTGACCGACTCCTTGATCGCGTCGAGCCGGCTTTCCCGCTCCTGCTTGCCGGCGATCTTCAGCGCCTCGGCGAGCTCCGCGGACGCGGCGGCCTCGACCGCGGCGAACGCGTCGTCCTGGTAGTCCAGGAACACCGGGAAGTCGGCGGTCTCGCTCTTGCCGACGACCGCCACCAGCTCACTCTGCGCTCGGCAGAGCTCCTTGATCGCGGGCTTGGCAGCCTCCAGACCACTGGCGACGATGTCCTCCGTGGGCGCCGCCGAGCCGGAGCCGACGAGTCCGACCACGTGCTCGGTCGCCTCGGCCTCGACCATCATGATCGCCACGTCGCCGTCGTCCAGCACCCGGCCGGCGACGACGATGTCGAAGGTGGCCTTCTCCAGCTCCTCGTGGGTCGGGAACGCCACCCACTGGCCGTCGACGTGGCCCATCCGGGTGGCCCCGATCGGACCGCTGAACGGCAGCCCGGCCAGCGTGGTCGACAGCGAGGCGGCGTTGATCGCCACCACGTCGTACGGGTGGGCCGGGTCGAGGGCCAGGATGGTCTCGACCACCTGCACCTCGTTGCGCAGCCCCTTGACGAAGCTGGGCCGCAGCGGACGGTCGATCAGCCGGCAGGTCAGCACGGCCTCTTCGCTCGGCCGGCCTTCCCGGCGGAAGAACGACCCGGGGATCCGGCCGGCGGCGTACATCCGCTCTTCGACGTCGACGGTGAGCGGGAAGAAGTCCAGGAACTCCTTGGGCTGCTTGCTCGCGGTGGTCGCCGAGAGCACCACCGTGTCGCCGAGCTGGGCGACGGCACTGCCGGCCGCCTGCCGGGCGAGCCGTCCACTGGACAGTACGATTTCGCGGGTGCCGAAGCTGCCGTTGTCGATAACGGCACGCGTCGAGTGGTCACCCAACGGATTTGGGTTCGATTCGGTCATGGTACGGATTGCTCCTTCGTGTTCTGTGGTCGGCGAACCGCCGATCCAACCTCCGGCATAGCCGGGCACGATCGGGAAAGCTGCTCCGCGCCGGTCTTCGATCGAAGCATCCGGGGATGGGTGTCAAGTCAACCCTGTCACCCGGAAGCCACTACCGAGGACCGGTGCGCGCCGGGCTTCCGCTAGGTCGTGCCCGCACCTGCCGGTGAAATTCAAACCTCCTCTGGCGGACTCTATGCCGCCAGAGGAGGTTCGGGGCTTAACGCCGCAGTCCGAGCTTTTCGATCAGCGCCCGGTAGCGGTTGATGTCCTTCTTGGCCAGGTAGCCCAGAAGCCGCCGCCGGCGACCCACCAGCAGCAGCAGACCACGTCGAGAGTGGTGGTCGTGCTTGTGCAGCTTCAGGTGCTCGGTCAGGTCCTTGATCCGCTGCGTGAGCAGTGCGACCTGGACTTCCGGGGAACCGGTGTCGCCATTGTCGGTGGCGTGCTCGGTGATGATGTTCTGCTTGGTGGCTGCGTCGAGCGCCAATGTTCTCCCTTGTCTGCTTCGTGCGCCTGATCCAACCGGGGGCTGACCCCGTCTCGCACCCGCGGCGCCGGGCAGGCATGCGAGACCACGCCGGTTACACGGCGTGCTCCAAGGTTATCAGGACCCTTGAGCGCTCCGCCGCCGCGGCTACTTGTCGGTCAGCACCGTACGGGTCTGGGAGATGTCGCGTTCGATCTGGGCGACGAGCAGCTCCACCGTGTCGTACGTGCGCATGTCGCGGAGTCGGGCGATGAAGTCCAGGTCGACGTGCTCGCCGTACAGGTCTTCGTGGAAGTCGAGGACGTGGGCTTCGACCCGGCGTTCCTGGCCGGCGAACGTGGGATTGGTGCCGATGCTGACGGCGGCGGGAAGCCGGTCGGCGACCTTGTCGCGCACCAGCCAGGCGGCGTACACGCCGTCGGCGGGGATCGCGGCGTACGGCCGGGTCAGCAGATTCGCCGTCGGGTAGCCGAGCAGGCGGCCGCGGCGGTCGCCGCGTACCACCACGCCTTCCAGACGGTGGGGACGGCCCAACGCGGCGGCCGCGGCACCCACGTCACCCGCCGCCACGCAGGCGCGAATGTACGTGGAGCTGAAGACAGTCTCGCCGTCCGCCGCATCGCCAGTCACCAACGGCGCGCCCTCGACCGCGAAGCCGAAGTCGCGGCCGAGCCGGGTGAGCAGCGCGACGTCGCCGGCCGCCTTGTGGCCGAACCGGAAGTTCTCCCCCACCACGACCAGGGCGGCGTGCAGGTGCTCGACCAGCACGTCGTGCACGAACTCCTCCGCGCTCACCCGGCTGAACTCCGGCGTGAACGGCAGGACGCACAGCACGTCGACCCCGAGCCGCTCGATCAGCTCGGCCTTGCGCGCCGGCTCGGTCAGTACGGCGGGGTGGCTGCCGGGGCGTACCACCTCGGCGGGGTGCGGGTCGAAGGTCACCACCACCGAGCGCAGGCCGCGCTCCTCGGCGCGCTTCACCGCGTGCCCGATGATCTGCTGGTGTCCCCGGTGCACACCGTCGAACACGCCGATGGTCACCACCGAACGGCCCCAGCCGCTCGGGGTGCTCTCCAGGCCACGCCACCGCTGCACTTCGTCTCCTCGGGGGGTTTCGGATCGACTGTCCAGCTTGTCTAACCAGTGTCCCTCGGTTTCAGTCACGGCCCCCGGGTGCGAGTACCACTTCGGGGCGAGCCAGCCCGTCGCGCTCGCGCACCACCGCCAGGACCTTTCCGGGGGGTCCGAAGACGGCGTACGCGCCCTCGATTCCGACCGGGGGGAGCGGGCTGCCGTGGGAGAGGCGTACCGCTTCCTCGGCGGTGACCTCGCGTCTCGGGAAGAGCGTGGCGGCCGCCTGGTCGAGGTCGACCGTGACCGCCTGCCCGCTGGCTTCGAGGTCGTCGAGCGTGCGCGCGTCGTCCAGTGAAAACCCGCCAACTCTGGTACGCCGCAGCGCGGTGAGGTGGCCGCCGACCCCGAGCGCACTGCCCAGGTCCCGGGCGATCGCCCTGACGTAGGTGCCCGTCGAGCACTCCACCTCGACGTCGCAGTCGACCAGGTCCGGCGCCGGGCGCGCGAGCTTGCGCAGGTCGAGTCGGGTCACCGTGACCTGGCGCGGTTTCAGCTCGACCTGCTCGCCGGCGCGGACCCGGGCGTACGACCGCTTGCCGCCGACCTTGATCGCGCTGACCGCGCTGGGGACCTGCTGGATGTCGCCGGTCAGTTTCGCCAGCTCGTCGCGGAGCCGGTCCTCGGTGACGCCGCTGGCGTCCGCGCTGGTCAGCACGTCACCCTCGGCGTCGTCGGTCACCGTCGACTGCCCCAACCGGATCGTCGCCGAGTACGCCTTGTCCGCGCCGCTGACGTAGGTCAGCAGTCTGGTCGCGGGGCCGATCGCGATCACCAGCACGCCGGTTGCCATCGGATCGAGGGTGCCGCCGTGGCCGACCCGGCGGGTGTTGGCGATCCGGCGCATCCGGGACACCACGTCGTGCGAGGTGATCCCGGCCGGCTTGTCGACGATGGTCAGCCCACTCGTACCCACGGTCGCCAAGCTTCCCATCAGTCGAGGCCGTGTGGACCGGCAGCCCCGGGGGGTCGTCAGGTCTGCAGGCCGCTGCGACGCCGGGCGAAGACGTACAGGCCGTAACCGGTGAGCAGCGCCAGCAGGCCGGCACCGACGATCCGCGCCAGTGGTGCGCCGGTGGTCGGCATCCCAGGCGTGGTGCCTGACGGGCTCGGACTCGGGCTGGCGGCCGGATTGAACCGGATCACGAGCTTGTTGTTGTCCAGCACGTCGTCGAACGGCAGCGATCCCTCGGGCTCCCGGAGCAGCGGGATCTCCACCAGACCCTCGGCGTCGCTGACCTGCTCGTCGAACCGTACGGGGAAGGTCCAGGTCAGGGACTCGCCGGGCGGTATCGGCTCGCGTACCCGACACCGGTACTCCCGCTGATCCCGGCCGGCTGGCGGACGACAGCCCTCGGGGGTCTTCGTCGCGGAAACCCCGTTCGGGAGGGTCAGTCTGATGAACGGCAGACTGTCGTCTGACATCACGGCGTTGCTGGCGTTCCTGATGCCGACCGGCAGCTTCACCGTCTCCCCCTTCGCCCCGGAGACGTCCTGTCCGAGCGGCACCAGGTCGAGCGGGTTGCTACCCGTCACGGTCACCACGATCGAGCCGCCGTTGTCGCTGAGGTTCGGGTCGTAGTCCGGCATGCTGCCGGCCGCCGACAGCGCCTCCAGGTGTACGGCAGGTCCGTCGCCCGGTTTCAGGTCGTCGTACCCGGGGAAGCTGCCGTTCTCGAGGTGCTCGGCGAAGTCGAGTTCGGTGAGCCACAGGTACGCCGCGTCGGCGTGGCCCGGCGCCCTGGTGTGCGGATCGATCCGAAAGCCGACCGGCGCGGACAACCGGTACGCCGTCCCCGGCGCGACCGCCGTGTCGAAATGGCACACCACCAGCTTGTCCCCGGTCAGGCAGTTGCCGAACCTGGTCGCCACCGTGAGCGACTCCCACGCCGTCGAGTACGCCAGGACGACGCCCTCCACCGTCGTCTGACCCGCGTTGCGGAAGGACACCGGCGTGGTGACGACCGTGCCGAAGTCCCCGCTCAGATCGATCTGCTCCGCACCGGCCACCAGGTCGCCCGCTTCGGCGACGATCACCTTGACCTGCCGGGTCGCGGCGGGCCCGCTGTGCGCGTTGCTCGCGGTGACGCTGACCGTCAGCGCCGCCTCGGCGCCGGGCGCGGCCGCCTGGTCACCGGTGAGGTCCAGCAGGTCAAGATCGGCTTGGCCGTCGGTCAGCTTCAGCTCCGTACCCGGTCCGCCGCAGGTCAGTACGCCGTCGGCGGTCTGACACGACAGCCCCGCGACCTCGTCGTCCAGGCTGGCGATGTCCTTGAGTTCGCCGATGGTCACGGTGACCGTGAAGTCGGTCAGCGACGCCAGGCCGGGCGCTGCGACCCGGGTGAAACCGCTCTTCTGCTCACCCGGTTCCAGGTAGATCCTGGACGGTGTGAACAGGGTCAGCTCGGGCAACTCGGCGGCGTGGGCGGCGAACACCCCCGGGCCGAACAGGAACCCGGCCACAGCGGCGACCGCGACGCCGCAACGGATCGCTCGCATCGGATGCCCTTCCGGGTCCCCCAGTGGCAGTGACCCTGCCATCTGAGGCACGCTCCCGACCCCACTCCAGGTTGCGGCCAAACCCGCTTCGTGACAGTCGTACGCCGGACATCCGGTCCGGTACGCCTAGCTTCGTCCCGGTACCGCCCAACGGCCGCCAGCCAGCCGTACCAGAAGGGCTGCCAGGCGTACCACGACGAACAGGGTGAGACCCGCCCAGATGCCACCCAGGCCCAGATCCAGGGCGTACGCCAGCCAGATCGCCGGCAGGAACCCGCCCAGCGTCGCGACGACCATCAGATTCCGCAGGTACGCCACGTCACCCGCCCCGATGAACACGCCGTCGAGGGCGAATGCGATGCCCGCCAGCGGCAGCATCCCGACGAACCACGGCCACGCGATCGCCACCTGTCGCAGCACCGCCGGGTCGTCGGTGAAGATCCGGGGGAACACCGACGTGCCGGCCGCGAGCACGACGGCCAGCACCAGGCCGGCCACGCCGCCGAGCACGCTGACCCGGCGCGCGGTCTGCCGGGCGTACGCCACCCGCCCGGCACCCAGGTCGGCGCCGACCAGTGACTGTGCCGCGATCGCGACGGAGTCGAGCAGCAACGCGACGAAGAACCACAGCTGCAGCGCGATCTGGTGCGCCCCGAGTGCCGCCGAACCGAACCGGGCCGCGACGGCGGCCGCCGACAGGAAGCAGACCTGGAACGAGACCGTACGCAGCACCAGGTCCCGCCCGACCCGCAGCTGCGCCAGCAGGACGGCCGGCTGCGGCCGGGGCGACACCCGTTCGGCCCGCAGCGCGGCGACGAAGAATCCGGCGGAGACCAGCTGTGCGACCACGTTGGCGATCGCCGAACCGACCAGTCCGAGCCCCGCCGGGTAGACCAGCAACGGGCACAGTACGGCCGAGAGCAGGTTGGCGCCGAGCACGTACCGCAGCGGGCGGGCGGTGTCGTGGACTCCCCGCAGCCAGCCGTTGCCGGCGAGGGTGAGCAGGATGCCCGGTGCGCCGATCGCGGCGATCCGCAGCCAGGTCTCGGCGGCGGCCGCCACCTCGCCCGGGCCGCCGGCGAGTGCTCGCGCCAGCGGGCCGGCGAACAGCTCCGCCACCAGCAGGAACCCGAGCCCGAAGCCGACCGCGAGCCAGGACGCCTGGACCCCCTCGGTCACCGCCGCGGCCCGGTCCCCCGCGCCGTAGTGCCGCGCCGCCCGCCCCGTCGTCCCGTACGCCAGGAAGTTGCCCAGGATGGTCGCCACCGACAGCACCGCGCCGCCCAGCGCGAGCGCGCCGAGCGGGACCTTGCCGAGGTGGCCGACCACGGCGGTGTCGACCAGGACGTACAGCGGCTCGGCGCCGAGCACCGCCAGGGCCGGCAGCGTCAAGGAGGCGATCCGGCGCAGGGACGGAGGTTCGACCCGTGCGGGCCGGGCTACGGTCACCGACCCATCCTGACACGGCAGCCGTAATGGGCAAAAGGTTCAGCATGCCTTACATGGCCGGGGTCACTCCCCGCCGGATGCGGTCCGGGACGGCAGAAGCCGCTTCACGGTCAACCAGCGAGGTTGGCCGAGAAACGGCTTCTGAAACTGCTGTGTGGTCGGTGACGCCCTGCGTCAGCCGCGGGTGTCCAGCGAACGCTGCAGGGCGCGCATCGCCTCACGGCGCTGCTCTTCGCGGGACGTCTCGCGACGCGTGTCGGCCTTCTTGGTCTCCATGATCGTGCTCCTGCACTCGGTCGGACAGATGATCGGCATCGAACTGGTCGGTGACCAGACGCCGGTGGCTGTCACCCGGGGATCTTCCCCACGGATGGGAGTCGACGAGCACAGGACCGATGCGGATGATCGATCCCGCTACCAGGAGGGGCCGGATCGCGGTCCCACCTTGCGCTTCGTACGTTCGGCTCCCTCGCCGCCGGCGGCCAGCACCACACTCCGCGACGGGAAGCCGGCCTTGGTTAGGCCCCGTCGCGGCAGCGAAGGATAAGTACGAAACGCATCACGACCCACGGTAGCCGTGTTTCCACGATGTAACGGTGGCTTCTCGTATCGTGGGATGGGCTTTGTCTACTCGCCGGTCACCCTTAACCGAATGGCGACGGCTAGGAGCCTGACGGATGATCCGACAGCGCCGAGCGGATCGAGTCGACCACGCTGGCCAGGTCGCCGTACCCGGTGAAGCCGGCTGCCAACCGGTGGCCGCCGCCGCCCAGCGACGTGGCCACGGCCGCGACGTTCACCGCGCCACGGCTGCGCATCGAGACCGCCCACTCCGTCGGCGCGAGCTGCTTGCACACGCACGCGACGTCGGCCTCCTCCGCGCTGCGTACCAGGTCGATCAGACTCTCGAGTACGTAGGCCGGCTGCCCATAGCGACCCAGGTCGTCCAGCGTCGCGTACGTCCACACGAAGCCGGCGCCGTCTGCGGCCGCGGGCTCGAGCTGGATCCGGCGCAACGCCTCGCCGAAGATCTGCACCGCGCCGAACGGACGGGCGTCGAACAGCCGGCGGCTGATCTCGTACTGGTCGACGCCCGCACGCAGCAGCCGGGCGGCGAAGACGTGCACCTCGGGCGTGGTCGCCTGGTACTTGAACGAGCCGGTGTCGGTCGTCAGGGCCACGTACAGGCACTCGGCGATCGCGGTGTCCAGCGGTACGCCCATCCGCCGCAGCAACTCGTCGACCACCATCGCGGTGGCCGCCGCTCCCGGATCCACCAGGTTGATCGTGCCGAATCCCGGATTCGAGGCGTGGTGGTCGAGCACCACCACGTGGTCCGCCCCGGCCATCCGGCCGGCGAACTCGCCGACCCGTTCCACGCTCGCCGCGTCGAAGGTGAGCAGTACGTCGGGATCCGGATAGGTCTGCTCCGGCGGCACCAGCAGGTCGATCCCCCGCAGGGTCTGGGTGAACACGTCCGGCAGGTCCTGCGGGCCGGGGAACGCCGCCTGCACCTGGTAGCCCAGGCTGCGCAGCCCGAGCGCGCAGCCGAGCATGCTGCCCAGCGCGTCGCCGTCCGGGTTGATGTGACAGACCAGCAGCAGCCGCCGTGCCCCCGCGATCGCCGCTTCCGCCCGCCGCCACGCATCCTCCGGTACGGCCGGCAGCAGCTCGGGATCTCCGGCCAGGCGGGGCGCGACCGTCGCGGCGGCCGCGTTCGTCGCCGTCACGATCCGTCCTCGGCGTCGGCCTCGTCCACGCGGTACGGCTGCGTGTCACCCGCGTGCCGGGCGCCGGCCGCGATCCGCTGCACCTGCTCGTCCGAGGCGCGGGCCTTCGCGAGCAGGTCGTCGATGTGCTGCGCCTGATCCTGGATCTCGTCGGCGATGAAGGTGAGCGACGGCGCCGCCCGCAACCCGAGGCGCTTGCCCACCACGCTGCGTAGCAGTCCCTTGGCACTGTCCAGGGCAGCGGCCGATGCCTCGTGGGCGGCGGCGTCGCCGTACACGGTGTAGAAGACCGTCGCGTCGCGCAGATCGGCGGTGAGTTTCACGTCGGTGATCGTGAGCATGCCCACCCGCGGATCCTTGACCTGCGTACGCAGGGCGGAGGCCACCAGCTCCCGGATCCGCTCGGCGTGGCGGCGTACCCGGGCGGTGTCGGTCATCGGTGTCTCCTTGGTTCTGATCGCAGAGTTGCCTGCCGTGTCGACATTACCCACCTCGTCCACCCCACTCGTCCCCGGCGGCACCACTGGTCAAACCGCACCCGATCGAGTGCTCGGTACGGCTACACGCGATTACAGTGCGTGACTGTTTTGTGGTGTCGACCCGGTTGGGCGCACGACTCCGGGACCGGTCCCGACCACCCCCGCTACCGTCCGGCCCCACACGCGCCGTGGGTGACGGGAGGATCGATGAACTACAACCGGATACGCCTGTCCGTGATGGCCGCGCTGGTGCTGCTCGGATCGGCGCCGAGCGCAGCGGCCCTGGCGACGGCGGACCAGCCCTGCGCGGTGTCGGACTCCTCGTCAGGCCAGGACTGCCTCGACCGGCTCACGCTGTCCTCGGGAGCGACCCTGCCGTACTACCACACGTACCCGCTGTCCGGCTCCGATGCGGCGAAGCAGGCGGTGGTCGTGGTGCACGGCACCGGGCGCAACGCGCAGGGCTACTTCGAGTCGATGGTGGCCGCCGCCAAGCAGGCCGGGGCCGAGTCCAGCGCCGCGGTGATCGCGCCGTGGTTCCAGACCGAGGAGGAGAACCCGGAGGGCAACGATGCGTACTGGACGAACGGGGGCACGACCTCATGGAAGGACGGCGGCGGGGCGGTCGAACCCGAAGGTCTCAGCTCGTTCGCAACGGTGGACGAGCTGGTGCGGGTGCTGGCGGACAAGGCGCGGTTTCCGAACCTGACCAGGATCACCCTTGTCGGACACTCGGCCGGCGGCCAGTTCGTCCAGCGGTACGCCGCCGGCGGGCGCGCCCCCGCCCAGCTGTCCGGCGTCACGGTGCGGTACGTCGCCGCCAACCCCTCCTCGTACCTGTACCTCGATGCGCACCGCCCGGTCGATGACGGCCTGCCGGACTCGTGCCCCGCATACGACGACTACAAGTACGGCATGCAGCACCGCAACGCGTACCTGGCCGCCCTGAGCGCCGATCAGCTCGTCGACCAGTACGTTCACCGGGACGTGACGTACCTGCTGGGTGGCGACGACGTGCACCACGACCACGGCATCGATCTGGAGTGCCCGGCCATGGCGCAGGGAGACAACCGGCTCGAGCGCGGCCGCGCCTACTACGCGGCGGTCCACCGGTCGTACCCGTCGGCGCCGCATCGACTGGTCGAGGTGCCCGGCGTCGGACACGACCACGACGCGATGTTCAGCTCGGAGCAGGGGAGGACGGCGATCTTCGGGTGACCACCCGGCCGGTCGTCAGTCGTCGTCGCCGTACAGCCGCCGCCGTACGCTGAGCAGCTCCAGCTCGGGGCGGGACATGATCACCTTTTCACAGGAGTCGAGCACCCGCCGTACGTGTCCCGGGTCGGCGGCTACCGCGGCGACGCCGAGCTCGGCGCGACCGTACCGGTCGAGGGCGCCGACTTCGGCCACCGAGATCTCCAGCTTCCGCAGCGCGGCCAGCGCCGGCCTCACGTACGACCGCTTGATCTTCAACGTGCGCGAGTCCGACGGGAGCAGCAGGTCGAAGACCGCCGTGCCGGTGTACATCCGCACCACCTCTGGGAACACAGACACGGAGCGCGCCGGACCTTGACGGCCGGCGCGCTCCTGTGGTCGTCGGTCAGTCTCGGGGCTTTTCCTTCATCTCGAAGGCCTCGATGATGTCGCCGACCTTGATGTCGTTGTAGTTCCCGAGGGTGAGACCGCACTCGAAGCCCTCGCGGACCTCGGTCGCGTCCTCGGTGAACCGCCGCAACGACGAGATCGTGACGTTCTCCGCCACCACCGATCCGTCGCGTACCAGACGGGCCTTGGCGTTGCGGCGGATCACACCGGAGGTGACCATGCAGCCGGCGATGTTGCCGAACTTGCTGGACCGGAACACCTCGCGGATCTCGGCCGACCCCAGCGCGACCTCTTCGTAGATCGGCTTGAGCAGGCCCTTGAGCGCCGCTTCGATCTCCTCGATCGCCTGGTAGATCACGCTGTAGTAGCGGATCTCCACGCCTTCCCGCTCGGCCAGCTCCCTGGCCTTGGGGTCGGGACGGACGTTGAAGCCGATGATGATCGAGTCGTCCGTGGTGGCGAGGTTGACGTCGCTCTCGGAGATCGCACCGACACCGCGGTGGATGATCTTGAGCTGCACCTCGTCGGACACGTCCAGCTTGACCAAGGCGTCTTCCAGGGCCTCCACCGAACCGGAGACGTCGCCCTTGATGACCAGCGAGAGCGTGGTCTTCTCGCCCTCTTTGATCTTTTCCAGGATCGACTCCAGCGTCGCCCGGCTACGGCTCGCCGCCTGCTGCGCGGCCCGCTCACGGGCCTGCCGCTGCTCGGCGATCTGCCGGGCAACCCGATCCTCGCGTACGGCGATCACGGTGTCGCCGGCGCCCGGCACCTGGGTCAGGCCCAGCACCAGTACGGGACGGGACGGACCCGCCTCTTTCACCGGCTTGCCGAACTCGTCGAGCATCGCGCGGACCCGGCCGTGCGCGTCGCCGACCACGATCGAGTCGCCGACGTGCAACGTGCCCTTCTCCACCAGCACCGTCGCCACCGGACCACGGCCCTTGTCGAGGTGCGCCTCGATCGCCTTGCCCTGGGCGGGCCCGTCGATCGGAGCGGTCATCTCCAGCGCCGCGTCCGCGGTCAGCAGTACGGCCTCGAGCAGGTCGTCGATGTGCAGCCGCTGCTTGGCGGAGATGTCGACGAACATGGTGTCGCCGCCGTACTCCTCCGCTACCAGGCCGTACTCGGTGAGTTGCTGGCGGATCTTCGAGGGGTTGGCACCTTCCACGTCGATCTTGTTGACCGCGACCACGATCGGCACGTTCGCCGCCTTGGCGTGGTTGAGCGCCTCGATGGTCTGCGGCATCACGCCGTCGTCGGCCGCCACCACCAGGATCACGATGTCCGTGACCTGGGCACCACGGGCACGCATGGCGGTGAACGCCTCGTGACCCGGGGTGTCGATGAACGTGATCGCGCGATCCTTGCTCTCGTGCTCCACGTGCACCTGGTACGCACCGATGTGCTGGGTGATGCCACCGGCCTCGCCCTCGACCACGTTCGAGCTGCGGATGGCGTCCAGCAGCTTCGTCTTACCGTGGTCGACGTGACCCATCACGGTCACCACCGGCGGACGGCTGACCAGCCGCTCCTCCGCGACGTCGGCCTCGAGGTCGATGTTGAACTGCGCCAGCAGCTCACGGTCCTCGTCCTCCGGGCTGACGATCTGTACGTCGTAGCCGAGGTGCTCGCCGAGCAGCAGCAACGTGTCGTCCGAGCACGACTGGGTCGCGGTCACCATCTCGCCCAGGTTGAACATCTCCTGGACCAGAGAACCGGGGTTCGCATTGATCCGGTCCGCGAAGTCCGACAGCGACGCGCCGCGCGGTAGGCGTACCACCTGGCCGTTGCCCCTCGGCGCACCCGACCCCATGGTCGGTGCGGACAGGTTGTCGAACTCTTGTCTGCGCTGCTTCTTCGACTTCCGGCCGCGGGTGGGCCGGCCACCGGGACGGCCGAACGCACCGCCGGTGCTGCCGCGACCGCGACCGCCGCCACCGGGACGGCCACCGCCGCCACCGACGCGCGGCGGACCGCCACCGGGTGCGCCGCCGCCACCGCCGGGACCGCCGCGGTAACCACCGCCACCGCCGCCACCACCGGGGCCGCCGCGGTAGCCACCGCCACCGCCGCCACCGCCACCGCCGCCGGGGCCGCCGCGGTAACCACCGCCACCGCCGCCGCCACCGGGGCCGCCGGGACGACCGCCACCGGTACGACCACCGGCACGGTCACCGGCACCCGCACCGCCACCGGGCCGTCCGGGTCCACCGGGTCGGCCCGGCCGCTGGCTGGGCATCTGGCCCGGACTGGGCCGGGGCGGCATCTGGGAAGGACTCGGGCGCGGCGGCCCCCCAGCGGGACTCGGCCGGGGGCCAGCCGCAGGAGGCGCACCACGGCCACCGCCGGTGATGCCGAACGGGTTGTTGCCGGGGCGCGCCGCGGGGCGCGGTGCCGGCCGTGGGCCGGGCCGCGGTACCGCGGTCGGGCTCGGGGTCGGCTGACCCGGAGTCGTGACCGCGGCGCCACCTTCGGGGCGCTGTTGGCGATGCTCCTGGGCCGCCTTGACCGCGAGCTCCTGCTCCTGCTTGAGCCGCGCCGCACGGGCCTCCGCCGCCGCGACCTCGATGTCGTGGGCGCTGGCGGGGGTGGCCGAGGCGGCGACCTTCGCCGGGCTCGGGCCGGGGGTGGGGCCTGGGGTCGGCACCGCCTTCTTGGCGGCGGCCTTCTTCGCCGCCGGACGCGCTGCCTTCGGCGGCGCCTTGGCCGCCTTGGACTCCGCCTGCTGGGTCGTGAGCACCTCGCGCAGCCGGCGTGCCACCGGCGCTTCCACGGTGCTGGACGCTGATTTGACGAACTCACCCAGCTCATTGAGCTTTGTGAGTACGACCTTGCTCGATACACCGAGCTCTTTGGCGAGCTCGTGTACGCGGGCCTTGCCTGCCACTACACTCCTCATCTCGAGGTCGGCGGGCAGCCCGCACGACCTCACTAGTCCACTTGAAGCCTGCTCATCGCAACGACTTCATCGTGTGCTCATGTTGGTCGACCTACCTTCGACTGCTCGGCCGCGTGCTCGCTCCGCTCGTGGCTTGCCGCGTTGCTCACTCGCTGTCGCCTCGCTGTGCTGTCTGCGGCGAAACCTGACTGGTCCCACCGTCCTGATGTCCGGCCGCCTCGCCTACACCGACCAACTCGCGGAGCGGCCCGACGTCTATCACGCCGGACACCCGGAGCGCGCGCCCGAAAGCGCGGCGACGCTCCGCCTTCGCGAGGCAAGCCGGGTCGGGATGCAGATGTGCTCCCCGGCCCGGCAATCGGCGAGTGGGATCAGGCTGGAGCCGATGACCGGCCCCGTGCTCGACCGCCACTACACGCAGCAACTCGGAGGTTTGCGCGCGGGCCCGGCAACCCACACAGGTGCGTACCGGATACGCGCGGCGTACCACGGAAAAGTCTACCCCTATGCGCCGGCGCTCGCCGCGCCAGCCTCGCCGGGCACCGACTCCACCGCCGCGTCGGCCGGTACGTCGGTGTCCGGGCGGATGTCGATCCGCCAACCGGTCAACCGGGCCGCAAGTCGGGCATTCTGCCCTTCTCGGCCGATCGCCAGCGACAGCTGGAAGTCGGGCACGATCACCCGGGCGGTCTTCTGTTCCGCGTCGATGACCTCGATTCGCAGCGCTTTCGCAGGTGAGAGCGCGTTTCCGACGAACGTCGCCGGCTCGTCCGACCAGTCGATGATGTCGATCTTCTCACCGTGCAGCTCGCTCATCACGGCACGCACCCGGGTGCCCATCGGGCCGATGCACGCGCCCTTCGGGTTCACCCCCGGCACCGTCGACCGTACGGCGATCTTCGTACGGTGACCTGCCTCACGCGCGATCGCGGCGATCTCCACCGTACCGTCGGCGATCTCGGGCACTTCCAGCGAGAACAGCCGCTTGACCAGGTTCGGGTGGGACCGCGACAGCGTGATCTGCGGCCCGCGGAAGCCCTTCACGACGTGGACCACGACGCACTTGATCCGCTGGCCGTGCTCGTACAACTCGCCGGGCACCTGCTCGGCGGGCGGCAGCAGCGCCTCCACCTTGCCCAGGTCGATCACCACGATCCCCTTCTCCGCGCGGGCCTCGTGCGCCTGGATGATGCCGGTGACGATGTCGCCTTCCTTGCCGACGTACTCGCCGTAGTTGACCTCGTCGGCGGCCTCCCGCAGCCGCTGCAGGATCACCTGCTTGGCGGTCATCGCGGCGATCCGGCCGAAGTCGTGCGGAGTGTCGTCCCACTCCTTGACCACGTCGCCTTCGGAGTTCAGCTCCTGGGCGTACACCTCGGCGATGCCGGTCTTGCGGTCGATCACCACTTTGGCGTGCGGGTGCGCGCCCTCGGTGTGCCGGTAGGCGGTCAACAAGGCGGACTCGATCGCGCCGAGAATCGTCTCGTAGGGGATGTCCCGCTCGCGCTCGAGCGCGCGCAGGGCAGCGAGGTCGATGTTCATGCCTCCTCCTTCCCCTCGTCTCCATTGCCATCTTCGCTCGCTTCGGCGGCTGTCGGCCTGCCGAATTCGATCTGCACCTTTCCGGGCCCTAGCTCGGCGTACGGCAGATCTTGCGGTTCGCCGTCGACATCGAGCCGAATCGAGTCGTCTCCGGCCGCGAGGATCCGGCCGGTACGGGTTGCCTGGCCGACGCGTACCTTCACCAGCCGGCCAGTGTTGCGGCGCCAGTGCCGTGGCTGGGTGAGCGGCCGGTCGATCCCGGGCGAGCTCACCTCGAGGGTGTAGCCGCCCCGGCTGAGCGGACCGTCCGCTGCTTCGGCAGCGTCCAGCGCGGCGGAGATGTCACGCGAGATCTCGGCGATCGCGTCGGAGCTGACCCCGTCGTCGCCGTCGACCACGACCCTTACCAGGCTGCGGTCGCCGGCCTTGGAGGTCACGAGGTCTTCCAGGTCGTACCCGGCCTTGGCGACCACGGGCTCGACCGCGGCGTGCAACCGCTCCTTCTGCCGGCTGACTGGCGGCGTCGCGCCGGTACGGCCTGACCGCGCCATGACCGCCCCTTCCGTCGCGTCGCTATGACCAAGTATCCGCAGCCGCCGGGTTCGCGGCGACTGCGGTGAGCCTAACCCGCCGTGACCATCGCGGACCGGCGGCACGCGCCGGACAACCACCGCGGGCGTCGTGAAAGACTCGTGCCCGGTTCGCCATGGGGGGACGCGAGGAATGGACAGACGTACGGCACTGGGCGGGATGCTGGCCGCTGGGCTGGCCACCTCCGGCTGCGACCTGCTCTCGGAGCCGCCGCCACCGCATCCGCTGCAGGGTCTGCTGAACCAGACGCGGGCGTTGCGCGACCGCTACCAGCGGACCATCGCCGCGCACGCGGACCTCGCTGAGCGGCTGACCCCGTTGCGGAAGAACCATCAGGCGCACATCGCCGCGCTCGCCGAGCTGATCGGCCCATCGGCCTCTGCCTCGCCGTCGGGCAAGCCGTCGGCGGGTGCCGACGTACCGACGGATCCGAAGGCCGCGGTGGCGGCGCTGCTGCAGGCGGAGCAGGTCGCGGAAGCCGGTGCGGTCCGGGTCTGCCTGAAAACCAGGCGGGGGTACGCCGGCCTGGTCGGCTCGATCGCGGCATGCCGGGCGACGCACCGGGAGGTCCTCAAGTGAGCGAGCACGGCGCCGCGCGGTCAGGTGCGACCGAGCCAAGCGAGGTGCGCTCGTGACCGGCCTCGCAGACGCCTTGAAAGCCGAGTACGCCGCCGTCTACGGGTACGGCGTCGTCGGCTCCCATGTCGCGCCGGAGCTGCGTACGGCCGCGAAACAGGCCGAGAACGCGCACCGCAGGCGGCGGGACCAGCTGTTGGAACGGCTGACCGCCGCCGGCGACACTCCCCCGGCGGCCGAGCCCGCGTACCGGCTGCCGTTCGCGGTGTCCGACCAGGCGGGTGCGGTCAAGCTCGGCCGGCACCTGGAAGAGCGGGTCGCGGCGGTGTGGCAGGCGACGCTTGGCACCACCCACGGCAAGGACCGCAAGCTCGCACTCGACGCGCTGATCGACGCCGCGATCCGGGCCAGCCGGTGGCGTACCGCCATGGGTGCGCCGGCCACGGTGCCGCTTCCGGGGGCGCCGGGCTGACCTGCGGTCAGGGCGGTGGGATGAGGCCGGGGCGGGGCCATTCGTCGTTGGCGGCGAAGTAGTCGTGCCATTTCGTGGCTGCGCCGAACGCCGTGCCGGACGAGACGGCGACGAACGTGTCGGCGGCGGTGCCGCGGGTGAGGTCGACGACGTCGGCTACTCAGCTCCTTCAGCCGTCCCCAGGCAGAAGGAAACCCAGACCTGGGAAATCGATTGCCGCAATCTAGTGAGCGGTGAGATCACGAGTCAAGGGATTCGGGCGCGTCGCGAACCGGACACACAGCACAGGAGGGACGGCTTGATGCCGTCCCTCCCGCTCTGACCGGTGCGTCAGAACGTGCCTGGGATGTTCAACGAGATGCCGTTCGTCGTGTCGGTCAACGACACGTTTGTGAACGAGACGGTCATCGGTGGAGAGCACGACGGCTGGAACACCGCCGTCACGGACAGTGTGAAGTCCGCCTTGCCGTTCTGCACCGGGAAGTCGCCCGCGGCCGTCACGTCGGACTTGTTCACGGCCTTCGGGTGGTTGCCCCCGTTGTTGATGCACAGCGCCGTGGCGCTGAGCACGATGTGCACCTGCGCCTCGTCGCCGAGCCCCGCTTCCTTGCCGGAGACCGTCAGGGTGTCTCCAGAGCGGCTCGCGGACGTGGCGCTGTTGATAAAGTGCGGACTGCCGGCGAACACCGGCTGCCCCATGACCACTAGCGTGGCGAACGCCACGACCGCCCCGAGGATCAACCTACGCATGGGACTCCTCCCACAATGAGAGTGGTACGAGGGGCCGTCGTACGGGATGGGGAAAATGCTGGTACCACCGCAGGGTACGTCCGCGCCTGAGGTGACAGAGGGTGATTGGCGAAAGCTTCCGCCAAAAGGGCCAGTCGATGCTGACCGGACCGACGATGGCGAGGGCTACCGGGCGCCGGTGACGTCCACGCCGCGCCAGGTGTCGACCACTCCGATCAGCTCCGAGAGCCGGGCGACGACCGCATCGGGCTCGCCGTCGGTGTGGCCGCGCTGCTGCTGCGGGATCACGCTGTGCGGCACCAGAACCGCGCGCATCCCGACCTGCTTCGCCCCGTAGATGTCGTCGAACGTACGGTCCCCGACGAAGACGCAGCGGCCGGGGTCGTCGGCCCCGACGGCGTCCATCGCGGCGCGGAACGCCCCCGGGTGCGGCTTGGTCCACGGGATCTCGCAGGTGTAGACCGCCCCGTCGATGAACTCCAGTACGCCGTCCCGCTCGAAGATCCGCTCGTGGGTGCGGCGGTGCCAGGTGGTGTTCGACAGCACCCCGACCCGGATCCCCCGGTCGCGCAGTCCGGCGAACAGCGGACGCACCTCTGGGTCGGTGTGGGTCGCATGCTCCCACTCGGCGTAGACGGCCTCGTACGCCTCGGGGGTCGGTTGGACGGATGCCAGGGCGAACACCTCGTCGAGGGTGCCGCTGCGGTGCTCGTCGCGGGAGCGGACCCAGACCCCGTCCTCGGCGGTGGCGAGCCGCGCGGCGACGCGTACCACATCGGCTTGTGGCAGTTGGCCGGCCGCGACCAGGCGGTCCGCGACGGCGCGCCAGGTGGCGATGAAGTCGATCGTCTTC
>WNGA01000816.1_pt1 | contig 66334 bp, 71 predicted proteins | sample 5400061 | NCBI WGS metagenome assembly WNGA01 (sample SAMN13153366, study PRJNA577476) | soil metagenome | isolation source: 100 cm soil or saprolite under grassland replicate 2 | place: USA:California | collected 2016-06-15
GCCCTGTGACCTACGGATACACCTGTACGTGTGCCCGGTGCCCCACCGCCCGTTCGAACTTCGCATCCCGGGTCAGCAACGGCAGATCCATCGCCTCGGCAACGGCCACATAACACGCGTCGTACGCGGTGAAGTTGTCACGCAACTCCATCACCCGCGGAAAATACGGCAACGTCGGATGTCGCACGATCCGCAGCCTCCGGTACGAGGCGACCATCTGCGCCATGCGCTCGGCAGCGACCTTCTTCCCGAGCACCAGTCCTCGAAGTCCGCTCGCCACCTCAACGTCGATCAGATGTGGCGCGTGGATCGTGCGCTGCCCCGAGAACCGTCTGCGCAGCAGTTCGTCGGGCGTCGGGTTCGCGAGCAAGGTGATGACGATGGAGGCGTCAACGACGATCGTCACCGGCGCCCCTCGTGAATCGCGGCGAGGATCTCCTCGGCGGTCAGCTCGACCGGCTCATGGGTGGAGATCTCCGCGATCACATCGGCCATGGACGGCTGCCCGGCCTCTTCAGTGAGGAGATCACGGACGTACGCGGAGAGCGAGACCCCCTCGGCCTCGGCTCGCTCCTTCAACTTGGCCATTACGTTGTCGGGCACGTCCCGTACCTGAAGAATCGCCATGCCACCAGCCTACTCGATCATCATGCAGTTTGCATGAAGTAGCCGGCCCGCGTGGCGTGGAGGCATCGTGTCACAACCCGCCTCTACAGTGCGGAGGAGACCTAGGGAGCGGCGCGTGAAGATCCTTCACACTTCGGACTGGCACGTCGGCAAGGTGCTCAAGGGGCAGTCGCGGGCGGCGGAGCAGATCGCCGTACTCGGCGAGATCGTGGAGATCGCGCGAGCCGAGCAGCCCGATCTGGTGATCGTCGCCGGTGACCTGTACGAGAACGCCGCCCCCACCCCGGATGCCACCCGGATCGTGGTGCGCGCGTTGTCGGCGCTGCGGCGTACCGGCGCCGAGGTGGTGGCGATCGCCGGCAACCACGACAACGGCGCGGCGCTGGACGCGCTGCGAGGCTGGGCCGAGGCCGCCCGGATCACGTTGCGGGGCACAGTGCGGCAACCCAAAGACCATCTGATCAGCGGGGTCACCGCCGGTGGCGAACCTTGGCGGTGCGTCGCGCTGCCCTTCCTTTCTCAGCGGTACGCCATCCGCGCCACCGAGATGTTCGACCTGACCGGCGCCGAGGCCAACCAGACGTACGCCGACCATCTGCGTCGCGTGCTCGCCGTACTCACCGAGGCCTTCGACCACACGGCGGTCAACCTGATCACCGCGCACCTGACCGTGGTGGGCGCGACGCTCGGCGGCGGCGAGCGGGAGGCGCACACCATCCAGGCGTACGCCGTCCCCGCGACCGTCTTCCCGACCAGCGCGCATTACGTGGCACTGGGCCACCTGCACACCCCGGCGAAGGTACGCGAGATCCCGCTGACCGCCGCCACCCCACTCCGTACGGTGCACGGCACCGTCGACGAGCTTGCGGCCCTCGAGACCGGCGACGCCTGGCTGCGGGTGTACGTCCGCGAACGGCCCCGGGCGGGGCTGCGCGAGCAGGTGCAGGAGCTGCTCCCCCGCGCCCTCGAGGTCCGCATCGACCCCGACGTGCTCCCCGAACCCGACGACCCCCCGCGGGCAGAGCGCGCCGGCCGGAGCCCACGCGACCTTTTCGCCGCCTACCTGGACGAACGCGGCCACGACGACCCCGCCGTCCAGAACCTGTTCGATCGCCTGTACGCGGAGGTCCAGCAGTGACCGGCGCACCTGGCCGCCCCGTCGCACTGGACGCCAACCCTGAATCCAGGGCCGCCGAATTCCGGTTATGCGTCCAACGACCAGGATCGGCAATAAGCCAAGGCGCAGCAATGATCGGCGGATGTGAGCGGGCCGGGGTATTGGACGGCTACCCCGAACCGATGGCCGGCGAATTCGGGTTCCGCGCCCAACGACGGGAAGGCGGTGTGCGGTGAGGCCGCTGCGGCTGGACCTGGCCGGGTTCGCGGTGTTCCGCGAGGAGACCACGGTCGACTTCACCGGCGCGGACTTCTTCGCGCTGGTCGGCCCGACCGGCGCCGGCAAGTCCACGGTGCTCGACGCGATCTGCTTCGCGCTCTACGGCACGGTCCCCCGCTGGGTGGACCGCCGCTCGGTCGCCAACGCGCTCGCCCCGTCCTGCCCCGAGGCCCGGGTACGCCTGATCTTCGAATCCGCCGGCCGCCGGTACGCCGCCACCCGCGTGGTACGCCGCGTCGGCCGGGCCGGCACCCGGGTCGAGACCGCGCACGCCGGGTTGGAACGGCTGCCGGAAGGCTTCACGCTGGCCAGCCTCGACGACGGCCTGACCGAGCTGGGCGAGGTGCTCGCCGGTACGCCGGGCGAGATGGAGCAGGCGGTCACCGAGGCGATCGGCCTGCCGTACGAGCAGTTCGTCACGTGTGTGGTGTTGCCGCAGGGACAGTTCGCCCAGTTCCTGCACGCGAAGGGCGCCCAGCGGCAGCAGATCCTGGTGAACCTGCTCGGGCTGCACGTCTACGAGCGGGTACGCGAGCGCGCCGGCCAGCTGCACCGCGACGCGGAACAACGCGGCGCGGCGCTCGCCCAGGTCCTCGGCGACATGTCCGATGTGGACGGTGCGACGCTGGATGCCGCGACCGACCGGTTGGCGACGGTCCGGCGGCTCGGCACGGCTGTGGACGGCGTACTCCCGGAATTGGAGGCGGCGCTGGCAGCCACGGGTGAGGCGCGGCAGGCGCTGCAGCGGCTGGACGCCGAAGTGACCCGGCTGGGCGCGGTGCGGCCACCCGCCGACGCGACCGAGGTCGCCACGGCGGCCGCGCGGGCCCACGACGCGGCGCAGCGGGCCGCTACCCAGGTGACCGGGGCCGAGGAGGCGGAGGCGGCGGTCCGCGACGAGCTGGCCACGCAGCCGGACCCGGTGCGGCTGCGGCAGGCTCTCGACGGGTACGCCGAGCGCGACCGGCTCGCCCCCGAAGCCGCCCGGTACGCCGACCTGATCGACGCGGCGGAGACCGAGCTGACCGCCGCCCGCGACGCGCTGACCAGCGCCGATGCCGAGCTGGCGGCCGCCGAGGCCGCGCTGCAGCACGCCCAGACCGAGGACCTCGCCGCCGGGGTGCGGGCCCACCTGGTCGCCGGCGAGCCGTGCCCGGTGTGCCGGCAGCAGGTCGACCGGCTTCCCGGTGACGCTCCCCCGGTGGCGCTCGCCGACGCGAAGGCCGTGCTCGCCGACGCCAAGTCCCGCCGCCGCGCCCGCGACACCGAGGTACGCGACCTGGAGCGGTCGCTGACCCAGGCGCGGGCGCACCACGACCGGGTGACCGCCCGACTCGCCGAGCTGACCGCCGCGCTCGACGGCTCCGACGGTCCGGACGCGCTCACCGCGACACTCCAGGCGATCGAGGCGCTCACCGCCGGTGCCAGGCAGGCGGCCGCCGCCGTGCGCGAGGCCCGGGAGCGCCACCGCCGGGCCCGTGCCGCCGAAGACCACACCCACTCGGCGGTACGCGACGCCTGGCGATCCTTCGACCGGGTCCGCGACGAGCTGGCCACCCTGGCCCCGCCGCCGATCGAGCGGGACGACCTGGCGAAGGCGTGGCAGGTGCTCGCCGAGTGGGCGGCCACCGAGGCGGCGGACCGTGCCGGGCAGCGCGCCGAGCGGGAAGCCTCCGCCGTCGGCGCCGAGACCGCCGCGGCCGAGGTCCGCGAACGACTCGACGCGCTGTTCGCCGACGCCGGGCTGCCCGCGCCGCGTCCCGACGCGTACGCCCGTGCTGCCGCGGTGGCGCAGGAGCGGGCCGAGGGCGAGCTGCGCCGCCTGGCCGAGCGGCGGGAGCAGGCGGCCGCGCTCCGGGACCAGCTCGCCGAACACACCGCCCGGGCGCAGGTCGCCAAGGCACTCGCCAACCACCTGAAGTCGACCAACTTCGAGCGCTGGCTGCTCGAGGAGGCGCTCGACCTGCTGGTCGGCGGCGCGTCCGAGATCCTGCGCCAGCTCTCCGGCGGGCAGTACGACCTGGTGCACGACAAGGGCGAGTTCGTGGTCGTGGACCACCACGACGCGGACCTGCACCGGGCCGTACGGACCTTGTCGGGCGGGGAGACGTTCCAGGCGTCGCTAGCGCTGGCGTTGGCGCTGTCGGAACAGCTCGCCGGGATGTCGACCTCCGCCGCCAGCCTGGAGTCGATCATGCTCGACGAGGGGTTCGGCACGCTCGACGCCGGCACCCTCGACGTGGTCGCCGCGACCCTGGAGAACCTCGCCGCACGGGGCGACCGGATGGTCGGCGTGGTGACCCACGTACCGGCGCTGGCGGAGCGGATCCCGGTGCGGTTCGAGGTCACGAAAGACGCCCGTACGGCCCGGGTGGAGCGGGTTGGCTGATCAGCGCTCCGACACGGCCAGCCGCAGGCCCAGGCCGACCGGGGCCGGTCAGCGCTGGAGTTCCGCCAGGCGGCGCTTGAGGAAGCGGCGCTCGGCGTCCGAGTGGACGAGGGTCAGCGCGTGTTCGTACGCCGCGCGGGCGTCGTCGACGCGATCGAGCCGCCGCAGCAGCTCGGCGCGCGTGGCGTGCAGATAGTGGTAGCGGTCGAGGTCGAGGCGCTCGACCATGGTGAGCGCGGCTTCGACGTCGCCCGATTCGGCGATGGCCACGGCCTGGTTGAGCTCCACGATCTGCGAGCCGGTGAGGCGGGCCAGCTCGCCGTAGCGGGCAGCGATCTTCGGCCAGTCCGGCGACTCGTCCGCATGCAGGGCGGCGATCGCCGCCTGCAGGGCGTAATGGCCGTGACCACCTAGCCGTACGGCCTGGGCGAGCTCGGCCCGGCCTTCGGCCAGCTGTTCGAGGTTCCACAGGGAGCGATCCTGGTCGGCCAGCAGGACGAGTTCGCCGTCTCGGAACCGCGCATCCCGGCGACTGTCGTTGAGCAGCATCAGCGCGAGCAGGCCGTGTGCCTCGGACTCGTCGGGCATCAGCTCGGTCAGCGCACGCTGCAGCCGGATCGCCTCGGCGGCGAGCTCGCCGCGGCCGCCGTACCCCTCGTTGAAGATCAGGTACAGGACGGCCAGTACGGCGGCGAGACGGTCCGGGAGCAGATGGGCGGCCGGTACGCGAAACGGGATCCCCGCGACTCTGATCTTGCGCTTGGCGCGTACCAGCCGCTTGGCCATGGTCGCCTCGGGCACCAGGAAGGCGCGGGCGATGTCGTCGGTGCTGAGCCCTCCCAGGGTTCGCAGGGTGAGGACGACCTGCGCGTCCAGCGCGAGCGCCGGATGGCAGCAGGTGAAGACGAGTTCGAGCCGCTCGTCGCGGATCGTCGTGGTGTCCATGTTGGTCTCCACGGTCTGCGGTACGTCGAGCAAGCGGATCTTTTCGGCGAACGTGCGGTCCCGGCGGATCCGGTCGATCGCCCGGTTGCGCCCCGTCGTGACCAGCCAGGCACGCGGGTTGCTGGGCATGCCGTCCCGGGGCCAGCGCTCGGCGGCGGCCGCGAACGCCTCCTGAGCGGCTTCCTCGGCGAGGTCGAAGTCACCGAGGAAGCCGATCAGACTGGCGAGGACGCGCCCCCACTCGTCACGGAAGACCTGTTCGAGGATCGCTACCACTCCATGATCGGGCGCACCTCCACCGCACCGCCCATGCGGGCCGCCGGGATGCGCGAAGCGAGCTCGATCGCGGCGTCGAGGTCGTCGGCCTGGTACAGCAGCCAGCCGCCGAGCGCCTCCTTGACCGAGACGAACGGGCCGTCGGTCGTCAGCGTCTTGCCGTCCTGCACCCGTACGGTGGTCGCCGCCTCGGCAGGCTGCAGCTGTACGTCGGAAGGCGTGACGCCCGGGGTCTCGTTGATCGCCTGGTACGCCTTGGCGATCTCCTGCTGCTCCTCCTCCGACAGCCGCGCCCACTCGTCCGGCGAATACGGTGTCGGGGCGTCGCCCAGATGAATCAGCAATGCGTACTTCATGGCTCCTCCTTCTCTCGGAACGGTCGTCTGTGAGACGAACGGCGGAGCCCCACATGGACAACCTCGTGCGGGAAATTACGGCGACTCAGCCAGGCGCGTCGGCAGGCGGGTCCCGGAAGTGGCTGAGCGGAGACATGTCGCCGACCAGCCAGAGGTGCCCGTACGGATCGAAGAAGCCGCCCTGCCGGTGCGTCCCCCACGGCGCTTCGTGGTCCCGTACGGGATCGCGGCTGCCGTCCGCGCCCGCCTCGACAGCCCGCGCGACGAAGCCGTCGGGGTCGTCGACGAAAACCTCCACCCGTACGGTCGTGGTGCCGATGTCCGTCGGGCTGTCCCACCCGTTGTTCTCCGGTTCCGCCAGGAAGAACGGCGCCCCCTCGACCTCCAGGCCGACCACCGAACCGAGACTCCACAGCTCGGTGGCGGCAAGGGCACGCCGGTACCAGTCGGCGGCCGCCGGTGCGTCCGGCACGGCCAACATCAGTGAGATGACCGGCCCGCGGGGCTCAGACGTCACGACTGACAGTATCCACCGGTAGCTGCCCGGACGGCCGCGCTTACCGGGCTCGCAGCGCCCCGGTGGCTAGGCTCGGCTGCGATGAGGCTGCACATCGACGCGTGGGATCCCAGCTACGGGGTCTCGTACGACAGCGGCGTACCGGACGCCGCGACGAACGCCCCGGTCGACCCCGACGTGGAACGGCCGGCGAGCGCGTGGCAGCCGCTGCTGCCCGCCGCCGACGTACGGGCGCCGGGGTCGGTGCTGCTGGTCGACGGCGTACGCCGGATCGACGCCCGGATCTGGGTGGACCCCGAGGACGGCACCGCCGACGCCCACCAGGGGATCTGCGCCTCGTACGCCGCCGGCGTCGTCCGCTGCGACCTGGCCGCCGGAGTGGCGCAACTGGTCGGCTCCTCGGTGGCGCATGCCGTCTTCGCCCCCGGACCCACGCTGAGCCCGATCGCGGCCCATCCGCGGGCGGTCTACCGGCCGTACCGGGTGGCCGGGCCGGAGCTCGCCGAACCCGAGTTGCAGCGGCGGCTGCACGAGCTCGAGGTGGAGGTCAGCGAGGCGGCGCGCCGGGCCAGCGACGAGCTGCTGGTCGTCGACGGTCCGCTGCGGGGCCGTACCAGCCTTCCCGGGGCACTGGGGTACGCCAAGACCCACCACAAGCAGTACCTGCCGCCCGAGCTGGCCCGCGTCGTCCCCGCGCTGCGGCCCGGCCAGCGGACTCCGCTGTTCTCGCTCGGCGCCCCGTGGAACCGGTACTCCTGGTACCTGCGGCTGCCCGGACCCGAAGCCGCCCCCTGGGCCGGCGTGGTCAGGCTGGAATGCGCCGCTGACCAGCAGTTACCGGCCGCCATCGAGTACGCCGACGTCTCCGCCGTGACGCTGCCGAGGTTCGCGTCGACGCCGTACAAGGATCCGCGGGCGCCGCAGAACCTGGTGCCGATCGCGGGGCTGGAACGAAGGCTGAGGGCCCTGCTCGGCGACCAGCGGCTGCTGCAGCGCGGCCTGCGCCTGGCCGCCACCCGCGCCGCCTGACCGGTCAGGTGATCCACGTCAACGGCGGTGCGCACCTGGGCCGGTGAGCCACAGCTTCGACGCCGCGAGCCCCGCGCCCCAGTCGCGCGCCCGCTGCGCCTCGCTGTCGACGAGCGGCCCGGTCATGCCGCTGACCAGGAAACTCTCCGGAGGCGCCGAGAGCCGGTAGCCGAGTCGCCGCAGCCGGTGGTAGATCCCCCGTGACGCGCCGCCGGTGATGATCCGCGGCTTGTTGAACCGCGTGTCGAACGCAGCGGCGCGCTTCGTACCGTCGGATTGCGGAAGCTGCTCCAGCCATTCGCGTACCCCGGACTCGACCCCGGTCGCCTCGGCCAGGGACTCCGGCGCCGCGTCCTTGACACCCGCTTCCCGGGTACGCCGGGACGCCAGCCCGAAGGCGTGGGTCGGTCCACCGACCACGACCAGGTCCGCGGCGTACGCGTCTTCCGCGGTCGCCGTGCCCGCCGGCCGTACGACGACGTCACACTCCTGCCGGAGCCCGTCGGCGATCGCGTCGGCGATCTTCCTGGTGTTCCCGAACAACGATTCGTACACCACCAGTGCGCTGGTCATACCCCACACCGTTCGCCGCCGCACCTCATCCCGGCAGGGCTGACCAGCCCGGACGCCACGGGACCTTCGTCCTAGTGCCTCCCCAGCGCGGCGGCCGATTCTGGTTGACTGGCGTCGTGGACCTTCCCGTGATGCCCCCCGTCGAGCCGATGCTCGCCACCAGCGTGAAAGACATCCCAGCGAAGCCGGGGATGACGTACGAGCCGAAGTGGGACGGCTTCCGGTGCATCGTCTTCCGCGACGGGGACGAGGTGGAGTTGGCCAGCCGGGGCGGCAAGACGCTCACCCGGTACTTCCCCGAGGTGGTCGCGTACGCCAGGACCGAGCTGCCGACCCGCTGCGTGATCGACGGCGAACTCGTCACCGTGGTGCGCGACGGCGTACCGAAGCTGGATTTCGACACGCTGGGTCAGCGGATCCATCCCGCGGCGTCCCGGGTGAACATGCTGGCCGAGAAGACGCCCGCCAGTTTCATCGCCTTCGACCTGCTCGCGCTGGACGGCGAGGATCTGATGGCGCTGCCGTACCCACAGCGGCGGCAGAAGCTGGAAACGGCGCTGAAACCGGCGCGACCACCGGTGCACCTGACCCCGGTCACCGACGATCTCGACACCGCCCGCGAGTGGTTCGAGATGTTCGAGGGAGCCGGGCTGGACGGGTTGATCGCCAAGCCCGCCGAGCTGGCGTACACGCCGGGCAAACGCAGCATGTTCAAGATCAAGCACGCGCGGACGGTGGACGTGGTGGTTGCCGGGTTCCGGTGGCACAAGTCCGGCCCGGTGGTCGGCTCCATGCTCCTCGGCCTGTACGACGACCACGGCACCCTGCACCACGTGGGCGTCTCGGCGTCGTTCCCGATGGCGCGGCGCAAGGAGCTGGTGGCCGAGCTGGAGCCGTACCGCACCGAGATCACCGACCACCCGTGGGCGGCGTGGGGCGCGGCGACGGTGACCGGGGCTACGCCCGAGGGGCAGCGGATGCCGGGGGCGCCGAGCCGGTGGTCCGGCACCAAGGACATGTCGTGGCTGCCGCTGCGCCCCGAGCTGGTGATCGAGGTGGGGTTCGACCACATGGAGGGCGATCGATTCCGGCATACCGCCCAGTTCAAGCGCTGGCGCCCGGACCGGGAACCCGAGTCCTGCACGTACGACCAGTTGGAGCGCCCCGTACGCTTCGATGTTGATCGGGTCCTGGCCGGCGAGCCGGAAGAGGCGAACCTCGCGGACACAGAGGAGAAGCAGTGACGCGCTCCCCCGTGCGACACCTGTTGACCACGGCGGCGACGCTCGTCACCGCCGGCGCCCTGCTCGCCGGCTGTACCGTCGGGCCGTCCGCGCACTGGCAGGACCCGCCCGGCGGCACCGGAACCCAGCCCGGTGGCGCGAAGATCCCGGCCGCCGACTGGCGGCCGTGTACGGACGTCGCCGAGAAGGCCATCGGGCAGCGACCCCCCAGCAACGTCAGCTACGACTGCGCCACCGTGAAGGTGCCGCAGGACTGGGCGCACTCCGACGACGGCAAGACCTTCGACGTAAAGATGTTGCGCGCCCGCTCCGAGCGCTTCGACCCCAACGACAACAAGGGCTCGCTGGTGATCAACCCGGGCGGCCCGGGCGGCTCCGGGATCCAGACCGCTGTGTACCTGTCGCTCACCCTGCCACTGCAGGTCGTCCGGGAGTTCGACATCGTCGGGTTCGACCCGCGGGGCGTCGGTGAGTCCTCCCCGGTGGAGTGCTTCTCCGACTCCGACAAGGACGCGCTGACCGCCGCCGATCCCGACCCCGCCACCGACAAGCAGTTCGACGGCGTGGTCGACCTGACCAAGAAGATGGTCAACGACTGCACCGAGAAGTACGGCGAGTCGCTGGGCTACTTCTCCACCGAGCAGACCGCCCGGGACATGGACGCGATCCGGCAGGCCGTCGGCGACGAGAAGCTGAGCTACCTCGGCTATTCGTACGGGACCCTGCTCGGTGCGGTGTACGCCAAGCTGTTCCCGCGCAACATCCGCACCATGGTGCTCGACGGCGCGGTCGACCCGACCAAGGGCGAGATCGAGGCCAGCGAGGGGCAGGCCGCCGGTTTCGAGCTGGCGTTCGGCAACTTCGCCAAGTGGTGCAAGAGCCGCGGCAAGAGCTGCCCGATCGGGCCCGACGCGAAGGGGTTCGTCAAGCAGCTGCTGGCCAAGGCCCGCAAGTCCCCGGCGAAGGGCCGCGACGGCCGCGAGGCTACCGCCGGCTGGGTGTTCTCCGCCGTGGTCTACACGATGTACGTCCAGGAGTGGTGGCCCCGGCTGGCCGACGCACTGTCCAGCGACGCCAAGGGCAACCCGAACGGGGTGTTCAGCCTGGTCGACGGGTTCAACGAGCGAGACTCCCACGGCCACTACCCGAACTCGATGGAGGTCCTCAACACGGTCAACTGCGTGGACGAGGAGAAGTCCCCGACCGTGGCCGAGATCCGCAAGCTGCAGCTGGATTGGCGCAAGAAGTACCCGCTGTTCGGCGCTTCGCTGGCGCTGTCGATCATGGGCTGCGCGGTCTTCCCGGACCAGCACGACCCGTTCCCGTACGGGAAGGCCGACGGCGCGCCGCCGATCCTGGTGGTCGGTACGACTGGCGACCCGGCGACGCCGTACCAGCAGTCGGGCACGCTGGCGAAGCTGCTCGGCACCGGGATCCTGATCACGTACGAGGGCGAAGGCCACACCGCGTACCCGAAGCCGGGTTGCCTGAACACCGTGATCGACGACTACCTGATCGACGAGAAGGCGCCCGACGGCCCGGTCACCTGCCACGGCGAAGGCTGAATCGCGGAGCGGCGCCGGCTGACCGGCGCCGCTCCGACGTCGAGTTCATGTCTGGAAATCGATATCTCAGCATGGACTTTTAGGACAAAAGCTGCGATCATCAATGCCAGTTGTAGCCGGCTAGCACAGGTCAGAAGAGTCGTACCTACTCCTGCCAGTGGCGGCTGATCATGGATGACTTCACCCAGCTCGTACGGTCCCTGTTGCTCGACGAATTCAAAGACTTCGACAAGCGCGTCACGAAGCTGCAAGCCATGCGAGACCACGACGGCTACAGCGAATTCCTCCGAGCCTGCTTCCTGCTCGCGGTACGCCGCAGGTTCACTGCCGAGACCCCGATCGTGACCATCATCCGGTTCGTCGCAAGCGTCCGCGTGGTCTACGACCTGACCGGCTCGGAGATCGACCCGAGAGCGGCGGAGCGGCTGATCCGTACCGCCACCGGGGAGGACGACCCGCTCGAAGACCTCAATCTGCAGACCCTGCAGAAACTCCAGATCGTCCTGGTGCACAAGCTGATCGACGACGAGGCACTGTACGACGACGAGGTCGAGGACTTCCTGCACCAGGCCGACGCGCTCGCCGTACGGTGGCGGACCCAGGCCGCCGTGGAAGCCCTGGAAAGACTCGGGTACGCCGTCCAGATGCCCGCGCCGCGGCTGGCGAGCGTACCGCGACAACTCGCCTCCTGACCCCCAACCGGGTCAGGTCTGTCAGGTCTGCTTGCGGGCGCGGCTGGGCTGCACCCGCAGCGGCTCGCCCGGCATCTTCGGGTACTCCGGCGGATACGGCAGATCCCCGTTGCCGTCGCGTTCGTCCCGCGCCGCCCACTCCAGCAACTGCTCGATCGAGTGCGCCTGGTCGTCGATCCCGGCGTGCACGTCGCCCCGCTCGGCGAACCGGGCGGGCATGGTACCGATGTCGAAGTCGTTCGGCTCCACGTCGGACAGCTCGTCCCAGGTCAGCGGCGTGGAGACGGTGGCCCGTTTATTGGGGCGTACCGAGTAGGCGCTGGCGATCGTACGGTCGCGGGCCATCTGGTTGTAGTCGACGAACACCCGTACCCCCCGCTCCTCCTTCCACCACCTGGTGGTGATGGCGTCGGGGCGGCGCCGCTCCAGCTCCCGGCCCAGGGCGATCGCGGCGCGGCGTACCTGCACGAAACTCCACTCGGGACGGATCCGTACGTAGATGTGCACGCCACGCCCGCCGGACGTCTTCGGGAACCCGACGATGCCCAGCTCGTCGAGCACCGCCTTGGCCTCGCCGGCCGCCACGGCCGCGTCCCGGAAGTCCGTGCCCGGCTGGGGGTCCAGGTCGATCCGCAGCTCGTCCGGAGCCTCGACGTCGGCGTCGCGTACCGGCCAGGGGTGGAAGGTGACGGTGCCCAGGTTCGCGCACCACGCCACCACCGCGAGCTCGGTGGGACAGATCTCCTCAGCGGTACGCCCACTGGGAAACGCGATGGTCGCGGTCTGCACCCAGTCCGGCGCATTCTTGGGTACGCGCTTCTGGTAGAACGCGTCTCCCCGGTTGTTCTGCCGGGTGGCGAGCTTCGCGCCCTCGAACACGCCGCCCGGCCAGCGCTCCAATGTGGTGGGCCGGTGGCGCAGCGCCCGCACGATGCCGTCGCCGACGGCGAGGTAGTAGTCCACCATGTCGCGCTTGGTGAAACCCCGTTCCGGAAAGTAGACCTTGTCCGGGTTCGAGAGCCGCACCGTACGGTCCCCGACCTGCAGCAACATCGCCTCAGCCATGGGCTGACCCTAACCGGCGCGCGTACCCGCGTGGCGACAAGTAGACGGCGTACTGACAGGAGTAGCTACTACCTGGTAGGCAGAGCCCGGAATCCCCCCATTGAAGGAGGTCGACGCGTGCCGATCGAGATTCGGGGCTTGTCGAACCGGCTCACCCGCCGACACCGCCACATCATGCTCGCGCTGGGCACCCTCAGCGTGCTCGCGATCGCATCGAGTCAAACCGCTATGGCAGCCACCGTCACGGACGCGGCGGGCACCAGGATCCACGACATCCAGGGCGCCGCGCACAAGTCGCCGATGGCCGGACAGCAGGTCAGCGACGTACCCGGGGTGGTCACAGCCGTGGGCAAGACCGGCTTCTGGCTGCAGGACGCCGAGCCGGACGACAACCCGGCGACCAGCGAAGGCGTCTTCGTCTACACCAAGACGGCCCCGACGGTGAAGGCCGCCGACTCGGTGACGGTCAACGGCACCGTGTCCGAGTTCCGGCCCGGCAACGACTCGGCCAACCTCACCACGACGGAGATCACCAGTCCGGCGGTGACGGTGACCGGCAGCGGCGTACCGCTGCCGGCGCCGACTGCGCTGGGACCGGGAGGGCTCACCGCGCCGAAGCCGGTACGGACCGACTCGCCCGGCGACGTCGAGGCGGCAGGCTTCGACCCGGCCGCCAACGGCCTGGACTTCTACGAGTCCCTCGAAGGGATGTTGTTACGGGTCACCGACTCCGTCGCCACCGGCCCGAGCAACTCGTTCGGCGAGTTGTCAGTGCTCCCCGGCGGTCAAGGCGACCCCCGTACGGTGCGCGGCGGGATCCGGTACGGCTACGACGATCCGAACACCGAGCGGGTGATCCTCGACGACGTGCTCGCCAAGACGCCGACCGCGAACACCGGGGACAAGCTGCCCGGCAACGTCGACGGGGTGCTCGACTACGGCTTCGGAAACTACAAGCTGCTGCCGCTCGCGACGCCCACCGTCGAGGCGAAGGACCTGCCCAAGGAGTCGACCCAGCCGCAGGGCAGCAACGAGTTGGCGGTGGCCACGTACAACGTGGAGAACCTCGACCCCGGTGACCCGCAGACCAAGTTCGACCGGCTCGCCCACGGGATCACCGACAACCTGAAGTCGCCGGACATCGTCGCGATCGAGGAGATCCAGGACGACAACGGCGCCACGAACGACGGTACGGTCACCGCGAAGACCACCTGGACCAAGCTGATCGACGCGGTCAAGGCGGCCGGCGGACCCACGTACGACTACCGGCAGATCGACCCGCAGAACGTCAGCGACGGCGGCGAGCCCGGCGGGAACATCCGGGTGGGCTTCCTGTTCCGTCCCGACCGGGAAGTCACGTTCGTGGACCGGCCCGGTGGCGACGCGACCACCGCGACCGATGTCAAGGCGGTCGACAAGAAGGCTCAGCTGACCCTGTCCCCGGGCCGGGTCGAGCCGACCAACGCGGCCTGGAACGACTCGCGCAAGCCGCTCGCCGGGGAGTTCCAGTTCCGCGGGAAGTCGTACATCGTGGTCGCCAACCACTTCAACAGCAAGGGCGGCGACCAGCCGCTGATGGGCCGGTTCCAGCCGCCGACCCGCAAGTCGGAGGAGCAGCGCCACGCGCAGGCGGGTGTGCTGCGCGGGTTCCTGGACAAGATCTTCGCAGCGCAGTCCGACGCCAACGTCGTGGTGCTGGGCGACATCAACGACTTCGAGTTCAGCGACACCGTCAAGACGCTGCTCGGGGACGGCTCGATGGTCGACCTGCCGCAGCAGCTGCCCGAGGCGGAGCGGTACTCGTACGTGTTCGACGGCAACTCGCAGGTGCTCGACCAGATCCTCATCTCCAAGCCGCTGGCCAGCGCGTACGTCTGCGACATCGTCCACGTCAACGCCGAGTACGCCGACCAGGACAGCGACCACGATCCACAGGTGGTACGGCTCGGCGGCACCGGAGGGAAGCGGCGCTAGCTGGCCTGGGGGCGGGTCGGCGTGACCGGTCCGCCCCCACCGGCCGGCCCCGGGCTGCCCGGCCGGCGCACGGTGTTCCAGGTCCGGTAGGTCTCCCACAGGTTGCGCAGGTTGAACAGCTTCGGCTCGAACTGCGAATCGCCGGACAGCCACCGGCCGTCGTACGGGGCGCGCAGCCGCCACTGGTCACCGGTGGTACGCGCGATCACGACGACCGTACGCCAGCCCCGCCGCTCGGTACGGATGTCCACCACCTGCGACCACGGCACGAACCGGTCGGCGGCGGGCCGCGGCATCACCCGGGTCAGCCCCTGCTCGGTGGCGTCGACTCCGCCGCGGCGACCCAGCTCCGCCAGCGCCAGGAAGATCCCGGTCGCGATCAGCGGCAGGAACACCAGGTAGATCCACGGCGAGCGGGAGCCCCGCAGCGCGACCAGCACGACGGCGAGCACGGTGCCCAGCACCACTCCCGTTCCGATGACCAGCGTGCGTCCCAAGACCTGCCGCACCGTCGGACGGTAGCTCGCCAAGAGCCTGCCGTCAGGCATTGCCCCTCCCGCAGCGGCTTCGCCGGCGTAGCGCCCCCTCGCCTTGAGAATCCATCTCCGCTGGTGCGCCGATAGTCTCACGGCACGTGCCCCACGGTCAGCCAACCCCGCCGTGTCGTTGCACGGCGTTTCGCGGCGACGACCTGCGGTTTCGTACCATTCCTTACGAGGCTCGTACGGGTCCGCGGGGTGAGGCAGGACGGCGGTGGGCGTGCGTACGGTAGAGACATGACCGAGGTGCAGAAGTCCGAGCAGGAGTGGCGCGCCCAGCTCACGCCCGCGGAGTTCCACGTGCTGCGGGAGGCGGGCACCGAGCGCCCGTGGACCGGCGAGTACACCGACACCAAGACCCGCGGCGTCTACCGGTGCCGGGCCTGCGGTGCGGAGTTGTTCTCCAGTGACACGAAGTTCGACTCGCACTGTGGCTGGCCGTCGTTCTTCACGCCGTTGGCCGGCGACCGGGTCCGCTACATCACCGACCGTACGTTCGGCATGGCCCGCACCGAGGTGCGCTGCGCCCGGTGCGACTCGCACCTCGGCCACGTCTTCGAGGGCGAGGGGTACGACACCCCGACCGATCAGCGGTACTGCATCAACTCGATCAGCCTGACCCTGGAACCCGTCGAGGACGCGTAGTCCCTAGCGCGGTTTCCCGGCGTGACCTGGCACTCACCCTATAAATCCTAGTGATTTAGTAGGTATCATCCCCGGCATGGGCACCACCGGATTCCTCCACCCACCGGCGAGCCACCGGCGTGACCGCGCCGGCGTCGACTGTCCCCTCTGTCGCTGTCGCCTATCCGGCCACAGCGTCTGAACCGCAGTCCACCAGACCGCACACCAAGAGGAGTCGATTTCCATGTCCGTGGCAACCATCGACAGCCCACGCGGGCGGCACGGCGACGCACCGCTCGCGCCCGTCGCCCCGATCCGCCCCGCCGACACCAGGTCAGCCGAGAACTCGCGCCCCGTCACCGTGACCGTCACCGTCACCCTCTCCGGCGAGAGCGCGCTGAGCGCGGCCGACCAGGTGAAGGACAGCCTGTGGCGGCTCGCCACCACGATCCCCACCGACGGCGCGGTGGTCGACGTGGCGTCCACCATCGCCACCGCCACGCAGCCCGACGCCCGGCCGCAACCGCACCGCCCCGCCGGCACCGCCCCGCTGACGATCCTCGCCGCGGCACGGATCGCGACGCTCGACGGCGTGCCCCTGTCACTGACCCGGCGGGAGTACGACCTGCTGCACCACCTCGCCGTCCACCCCGGTCGGGTGTTCCGGCGGCGGCAGCTGTTCCGCGCGGTGTGGGACGGGGAACTGTTCTACGGCGAGCGCACGATCGACGTACACGTGCACCGGCTGCGCGGGAAACTGGGCGAGCGGGGTCCCGTGATCACGACCGTACGAGGGGTGGGGTACCGGCTGGACGCGGGGCACCGGGTGCGGGTCGTACCCGAATAGCGGTCTAGGCGTCCCGGGGCTGCAGCCGCGAGCTGCGGGTGGCGCCGATCGAGGCGACCACCACGGCACCGATCGCGAGCCACTGCACCGGGGCCAGCCGCTCCCCCAGCACCACCAGCCCGGCCAGCGCCGCCACCGCAGGCTCCAGGCTCATCAGTACGCCGAACACCCGTGCCGGCATCCGCCGCAGCGCCTCGATCTCCAGCGAGTACGGCACCACCGAGGAGAGCACCGCGACCCCGGCCCCGAGCAGCAGCAGCTTCGGCGACAGCAGCTCCTGCCCCGAGTCCGCGATGCCGAACGGCGAGATCACCAGCGCCGCCCAGACCGTGGCGAGCGCCAACCCGGTGCCGCCCGCGGTGTGCTTGCCCAGCTTGGTGCCGAGCAGGATGTACCCGGCCCAGCACGCGCCGGCCAGCGCCGCGAACCCCACTCCGACCCAGTCCACGGTGCCACCCCGGCCGGTGAGCAGCAGTACGCCGGCCCCGGCGAGCACTGCCCAGAGCACGTCGTACCTGTGGCGGGAGAAGGCGACCGCGACCAGCAGCGGCCCGAGGAACTCGATGGTGACCGCCATCCCGATCGGGATCCGCTCGAACGCCAGGTAGATGCTGAAGTTCATCGCCCCCAGCACGGTCCCGAAGGCGAGCACCACCCCCAGCGCCCGCCGCGACAGCCGTGCGCCGGGCCGCCACAACACGACCAGCACCAGCCCCGCGAAGATCAGCCGCAGCGTCACCACGCCGATCGGGCCGGTGAGCGTGAACAGCTGCTTCGCGAGCGCGCCGCCCACCTGGACGCTCACCACGCCGCTCAGCACCAGGGCCGGAGGCGGTACGGCACCGAAAAGTCGATCGAGACGCACGCCCCGACGCTACGTGCCGGCTGTGACGCGCCCGGAATCGGCGTTCCGGTTGCCCGCGTCCTGGAACGGGCGCAGGCTCGATACCGGGAAAGCAGGCATTTCGAGGCATGGCCTACGAGGGAGGATCATGGCGATCTGCGAAGTCTGCGGCAACGACTACTGGATGGCGTTCGAGATCCGTACCAAGGGCGGCCAGACGCACACGTTCGACTCGTTCGAATGTGCGATCCACATGCTGGCGCCGGTGTGTGAGCACTGTCAGTGCAAGATCGTCGGGCACGGCGCCGAGGTGGACGGCCGGTTCTTCTGCTGCGCCCACTGCGCCCGGGAGGCCGGGGTGGCGCACAGCGAGGAGCTCCGCGACGCGGTAGGCGCCCACCCGGGTTGAGTCCGCGCTGAGCCAGAATCGACGGTGTGAGCGACATCGAGATCCACACCGCCCGGTTCGCCGCGCTCGACACCACGACCCTGTACGCCCTGCTCAAGCTGCGGGTGGACGTGTTCGTGGTGGAGCAGCGGTGCCCGTACCCGGAACTTGACGACCGCGACGCCGAGCCCGGCACACTCCACGTCTGGGCCGCCCGCGACGACCAGCCGGCTCAGCCCGGGCGGCCCGGCGGCGTCCCGCTCGGGTACCTGCGAGTGTTGACGGATCCCGACGGCGTGGCCCGGATCGGCCGGGTCTGCACCGCGGCGTACGGGCGGGGGCTCGGGGTCGCCGGGCGGCTGCTGGAGCGGGCCCTCGCCGAGATCGGGGACGCCCCCAGCCGGCTCGACGCGCAGCGTTACCTGGTCGGCTTCTACACCCGGTACGGCTACGCGGCGACCGGCCCCGAGTACCTCGACGACGGCATCCCCCACGTACCGATGGCCCGCGGCTAGGCTCCCGCGGTTACGGCAGGGCGTTGACGATCTCGCCGATGCTGCGGCGGCGGCCGGTGAAGAACGGGATCTCCTCGCGTACGTGCAGCCGGGCCCGGGAGGCTCGCAGGTCCCGCATCAGGTCGACGATGCGGTCCAGCTCGTCGGCCTCGAAAGCCAACACCCACTCGTAGTCGTTCAACGCGAACGACGACACCGTGTTGGCCCGTACGTCCGGGTAGCCCCGCGCCAGCTTCCCGTGCTCGGCGAGCATGTCGCGCCGCTCCTCGTCGGGCAGCAGATACCAGTCGTACGAGCGGACGAACGGGTAGACGCACAGGTGGCCGCGCGCCTGCTCGCCCGCCAGGAAGGCCGGGATGTGGCTCTTGTTGAACTCGGCCGGCCGGTGCAGCGCCATCACCGACCACACCGGGGCCAGATGCCGCCCCAGCCCGGTACGCCGCAGCAGCCCGTACGCGTCCTGCAGCGCGTCGGAGGTGCCGGCATGCCACCACACCATCACGTCCGCGTCGGCCCGCAGCCCCGACACGTCGTACGTGCCGCGTACCACGACGTCCTTGGCGGCGAGTTGGTCGAACAGGCTCGCCACCTCGTTGGTCAGGTCGTCGCGGATCGCGGGCGAGCCTCGCGCAGCCCGGCCAGTACGGCGGCCGCGGCGGTCTGGCCGGAGCGGATGCACGCCGGGATGCCGACCCCGTCGTACGCGGCTCCGGCGACGGCGAGGCCGCGGACCGTGGCGACGGCGTCGCGGATCCGGCGTACCCGGTCGGGGTGGCCGACGGCGTACTGCGGCAGGCCGCCGCCCCAGCGGGTCACCCGCGAGGCTATCGGGCCCGAGGTCAGGCCGGTCAGCTCGGCGATGTCCCGCACCGCCACGGCCACCAGGTCGGAGTCGTCGCGGTGCAGCACCTGCTCCTCGCCGTACCGGCCGATCGAGGCGCGTACCACCATGCGGTCGGGCCGGTCGAGGTGCGGCCACTTCTGGGACGAGAAGGTCAGCGCTTTGACCGTACGGCCCTCGGTGGCCGGCACCAGCAGGCCGCTGCCTTCCGGAAGCGCGGCGCGGGGGTAGACCAGGGTGACGATCGCGAGGCTGGCGTAGTCGATCGCGGCCAGTTCGGTCGCGGCCCACGGTGCCACGTCGCGCAGCATCGGGCCCGCTTTCGCCGCCGGCACCGCCACGATCACCCCGTCGGCGTCGAGCACGGTCGGGGCCGGCACCGGGCCGGCGACCAGCCGGAATCCGCCGCCGTGGCGGGAGATCCCGCGCACCGGCAGCCCCAGTCTGACCGCGGCGTCCGACGCTTCGAGCACGGCCCGCGGCAGCGCGCCCATGCCGTCGGTCAGCGTGCCGAAGACCGGTCCGTCCGACTTCGCCGCCGCGACGGCAGCGGCGGCGGCGCGTACCAGGGACGGGTCCTCGGCCAGACCGGCGGCGACCGCGGGCATCGTGGCCCGCAGCGAGAGTTGGTCGGCGCGGCCGGCGTACACGCCGCCGAGCAGCGGATCCACCAGGCCGTCCGCGACCTCCGGGCCCAGCCGGGCGCGCACCAGCGCGCCCACGGCCACGTCGGCGGTCAGCGGCTCGCCGCCGAGCGACGGTTCGTTCGCCACCGCGTCTGCCGCGGCGTCACCGAAGGTCACCCGGATCGGCTCCACCTGCGTGGGTACGCCGAGCAGCGTCCCGGACGGCAGTGGCCGCGGCGCGCCGCGTACCACCACGGAGGCCGACGAGGTGGCAGGCGTGGTGAGTTGACCGCCGAGCCCGACCGCCTCGGCGAGCGCCTTTCCCTCCGGCGCCCGGAGCACGAACGCCTCGGCCCCCTCGTCCACGGCCAGGTCACCGACGACGGAGGTACGCAGCTTCCCGCCGATCTGCCGGGCACCGTCGACGACCGTCACCTCGGCACCGGAGTCCCGCAGCGCATGGGCAGCCGCGAGTCCGGCGATCCCGGCACCGACGACGACGATCCGCATGATCAGGAAGCGCTGTGGATCAGGGCCACGACGCGGGTGAGCACGTCCGGGTCGGTGTCGGGCAGGACGCCGTGTCCCAGGTTGAACACGTGACCGGGGGCCTTGGCGCCTTCGGCGAGGATCCGGCGTACCTCGCGTTCCACCACCGGCCAGTCGGCGAGCAGCAGCGCCGGATCCAGGTTGCCCTGCACCGCGTACCCGGGGCCGATCCGGCGGGACGCCTCGTCGAGCGGGACCCGCCAGTCGACCCCGACCACGTCCGTGCCGGCGCGCGCCATCAGCGGCAGCAGCTCACCGGTACCCACCCCGAAGTGGAACCGCGGCACTCCGAGATCCTCCAGCCCGGCCAGCACCTTCGCGCTGTGCGGCAGTACGTAGGCGGCATAGTCGGCGGCCGACAGCGCACCGGCCCACGAGTCGAACAGCTGCACCGCCCGGGCGCCCGACTCGATCTGCACCCGCAGGAAGGTCAGCGAGATGTCGGCCAGCCGGTCCAGCAGCGCCGCCCACAGCCCCGGATCGCCGTGCATCAACGCCTTCGTACGCGCATGGTCCCGCGACGGACCGCCCTCCACCAGGTAGCTGGCCAGCGTGAACGGCGCTCCCGCGAAGCCGATCAGCGGCGTCCCCCGCAGCTCGCCGACCAGCGCCTTCACCGCCTCGGCGACGAAGTCGACCTGCTCGGCATGCAGCGCCGGGATGGCGTCCACGTGGGCCGCGGCGCGTACCGGATCGGCGATCACCGGGCCCACCCCGGGCACGATGTCCAGGTCCACGCCGACCGCCTTCAGCGGCACCACGATGTCGCTGAACAGGATCGCGGCGTCGACGCCGTGGCGGCGTACCGGCTGCATGGTGATCTCGGTGACCAGCTCCGGCCGGCGGCACGACTCCAACATCGGCACGCCCTCGCGCAGCTTGCGGTACTCGGGTAACGAACGGCCCGCCTGACGCATGAACCACACCGGGGTGTACGGCACCGGCTCGCCCCGGCAGGCGCGCAGCAGAACCGGCTCGGGGGCGGCATGTGACTGTGTCATCGCAGCAATCGTGGCACGCGTCGATCTCGGCGTGGCTGCCGACCTCGGTCCTGGCGCCGACATACGCTCACCCCATGGTGCCCTCGACCGCCGCCCCCGAGGCGTTCACCCGCGCAGTGGGCGGGCTCCGCGCGGTACGTCCCCGCACCGAGATCCTGCTCGAGGAGATCGCGGCACCGCAGCGGCTCGCCCCGTACGCCTTCGCCCAGAGCGCCGCCGTGCTGCGCGACGGGGACGAGGTCGCCACCGGACGGCTGATCCTGCTGCACGACCCCGACGGGCACCACGCCTGGCAGGGCACCCTGCGCCTGGTGACGTACGTGACCGCCGACGTCGAGCCGGAGATGGCCTCCGATCCGATGCTCCCCGGAGTCGGCTGGAGCTGGCTGACCGACGCGCTGGACGGCAACGGCGCCCATTACACCGCGATCGCGGGCACCGTCACCCAGACCATGTCCACCCGGTTCGGGGACCTGTCCGGGCCACCGGCCGCGGCCGACCTGGAGATCCGGGCGTCGTGGACCCCGACCGACGACGACCTCGCGCCGCACCTACGGGCGTGGTGCACCCTGCTCGGCTCCACGGCGGGCCTGCCGCCGCCCGGAGTAGCTTCCCTGTCCCGCGGGTAACACCTGGGTAGACGCACAGAGACGGCCGGCTGGTAGCCCCAGCCGGCCGCCGTTTGCGCCGTACGCCAGTCGATCAGTACGTCAGTCGATCAGTACGTCAGTCGATCAGTCGTTGGGCGTCCCGACACGGCGCGTCGAGCTCCTTGAGCTTGCGCTCAGCGGTCTTCTTGTCGTTCTTGCCCGCCGCCTCGATGAACTCGAAGAGCAGCTTCAGGCACTTCGAGATCGTCTCCTTGTCGTCGGAGAGGTTCTTGTTGTCCCCTTCGGCGTCCTTCAGGTCGTCCTTCGTGGACTTGAGCTCGTCGCTGAGATCCTTGATCTTCTTGTCGTCCGCGGCGACCGTACGGTCGAGCTTCTTCTGGGTCGCGTCGAGGTTGTTGTTCGTGTTGATCAGGAACCCGCCGAGGACCACCGCCACCAGGAAGAACAGGGCGGTCGTACCGGCCAGGATCATCACCCAGGGACTGCGACCGGACGACGAGGGTGCCGCACCGGGCGGCGTCGGCCCGGTGCCGTACGGGTCGCCCATTTGCGGCATCGGCATGGTGTGGCTGGGGGCCGCCTGACCGGGGGCGTAACCACCGGCGCCGCTGGTCGGCGGCGGGCCGAACTCGGGCCCTGGCTGCTGCGGCGCACCGTACCCGGAGCCGCTGGTCGGCGTACCGCCGCCGTACCCGCCGGAGACGGGCTGGGTGGGCTGCTGCTGGGTCTCACCCCAGGCCGGCTGCGGCGGTTGCTGCTGGGTTTCGCCCCAGGACGGTTGCGACGGTGGTTGCGCGGGCGGTTGCTGCGGCTGCTGGTTGCCCTGCTCGCCCCAGCCCGGCTGCTGCGGCTGCTGCGGCTGGTCCGGCTGGTACCCGCCCGGCCCGTATCCGGGATGACCCATTGCTCTCTCGCCTCCTGCTCACTGCCGCGACGTCGTCCGGCACGGCCCAGTCACGTACGAATGCTCTCTACAAGCTCAACAGACGAAGTCAAAGGAATCGCATGCGACGCCGATCGGCAAGGCGAAACCGATCCCCTCGGCATCCATCGCCTTCGCAGTCGCGATGCCCACCACCCTGCCTGCGGCATTCAACACCGGCCCACCCGAATTGCCAGGGTTGATCGCGGCGTCGAACTGAATGTACTCCTGCGCCCGACCCGTTATCGGCCTGACCTTGCTGACCACGCCCGTGGTCACGGTGTCCTCCAGACCGACCGGCGCACCGATCACCAGCACCGGCTCACCCGGCACCACCTGGTCGGTCTCCATGCCCAGCACCGGGATGCTCTCGCCGGTCTTCAGCAGGGCCACATCGGCCCCGGCATCGACCTTCACCAGCGAGGCGGTGAGATGTGCTCCTTCGTGTTCGAGCTTCACGGTCCGGCTGTGTTTCGGCAGCTCGTCGACCACGTGGTGGTTGGTCAACAGGTACGTACCGCCGCCAGGGGCGCGGGCCACGGCGAACGCCGTACCGCTGGATCGGCCGGCGACCACCCGGAACGTGGCGGGCAGCGCGTGCTTCGCGACCGCGGCCGGGTCCACGGAGCGCCACAGCCGGTCCGTCAACGCGTCCGTACGATCCTCCAGCTGACCCACCCGCCGGTCGTACGACCGCTGCGAGTCGGCGGCGTCGCCGGCCAGCCGGTCGACCCGCGAATCCAGCCGCGCGAGCAGGATCCCCTGCACCAGCACCACCAGGGCGAGCACCACCGACACCCCGATCAGCACCTGCACCAGCCAGGCACTCCGCGGCGGCGGCGACGGCCGGCGAAGGTGCGGAGTCCCGGGCGCACGCATCGAGGGAGTCGGCACCTTCGTTGTGGCGGCGTACCCACTGATCGGCGAGACCGGGCTGTCGCCCGGAGCGGGGACCGGAAGGGAGTCGACGCGATGCTCGTCCTTGGCCATCGTCATGAGCTCCCCCGTCTCCCTCTGCTTACGGCCCTCCCCCGTGGAGCGGCACCCACCGTACGACTCCCCGGGCAACTCTCGGCAGTGGGCCGGTCACCCACAATGGCGCCCGCGCCCGTACGGTGGGCAGGTGACCGAAGGACCACCCACGAACCGTAGCGGACCAGACAAAGCTGCCCACGGCACATATCCGCACGATGCCGACGACGCCGGACAGCGCGCGGTGGTCCTCACCACACCACGGGAAGGCACCCCGGAGCCGATCGAGACCGCGGAGGCGCTGCGGCAGGCGACCAAGCGGCTGGCCGAAGGCACCGGGCCGCTGGCCGTCGACGCGGAGCGGGCATCCGGTTACCGGTACAGCCACCGGGCGTACCTGATCCAGCTGCGCCGGGCCGGAGCCGGCACCTTCCTGGTGGACCCGATCGCGTTCGACGACCTCGCCGAACTGGGCCGCGCCCTCGACCACACCGAATGGGTGCTGCACGCGGCGAACCAGGACCTGCCGTGCCTCACCGAGGCGGGGATGCGACCCCGGACGCTGTTCGACACCGAGCTGGGCGCGCGGCTCGCCGGTTTCGAACGGGTCGGACTCGCCGCGCTCACCGAACGGCTGCTCGGCTACACCCTCGAGAAGCACCACTCGGCCGCCGACTGGAGCACCCGGCCGCTGCCGGCGTCGTGGCTGACGTACGCCGCGCTCGACGTCGAACTACTCGTGGAGCTGCGGTACGCCCTCGCCACCGAACTCGAGGCGCAGGGCAAACTCGCCTGGGCCGAGGAGGAGTTCGCCGCCCTGATCACCGCTCCCCCGCCGAAGCCGCGTACGGATCCGTGGCGGCGTACCTCCGGGATCCACAAGGCACGGGGCGTGCGGGCCCTCGCCCGGGTGCGCGCCCTCTGGTACGCCCGCGACGAGATCGCCCGCAAGCGCGACATCGCACCCGGGCGGATCCTTCCCGACGCGGCGATCATGGCCGGGGCGCAGGCCGATCCGGCCGACGCCGCCGCGCTGACATCGTTGCCAGGCTTCGGCGGGCGCGCCACCCGCAAGCTGGCCAACGTCTGGCTGCGCGCGCTCGCCGAGGCGCGGGCGCTGCCCGACTCGCAGTTGCCGGCGGCGACCGTACCGAGTGACGGGCCACCGCCGCCGCACCGGTGGGCCGAGCGAGATCCGGTGGCGGCCAAGCGGCTGGCCAGATGCCGGGCCGCGGTGAGCCACCTGTCCGAGGAGTACGCGATCCCCCCGGAGAACCTGATCCTCCCCGATTCGGTACGCCGGCTCGCCTGGACGCCGCCCGAACCGCTCTCGCTCGACACCACCACCGGGACGCTGACCGGGTACGGCGCCCGCTCCTGGCAGATCGCCCTGGTCGCCGGCCCCCTCACCGGAGCCCTCGCCGACCCGCCCGGCTGACCCGGCCGAAGCCGGAGCCCCGAGGGGAAGCCGGAGCCCCGAGGGGGGCGGCGTCAGGCGGCTTCGGCGAGCCGGGCGCGCCACCAGTCGACGGTCCCGCGCCACGCCTCGTCCAGCGGCGTGGCCTTGGCGCCGAAGGTCGCGGTGAAGTCCGAGGAGTCCATCACGAACGGCCGGTCGTGCTGGTAGCGCACCTCGTCGAACTCGCGGGCCATCGGCACCACGAGGCCGACGGCCCGCAGCGCGAACCTGGGGATGCTGCTCATTCGGGGGGTCGGTACGCCCGCCGCTGCCGCCAACCCGGTCACCATCTCGCGTACGGTCTTCGGCTCGTCGCTCGGTACGTGCCACGGCCGGCCCCAGGAGCGGTCGTCTGTGCCGAGCGTGGCCGTGGCGGCGACCACGTCGGGCGCGTACGACCAGGTGTGCGGCGCGTCGAGCGCGGCGACGTGCCGGAACGACCTGCCGGCCAGCAGGCGCGGCATCAGCGGCTTGCCGAGCAGGCCGTTGTCGACGACGGTGGGGCCGAAGTAGTCCGACGCGCGGACCTCGGTGACGCGTGTCCGTCCGGCTTCGTGGGCGGCGAGGGCCTCGCGCCACATCGTCGCGCGTACCCGGCCTTTGCGGCTGGTGGCGGCGAGCGGCGTCTGCTCGGTCATCGGCCCGTCCACCGGGCCGTACCCGTACAGGTTGCCCATGGTGACCAGCCCGGCGCCGGTCGCCTCGGCGGCGGCCAGCAGCGCGTTCGCGATCGGCGGCCAGTCGGTCTCCCAGCGGTGGTACGCCGGGTTGGCGCAGTTGTAGATCACGTCAGCGCCGGCGGCTACCCGGCCGAGCGCGACGGCGTCGCCGGCGTCGGCGGCGACAAGTTCGAGTCCGTCGAGCCGGGGGCCGCTACCGGAGCGGCTGATCAGCTTCACCCGGTGACCGGCCCCGACCAGCCGCCGCGCGGTGCCGCCGCCGATCGATCCCGCTCCCACGATCACGTGCAGTGCCATCAGATTCCTCCTCGGTCCGAGCGAGACCATCGCTCACTCCCGAGAGCAATGCTCTCTCAATGATCCGGCATCGTCAAGAGCGCTGCTCTCTTTTAAGAGCATTGATCTGGTACGGTGTGCCGATGAGTGCCGCACGCACCGCCCGGGAGCGGGCCAGAGCCGAGCTGGTCGGCGAGATCAAGCAGGTCGCCCGGCGCCAGCTCGCCGAGCACGGCGCCGCCGCACTGTCCGTGCGCGCCGTCTCCCGGGAGCTCGGGATGGTGTCCTCCGCGATCTACCGGTACTTCCCCAGCCGGGACCAGCTGCTCACCGCGCTCATCATCGACGCGTACGACGCGGCCGGCGCCGCCGCCGAAGCGGCCGCGGCGAAACGCCGCCGCGGCGACTTCACCGGCCGCTGGCTCGCCACCGCGCGGGCGGTACGCCGCTGGGCACTCGCCCACCCCCAGGAGTACGCCCTGATCTACGGCTCCCCGATCCCCGGGTACGTCGCGCCCGAAGAGACGATCGGGCCCGCGTCCCGGGTCGGCGTGGTGCTGGTCGGCGTACTCACCGATGCCCTGGAAGCCGGTGAGCTGCGGCCGCCCAGCCCTGCCGCGAGGATCCCGAGGGCGCTCGGCAAGGACGTCCACCGGCTGCGCGAGGACCTGATGCCCGGCGTGCCCGACGAGCTGGTGCTGCGCGCGATATTCGCCTGGACCCACCTGTACGGCACGCTCAGCTTCGAGCTGTTCGGGCACTACCACAACGTGATCGACGCCCGGGACGCCGCGTTCGACCACACCATGCTCACCCTCGCCGCGCTGGTCGGCCTGGCCACCTGATCAGGGCCGTACGTGCACCACGACCCGATGCGCGGAGTTGTTCGCCATCCCCTGGGTGTTCCACGCCGCCTCGACCGGCTGCACATTGCCGGCGGCGTCACTCGCGCGTACCAGCAGCTCGTACCGCCCGGGGTCGGAGACCGTCCAGCGGTACGTCCACCGGCACCACGCCCACCGCCCCGGCGCCGCTTCCAGCTCCGCGTCGGCCCAGCTGACGCCGCCGTCGACGCTCACCTCGACCCGGGACACCGGCGCCGATCCCGACCAGGCCCGGCCCAGCAGCTGGTGCTCGCCGGGGCGCGCGACCCGCTCCCGGGACATGAAGTCCGGGAACCCGGGCGGCACCATCAGGGCACGTGGCCGGACCCGGGTGACCGGCTCTCCGGTGTCGTCGGGATCCTGCTTGATCCGGTAGGACGTGGCGTTCTGGTACCCGGTGTACGGCTCGTCGGTGACCGTGATCGAGCGCAGCCATTTGACCTGCGCCATGCCGTACCAGCCCGGCACCACCAATCGCAGCGGGTACCCGTGCTGCGGCGGCAGCGGAACCCCGTTCATCTGGTACGCCAGCAGCACCTCCTCGCGCATCGCCTCGGTGAGCGGCAGCCCGCGCCGGTAGTCCTGCTCGAAGCCGCGTTCGATGCCGTGGTCGTACGCGGTGAAGACCACGTCCACGGCGCCCGAGTCGGGCTCGGCCTCGGCGAGCAGGGAGTGCAGCGGCGTACCGGTCCACTCCGCGGTGCCGACCGCCTCGTTCAGCCACGGTTGGCTCACCGGACGGGGGTGCAGCCGGGCCCGGCCGTTGCCGGCGCATTCCAGGGTCACCGGCATCGTCACGGCGGGCCGGCGGCGCAAGTCGTCGAGGCTCAGGCTGAGCGGGCGGCGTACCGCGCCGTCGACGGTGAGCCGCCAGTCGGCGTCGCCCACCATCGGGATGTCGTAGTGCGTCAGCAGGTAGTGCAGGCCGACGGGGGTGACGTCGTACCGTAGCGCTTCCAGCGGCATGCCGTGATTGCGCGCGGCGAGCTGCAGCTCGTCGGCCCCGATCCCCTCGTCCGGCCCGGCTACCCGGGACGGGGCGCTGACCGTGTCGGTCTCAGCTACGGAGTCGGTCGCGGTTGTGGTGTCCACCATGCCGCCAGCCTGCACCCGCTCCGGGCGCAGTGCCATCCCCCGGCAAGGCGGTGTCGGGGCCGGGGCTCAGCCGGTCCGCGCCCGCTCGGCCGCGCTGCGCTCGACGCAGAACTCGTTGCCCGCGGGATCGGCGAGCACCGCCCAGCCGGTGCCGTCCGGCCGGCGGTGGTCGGCCACGAAGCTGGCGCCCAGCGCCAGCACCCGCTCGACCTCCTCGTCGCGGGTACGGTCCGCCGGCTGCAGGTCCAGGTGCACCCGGTTCTTGATCGTCTTGGCTTCCGGCACGGTGACGAACAGCAGGTCGGGCGATCCGTCCCCGGTCAGTACGACGGCCTCCGGATCGCCCGGCTTGTCGTCGTCGTGCAGCGGCCGCCCGAGCACGTCGCTCCAGAACCTCGCGACGTCGTACGGGTCGCCGGTGCAGTCGAAGGTGATGTGGTGTACCAGTGAAGTCATCGTCAGCTCCCTGCGGTGAGTGCCGCAGCAGGCTATTGCAGCGGTACGACACCCGCGACCGGTTTTGCGTCGGACCGGTGACCGAGGGGTGCCCCCGCGGGTGGCTGATCCGTCATCATCGAAGCCGCGGACCGCGGCATACCGGAGGAGATGACGGACATGACCGGCAGCAACCCGGAGTCACGCCTGCGCTCGACGTTGCGCGACATCCGCGAAGAACTGGTACGCATCGACACCGCCCTGGACCGGTACGCGACCGCGGGCGACGCCGAGCGGACAGCCCTCTGGAAAGACCTCAAGCCGATGGTCGACACCGAGGCGTCGGGCATCGACGACCGGCTGGCGCGCATCGCCGAGCTGGTCGACAAGCACGACGACATCGCCGAGCTGTTCTCCGACGCGGTGACCCGGATCGACAACCTCTGGGGCGACGTGAAGCGCGCCTGGCACTCCGCCACCGGGAAGACCGGCGCGGTGTCGCTGGTGCCACTGCGGCGCGACATCGACCGCTGCGTGCTGGAGATCGGCTACCTGACCGTGCCGGACCGTACCAACGAAAATCTGGCGTCGCTGCGGGTCGGGGCCGGGATGAACTTCCACGACGAGTTCGCGGACGAGATCCCGAGCAAGGAAGCGCGTAACGCGCTCCTGAAGTGGCTGAACAACCACCCCCGGCTGGTACGCGGCGTGGTCGACCCGAGCACCGGCGTGATCATCAAGGCGTCCGGCAACCCGGTGCGGCGGTTGCAGAGCTGGGCACTCGTCCTCGGGGTGGTCGCCCTCGCCCTGGTGGCCTCCGGGTTCGCCCCGTCGCTGCTGAAACTGGTCGGGATCGGGACCCTCCCGGCTCACGGCTCCGGCACCCGGTACGTGTGGGGCATCCTCGCCGCGTACGCCGGCTCGGTGTTCCACATCGGCATCGCCGCCCTGAAACAGCTCCGCCGGTCCAACGCCACCGACGACCAGCGGTTCACCGCGATCGGCAATTTCACCGTCTGGGTGCACATCAACGAGATGTACCTGATGATGTACGCCCTCGCGATCCCGATCGTGGCGTACGTCGTCGTCCTGACCACCGGCTCGATCGACAACCTCACGCTGTTCTTCGTCGGCTTCTCGATCGACAGCCTGCTCGACGTGGTGCTGGCCCGGTTCGACAAGGCGAGCGCCGGCCGTACCGAGGCGATCGCCCAGGCCGTCGGCTGACCGTCCCGACCGCCCGGGGTGGCGGTGAACGGCGTACTGCTGGTAAGAAACCTCCAATTGCCCTTTCCGTCCGGGCAACTCTTGACGTGAGGCCGTGAGCGACTTACGGTCCGGCGGACACCCTTTGCGAGTTGGAGGAAGCCTCCATGACACCGACCCGACCCCTGATGCGGGGACTGTTGGCGGCCGTCAGCGTCACGGCGCTGCTGGTCGGCGGCGCGACCGCGGCCTCGTCGGCGACCACCCTGAAGAAGAGCGACAGCACCCGCGACGTGCTGTACCACGACTGGACCAGTTCGGCCGACTTCGCCGGCGGCACCACCGAGGGTGTCTCCACCAGCGGCGACGCGCTGTCCATCGGCAGCACGGTCGGCAGCCTCGACTACACCGACCCGTTCGGCGACGGCACGTCCCGCTCGTACGAATACTCCCGCTGGACCTCCCCCAGCGTCAGCCTCGGCTTCAACGCCACCGAGGCGATCGCCTCGTGGGCCGCGGACACCCCCGGCGGCACCTGGATCCAGGTCAACCTGCGGGGCGTCACCGAGCTCGGCAACACCACGAAGTGGTACGTCATGGGCCGCTGGGCCGCCGACGACACCGAGTTGCACCGCACCTCCGTACCGTCCCAGGGCGACGACGACGGGTTCGTCGCGATCGACACCTTCGTGGCCCGCGACGGACACGCGCTGTCCAGCTACCAGCTGCAGGTCACCCTGCTGCGCCCCGCCGGCACCACGCAGACCCCGACGGTACGCACCATCGGCGCGATGGGCTCCCGGATGCCCGCCAAGGACAAACCCACTCCGAGTACGCCGTCGGGCGTGGTGAAGACGCTCGACGTGCCCCGCTACTCGCAGGACGTACACGCCGGCGAGTACCCGCAGTGGGACGGCGGCGGCGAAGCCTGGTGCAGCCCCACCTCCACCTCGATGGCAGTGGCCTACTGGGGTACGGGTCCGACACCCGACGACTACGCCTGGGTCGACCCGAGCTACCAGGACCCGTGGGTGGACTACGCCGCACGCAACGTCTTCGACTACAACTACGACGGCGCCGGCAACTGGCCGTTCAACACCGCGTACGCCAACCGGTTCGGCCTGGAGAGCTTCGTGACCCGGCTCCGCTCGCTGAACGAGGCCGAGGAGTTCATCAACGCCGGTATCCCGCTGGTGGTCTCCGCGTCGTGGAAGCAGAACGAGGTGCCGGGCGCCGACTACCCGACCAACGGCCACCTGCTGGTCATCGTCGGCTTCGACGCCGACGGCAACCCGGTGATGAACGACCCGGTGTCGCCCGACGACCAGGGCGTACGCAAGACGTTCGGCCGGGCGGAGTTCGAGAACGTGTGGCTGACCCACAGCGGCGGCATCGTGTACGTCATCCACCCCGCCAACGTTCCGCTGCCTCCGTCCCACTCCCAGCCCAACTGGTAATCCTTCCTCCACCAGAGAGAGTCCCCGGCAGCAACGGCGCTGCCGGGGACTCTCCGTGAGCCCGACCGGAGACCGCGCCGATAGGCTGAGCCGATGACCAGGTACGTGGCGTTGCTGCGCGGGATCAACGTCGGGCGCAACAAGCAGCTGCCCATGGCGGACCTGCGGAAGCTGCTGACCGGACTCGGGTACGACGACGTGAAGACCCACCTGCGCAGCGGCAACGCGGTGTTCGGCAGCGCCGAGACCGAGCCCGCCAAGCTGCAGACCAAGATCGAGACCGCCATCGCCGACCAGCTCGGCATGACTGTGAAATGCCTGGTACGCAGCCGCGACGAGTGGCGTGCCGTGGTCGACGGGCACCCGCTGACCGAGCTGGCCGATGACGGGTCCCGGATGATGGCGCTGTTCCTGTCCGCGAACCCGGATCCGGCGCTGCTCGCCGAGCACGACCCGGTGGCGCTGGACCCGGACCACGTACGGCTCGGCGACCGGGTGATCTACCACTGGTGCCCCAACGGCCTGCTCGAAGCCCCGCCGGTCGGCCCGTACGTCGAGAAAAACCTCAAGCTGACCGTCACCGCGCGCAACTGGAACACCGTCGCCAAGCTCGGCGAACTGCTCGCCGACTGACCGGAAACCGACGCAATCGGCTGCGGCGTACCACCGAAGAGGTCTTCGACGCGGGCTGCTGAGGCGGGCCGCTACCGAGGGTCGAGGGCAGGGTGCGGGGTCGTCGCCTCGTCCAGGCGGGACAGCCACTCGGTGACCTGGCGTGCCACGTCCTGCGAGGTCAGGCCCAGGTCCGACAGCAGCTCGGCGCGGCTGCCGTGCGGGTGGAACCCGGGTGCCACGCCCACGTCCCGCACCGGCGTCGGTACGTCCGCGTCCCGCAGCGCCTGCGCCATCGCCGTCCCGAAGCCCCCGGTACGGATGCCGTCCTCCACAGTGACCACCAGCCGGTGCTCCCGGGCGAGCTCGAGCAGCCGCGGCTGCACCGGACGGACCCACCGCGGGTCGACCACGGTCACGCCGTACCCCTGTTCGGCGATCCGCTGGGCGGCCTCGACACCGAGGTGACCGAAGGCGCCCACCGCGACCAGCAGGACATCCCGGCGGGAAGCGCGGTGCAGTACGTCCACGGCTTCCGGACCGGCTCCGAGGCGCTCCACCGCCGGCAGGTCCGCCGGTACGGCACCGGTCGGGAACCGTACCAACGTGGGACCGTCGGAGACGCCGACCGCTTCGCGCAGCTCCTCCCGCAACGTGGCAGCGTCGCGGGGGGCGGCGATCCGCAGACCGGGCACCACGCCGAACACCGACAGGTCCCAGATCCCGTAGTGGCTGGGGCCGTCAGGCCCGGTGATGCCGGCTCGGTCCAGCACGAACGTGACCGGCAGCTTGTGCATCGCCACGTCGAGCAGCACCTGGTCGAACGCCCGGTTGAGGAACGTCGCGTAGATCGCGGCGACCGGGTGCAGCCCGCCGAGCGCCAGGCCGGCCGCGGAGGTGGCGGCGTGCTGCTCGGCGATCCCGACGTCGAACACCCGGTGCGGGTACTTCGCGGCCAGCTTGGAGATCCCGGTCGGGATCGACATCGCGGCGGTGATCCCGACGATGTCGGAGCGCTCGTCGGCCAGCTTCACCAACTCGTCGGCGAACACGCCGGTCCACCGTACGGTCGACGGGGCGAGCGGCTTGCCGGTCTCCGGGTCGAACGCCGACGACGGGCTGTGCAGGCAGTCGTCCTCGTCGGCCTCGGCCGGCGGGTAGCCGCAGCCCTTGCGGGTCACCGCGTGCACGATGACCGGCCCGCCGAACTGCTTCGCCCGCGACAGCGCCTTCTCCATCGCGGCGGTGTCGTGGCCGTCGACCGGGCCGACGTACTTGATGCCGAGGTCTTCGAACATGCCCTGCGGCGAGACCGCGTCCTTGAGCCCCTTCTTGACCGCGTGCAGCACCTCGTACAGCGGCGGGCCGAGCAGCGGAGTGCTGCCGAGGGTGTCCTTGACCAGGTCCAACACCCGCTCGTACTGCGGATTCAGCCGCAGCGTCGCGAGGTGGTCCGCGAGCCCGCCGATGGTCGGCGCGTACGAGCGGCCGTTGTCGTTCACCACGACCACCAGTCGGCTGCGCTTCGCGGCGGCGATGTTGTTCAGCGCCTCCCAGCACATCCCGCCGGTCAGCGCCCCGTCGCCGACCACCGCGACCACGTGCCTGGGTTCGCCCTTGAGCGCGTACGCCTTCGCCAGCCCGTCCGCGTACGACAGGGCGGTCGACGCGTGCGAGTTCTCGATGACGTCGTGGTCGCTCTCGGCCTGGTTCGGGTAGCCGGACAACCCGTCGCGCTTGCGGAGCCGGTCGAACTCGTCGTGACGACCGGTGAGGATCTTGTGGACGTACGCCTGGTGGCCGGTGTCGAACAGCACCCGGTCGGTCGGCGAGTCGAACACCCGGTGCAGCGCGATGGTCAACTCCACCACGCCGAGATTCGGCCCCAGGTGGCCCCCGGTGCGCGACACCTTCGCCACCAGGAAGTCCCGGATCTCGGCGGCGAGGCCGTCCAGTTGCTCCGGTGAAAGGCGCTTGAGATCGGCGGGCGTACGGACCTGCGCGAGCAGTCCGGAAGAGGTGGCCCCGTCACCAGCAGTCATGGTTGTCGAGTCTAGTCAGCCGTACGGCGCGCTCTAGTGGATCAAGGGGATCTGGCACGCTGATCCGATGGCGATTGTGATGGTCACCGGCGCGACCGGTGGAATTGGTGGCGCGCTGGTGGAGATTCTGCGCAGGCGAGGCGACGAAATCTACGGCGTCGGCCGCGACCAGGACCGGCTGGCCGCGCTCGGCGTACACCCGGTAGTGGCAGATCTCACTCGGCCGGAAACCCTGTCGACGGCGCTGCCGCCGCTGGAACGGCTCGACGTGCTGGTGCACAGCGCCGGCGTGGTCGCACTCGGCAACGTCGCCGAGACTCCGTACCCGGTCTGGCAGGAGCACTTCGCCGTCAACCTCGGAGCCGCCGCCGAGCTGACCCGGCTGCTGCTGCCCGCGCTGCGGGCCGCCGCGGGGCAGGTCGTGTTCGTCAACTCCGGCGCCGGCCTGCGCGCCAACCCCGGCTGGTCCGCGTACGCCGCGAGCAAGTTCGGCCTGCGTGCGCTCGCCGACTCCCTGCGCGCCGAGGAACGTGCGCTGCGGGTCACCTCGATCCACCCGGGCCGTACCGCGACCGGCATGCAGCAGTCGGTACGCGACCAGGAAGGCGGCGACTACGACCCGGAGCAGTACATCCGGCCCGAAACCGTGGCGAACCTGATCGTCACCGCCCTCGACACGCCCCCCGACGCCGAGCTGATCGACCTGTCGGTCCGCTACCGCCTCTGAGGCCGGGGCACTGGTCGCCGAGCGGTCAGGACGGGGTCAGCAGCGCGATCGTCTCGACGTGATGCGTCATCGGGAAGGCGTCGAAGGCGCGCACCCGCGCCAGCCGCCAGCCCAGGCCGCGGAACGTCTTCACGTCCCGCGCCAGCGCCGCCGGGTCGCACGCGACGTACGCGACCGCCCGCGGCGTGGCCGCGGCGATCCCCGCCACCACGGTGGCGCCGGCGCCCGCGCGGGGCGGATCGAGCACCACCAGGTTCGTGTTCCGCAGTCCGCGCCGGCCGAGCACCTCCTCGACCCGGCCCCGGATCACCTTGACCTGCGGCAGGTCGGCCAGGTTGCCCGCCGGATCGGGGCGCGGGTCGGACTCGACGAGTGTGACCCTGCCGCTCGGCCCGACCCGGTCGGCGACCGCGGCGGCGAACAGGCCGGCGCCGCCGTACAGATCCCAGGCCCACTCCCCCGGCTTCGGCTCGAGGAGGTCCAGCACCGTGGCGGCGAACGTGTCGGCGGCCAACGGATGCACCTGCCAGAACGCCTCCGGCCTGATCCGCCAGTCCCGCCCGACGGCGTGCTCGGTCACCTTGGTCGGCCCGGCCACCACGCGGATGCCCTCGCCCCCACCGCGGCGGCGCTCGGTGAACACGGTGACCTCGGCGCCGGCCACCACCTCGACACTCCTGCGGCCCGGCCACAGCTCCCCGGTCACCGGCGCCGCCTGGATCTGCGGCGCCGCGATCAGACACCGGTCCACCGGGAGTACGTCATGCGACCGGTACCGCCGCAAGCCCACCCGACCGGAGGCGTCGACGGCGTACTGCACCCGGGTACGCCACCCGAGCGGGCCACCGGGCAACGGCTCCACCTCGACACCGGTCACATCGGACTCGGCCAGGCCGCCGAGTCGGACGAGTTGCTCACGTACCACATCGGTCTTGAGGCGCAGCTGGGCAGCCGCGGTGACGTGCTGGAAGTCGCAACCACCGCAGCGCCCGGGGCCGGCATAGGGACACGGCGGCTCGACCCGGTCCGGCGAGGGCTCCAGCACTTCCACGGCATCGGCTCGCAGGTAGCTGCGGCGTTCCTCGGTGATCCGCGCCCGTACCAGCTCGCCGGGCAGCGCGTGCCGTACGAAGACGACCCGGTTGTCGTACCGGGCGACGCAGTGACCGCCGTGGGCGACCGGCCCGACCCGTAGTTCCAGCAGGTCGCTCACTGGCGCAGTACGAGATCGTCAGCGGATTCGTCCGGCGGCTCGGGTTCCCAGCCGCGCCCGCGCCCGAGTCGCTGGTCCAGCGCCGCCAGGTCGCGCAGCTCGCTGGACTCCAACTGCCAGGGCACGCTGGTCACCATCACACCGGGCTCGAACAGCAGGCGGGTCTTGAGCCGGAACGCGCTCTGGTTGTGCAGCAGGTGCTCCCACCAGCGGCCCACCACGTACTCGGGGATGAACACGGTCACCACGTCGCGGGGGCTCTTGCGGCGGATGCTCTTGACATAGTCGATCACGGGCGTGGTCATCTCCCGGTACGGCGAGTCGACCACCGTCAACGACACCGGCACCTCGTACCGCTCCCACTCGGCCTGCAGCGTACGGGTGTCCTCCTCGTCGACGTTCACCGTGACCGCGGTGAGCGAGTCGGGACGCGTCGCCTGGGCGTACGAGATGGCCCGCAGCGTGGGCTGGTGCAGCTTGCTGACCAGCACCACCGCGTGGTTGCGGGCGGGCAGCACCGGACGCTCGCCGGACGGCCGCAGCTCCCGGGCGACCTTCTCGTAGTGCCGCCTGATGCTCAGCATCAGCAGGTAGATCACCGCCATCGCGACCAGCGAGATCCACGCGCCGTGGGTGAACTTCGTGACCAGCACGATCGCCAGCACGCTCGCCGTCATCAGGCAGCCGAACGCGTTGATCAGCTGGGAGCGGCGCATCTGGCGGCGGGCCGCCGGATCCCGCTCGGTCTGCAGCAGCCGGTGCCAGTGCCGGATCATGCCGCTCTGCGAGATCACGAACGAGACGAACACCCCGACGATGTAGAGCTGGATCAGCGCGCTCTCGTTCGCCTTGAAGCCGATCACCAGGATGCTCGCGAACGCCGCCAGGAACAGGATCCCGTTGGAGAACGCGAGCCGGTCGCCGCGGGTGTGAAGCTGCCGCGGCAGGTACCGGTCCTGCGCCAGGATCGACCCGAGTACGGGGAACCCGTTGAACGCCGTGTTCGCGGCGAGCACCAGGATCAGGCCGGTGACCGCGGTGATGAAGTAGAAGCCGGCCGGGAAATGGTCGAACACCGACGCGGCCAACTGCGCGATCATCGTCTTCTGCAGGTAGCCGTCCGGCGCGCCGATCAACTGCTGCGACGGGTCCTCGGCCATCTTGACGCCCATCGACTGGCCGAGCAGCAGCAGGCCCAGGAACATCGAGATCGAGATCGACCCCATCAGCAGCAGCGTGGTCGCCGCGTTCTTGCCCTTCGGCGGCTTGAACGCCGGTACGCCGTTGGCGATCGCCTCCACGCCGGTCAGCGCCGCACAGCCGGACGAGAACGTACGCAACAGCAGGAACACGAACGCCAGGCCCGCCAGGTGCGACTCCTCGGCGCGCATCCCGAACTGGGCGCTCTCGGCCTTGATCGGCTCACCCAGTACGAAGATCCGGAGGAAGCCGTACCCGACCAGCCCGAGGATCGCGACCACGAAGGCGTACGTGGGGATCGCGAACCAGGTACCGGACTCCTTGACGCCGCGCAGGTTGGCCGCGGTGAGCAACGCGATCGCGGCGAGACAGAACAGCACCCGGTGGTGCTCCACGAACGGCACCGCGGAGCCGACGTTGGCCGCCGCCGCCGAGATCGACACCGCCACGGTCAGTACGTAGTCGACCAGCAGCGCGCTCGCCACCACGAGGCCGAAGGCCCGGCCGTGGTTGACGTTCGCCACCTCGTAGTCCCCGCCGCCGGACTGGTACGCCCGGACGTTCTGCCGGTACGAGGCCACCACCGCCACGAGCACCACCGCGATGAACAGCCCGATCCACGGTCCGTACGAGTAGGCACCGATCCCCGCCACGGACAGCACCAGGAAGATCTGCTCCGGTGCGTACGCGACCGACGACAGCGGGTCGGAGGCGAAGACCGGAAGCGCGATCCGCTTCGGCAGCAGCGTGTGCTGCAGCCGGTCGGACCGGAACGGCCGACCGAGCAGCAGGCGCTTCAGGAACGACGTTGGGCTGGCCACGGCGGCCAGCATACGTCCCGGGAACGCGCTGCTCGGGGGCGTGGCGGGACCTCGCGCGGAGTTGGATCGACCCGTGTAGCGTGCGCATTGCGCCGGTATACGGGTAGCTCCGGGAGGCTTGGGTGCACGTAGTGATCATGGGCTGCGGTCGGGTCGGCTCGATCCTCGCCCAGAACCTCGCGGCGCTGGGCCACTCGGTCGCCATCATCGACCAGAACCCGGAGGCGTTCCGCCGGCTCGGCAGCGACTTCGGTGGGCTCACCGTCACCGGGGTCGGCTTCGACCGCGACGTACTGGTCGAGGCGGGCGTGGAGCGGGCCGAAGCGTTCGCCGCGGTGTCCTCGGGCGACAACTCCAACATCATCTCCGCCCGGGTGGCGCGGGAGACGTTCGGCGTACAGCGGGTGGCGGCCCGGATCTACGACTCCAAGCGCGCCGCCGTGTACGAGCGACTCGGCATCCCCACGGTCGCCACCGTGCGCTGGACCGCCGACCGGATCATGCATCACCTGGTTCCCGGCGGACACGTCGAGCTGTGGCGCGATCCGACCAACGCGGTGTCGATCGTCGAGGTGCCGGTGCACAACTCCTGGGTAGCCCACCCGGTACGCCGTCTCGAAGAGGCCACCGGCGCCCGGGTGGCGTACCTGATGCGGTTCGGGGTCGGCACCCTGCCCACGGCGTCCGCCGCGATCCAGGACGGCGACCAGGTGTTCATGCTGGTCACCGACGACATGCTCGAGTCCGTACTGAAAGCGGCGAACACCCCGCCAGAGGGGAGTCAGTGATGCGGGTCGCGATCGCGGGTGCGGGCAACGTGGGTCGCTCGATCGCCCAGGAGCTGATCGAGAACGGCCACCAGGTGCTGCTCATCGAGCGCAATCCCTCGATGGTGCGCCCCGAGCGGGTGCCGGCGGCCGAATGGCTGCTCGCCGACGCCTGCGAGCTGTCCAGCCTGCAGGAGGCCGATCTCGCCAGCTGCGACGTGGTGATCGCGGCGAGCGGCGACGACAAGGTCAACCTGGTGGTGTCGCTGCTCGCGAAGACCGAGTTCGCGGTGCCGCGGGTGGTGGCCCGGGTCAACCGGGCGCAGAACGAGTGGCTGTTCACCGAACAGTGGGGCGTCGACGTCTCGGTGAGCAAGCCGCGCCTGATGGCCGCGTTGGTGGAGGAGGCGGTCACGGTCGGCGACCTGGTACGCCTGATGACGTTCCGCCAGGGTCAGGCCAACCTGGTGGAGATCACGCTGCCCGACACCGCGCCCCACATCGGTCAGCCGGCCCGCAACCTGCCGCTCCCCCGCGACACCGCGCTGGTCGCGATCGTACGAGGCAAGCGGGTGCTGGTGCCGACACCGGACGACCCGCTGGAGGCGGGCGACGAGCTGATCTTCGTCTGCACCGCCGAGGTCGAAGACGAGGTCCGCGAAGTCGTCCTGGGCTCCGCCCGGGCCGCCTCCTAGCGCGCCGCCTCGGCTGGTGGACCTCGGCCGCTTCGGCGGCGCTAGGCCTCGGCCGGTTCGGCGGTCGCGTCGCCGGAGATCGGTGTGCCGCCGTGGGTGGCACGGCGTACCGCCCAGACCGTGACGCCGAGCAGCACCAGGTACTGCGGATATCCCATCACGAGTCGCGCGATGCCCAGCAAGGTCTCCTCGTTGGCCAGGTAGAGCGCGCCCTGCACCACGCCCTTGAGTAGGAACATCGCCGCCCAGAGCACCGTGAGCCACTGGAACGTACGCAGCAGCTGCGGCCGGGTCCGCCAGACGTGCTTTCCCCCTGCCGCGATCACCGCCCACATGTAGCCGACCACGGGATGCCGCGCCGCCACCGAGAGCAGCAGCAGGGCGCCGTACCCGAAGGACATCAGGATCCCGGGGGCGTAGTAGTCCTTGGCGTGACCGGTCTTCAAGGCGATCGCCGCACCGAGTCCGACCCCGACGAGTCCGTTGACCGCGTGCCGGATCGGCTCCCGCTGGCTGGCCCGGAAGATCACGATCCCGATCGCCACCGCCACGGAGGCGATCAGCGCGGGATTCAGCGACCAGATCACGTTGACCAGCACGAACACCGCCACCGGGATGCTCGACTCGGTCAGGCCCCGCACCCCGCCCATCTGATCGGCGAGCTGCTCGGAGAAGGTCTGCTCGCCAACGGGGGTGCGTTTGGTTGCCCTGGGCTCAGCGACTGGCGGCTGATCGGTCACAAAAAATCTCCCTGTGGTACGGAACCCGCTGCCGCCCGGAGGGCTACGCCGGCACGTCGAACTCGTAGTACGGGTTGTAGATCACCTTGCGATCGTCCCGCAGCGCCAACCTACCCTTCGCGGTCAGCTGCCTGCCCGGCTCGACCCCGGCGATGTGCCGACGGCCCAGCCAGACCAGTGTGATCGAACCACTGCCGTCGAACAGATCGGCCTCGAGGGTCGGAAGGTTGGTGCGTGGTGTGTATACCACGGTACGCAGCCGTCCCGTAACTGAGACGACCTGACCCCGACCCGCATCGCACGCGGGTACACAGCCCGCGCGCTTGCTTTCCTGCTGCAGTTCCTCGGCGTCGAGTTCAGCCTCGGAGGCCACCAACCGGCGGAAGAATCTCCGTAACGGGGCCACCTTGGGTTCGGCGTCAGCTACGCCGTCAGCCACCATCTTCGCAACCTTCTTCCAGGACCAGGGGCCACACCAAAGCGTACGCCGAGCGAACCCGCCGCCGGCTACCCAGCGTGCACAATGCCACCCGACCGCGACCCCTCGACGCGCTAGCTCCGACGGGACCGGCGGCGGTTGTCGCGGCGCCGCCCGTTGGTCCCGGATCCGGCGTCGTCGGCGCCGTCCCGCACCGTGGCGTCCTCGCTCTGCGCCGCCTGCTGCGCGGCCACCTGCTCGGCGATCTCCGGCGGCAGGGTCAGCATCAACGGCTCGCGTACCGGACGGGCTTCCTTGCCCCGCTCGACGACCAACCCGAGCAGTGCCTCGTCGAGCGAGGCGCCCGCCTCCGGATCGCCGGCCGCCCGGCCCTGGTAGATCGCGCGTACGAACCAGCGGGGCCCGTCGACGCCGACGAACCGTACGTCCGTCGGGCCGTTCGGGGTGCGTACCCGGGCCCGCAGCTCGATCCCGAACCGGCCTTCGACCTCCTCGACCGTGCCGCCCTCGGAGACGACGGAGTCGCGCAACTCGGCCCGGAGGTCGTCCCAGATCCCGTCGGTACGCGGTGCCGCGAACACGCCGACCTGCAGCGCGCTGTCGTCCGCGACCAGCACCACGTCCAGGGCTTCGCCCTGCTGGTTGGGCTGCATCCGGATGTCGACGTCACTCACCTTCGGGATCTTCAGGCTCCCCAGGTCGAGTCGCTCGACATGGTCGTCGTCGGGGACGTCGGCCGCGTCGTACGGGCCGCCCTCGCGGGCGACCTCGTCACTGGACAGGCCGCCGACGTACTCCTGCAATGCCTCTTCGTCGTCCTCGGGTTCCACGTCGGGGGCTTCGGTGAAGACGTCACCGTCCGCCGCGTGCCGCCCGGGGCGGCGCCGCCGGAAAATCACTGTGCTGCCTCCTGAAATCGAAGCCCACCGGTCGAACCGTGGCCACCGGCGCCGCGACTGGAATCGGGCAGCTCGGAGACCAGGTGGAACTGGGCTCGTTCCACCCGTTGTACGACCAGCTGCGCGATCCGGTCGCCGCGGGCCAACCGCGCGGTGACAACCGGGTCGTGGTTGACCAGATTCACCTTGATCTCACCACGGTATCCAGCGTCGACGGTACCCGGCGCATTCAGCACCGTCACGCCATGTCGGGCCGCCAGACCTGAACGGGGATGCACCAGGCCGACATAGCCCTCGGGCAACGCGATCGCGACTCCGGTGCGTACCAGTGCCCGGCCGCCCGGCGGGATCTCCACCGGCTCGGCCGCCACCAGGTCCGCGCCCGCGTCACCCGGATGCGCGTACGCCGGAAGCGGCACGTCCGGGTCCAGCCGTTGGATCAGCACGTCAACCGCGGCCAGGCCAGCGGATTCCGGTTCACGCTCCACAGCCGGTGACTATTGCAGACGAGCCCAATGCCGGGTGCCACGCCCCGCCGATACCGGCACCCGTAGGCTCGAACCATGTCGAGTTCGACCGGGGCGGCGCGGCGGGAAAGCCCGGCCCCGCCGGTGCGGTACGCCGAACGCCTGGTCCTGCCGTGGTGGTGGTGGCTGCCGGCGCTGGCCGTCGCGACCCTGCTCGCGGCCGAGATCCACCTGGGCGCGCCCGGCCTCCGAGCCTGGATGCCGTACGCGATCCTGCTCCCGGTGTCGGCGGTCGGTCTGTGGTGGTTGGGCCGGATCCGGGTGGCGGTGCTCGGCGACGCGCTCGCCGTCGACGACGCCCGGCTGCCCGTACGGTTCATCGCGACCATCGAGGCGTTGACGCCGGATCAGAAGCGGGAGCTGCTCGGGCCCCGGCTGCATCCGCTCGCGTTCGTGGTGCAGCGTCCGTGGATCCGGGGGGCGGTCAAGGTGACCCTCGACGATCCGGACGACCCGACGCCGTACTGGCTGGTGAGTTGCCGGCGACCCGACCGACTGATCGCCGCGGTCGAAGCGGCGCGGTCGCCGCGGCGTTAGCGCTCGGCCGGATCGGGCTCGACGGAGCCTTCGATCACCCGGGCCGCCTTACCGCGCAGGTCCTGGCGGATCTCCTCGCCCACCGACCGGGTCGCCCTGCGGTTGAGCTCGGCTCCGACGGCGGCGCCGGCGAGCAGTGGCGCCAGCGTCGTCAGGTTCCGGCCGAAGCGTCGCAGCAGGCGGTCCCGCAGCTCCTTGCGGGCCGCCGTGGACAGCACCGCGCCCATCCCCCGGCCCGGGGTGAGCGGGTTGACGCCCCGGCGGGACGCCCACGAGGTGAGCAGTGAGGTGGCGCGTTGCACCGGGGTGCCGCGCACCGGTTTTCCGTAGATCTCGTGGAGCTCGCCGATCAGCTTCAGCTCGACCGCCGCCACCGCGATCGTCTCCGCCGTCAGCAGCACGGGAGCGGTCAGCAGCGACGGCGGCACCGCCCACTCCACGGCAGCGACGCCGCCGCCTGCGGCGCCGATCGCGGCGGTGGCGCGGGAGGCGTTGCGGATCAGCCGGCTGGCGAGCTGGTCGCCGTCCAGACCCGCATGATGGGTACGAAGTGTCTCCAGATCCCGGACCGGGAGCCGTTCCGCCACGTCGGTCAGCGTGTCGATCACGACATTCAGCACCGTCTGCGGACGGGGCAGCCAGCCCAGATTGCCAGCACGATTCGCGGTCTGCGCCACCAGCCGTCCCAGCAGCTCGCGCCGCTCCGCCCCGGGGAGTGCGTCACCGGTCAACCGGGCCACAGTGTCGGCGAAGGTGCCGAGTCCCGGGCGTGACGCATCGAGGGAGTCGGCACCTTCGGAGATCGAGTCGGCGGTTTCGGGGGTCGCGGCGTCGCCAAGGTCCGGGGCGGCCGCGTCGGACATCGCCCCCTCATCCGGTTGGGCCGTACCGTCCGACTTTCCTGTCGGTTGGTCGGCCCCCGGCGATCGGTCAGACCTGGTCATGTCGCGCACCCCCAGTGCGGCGAAGGTGTCGAGTCGCGGGCGTTACGCATCAAGCGAGTCGGCGCCTTCGTGCGGTCTCGTTACGCGGCGCACTCCCGGCAAACTAGCTCGCCCTTGCGCTGCTCGGCGAGTTGGCTCCGGTGGTGCACCAGGAAACAACGAGAACAGCGGAATTCGTCGGTCTGCATGGGAAGCACCTTGACCGTGAGTTCTTCATCGGCCAGGTCGGCGCCCGGAAGCTCGAAGTTCTCGCCCAGCTCGGCCTCGTCGACGTCGACGGTGCCGGATTGCGCATCGCCGCGGCGGGCCTTCAGTTCCTCGAGGCTGTCCTCCCCCATCTCGACCTCGTCGCGACGCGGTGCGTCGTAGTCCGTGGCCATTGGTGTCACACTCCCGTATCGATGCTGCGCCCGGTGTCCCCGGTGTAACGCCGGACGACATGCCTTTCTTACCCGCGATCGGCAAGTGTGCCACCCCAATCGCGGAAACGGCTCCTAACGAGCGCGGTACCTTACCTCTTCTTGGCAACCAGTACGTTCTCAGGTCCCTACTTGTTCCCAATGTGATCCAAGCGACACACAAGATAGGTGACCGGCTCCCTCCGCGTGCAACGGCGCGCCGCAAGTCGCACGGCTGTCTGGATCGGGTGTCGGCATCCACCCCCGGCGCGGGGACACGATAATCTCGGCGCCATGACGAGCACTGGGAGACGTCGATGACCTTGGCGCGGGTTCGAGCACTGCTCGTAGTGGGAACCCTGGCGGTGCTCGCGGCGACGTTCGTCGTGTGGGCGATCATGCGCGACAGCCAGACCAAGGAGGACGTGTCCGACGCGAGGCGCTGCGCCGAGGGCGAGAAACCCGCCGCCACCGCGATTCCCGAACCCAAGAAGCTGACCATCAACGTCTACAACGACACCGACCAGCGCGGGCTCGCCAAACGGGTCGCCGACCAGCTCAGGGCCGAGGGCTTCAAGGTCGCCAAGGTCTCGCAGGATCCGGACCCGAATGTGGTGAAAGGTACCGCCGAGCTGCGGTTCGGCCCGAAAGGTCTGGGTGGCGCCTACCTGCTCAGCGCGTACTTCCAGAACGCGGACATGCTGCCGGACACCGAGCGGGACGACGCCAAGATCGACGTGGTGCTGGGCCAGGAGTTCAGGCAGATCGCCTCGCCCGCCGAGGTCAACGACGCGCTCCGCATGATCGGGGACCCGTCGCCGCCGACCGGGATGTGCTGACCGCGCCGACCGGTCAGGGCCCGCCGTCGGAGTCCAGCTCGACCAGCCGGTCGTGCAGCGCCTGGTAGATGCCCTCCGGAGCCGCCAGCACCGTACGGGCGCCCGCCGGCTCACCGTTCAATGCGGTCACCCGCAGTCCGGCCTCCCGTGCGATCAGCCCGCCCGCGGCCAGATCCCACGGTGCGAGACCTTTCTCATAGAACGCGTCCACCCGGCCCTCCGCGGCGTAACAGAGGTCCAGGGCGGCGGCCCCGAACCGGCGGATGTCGCGTACCTCGTCGAGCAGCTCGGCGAGCACCGTGGCCTGGTGCGCCCGCCGGGCCGGGTCGTACCCGAAGCCGGTCGACACCAGGGACTGGGATAAGTCGGTCGCCGCCGAACCGGTCAGCCGCTGGCCCTGCCGGTACGCCCCCTCGCCGGCCACCGCGCTCCACTCCTCGCCGGTGACCGGGTTGCGCACCACACCGGCCACGACCTGACCGCCGATCTCCGCGGCCAGCGACACTGCGTAGTACGGAATGCCGTACAGGTAATTCACGGTGCCGTCGATCGGGTCCAGGAGCCACCGCACCCGCCCGTCGCTACCGTGACTTCCGCTCTCCTCGCCCAGGATCGAGTCGTACGGCCGCAGCTCCCGCAGCCGGTTGACGAGCAGCCGTTCGGTGGCCCGGTCCGCAGCTGTCACCACGTCGGTGGGCGTGCTCTTGGTGGCCACGTTCGAGATCCCCTGCTCGCGCATCGTCCGGGCACGGTCGCCGCCGGCACGAACCAGGTCCACCGCCAGGTCGAGCAGGTCACGGGGCGCTTCTGAGTCCACCGTGTCATCCTTTCAGGCAGCCGGGCTGCGCCGTACCGGCCGGGAAGCAGATGATCGCTCGATCACAGAGTTACAATTCACGCCTGGCCTCGCGGCACCCATCGCAGCGCGGGCCCCCCATAGATCAGGTAGTCCCCGCCGCCTGTGCACGCCACCGCAATTGAGAAGGGTCGTTCGTGACTGAAGTTCGCCGCACCACCGGCACCGACGTCCGCGCACTCACCGAGTCACTCCTCGCCCGCGCATCCACCAGCAACGGCCAGCTCGCGTCGGCGGATGTGGCCGATGCGATGGCCACCGCGGGGATGACCCCCAGTCAGGGCAAGCGAGTTCTCAAGGCGCTCTCGGAGGCGGGTGTGACCGTCCTGGTCGACGGCTCGGCCGGGCGTAGCCGGCGCCGGGTCCTGGCAGCCAGAGCCGCGACCCCCGCGTCGAAGGCCACGACCGCCAAGGCGACCCCGGCACCGGTCAATGGCAACCACAAGCAAGCCGAAGACGGCGACCTGAACGAGGCGGTGGCGGAGTTGGCACAGGCGGAACCGAAACCGACCAAGAACGCTGCCAAGAAGGCTCCGGCGAAGCGTTCCCGCAAGGCTGAGGCCGCTGAGAAGCCGGACGGCAAGTCCGCTGCCGGCGGCAAGGCCGGCGCGCCCGCCGACGGCAGCATGGCCGTCGACGAGCCGATCGAACTGTCCGACAGCCAGGACTTCGACTGGGACGACGAGGAGTCGGAGGCGCTGCGCCAGGCCCGCAAGGACGCCGAGCTCACCGCTTCCGCCGACTCGGTACGGGCGTACCTGAAGCAGATCGGCAAGGTGCCGCTGCTCAACGCCGAGCAGGAGGTCGAGCTCGCCAAGCGGATCGAAGCCGGCCTGTACGCCTCCGAGCGGCTCCGGCTGGCCGAGGACGACGGCGAGAAGCTCGTCACCCAGGTCCGCCGGGATCTCGGCTGGGTCTCCCGGGACGGCGAACGCGCCAAGAACCACCTGCTCGAGGCGAACCTCCGTCTGGTGGTGTCGCTCGCGAAGCGCTACACCGGCCGCGGCATGGCGTTCCTGGACCTGATCCAGGAGGGCAACCTGGGCCTGATCCGGGCGGTCGAGAAGTTCGACTACACCAAGGGCTACAAGTTCTCCACGTACGCCACCTGGTGGATCCGGCAGGCGATCACCCGGGCGATGGCCGACCAGGCCCGTACGATCCGGATCCCGGTGCACATGGTCGAGGTGATCAACAAGCTCGGCCGGATACAGCGTGAGCTGCTGCAGGACCTGGGTCGCGAGCCCACCCCCGAGGAGCTCGCCAAGGAGATGGACATCTCCCCGGAGAAGGTTCTCGAGATCCAGCAGTACGCCCGCGAGCCGATCTCGTTGGACCAGACCATCGGCGACGAGGGCGACAGCCAGCTCGGCGACTTCATCGAGGACTCCGAGGCCGTGGTGGCCGTCGACGCGGTCTCCTTCAGCCTGCTGCAGGACCAGCTGCAACAGGTGCTGCAGACCCTCTCCGAGCGCGAGGCCGGAGTGGTACGGCTGCGGTTCGGCCTCACCGACGGACAGCCCCGTACGCTCGACGAGATCGGCCAGGTGTACGGCGTGACCCGCGAGCGGATTCGCCAGATCGAGTCCAAGACCATGTCGAAGCTGCGGCACCCGTCGCGTTCCCAGGTGCTCCGCGACTATCTCGACTGACAGTCGGATCTCTGACTCTGCCCGTTGGCGGACCCTACGAGGCACCCGCGCCGGTGCATCTCGTAACTCGTCCGTAGCCGTGCTGTGACCCTACGAATGGCACAGTGGCGACCATGACGGCTCACCGGTGTGTGACATGTGTCGCGGCCAGCGATCTCGGGAACGTCTTGGGTGGACGCCATGTTGCAGCATGTGTGACATCGTCGAACACAACTCAGACCGGTCAGGAGATTCAGCGAAGGAGGAGGCGATGACCCCGACACTGACGCCACCAACCGCCGTATGGTCCGCCACTGGTGAGCGCTGCGACCGCTGCAGTGCCGGCGCCAAGCTCCGCGTAGTCGTGGCCGGCGGGGGCGACCTGCTCTTCTGCGGGCACCACGCCAACAAGTACGCCGAGCACCTCGTCAAGATCGCCGTTGACTACTCCACCGACCCCGAATTCACCTGGACCGGCGCAGAACTCATGTCATCCGACAACTGATCCTCACCGTCAGCTTCGACGGGCGCATCGCCTTCCGGGCGGTGCGCCCGTTTGCTGTCCGTGGCCTCGACGACCGAGTCCCCGGCAAGGGGGTCGATGACCAGCCGCCGCGCCTGCAGCAGCACGAAACCCACCGCCGCGAGCGCCGCCAGGCCGAGCGCCAGGGCCGGCCCGGGCCAGCCGACCGCGGGGTCGGCCAGCCCGGGCGGTTTGACGGACCGCTGCACCGACACCAGCGACGCGTGGTACGCCACGAACGGCACCACCAGCATCGCGGTACTGACCAGGAGTGCGACCACGGCATCCCAGCGGGCGCGGTCCGGGTGCGGCACCAGCGCGGCCAGTCGGAGTAGTCCGATCGCGAGCAGGGTCGCCATCAGCGGCACCACCGGCAGCAGGTAGCGCTGGCTGATGTAGCCGCCGCTGGCGCGGAACTGGATCAGCAGCACCACGATCAGGACGGTGTGCGCGGCCAGCGCCGCCCAGGCCACCCAGGAGCCCCGCCAGCCGGCCACAGCCGGCCGGTCGGGCCCGTCCCCACACGTAGCCCGCTGGCCCGGCTCAGCGCCGCTCACGGCCTGCTGGCGCGGTCGCCGGCGCAGCCAGTCGACGGCCAGTAGCAGCACACCCAGCGCCGCGCCGAGGAACAGGGCATCCGGGATCGCCCGCAGGTGCGGGTCGTAGTGCGGCCGGATCCAGAACTCCTCGAACAGCTGGCGGTAGAACCCGCGACTGCCGGCGAGGCCGGCGAACGTGTAGTGGGCGTGCCGCTGGAACGCACCGAGCAGCTCGTTCGCGCCGGTCAGGTCGCCGTACAGGGCCAGGTTGCGCAGGTAGAACCACCCAAACCCCAGCGCCGGTACGCCGCCCGCCACGGCCGCCGCGCCGAGTGCCGCCAGCATCCGCCGGCGGCCGGTCGAGTGCCGCCAACCCGCGACCGCGGCCATGCCGGTGCAGGCCGCGACGGCGATCAGGTTGGGCGCCTTGAGCCCCGCCGCGGCGGTCGCGGTCAACGCGGTCGCGATCAGCAGCCCACGACTCGGGCCCCGGCGCAGCAGTCGGATGCCGCACAGCAGCGTGCCGGCCGCGGCCACGGCGGCGAGGCCGTCGTTGTAGCCGTACCCACCTTCCATGGACAGGGTGGAGGCAGTCGCGGCGAGGGCCGCGGCTAGCAGTGACACGGCACGGCGGCCGGGCACCAGTTCGCGGGCGACCAGGCCCACCAGGAACACGCCGCCGGCGGTGCCCAGCCCGTTGATCACCCGCATCGCGACCAACCCCGCCCCCGGTACGCCGAGCCAGTCCGCCACCGCCAGGAACGGCGCCGCGACCAGGTAGTACAGCGGCGGGTGGTTGGCGACCCAGATCTGCCGGCCGACGGTCTTCCAGCCGCGCAGCGCGTCGTGCAGCTGCGGGTACCGCTTCGGGTCGTCGACCACGGGGGTGTCGATGCGCGGCAGGTGACCGTGCATCACCTCGAGCGCGTACCCGGCGTGTGCCCGCTCGTCGGAGCCCCACAGCGGGGGCAGCTCGAAGGCGAACTTCAGGCTGATCCCGAGCGAGACCAGGCTGAGCAACAGCAGCGCCACGGTGTCGGGCTGCCATCGCCACCGGACCATTGCGTCCCCCATTCACCAGGATTGGATCGCGGTGATCCGCTCCTCCAGCTGTTCGATCGTCGCCTGCGCGCTCGGCGGCCCGCCGCAGACCCGCCGCAACTCGGCGTGGATCTGCCCGTGCGGCCGGCCCGTACGGTGGTGCTCGGCGGCGACCAGCGCGTTGAGCTGTCTGCGCAGCGTCTGGCGACGTTGCCCGGCGGGCAGCACTGGTGGCTGGTCGGCGGCCTGTTCCTCCGCGCCGGCGGCCCCGGATCGCCGCTGTGAGGCGATCTGATCGGCCTGGCGCTTCCGCAGTACCGTAGCGACCTGTTCGGGCGTCAGCAGCCCTGGCAGGCCCAGGAAATCCTCTTCCTCGGGTGTGCCGGCCAGGATCGGGGTGCCGAACGAGTTGCCGTCGAAGATCACCTGGTCCAGCTCGGCGGTGGCGCCCATCGCCTCGAACGCCGGCGGCTGCTCGGTCGCCTCGTCCTGGCGTCGCTGGGCCGCCTCCAGCAGTGCCTCCTCGTCCTCGACCCTTTCCCCGAGTACGTGGTCCCGCTCCACCTCCATCGCGCTGGCCAGCTCCAACAGCGGCGGCACGCTCGGCAGGAACACCGAGGCGGTCTCCCCGGGGCGGCGGGCCCGTACGAACCGGCCGATCGCCTGGGCGAAGTACAACGGCGTCGAGGCGCTGGTGGCGTACACGCCGACGGCGAGGCGCGGGATGTCCACGCCCTCGCTCACCATCCGTACGGCGACCAGCCACCGGTCGTCGGACTCGGCGAACTTGGCGATCCGCTCACTCGCGCCGGCATCGTCGGAGACCACCACCACGGGGCTGGCCCCGGTCAGGTCGCCGAGCAGCTTCGCGTACGCCCGGGCGGTGGTCTGGTCGGTGGCGATCACCAGGCCGCCGGCGTCGGTCATCCCCGCCGCGCGCTTGTGCCGCAGCCGGGCGTCGGCGGCGCGCAGCACCTGCGGCATCCAGTCGCCGCGCGGGTCCAACGCGGTGCGCCACGCCTTCGCGGTCACGTCGTTGGTCAGCGGCTCCCCCAGCCGCGCCACCAGCTCGTCCCCCGCGCTGGTCCGCCACCGCGCCTCGCCGCTGTACGCCAGGAAGATCACCGGGCGTACGACACCGTCGGCGAGGGCGTCGGCGTAGCCGTACACGGAGTCGGCGGAGGAGCGGAGCAGGCCGTCGGAGTCGCGCTCGTACGTGACGAACGGGATCGGGTTGTCGTCGGAGCGGAACGGCGTGCCGGTCAACGCCAGCCGGCGCTCGGCAGGCTCGAAGGCCTGCTTCACCCCGTCGCCCCACGACCGGGCGTCCCCCGCGTGGTGGACCTCGTCGAGGATCACCAGGCTGCGCCGGGCGAGCGTACGGCGCCGGTGCACCGCGGGTGCCGTACCGACCTGGGCGTACGTGACCACGACGCCGTGGAAGTCCGAGGCGGTGTGCAGCTGCGAGTTGCGGAAGTCGGGGTCGAGCGAGATGCCGGCGCGGGCCGCCGCGGTCGCCCACTGCGTCTTGAGGTGCTCGGTCGGGGCGACCACGGTCACGGACTCCACCGTGCCGGCCCGCATCAGCTCGCCGGCCACCCGCAGCGCGAACGTGGTCTTGCCCGCCCCCGGAGTGGCGACCGCCAGGAAGTCGGTGTCCCGCCGCCGCAGGTACGCCACCAGCGCCCGTCGCTGCCAGGCCCGCAGCGGCGCGTCGTCGACGGTGGGTGGCGGCGGCATACGGTCCCCCGTTCTGCAGTTGGCCGGGCACGGTGCAGGCATGCGAGTCGGGCATGCAATGCCCTCGGCGCGGACACCACGACGAGGGCCGCTCCAGACTAACGAGCCGGTATGACAGAACTAGGTACGACCCGCGCCCGCCACGGGAGCCGACCACTTTCGGTACAGCGCGAGGACGCGTACCACGAAAACCAGCGTGGCCGCGGCGAGCGCGGCGGCCGGCCGGGGCAGTGAGAGGGCAGCGGCGGCGGTGGTCGCCACCGCGCCGAGCAGCGACGCGACGGCGTAGATCTCCCGGCGCAGCACCACCGGGATCTCGCCGGTGAGCAGGTCGCGCCCCAGGCCGCCGCCGATCCCGGTGATCATGCCGATCAGACACGACCCCATCGGGGGTACGCCCGCGTCGGTTGCCTTGAGCGTGCCGACCACCGTGAACAGCCCCAGGCCGGCGGCGTCCAGCAGCAGCATCGCCTTGCGGAGGCGACTCAACTGGGGGTGCACGTAGAACACCAGGAGCGAGACCACGGCCGCGACCGTGACGTACGGCCACCGTACGAACGCCAGCGGAGGTACGTCACCGGTCACCAGGTCGCGGACCACGCCGCCGCCGAGCGCGGCGACCACGCCGACGAAGGCGACCCCGAACAGGTCCAGCCGTTTCCCGATCGCCGCCGAGGCCCCGGACGCGGCGAACACCGCCACCCCGACCAGGTCCAGCACCGCCAACAGCGCCGGTACGCCTTCGGCGGCCGACACGCTGCCGAGCGGGCTCAGTCTTCACCCTCGGGGCCGGGCCCCATCGACTCGTAGATCTCCTTGCACGCCGGACACACCGGGGACCCCGGCTTCGGGGTCTTCGTCACCGGGAAGGTCTCGCCGCACAGCGCCATCACCAGGTTGCCCATGACCGCGCTCTCGACGATCTTGTCCTTGCGTACGTAGTGGAACATCTCGGGGCCGGTGTCGGCGTCCTTGGTCTCCGGCCGCGCGTCAGTCTGCGTACTCATGCGTCATCCCTCCGACCAACCAGTGTGACAGGGCCGCTCGGCTGACAGGGCCCGCTCGTCACCACGAGGTGCGGACTTGGTACGCGCGTGTTAGAACGGCGGCGTGTTCGACGCCACGGAGCTGCGCCGGGCCGTGGCGCGTACCCCCTGGCCCGGGCGGCCGCCTTCCCGAAGCGGCTGGCGAAGGTGGCCCGCTACGACGCGCGGGTGCTCGGCAACTCGCGCGGCAGCGCTGCTGCGCAACGCCGACGAGGGCCGCCCGGGGCGGGTCACCTCGATCGACATCAACCCGGAAGCGGGGTTCCTGGTGACGGGGCGGTGGTCCAGCGTGGTGGACCTGGTGATCGGCGACTCCCAGGCCCGCATCGCCGAGCTGACCACGCCGGTCGACGTCTTCCTGCACGACAGCGACCACGCTCCGGCCCGGGAGCGCGGCGAGTTCGGGACGGTCGAGCAGCGACTGGCGCCGGGCGCCCTGCTGCTCACCGACAACGTCACCTCGACCGACGTGCTCGGCAGGTACGCCGAACGCACCGGCCGGCGGTTCCTCGCCTGGACCGAGCGCCCGAAGCGACACTGGTTCCCGGGCGACGGGATCGGCGCCGCCTGGTAAACCGCATCGGTGGGCATCCCGACCCGGTCGGCAACCGGCCTTTCGGCGTGGGAGGCTTGGGTCATGAGTGAGACGTTGCGGCTGTCGCAGAATCCCGCCGCCGACGAGCTGCTCGCCCGCAGCCCGCTCGCGCTGCTCACCGGGATGCTGCTGGACCAGCAGGTGCCGATGGAGAAGGCGTTCACCGGACCGTACGTGCTCGCCGAGCGACTCGGCCACGAGCCGACCGCCGAGGAGATCGCCGACTACGACACCGACGCCCTGGTGGCACTGTTCAGCGAACGTCCCGCGATCCACCGGTTCCCGGGCGCGATGGCCAGGCGGGTGCAGGAGCTGTGCCGCTACCTGCGGGACCACTACGACGGCGACGCAGCGGCGGTGTGGACGGGCGTCCCGACCGGCGCCGAGCTGCTGCGCCGGCTGAAAGACCTTCCCGGGTACGGCGAGCAGAAGGCCAAGATCTTCCTCGCGCTGCTGGGCAAGCAGTTCGGCGTACGGCCGGAGGGCTGGCGGGAGGCCGCGGGGGCGTACGGCGAGGACGGCTGCGCCCGCTCGGTCGCGGACATCACCGGCCCGGAGAGCCTGGCAGCCGTACGGGAGCACAAGCGACAGCTGAAGCAGGCCGCGAAAGCAGGCGCCACGTGAGCAGACACCGGCCCGTCGTCATCACCGACGCGGAGCGCAGCCAGGCCGAGCAGCTGCGCACCCGCCAGATCCGGTACGCCTCGATGATGGGGATCCGGATCGTCTGCCTGATCGTCGCGGGCGTCCTGGTGTCGGTGAAGGCGCCGATGCTCTGGCTCTGGGTGCCGTTGTGCGTGGTCGGCATGGTGCTGTTGCCGTGGATGGCGGTCCTGATCGCCAACGACCGCCTGCCCAAGGAACAGCACCGGCTCACCCGCTTCCTGCCCGGCCACCGCGCCAAGGCCGAGGCCCGCGAACTCCAAGCCAACCAGCCCACCGACCGCCAGGCTCTCAGCGCCACCGAACAACGCGTCATCGACGCCGAGAACTGACCCGACCGACGCTCGGGCGGTCTCTGGTCGGCGGGCTCACCGGGCGGGACGGGCGCCGGGCTGGCTGACCGCCTCGGCGGCGAGCGCTGCGCCCGATTGCAGCACCTCGGCGGGTTGCGCACCGGACAGCCACGCCGCGACGGCGCCGGCCGCGAACGCGTCGCCCGCGCCGGTCACGTCGACCACGGTGGCCGCCGCCGCGGGCACCCGCACGACCTCGTCGCCGGACGCCCAGATCGCGCCGTCGCCGCCCAGCTTCACGATCGCCGCGCCGACACCGATCGCGAGCCGCCGCGCCTGCTCCTCCGGAGTGCCGTCGCCGGCCAGCACGCCAGCTTCGTCGCGGTTCGCGAAGAGCAGGTCGGCGCCGCGTACCCAGGAAAGGAAGTCGGGGGCGGACCGCAACGGGCCGGCGGACGCCGCGTCGACGCTCACGCTGAGCCCCTGCTCACGCGCCGCCGCGAGCGCGTGCCGCCCCGCGGCCAGGGTGCGCGGGTCCAGCAGCGGATAACCAGAAACATGCAGGTGTACGCCGTCCGCCGCCGCCGCCAACCCGCGGTCCACATCGTCCGGCGTCAGTGACGCGTTGGCGCCGCGGTCGCAGAGCATCGACCGTTCGGCGCCGGTCGCGACCACCACCACGGTGCCGGTGGTCCCGCGGCGGGCGAGGACGCAGTTCACTCCGGCTGCCTCCAGTTCGGCGACCCGCTGCTCGCCGGCCGCGTCCTGTCCCACCGCCGCCACCAGGGTCACCGGCCGGCCGGTACGCGCCAGCCACGCCGCCGTGTTCGCGGCGGAACCGCCGCCCGTCATCGAGATCGCGGCGACCGTGTCGGTGCCTTCCGCGATCGGGCCGGACGCCATCGCGAGCACGTCCGTGACCAGGTCGCCGACCACCAGCACCCGGGTCATGACGCGGCGACCCGCGCCGCCAGCTCGGCGTTGCGCAGGATGATCCGTACGTTCACCGCGAGGCTCTGCCCGTCCGTCGCCCGGTGGAAGTACGCCAGCAGGAACGGCGTCACCCGCTTGCCGGTGACCTGTGCGGCGGCGGCCGCCGCGAGTCCGTCGGCGAGCACCCGGGCATGCAGGTCGGGGTCGAGCTGTTCGTCGGTCGGCAGCGGGTTGACCAGCACCAACGCGCCACCGGAGACCCGCTGTTCGCGTTGTGCGGCCAGCTGCTGCGCCACCTCGGCCGGCGAGTCGGCGGACCAGTCGATCTCGTACCCGGAGTCGGTCAGGTAGAAGCCGGGGAAACGGCGGGTGCGGTAACCGACCACCGCGACCCCGAGGGTTTCCAGCCGCTCCAGTGTCGCCGGTACGTCCAGGATGGACTTCACCCCGGCGCACACCACGCACACCGGGGTACGGGCCAGGGTCACCAGATCGGCCGACTCGTCGTACGGGGGTTCCCGGTGCACGCCGCCGAGCCCGCCGGTGGCGAAGACGCCGATCCGGGCCCGCGCGGCGATCACCGCCGTGCTCGCCACCGTGGTCGCCCCGTCGAGGCCGGCGACCGCCGCCGGGGCCAGATCCCGTACGGACAGCTTCGCCACGTCGTCCCCGGTCGCCAACCGGGTCAGCTCGGCGTCGTCGAGACCGACCACGATCTCGCCGCCGACCATGCCGATCGTCGCCGGCTGCGCCCCCTGCTCCCGTACGGTCTGCTCGATCTGCCGCGCCACGGTCAGGTTGTCCGGCCGCGGCAGCCCGTGCGCCACGATCGTGCTCTCCAGCGCCACCACCGGCCGCCCGGCGGCCAGCGCGGCGGCCACCTCCGGCCGCACTCTGATGCCCGTCACGGCTCGACGGTACGTTGACACCCGTGCGAGCGGTGGTGCAGACGGTCAGCCGGGCGAGCGTGACCGTGGACGCAGCTGTGGTCGGCGCGATCGAAGCCGGCCTGCTGGTGCTGGTCGGGGTGACCCACAGTGACACCGACGCGGTGGCCGAGAAGCTGGCCCGCAAGGTCTACGAGCTGCGGATCCTCGACGACGAGCGGTCCGCCGCCGAGGTCGGCGCGCCGGTCCTGGTGATCAGCCAGTTCACCCTGTACGCCGACACCCGCAAAGGCCGCCGCCCCAGCTGGTCCGCGGCCGCGCCGGCACCGGTGGCCGAGCCGCTGGTGACGGCCTTCGCCGAGGCGCTGCGGGCGTTGGGCGCGACCGTGGAGACCGGCCGGTTCCAGGCCCACATGCTCGTGGAGAGCGTCAACGTGGGCCCGCGCACGATCCTGCTGGAAGGATGACCGCCGACCGACCGCGCCACAACCTTCCGGCGTGCCATCACCGTGCGTAATGACAACGAAAAGGTCACTGGGTACGGGGACAAATGCGGACACTCCGAACAGTTGCGCGCATCGGCTAACCCGGCGACTCCCGACTTCATGCCACCATGGCTCGCGCGGTGCTCTGCAGCGTCACCTCCCCGGGCAGGCTGATCGCCACAAGGGGAGACGCAAGCAGAACACCCGTAACGGGGGAGGTTGGGAACGGTGGCCCTACCACTGAGCGAGATCGAGTCGGAGACCGACAGCGCCGAGTACCGCGACGAGCGGGGCGCATCCGCGGACCTGGTCCGCGCGTACCTGAACGGGATCGGTCGCACCAAACTGCTCACCGCCGAGCAGGAGGTCGACCTGGCCAAGCGGATCGAAGCCGGCCTGTACGCCGACGAGTTGCTCGCCAACCGGCCGGAGCGGGTCACGCCCAAGCTACGCGGCGACCTGGAGACGCTGGTCGCCGAGGGCCAGGCCGCCAAGAACCACCTGCTGGAGGCGAACCTGCGCCTGGTGGTGAGCATCGCGAAGCGCTACACCGGCCGCGGCATGGCGTTCCTGGACCTGATCCAGGAGGGCAACCTGGGGCTGATCCGAGCGGTCGAGAAGTTCGACTACACCAAGGGATTCAAGTTCTCCACGTACGCCACCTGGTGGATCCGGCAGGCGATCACCCGGGCGATGGCCGACCAGGCCCGTACGATCCGGATCCCGGTGCACATGGTCGAGCAGGTCAACCGGATGGTGCGTACCCGCCGGGAGCTGTCGATGCAGCTCGGCCGCGAGCCGCGCCACGACGAGATCGCGGCCGCGCTCGGCGTACCGACGTTCCAGGTGATCGAGCTGCTGAGCTACGACCGGGAGCCGGTCAGCCTGGACCAGGCCGTCGGCGAGGACGGCGACAGCGCCCTGTCGGACTTCGTGTGCCGTACCGACCCGAGGTCCGACCCCGAGGACAACGTCTCGTACGGCCTGCTCCGCAGCGAGGTGGAGAAGGTGCTCGAGACCCTCACCCCGCGGGAGCAGGACGTGATCCGACTGCGCTTCGGCCTCGACGACGGCCGGCAGCGCACGCTCGACGAAGTGGGTCGCGAGTTCGGTCTGTCCCGGGAGCGGATCCGGCAGATCGAGAAGGTGACCCTGCTGAAGCTGCGGCACCCGTCCCGGGCCAAGCGCCTGGAGGCGTACGTGTCGTAACACCGCGGCGTACGCGTCGCGTGGCTGCGACTTCGTGTCGCGGACAGGGATCCGGGGTGAAAAGGGGGCCGGCGTCGGGGGACGTCGGCCCCTCGCCCCTCATCCCGCGATGTCTCAGGCGGTATAGCGACGTAGGGCCGCTGCGGACCCAGGTCAGCGGAGGCGGCGGGGGCCGGTGTCGGGGCGTACCACGTCGGTGCCGAGCCGCACGGTGGCGTGCAGCACGGACAGCCCGTCGCGCGCCACGAGCACGGGATTGAGTTCCAACGACCGCACCTGTGGCTGCTCGTCGACGAACAGGCCGACCCTGATCAACAGGTCCCGCAACGCCGGTACGTCGACCGGCCCGGCGTCCCCGTAGCCGAACAGCAGCGGGGCGCCGCGGGAGTGGCGTACCAGCGCGTCGGCGTCGGCGTCGGTGAGCGGCGCGGCCCGCCAGACGGCGTTGTCGAGCAGTTCCGCGATGGCGCCGCCGAGCCCGAAGCCGACGATCGAGCCGAACGCGGGGTCCTGCACCACCTGGATCCGGCCCGCCACGCCGGGCGGCCGCATCGGCTGCACCAGCACCTTCACGCCCGCGCCGAACTGCTCCTCGACCTCGGCGTACGCCCGTTCCACGTCGGTCGCGTCGGCCAGGTCCAGCCGTACGGCGCCCAGGTCGATGCGGCCCCGCAGCGAGGGCGCGTCCAGTTTCAACGCGACCGGGTAGCCGAGCGACTCCGCCTCCTGCATCGCCTCGGGGGCGCTCGTGGCCGGGCGGGAGACAACCACGTCCACCCCGTAGCAGGCCAGCAGCCGGGCCGCCTCGCCGTCGTCGAGCACCACCTCGGAGGCGGCGCCGAGCCGGTCGACGATGGCCTCGCGAGCGCCGTCGGTGTCCACCCCGGCCAACACCGGTACGGTGCCCGCCGGCTCGCGCCGCCACTGCGCGTATGCCGCGACCCGGCCGAGCGCGCGTACCGCCTCCTCGATGGACGGGTACGCCGGCACCGTGCCCCGCTCGACCACCCCGTCGTCGCCTAGCCGCCGCAGTCGTACCAGCGCGTCCTTGCTGGTCTCCCCGGGCGCGACGAACGTGGCGACCACCGGCTTGTCGCCGCCGGCGGTCTGGGCGACCAGCTCGTCGGCGTACCCGGCGGCCGGCATCGCCAGCGGCGGTACGAACACCGCCACGATCGCGTCGACGTCGTCGGCGGCGACCGCGTCGGCGAGCGCCCGGCCGAACGACTCGGTGCCGGCCTCGGGTCCGACGTCGACCGGATACCGCTCCGGCACCCGCAGCCCGGACGCCCGGCAGGCCTCCACCGCGAGCAGCTCCAGCGCGGTCGAGTTGCCCACCACGCCGACCCGGTCCCCGGCCGGCAACGGCTGGTACGCCAGCAGCAGCCCCACGTCGAACAGCTCGCCCACGGTCTCGACCCGGATCACGCCGTGCTGCTCGAACAGCGCCGCCGCCTCGGCGCGACCGCCCGCCGAACTCCGGCCGGCCACGGTCACCACCGGCTTGCGCCGGGCGAGCTGCCGCGCCACCCGGGCGAACTTGCGCGGGTTGCCGAAGGTCTCCAGGTACAGCAGCACGGCATCCGTACGCGGGTCGGTACGCCAGTACTGCAGCAGGTCGTTGCCGGACACGTCCGCCCGGTTGCCGGCCGATACGAACGACGAGAGCCCGAGCCCGCGTTCCGTGGCGGCGGCCAGCAGCGCGATGCCGAAGGCGCCCGACTGGCAGAAGAACCCGACCCGCCCCCGCCAGGGCAGCTGTGGCGCCAGGGTGGCGTTGAGGCGTACCTCCGGATCGGTGTTGGCCACGCCGAAGCAGTTCGGGCCGACGACCCGCATCCCGTTGCGGTGGGCGAGGCGTACCACCTCCCGCTGCAAGGCGGCACCTTCCTCGCCGGTTTCCGCGAACCCGGCGCTGACGATCACCAGGGTGCCGACCCCGGCCTCCGCGCAGTCCAGCACCACCGCCGGTACGTCGTCCGGCGGCGTCGCGATCACCGCCAGGTCCACGGGCTGCCCGATCGCCGAGACCTTCCGGTACGCCGTCAGCCCCCGCACCGTGGCCGCGCGGCGGTGCACCGGGTAGATCGGTCCGGCGAAGCCGCCCGCCATCAGGTCACGCAGCAGCGCGTCGCCGATCGTGCCGCGCCGGGTGCTGGCGCCCACCACGGCGACGGACCCGGGGTGCAGCACCCGGGCGATCGAACGCGCCTCGGCCAGCTGTTCCCGCTGCCGGGCCACCTCGACGGCACGCCCCGCGGCCCTCAGGTCGAGACTGAAGTGCATCACGCCGTCCCGGTACGAGCGCTCCAGCTGGTACCCGGCGTCGGCGAACACCCGCTGCATGGGCCCGTTCTCCGGCAGCACCTCCGCGGTGAAGTGGGTGATCCCCTCGGACTCGGCCGCCGCGGCGAGGTGCTCCAGCAGCACCGAACCCACACCCCTTCCCTGGTACGCGTCCTCCACCACGAACGCGACCTCGGCGTCGTCGGCGCCGATCCGGTCGTACCGGGCGATCGCGATCAGCTGGTCGCCGTGCTCGGCGACCAGCGCCTCCCGGTCGCGGTGGTCGACCTCCACGAACCGCTGCAGGTCACGTTGCGGAATCCGGGGGTACGGCGAGAAGTACCTCAGATACCGGGTGCGGTCCGAGAACCGGGAGTGCAGCGCGACCACCGCGTCGGCGTCCTCCGGGCGGATCGGCCGCAGGTGCGTCACCGCGCCGTCGGAGAGCACCACGTCGGCGGCGCGCCCCTCGGGGTAGTCCGACACGGTCAGTCCCGGGGGTCGTACGGATCCAGGCCCAGCAGCGGGAAGACGGCGCGCCGGGTGGCGAGGATCGCGCGGTCGGTGGCGTCCGGTTCGTCGCCGGGCAGCCACGGGTCGTACGTCGCCGGGCAGTCGTCGGTGAGCCGCAGCGGCGGGATCACGTGGGGCCGGCGTTCCCGGGCCAGCGACCGCCACTCGATCGGGGTGAGCGTCGCCGGGTCCAACGGCTCACCGGTGGCGATCGCCAGCAGATGTGTCCATGCCCGCGGTACGGCTTCGACCAGGGCGTACCCGCCGCCGCCGGTGGCGACCCAGCGGCCGTCGCACAGCTCGTCGGCGAGGTCGCGTAACGCGAGGTAGCTGGCACGCTGGCCGTCGACGGACAGTCGCAGGTCGGCGAGCGGGTCCATCCGGTGGGAGTCCGCGCCGCACTGGGTGAACAGCAGCTGCGGCCGGAACGCCCGCAACGCCCCCGGTACGACGGCGTGGAACGCCCGCAGCCAGCCCGCGTCGGCCACGCCGGGCGGCAACGCCACGTTGATCGCGCTGCCCTGCGCGTCGGGCCCGCCGATCTCGTCCGGGAAGCCGGTGCCGGGGAACAGCGCCAGCGGGGTCTCGTGCAGGCTGATCGTCAGCACCCGCGGATCGTCGTAGAAGATCTCCTGTACGCCGTCCCCGTGATGCACGTCGACGTCCACGTACGCGATCCGCTCGGCGCCCTGGTCGAGCAGCCTCGCGAGGGCGATGGCGGGGTCGTTGTAGACGCAGAAGCCGGACGCCCGGTCGGGCATCGCGTGGTGCAGGCCGCCCGCGATGTTGACCGCGTGGAGCGCCTGACCGGACCAGACCGCCTCGGCGGCGGCCAGGCTCGCCCCGGCCACGTACGAGCTCGCCTCGTGCATCCGGTCGAAGATCGGGTTGTCCGGGGTGCCGAGCCCGGCGCCGGTGAAGAACGGGTCGTCGGAGGCGGCCTTCACCGCGGCGATGTAGTCGGCCCGGTGCACCCGCAGCAGCGCCTCCTCGGCGGCCGGCTGCGGCTTGACCACGGTCACCCCCGGCCGGTCCAGTACGCCGAGCGACCGCGCCAAAGCGATGGTCAGCTCGACTCGTACCGGGTCGAGGGGGTGGTCGCCCAGGTCGTACGAGAGCAGCGCCTCGTCCCAGACCACCACCGTGTCAGTCGCCGCCATGGCCCGATCCTCGCACGTCAGGCGTTCGGCCCGACTGCTATCTCACGGCGTGGGTCGGTGAGCCACTCGCTCCACGAGCCGACGTACAGCACGGGGTCGAGGCCGGCCACGGACATCGCCAGTACGGTGCGCGCCGCCGCGACCCCGGACCCGCAGTACGCCCCGACCCGGCCCTGCGGCAGGCCCTGGTACCGCTCGCGGAGCAGGTCCGGCGAGGCGAACCGGCCGTCGGCGGTCTCGAACCCCGGCAGGTTCACCGCACCGGGGATGTGTCCGGCGACCGGATCGATCGGTTCGGTCTCCCCCCGGTACCGCTCCGCCGTCCGTACGTCGACCAGCCGGCCCTGGCTGGCCAGGTCCGCGGCGCCGTCGGCGTCGACGGTCGGCATGCCGCCCGGGCGTACCACGGCGCTGCCCGGCACCGGGATCGGGTGTTCGATGCTCACCGGCCCGTCCCAGGCGGGGTAGCCGCCGTCGAGTACGTAGACCTCGTCCAGCCCGGCCCAGCGCAGCGTCCACCAGGTACGCGCCGCGGCCATCCCGTCGCCGCCGTCGTAGACCACGACGGTGGAATCGTCGTCCAGCCCGACCCGCCGCAGCACGGCCTGCAGGTGCGCCGGGTCGGGCAGCGGGTGCCGGCCGCCGGCTCCCGGTGGCCCGCAGATGTCCAGGTCCAGCTCGAGGAACAGCGCGCCCGGAACGTGCCCGGACGCGTACTCCTCCCGCGCCGAAGGGCCACCGAGCCGCCACCGTACGTCGAGCACCACCGGCCTGGGGCGGGCGTCGAGGAGGGTCTGCAGCCGGGCCGCGTCGATCAGTGGATTCCGGGTCACGCCTGCCACCCTGCCAGCGATCCGCCGCGACCCGCCACCGGAGGCGCCGTGTGCCTTATCGCCATCGATGTGCGGGTAGCATCGAGTGACTGGAGGACGCGCGTGAACGACTTGGTCGACACCACTGAGATGTACCTGAGAACCATCCTCGAGCTCGAGGAGGAGGGTGTGGTGCCGCTGCGCGCCCGGATCGCGGAGCGGCTGCATCAGAGCGGTCCCACGGTGAGCCAGACCGTCGCCCGGATGGAGCGGGACGGGCTGCTGACCGTACAGGGCGACCGGCACCTGGAGCTGACCGACGAGGGGCGCCGGCTGGCCGTCGCGGTGATGCGCAAGCACCGGCTCGCCGAGCTGCTGCTGGTCGACGTGATCGGCATGCCGTACGAGGACGCCCACGCCGAGGCGTGCCGCTGGGAACACGTGATGAGCGACGCGGTGGAGCTGAAGGTCTACCAGCTGCTCGGCCGGCCCAGCCGCTCCCCGTACGGCAACCCGATCCCGGGTCTCGCCGAGCTGGACGCCCAGGCGTCGCCGGCGGACCGTACCGAGGAGCGGCATCTCGCCTCGCCGGGGGTCGCCGGCAAGGTCGTGGTGAGCCGGCTGTGCGAGAGCATCCAGATCGACACGGCGCTGCTGCACCGGCTGCACGAGGCGGGTGTGGATCCCGGCGCGACCGTCACCGTGGAGCAGCGTGCCGACGACATCAGCCTGCTGACCGGCGGGAAGTCGCTGCAACTCACCCGGGACACGGCCAGCCGGGTCTTCATCGCCGCCGGCTGACCGGCCTCAGCCGGTCTTCAACCCCTTGGCCAGGGTGACGAGCCGGGTGGCCAGCTGGCCGGCCTGCCCCTTCGACGCCCCCGGTTCGAACGTGTACGTCAGCAGGTAGAACTTGCCACCGGCGAGCCAACCCACCTCGGCGGTCGGGCCGGCCTTCGACGTGGCGTCGCCGACCGCCCAGTAGGCGGCCTTCGCGAGCCCGGACACCTTCTTGGCGCCGTCCGGGGCGAACGCGCTGAAGAACTTGTCGGATTTCACCTTGGTGGCGCTCGCGCCGAGGGTGAGGTCGGGGTGGTCGTGACCCTGCACCTGCAGCGCGCAGGCGGACTTGCCCGCGGCGGCGTAGTCGAACTCGACGTTCGTGGCCTGGTCGACCTGCTGGTAGCTCAGCAGCTTGCACAGGCCGCCGGCCGCGGCGATCGGCCGCCTGGTGTCGCTCGGCTCGGCCTTCGGCGACGACGACGTCGCCGCGGACGAAGCAGACGGGGACGGGTCGCTTTGCGGTGTCGTACCGCAGCCGGACAGTGCGGCCAGCACGACGGCCGTACCCACCAACAGACGTTTCACAGGGTTAATCTCCCCCACCAGATCGACTACAACGCCGGCGCCGCCCAAACGCCGGGGCCTACGGTACGGGGTCCCGCCACGGCGACCCGCATTCACCACGCTCAGTACGTGGGACAGCTCACGCCGGTAGCCGGGACACGATCTCCTTGGCGATCTCCAGCGCGCTGGTCGCGGCCGGCGACGGCGCGTTGAGTACGTGCACCTGCCGGGGCGCCGTGACGATCAGGAAGTCGTCCACCAGGGCCCCGCCGGGGGTGACGGCTTGCGCCCGTACCCCCGAATCGGCGGGTTCGAGGTCCGCGGCGGTGAGCGACGGGACCAGCCGGGCCAGGTTCTGCGCGAACCTCCGGGTGGACAGCGACCGCCGTAGCTCGCCCAGGCCGTAGCGCAGGTGACGCCTCGCCAGTCGCCACATTCCGGGGTACGCCAGCGTCCCGGCCAGGTCCCGCAGGTCGATCCGGCGCCACCCGTACCCTTCCCGGGCCAGCGCCAGCACCGCGTTGGGTCCGGCGTGAACGCTGCCGTCGATCATGCGGGTCAGGTGCACGCCGAGGAACGGCAGTGCCGGGTCGGGCACCGGGTAGATCAGGTTCCGGACCAGCGACCGCCGCTCGGGCCGCAGTTGGAAGTACTCGCCGCGGAACGGCACGATCCGCGCCGGCGGCCGCAGCCCGGCCAGCTCCGCGATCCGGTCGCTGTGCAGCCCCGCGCAGTTGACGAGTACGTCCGCCGCCACCTCCCCGGTCGTGCTCTCGACCACCACCTCGCCGCCCCGATCGTGGACCCGCACCACCCGGGCGCCGGTACGCAGCTCCGCCCCGCCGTCGGCGAGCAGCCCCGCGAGCGTGTCGCACACCTGGGCGAAGTCCACGATGCCGGTCTCGGGCACCCGCAGCGCGGCCTCGCAGGCGACGTACGGCTCGTACTCCCGGGCTTGTTCAGCGGTGAGCAGCTCGGCGGCGAGGCCGTTGCCGGCGGCGCGTTCGTGCAGCGCCCGCAACCGTGGCACCTCGTCGGGTCCGACGGCGACGATCAGCTTGCCGCAGACGTCGACCGGGATGTCGTACCGCCGGCAGAACTCCACCATCGAGGCGTTGCCGGCGCGGCACAGCCGGGCCTTGAGGCTGCCCGGGGCGTAGTAGACACCGGCGTGCACCACTCCGGAGTTGTGCCCGGTCTGGTGTGCGCCCCAGCAACGTTCCTTCTCCAGCACGGTGACCGCCGCGTCCGGGCGGTCGCGCTGGAGTGCTCGTGCGGTAGCGAGGCCGACGATGCCGCCGCCGACCACCGCGTACCGCGTCATGGGCTACGGGTCGGCTGGCTCAGTGGGCCGCTTCGGCGACCTGCGGCGCGCTCTCCGTCGTCTCGCTGATCAGTACGACCTGCGTGGTGAAGCCGCCCCGCTCGCGTTCCTTCGCGGCGCGCTGCTCCTCCAGCTGCTGCGGGTCCAGGCCCTGTTCACGCGCCAGTGCGTAGACCACTTCGAGTACGTCGACCAGCTCCCCGGCGTCGCCCGAGTCGAAGAACTCCTGGACTTCCTCCAGCAACTTCACACGGAGCAGTGCCGGGTACTCCTCCCCGTGCGCGACGCGGGTACGCGGCTCGGTGCCACCGGCCTTGATCAATTCCGGGATCCGATCTCGTACCAGCTTGCCAGTGCTTTCCAAGATTCCTCCTCAGGATTCGGCCGCATGCCCGTTGCTGTGGCCGGTGGCGCCGTGGCCCGTGACCGCGGACGGCCGGTGACCTTCGCCGGCCTCGCCAACTTCAACGGTCTCCACTTGTCAGATCGCGTCGGCGACCCGGCGGCGGACATCGCCGCATCCTCTGCGCAATACGTCACGGCATCATCTGATGACCATCAGCGACGCTCCGCTAAAAGGCTCATCTGGTTCGGAGCATACGTAGTGACGACGCGAACCAGAAATCTAATCAGTGCAATAGCGGCTGAAAGCGGCGGTTTTACTCAGCATTCTGCGCCGGTTCGCCACTCTCGACCCGGTCGCCGCCGCGGATGCGCAGTCCCCCGGTGAGGACCAGGAGGATCACCGGGAGCAACACCCGAATCCCAGCACCGCGGTTTGGCTGACCGCGTCGGTACGCGGGAAGCGGCCCAGGTGGGTCGTGTGGAACACCAGATGGGGCACCGAGAAGAGCAGGTACCCGGCCATCGTCGCCATGATCATCCGGCGTTCCATCGCCACCGCCGCGACCGCGCCGATCAGCGCCAGCGCCAGGTTCTTCCGGTAGTGGCCGAGCGGCATCCGGTCCACCCCGACGATCGAGATGTACACCAGATGCGGCACGTGAGCCTGCTCGGCGGCCGCGATCAGGCGGCCTGTCGCCGCGACGTCATCGCCTCTCGGATCGACCGCACAATGCACGATCACGTCGACGTCGCGTACCGCGCCGGCCAGGCCCGCGCCGGTACGCAGATCTCCCGTGACCAGGTCGGCGCCACTGCGCCTGCTCAGCACCCGTACGCGGTGCCCGTCCTCGGTCAGCCGCCGCACCACGTGTCGGCCCAGAGTGCCCGTACCGCCCGTCACCAGAATCGTCGTCGCCGCCAAGCTCGACCCTGCCTGCCGCGCTTCACCAACGAGGACGACGCAGCCCACCAGGGCGTGACAACTCGATGGGATCCTCCACTCTCAGTCGTCAAGCTCCTGGAACAGCGTCAACTGGAGGTCACCAGGCCCCTGCAGCCGGGCGTTCAGGGAGTTCCACGGAGTACGGGTCGGCTCCGCGATCACCTCGGCGCCCGCCTCGGCGAGCCTGGCCGTGGCCTCCGTCGAGTCGTCCACCTCGAAGGCGACCCGAATCTGGCCAGCCACCCGGCGTCCCACCTCGACCTCGTCGACGAACTCGGCATGCCCCGGGTCCGCGATCTCCAGCGTGGCGCGCCCGGCCTCCAGAATCGTGACCCTGCCGTTCG